>Ga0315336_1002544_pt1 | contig 27432 bp, 27 predicted proteins | sample ASW5metaG_FD_204512 | JGI IMG/M metagenome (GOLD analysis project Ga0315336, IMG submission 204512) | Ammonia-oxidizing marine archaeal communities from Monterey Bay, California, United States - ASW #5 | ecosystem: Environmental > Aquatic > Marine > Intertidal zone | place: USA: California... | reverse complement strand
CGGCGACATGCTGGAACCACGCCACCAGCGGCGCCGGCAGATAGATGCCGGCGGCAAACACCAGGGCAAGGTGAGAATACATCGGCACGTAGGAGGCCTCGACCGGCGCCATGCCGCCGCGCGGCTCGCCGAAGGCGACGCCCGTCAGCCGCAGCAGCAGCGCCCCGAAGGCGACGAGCAGCCCGAACACCAGTGGGATCGCCAGCCACGCATGCCTGGCGAAAGTCGAGCTGACGACCAGGAATTCGCTCATGAAGATGCCGAGCGGCGGCAGGCCGGCGATTGCCACGACGCCGATGACGAGCGCCCAGCCAAGTCCGGGGTGGCTCTCGGTCAGGCCCCTGATCTCGGAGATCTTCTGCGTGCCCTTGACCTGCGCGATATGTCCGACGGCGAAGAAGATCGCCGATTTGGTCAGGCTGTGCATGACCATGTGCAGCAGGCCGGCGAAGTTGGCGAGCGGGCCGCCCATGCCGAAGGCGAAGACGATGATGCCCATATGCTCGATCGAGGAATAGGCGAACAGGCGTTTGATGTCGCGACGTCGGTAAAGCATGAAAGCCGCGAAGATCAGCGAGGTCAGTCCCATCGTGACCATCAGCGGTCCGGGGCCGATCGCCTGCGGGCTTGCCGCGAGCAGGAGCTTGAAGCGCAATACGGCATAGAGCGCGACGTTGAGCAGCAGGCCCGACAGCACCGCCGAGATCGGCGTCGGGCCCTCGGCGTGCGCGTCGGGCAGCCAGGCATGCAAGGGGGCAAGGCCGACCTTTGTGCCGTAGCCGAGCAGCAGGAAGATGAAGGCGACGCTGAGCAGCGCCGGATCGAAATGCGCGGCCTTCTCGATCAGCACCGACCAGACCATGGCGTTGGTGCCCTCGCCGACCACCGGCTGTGCGGCCATGTAGACAAGGATCGTGCCGAACAGGGCCAGCGCGATGCCGACGCTGCCGAGGATGAAATACTTCCAGGCCGCTTCCAGCGCCTCATGCGTGCGGTAGATCCCGACCATCAGCACGGTGGTCAGCGTGGCGAGTTCCACCGCGACCCACATCAGGCCGATATTGTTCGACACGAAGGCCAGGTTCATGCCGAACATCATGATCTGGTACATCGCGTGATAGAATCTGAGGTTCCGCGCCGTCAGCCGGCCGGTCTCCAGCTCATGCGCGATATAGGAGGCGCTGAACACGCTGGTGGTGAAGCCGACGAATGCGTTGAGAACGATGAAGACGATGTTGAGGTCGTCGACCAGCAGATATGGGCCCGGCGCCGGCCGCGCCGTGATGAACAGCGACAGCGCCGCGAGCAAGGTCAGCAGGCTGGCGATGACGTTGACGACGGACGATGCCTTGTAGTTCGGCAGCGCCGCCAGGATGGCCGCGGCGCCCGCCGGGATGAAAAGGATCGCGGCCACGGCGTCGAACGAAAACCCGGTCACCTTCGTTCTCCCCGGTAGTCGTCGAGCGCGCCGATATCGACCGAATCGAACCGTTCCCGGATGCGGAACAGGAAGACGCCGATGACGATGAAGGCGATCAGGATCGAGAAGGCGACGCTGATCTCGACCACAAGCGGCATGCCCTTGGCGCCGGTGGCGGCCAGCACCAGGCCGTTCTCCAGCGACATGAAGCCGACGACCTGGCTCACGGCGTTGCGCCTAGTGACCATCACCAGGAGTCCCAGCAGGATGATCGACAGCGCGAAGGCGAGGTCCTCGCGGGCGAGCGGGTCGGCCTCGGGCGTCACCCGAAGCATCAGCACCATGGAGAGCGTCACCAGCCCGATGCCGGCGAGCATGGTCGGGCCGATGCCGACGGCGGTCTCGATGTCGCGGTGGATGCCGAGCCGCTGGATGATGCGATGCAGCCCGACCGGAATGACGATCGCCTTGAAGACCAACGCTATCGCCGCGGTGATGTAGAGGTGATGCGCGTCCTGGATATAGGCCTGCCAGGCGACCGACAGCGCAAGCACGACCGCATGCAGCGCAAAGACGTTGATCAGCGCGAACAGCCGGTCCTGGTAGAGCATCATGAAGGAGATCAGCACCAGGCTGCCGGCGAGCAGATGGGCGATGTCGAAGGTGAGACCGCTCATCACAGGCTCCGCGAGACGAACAGCAAAAGCGTGCCGAGCAGCGCCAGCATGAGCGCGGCCCCGAGGAAATCCGGCACGCGGAAGACACGCATCTTGGCGACCGCCGTCTCGAAGACGGCAAGCAGCATGGCAAGCACCGTGAGCTTGCCGAGATAGGTGGCCGCGCCGATGGCCAGCGATTTCGGCCCCGTCCCACCGCTGTCGAGCCCCCAGGGCAGGAAGACGCAGGAAATCAGCGACATGTAGAGCAGGAGCTTGAGGAAGGTGGCGAGCTCGATCATCGCCAGGTGGCGGCCGGAATATTCCAGTATCATCGCCTCATGCACCATGGTGAGCTCCAGGTGCGTGGCCGGATTGTCGACCGGTATGCGCGCATTCTCGGCGATCGCCACCATCACCAGCGCGATCAGCGACATGCCGAGCGACACCCTCAGTCCGACCTCGGGCGATCCCATGAAGGCCGCGACCGTCGAAAGCTGCGTGGCGCCGGCCACCAGCGCCAGGCTGAACACGATGAGCAGCATCGCGGGTTCGGCCAGCGACGCGATCATCACCTCGCGGCTGGCGCCGAGGCCGCCGAAGCTGGTGCCGATATCCATTCCGGCCAGCGCCTGGAAGAAGCGTGCGCTGCCGAGCAGCGCCACGATGACGATGAGGTCGGCGGTCCAGCTGAATTCAAGTCCGGTGGCGAATGTCGGAACGAGCGCCGCCGCGACCCAGGTGGCGGCGAAGATCAGATAGGGCGTCACGCGGAACAGCCAGGACGCGTTGTCCGCCAGTACGACCTCCTTGCGCGTCAGCCGAACGAGGTCGCGATAGGGCTGGATCAGCGAAGGCCCCTGCCGCCGCAGCAGCCTTGCCTTCACCTTGCGCACGAAACCGATCAGCAGCGGCGCCAGCAAAAGCACCAGAAGCATCTGCGCGCCCTGCACGGCCAGTTGCGAGATCATGGCCATAGCGCCAACACCAGAAGCAGGATGACGAGGTAGAGGAAGACCAGCGTCAGATAGCGGCGGATGCTCAGGAACTGCAGGCGGTTCAGCCGCTCGGTGGCGAAATCGATCGCGCCGGTGATCGGTTGGTAGAACGTCTCCCAGGCCACATCATGCATCTCCACCTTGAGGCGCGCCGGCTCCAGCGCCCCCGGTGCCGGCATGTCCACCGTCTCGCGGGAACGGAAGGCGAAGCCGCCGAAGACGCGGCGGATGGGCTGCGCGAAGCTCACGGCCGTGTATTGCGCGGCCGGCACCGCGTCCGTGAAGCCGCACGCCCATGCGATGCTCCGACGCGTGGCATGCGAGGCGAAGCGGTGGATGAAGAAGGCTGCCATCGATGCCGATATGATGATGAAGACGAACACCAGCAGGCCGTTATAGGAGCTGCGGCTCTCGGCGATCGGCACGATCGACAGCCAGGGCTCGGCCATCTGAACCGGCATGCGGTCGCCGAGTAGCGAAAGCGTCACCGGCGACAGGCCGTCGATGACGAAGCCAGGCAGGATACCGGCAAGCAGGCACAAGGCGGCAAGCACGGCCATCGCCGCCAGCGACCAGCGGTCGACCTCATGCGCTTGTTCCACCGCCGCCGACCGCGCCCGGCCGAGGAAGGTGATGCCGAATGCCTTGACGAAGCAGGCCGCGGCTAGCGCCGCCGCCAGCGCCAGCATGCCGCCGACCGCGGGCACGATGACCTTCAGCCCCCATTGCGGCAGTTCCGGACTGAGCAATACGGCCTGGAAGACCAGCCATTCGGAGGCGAAGCCGTTGAAGGGCGGCAGCGCCGAGATCGAGACGCAGCCGATGAGGAAGACGAAGCTGGTCACCGGCAGGCGGTGGATGAGGCCGCCGAGCTTTTCCATGTCGCGTTCCCCGGTTGCCGAGAGCACGGCGCCGGCGCCGAAGAACAGCAGGCTCTTGAAGAAGGAATGGTTCAGCACGTGGAAGAGCGCCGCGGTGAAGGCCAGCGCCGCGGCCGACGGCATGGCGTTCGCCTTGAAGGCCAGCGCAAGGCCGAGGCTGGCGAAGATGACGCCGATATTCTCGATGGTCGAATAGGCAAGCAGCCGCTTGAGGTCCTTTTCCATCAGCGCGTGCAGGATGCCCAGCACCGCCGTCACGCCGCCGATGAGAAGCACGGCTATGCCCGACCACCATGCCGGCTCGCCAAGCAGGTCGAACACGACGCGGATGAAGCCGTAGATCGCAACCTTGGTCATGATGCCGCTCATCAGCGCCGAGACGTGGCTCGGCGCCGCCGGGTGGGCAAGCGGCAGCCAGGCATGCAGCGGCACGAGGCCGGCCTTGGAACCGGCGCCCAGCAGCATGAGTACCAGCACCGCGCCGGCGGCGAAGCGATCTGGATGCACTGCCCGCATCGCGTCGAACGCATAGGATCCCGCCGGTCCCGCCAGCAGGCCGAAGGCAAGCAGCAGCGCCATCGTGCCGAAGCTTGCCATCACCAGGTAGATGTATCCGGCGCGCCGGTTGGCTTCGTCGCGATGATGCGCCATGACCAGCGCCCAGGAGGCGAGCGACATGAATTCCCAGGACAAAAGGAAGCTGAAGGCGTCGTTGGCCAGCACGACGAGATTCATGCCGGCGAGGAAGGCCGGATAGAATGGCAGGACGCGATGCGGCGCGGATTCGTGCTGGCCGTAGCCGAGCCCGTACAGGCTGGTGATGGCACCGCCCAGGTTGACGACGACGAGGAAGAACGCCGACAGGCCGTCGAGCCGGAACCGTGCGCCGGTCCATGGCAGGCCGAGCGGCAAGGTGACGGACACCTCACCGGAATTGCCGGCGAGGTGGCCGGCAGCGATCACCAGCAAGGCACCGGAAATGACCAGCGTCGCGCCATAGACCAGACGCGTCGCGGCGAGCCGGCTGGCGGCCGCGGCCGATATGGCTGTTCCCAGATACGCGGCGGCGCCGCACAACATAAGGGCGACCGTCGAATTCACGGCAGGCTCCCACCCGCCTCTGCGTCGTCGCCATCGGTTGCGGACGCCTTGGCGGGATCAAAGCCGGCCTTCAGCCGCACGCCGCGCCCGCCGCCCTGGCTGGCAGCACCTTCCCCGATCAGTTCAATGCCGGCCGCCTCCAGCGCCGCGATCAGCTTCATCAGCGAATCGACATTGCCCCGGATGATCGAGCCACTGGCTTCCATGCGCTGGATCGTCGGCACCGAAAGCCCTGACCACTCGGCAAGCCGACGTTGGTCGATGCCGAGCAGCGATCTGGCTGCGCGCAATTGCGGTGCGGTTATCACCGGCGACTCTCTCGTTCAGTGCTGAGATATGAGGTCTCGGTGCTGAACCTTACATTAAAATGTCTAATCGTCAAGGATTGATGTTTAAAACCTCTATGTTGATGGCGGTGGCGCGGGTCGAGCAGGCTTGCGTTGCCCAGGCCGGGCGAAGCCAAGCGGGGTCAGAGCGCGAGCGCTGTTGGTCAGGGATGATTGCCTGCAATCTTTGCCGACGGCCGGGCAACCGGGTCAAGCGCCGGTCGGAAGGGTCTGCCGGGTCGCGTGGAGTCCTTTGCAGGCGTGGATGAAGGCCGCCTTCCTCATGCCCCTTCGCGCCCCCTCAGGCGACAGCCTTCGCCACCGCCCGTCCCGCGCTGCGGCCGGAGAAAATGCAGCCACCGAGGAAGGTGCCTTCCAGCGCCGCATAGCCGTGCACGCCACCGCCGCCGAAGCCGGCGACCTCGCCGACTGCATAGAGCCCGGGCACCGGTTGCCCCTCAGCGTCGAGCACGCGGCTGTCGAGGTCGGTCTGCAGCCCGCCCAGCGTCTTGCGGGTGAGGATGTTGAGGCGCACCGCAATCAGCGGGCCGTTGGCCGGGTCGAGCATCTCGTGCGGCTTGGCGGTGCGGATCATCCTGTCGCCGAGATAGGCGCGCGCGCCGCGCAGCGCGGTGATTTGCGCATCCTTGGAGAAAGGATTGTCGAGCTGCATGTCGCGGGCGCGGATCTCGCGTTCGACCTGCGCGACATCGAGCAGCGGCTCGCCACCGGCCAGCGCGTTCATGCGCGCCACGAGCTTGGCAAGGTCGGCCTCCACAATGAAATCCTCGCCCTTTTCCATGAAGGCTTTCACCGGGCCGGGAATGCCGCTCGTAGCGCGGCCCAGCACCTGCCGCCAACTTTTTCCGGTGAGGTCGGGGTTCTGCTCGGAGCCCGACAGCGCGAACTCCTTCTGGATGATCTTTTTGGTCAGGATGAACCAGGAATAGTCGAAGCCGGTGCCCATGATGTGATTGAGCGTGGCAAGTGTGTCGAAGCCCGGATAGAGCGGCACCGGCAGCCTTTTGCCGCGCGCGTCGAGCCACAGCGAGGAGGGACCGGGCAGGATGCGGATCGCGTGGTCGGTCCAGATCGGTGACCAGTTCTTGATGCCCTCGACATAGTGCCACATGCGGTCGCGGTTGATGATGGAGCCGCCGGCCGCCTCGGTGATCGCCAGCATGCGGCCGTCGACATGGTCCGGCACGCCGCTGATCATGCGCTCCGGCGGCGCGCCAAGGCGACGCGGCCAGTTCTGGCGCACCAGATCGTGATTCCCGCCGATGCCGCCGGACGCGACGATGACCGCTTGCGCATGAAGCTCGAAGTCTCGTGTCACGTTGCGCGAGCTCTTGCGGCCGCGCTCGACGCTGCTCGGCTCCAGCACGTCGCCGCGCACACCGGTGACGGTGTTGCCAGTGCGGATGATTTCGTTGACCCGGTGGCGGAACCTGAACTCGACCAACCCCAGCTTTTGTGCCTCACGCACGCGTTCGACGAACGGCTCCAGCAAGCCAGGGCCGGTGCCCCAGGTGATATGGAAGCGTGGCACCGAATTGCCGTGGCCGGTCGCGTTGCCGCCGCCGCGCTCGGCCCAGCCGACGACGGGGAAGAATTTCAACCCCCGCTCGGCCAGCCAGGAGCGCTTCTCTCCGGCGGCGAAGCCGACATAGGCCTCCGCCCATTTGCGCGGCCAGAAATCCTCAGGCCTGTCGAACGCCGCCGTGCCCATCCAGTCCTCCAGCGCGAGGTCGTGGGAATCGCGGATGCGCATGCGCCGCTGCTCGGGCGAATCGACGAGGAACAAGCCGCCGAACGACCAGAAGGCCTGGCCGCCCAGCGATTGTTCCGGTTCCTGGTCGACGATGATGATCTTCCTGCCGGCCTGCGCCAGTTCGGCCGCCGCGACGAGGCCCGCAAGCCCCGCGCCGACAATGATCACGTCCGCGTCAGCCATCTCTCCTCCCCAGGCTTAGCCGGCAAATTTATAGCGTGGCGCCTAGACGTTCTCCCAGCCGTCCTTCTCGCCGGCGCGGAAGATGGCGTCGATGACCTTCTGGTTGAGCACCGATTCCTCGAGCGCGAAGACGCGGTCCTTGCCGCCTTGCGCGGCGCGCACGAAGGCTTCGCATTCGAGCCGGTATTGCTGCGTGCCCGGGAAGCGGAATACCTGCGCCTCGCTGTGGTTCTGGTTGTGCAGCTCGATGCGGTGGTGGTCGTAGAGCCCGGCATTGAACGGGGCGAAGACCTCGATGAAGCCTTTCTCGCCGTGGAACACCATCACCTGCCGCGCCGCCATCTGCGTGGAGAGGTAGAAGGACAGTTCGAAGTCGCCGAAATCAGCGCGGATCGAGGAATAGATGTCGGTGCCGAAGGTCTTGTCGCGCTCGATTGTCGCCTGCACGCGCAGCGGCTCCTTGCCGGTCGCAAAACGCGTCGACACCGTCGGATAGACGCCGATGTCGGGCAGCGCGCCGCCGCCAAGATCGAGTTGGTTGCGCATGTTCTTGGGGTCGACATTGTAATAGGAGAACGCGCCCTGCACATGGCGCAGCCGGCCGATGGCGCCGCTGGCGATGAGGTCGCGCACCTTGATCCATTGCGGATGGTAGACGACCATGAAGGCCTCGCAGACCAGCACCTTCTTTTCGTCGCGCAGCTTGATCAGCGGGGGGATGTCCTTGGCGTCGAGCGCGAGGGGCTTCTCGACCAGCACATGCTTGCCCGCTTCGATCGCCTTCGCCGTCCATTCGACATGCTGCGAGGTAGGCAACGGGATGTAGACGCCGTCGACCTCCTTGGAGGCAAGCAATTCCTCATAGGAGCCGAAGGCATGGCGGGCGCCGAAACGGTCGCCCAAAGCCCTGGCCTTCGACAGGTCGCGGCTGGCGATCGCCGACAAGACGCCGTTTTCGGAGTCGACGATCGCAGGCAAAAGATGCTCGCGGCCGATCTTTGCCGTCGACAGAACACCCCATCGGAACATCACGCTTCTCCATGTCGGTTTACAGGCGACGAGGTTTGCCCGAAATCGACGGAAAAGCCAATGCGGGTGATCAGCCCCTCTTGCCCGTCAGCGTCATGTCGAAGTCGACGACATTGGAATAAAGCGGAGTGCCGACATCCATGCCGTAGCGCGACCTCAGCACCTTGCCGGTGACGTGGAACTTGATGGTGCCGGATTTCAATCCGTCGAGCTCGGCGCTGAACTTTTCCGGGAACGTCTTGCCGCGCGCCGTCAGACGACCGGTCACCAGCGCCGTCGTGTCGCCGGTGCGGGTCACGCTGGTCGAGCGGAACTGGATTTCCGGATTGTTGGCGGCGTCGAACACAGCGTCGGAGCGAAGGAAGGCGTCGATGCGGCCCTGGCCTGTTCCGACGCTTTCGGGATAGATGGTGAGGTCGACCTTCGAGCGGCCGACATCGCCATTGTCGATGCGGATCGTGCCCTTGAAACGGCCGAAGGCGCCGTCGAAGCCGCCGCCGCCGGCCTTGCCGATGGTGAAGCGGATCGTGGAGCCCGAGGGGCTGATCGTGTAGCTGCCGGCGGCGTCGCTGAGCGCCGCCGCCGCATAGACAGGCATTGCGAGGCAAGCGGCAAAAGCCGCCAATCCGAGGATGCGCGCATTCATGGTTTCGTTCCTTCCGCAGATACGCTTCTTCTGCGTTCTCGCCCCACCAACGAATGATGGGGCGGTTCTATTCCCCGTCTGACGAAGGTGTGATCATCCGGGTCAGCACTCTGTCGCGCAGCATGAAATGGTGGCGCAGCGCCGCCGCCACGTGCAGGGCCACCAGCGCGATCCCGGCATAAGCGAGATACCAGTGCGCCGCCGCCCAGAAGCTTTCCGCGGCATCGGATTCGGCCAGCGGCAAATTGGGCATCACGAACAGGTCGAAGGGCATGGTCGGGATTTCCAGCGTGGATACGGAAACCAGCGCCCAGCCGGAGAGCGGCAGCGCGATCTGAAAGGCGTAGAGCACGACATGGGCGAGGGGTGCAGTCCTGCGCTCCAGCGTTCCGACCGAAGCCGGCAAGGGCGGCGCCGCATTGCCGAGCCGCCAGGCGATGCGCAGGATGATCAGCCCCAGCAGCAGGAAGCCGAAGGACTTGTGCAGTTGGATGAGCTCGAAGGACGTCCGCTGGCTTGTCGTGCGCACCATGACGAAGCCGAGCACGAACTGGCCGATGAAGATGATGCCGATCAGCCAGTGGAGGATGATCATCGCCCAGCCATAGCGGGTCGCGGTGTTGGTGAAGGATTGCATGGAGCGCAAACGCTCTCGCTTGCGACTTTCTTCCGGTCGCGGCTACCCGCTCACCTTGAAGAAATCCACGAACGCTCTCAGCGCCGGCCGCATCTGCCTGCGGCTTGGATAGTAGACGAAGAAGCCATCAAAGGACGGGCACCAGTCGTCCAGCACGCGTATCAATCGTCCGTCGGCGAGCGGCGCATGCACATAAGGCTCGAAGACAAAGGCCAGGCCTGCGCCGTCGACCGCCGCCTGGGCGATCAGATGATCCTCGTCGAGGATCAGCGGTCCTTCCACCGCCATCTCGATTTCCTCGCCGTCCTTCTCGAATTCCCAGCGATAAAGGACGCCGCTGGAGAAACGGAAGCGGATGCAGCGATGGTCGACCAGCTCGCGCGGATGGCGCGGTTTCGGCATGGTCGCGAAATAGGACGGCGCGCCGACAACCGCGCCGCGAAGGTCGGGCCCGATGCGAACCGCGATCATGTCACGCTGCAGGCTTTCGCCGAGCCGCACGCCGGCGTCGAAACCGCCTTCGACCACATCGGTGAAGCGGTCCTCGATGACGATCTCCAGCACGATCTCGGGAAAAGCGGCGGCAAAGGCGCCGAGCCGCGGCGTCAGCACAAGATGCGCGGCGGTGCGCGGCACGCTGAGCCGCAGATTGCCGGCCGGCCTGTCGCGCGCCTCGGCCGCCGTTTCCAGCGCCAGGTCGATCTCGGAAAGCGCCGGCCGCAGCCGTTCGAGCAGCTGCGCGCCCTCCTCGGTCGGCGCGACGCTGCGCGTGCTGCGGGCGAGCAACCGCACGCCGAGCCGCGCCTCCAGGCTCGACACCGCGTGACTGACCGCCGACGGCGCGATGCCGAGCTCGCGCGCGGCGCCGCGGAAGCTGGCGCATTGGGCGACGGCGGCAAGCACCGCCAGCTGGGAGAGATTGGTCCGGTTCATTGTTCCATTTTATAGAGCAAGCCGTGCAAAAGAGAACCAATTATCGAACGAAGCGCAAGGCCGTATCTCCCTCGTATCGCAACAAGGAGATGCGTGATGAAAACCCGCAAGCTAGGAACTGAACTCGAAGTCTTCCCCGTCGGTCTCGGCTGCATGGGCATGAGCTTTGTTTACGGCGGCCAGCCGGAGGCGGAAGCCATCGCTACGCTGCGCCGCGCCGTCGAGATCGGCGTGACCTTCTTCGATACCGCCGAAGTCTACGGCCCCTTCGCGAACGAGATCCTGCTCGGCAAGGCGCTGAAGCCGGTGCGCGACAAGGTCACCATCGCCACCAAATTCGGCTTCAAGATTTCCGAGCACGGCTCCGGCACCGACCGCATGGTCGGCCTCGACAGCCGTCCCGAGCACCTCAAGGCGGTGGCGGAAGCCTCGCTGAAGCGGCTCGATACCGACGTGATCGACCTTTATTACCAGCACCGCGTCGACCCCAACGTGCCGATCGAGGACACGGTCGGCGCCATGGCCGAACTGGTGCGCGAGGGCAAGGTGCGGGCGCTCGGCCTGTCGGAAGTGAGTGCTGCCACGCTGCGCCGGGCGCATGCCGTGCACCCGATCGCCGCAGTGCAGAGCGAATATTCGCTGTGGAGCCGCGATCCGGAGGAGGAAGTCTTCGCCGTCTGCCGCGAGCTCGGCATCGGTTTTGTCCCTTATAGCCCGCTCGGCCGTGGCCTGCTTACCGGCACGATCGGCAAGCCCGACGCGCTTGGCGCCGGCGACTGGCGCCTGACCCTGCCGCGCTTCCAGGCCGAAGCGATGGTAGCCAATAACGTCGTTATCGCAGTGCTGGAAAAGATGGCTGCCGAGAAGGGCATGACAACGGCGCAGCTGGCGCTGGCCTGGGTGCTGCACCAGGGCGACTTCATCGTGCCGATCCCCGGTGCGCGGAAGATGCGCCACCTGGAGCAGAATACGGCGGCGGCGGGGATCGAGCTCAGCACGGCGGAAGTAGCTGCGATAGGGGATGCGCTGTCGCCCGACAAGGTGATCGGCAAGCGCTACACGGAGGAACTGCTGGCGCTGGTGAATGGGTAGCGGCAGGGGCGCTTCGGCGCCCCTTTTTGCCGGGTTATCCTACCAAGCCACCACCTCAATCTCCGGCCAACACTCCAGCGCCCGCTTGCCCTTCGCCTCATGCGTCCGCTGATTATCCAGCACCCGGTTCGGCGTGATGCGAAACGAAAAGATGTCGTCGAGCCCGAACGGCGCCACCAATTCCAGCGCTCCATCCCGCCTGTATCGCACTCCAACCGCATGCGTCTTCGATGCGAAATAGCTCACCGACTCGCTCGCGCTTGCATAGCGCGGGCATTCCTGCCCGAATTTTTGCGGATACCACAGATGCACCCGCGCCTGGTTGCGCACCTCGACCGGCAACGGCAACCCCGCGAAATGCTTCTCCGCCCGGCGAATTACCGCATCTTCGGCCTCGTAGGAAAGGTCGGCGTCGTCGAAATAGAACAGGTCGACATCCTTGATGCCGTAGCCCGGCGGCTTGCCGGTCAGATGGTTCCAGACGCTGTTGTAGAGCGCGCCGGACACCACCAGCCAATCCGGCAGTGCGAGGTGGCGCGCCCGCGCCAGCGTTTCGGCCAGCAGCGGGTCCGCCGCGACGATGGCGAGGAAAGCCGCGCGCTGTTCCTCGAAGGAAAGCCCGGAATAGCGGAGATGGTCCATCGCCCCTTTTGGAGGGCGATTCGCCATCGCTCCGCAATGGCTTAGGCTCTGAGCACGCCGCCCGTCTGCTTGTTGACGTTCTCGACGATCCGCTTGGCCAGCGCCTCGAAATCCTCGTCGGTCAGCGTCTTTTCCACTGGCTGGATGGACACCTCGATGGCGATCGACTTCTTGGCAGCGCCGAGCGACGCGCCTTCGAAGACGTCGAACACCGAAACGCCGGTGACCAGCTTCTTGTCGGCGGCCAAAGCCGCCCGCACCAGCGTGCCGGCCTCTACCGCCTTGTCGACGACGAAGGCGAAATCGCGCTTCACCGCCTGGAATGGCGAAAGTTCGAGCCTTGGCTTGGTGCGCGTCGGCTTGGCCTTCGGCTCAGGCACGGCGTCGACGAACACCTCGAAGCCGCAGATCGGACCTGAGGCGTCCAAACCGTCCAGCGTCTTCGGATGGAATTCACCGAAGGTGCCGAGCACCGTCTTGGGCCCGAGCTTGATCGTGCTGGAACGGCCAGGATGATACCAGGCCGGTCCGCCGGGCTCGATCTGCAGCCGGTCGACCGGCGCGCCGCAGGCTTCAAGCGCCGCGATCGCATCCGCCTTGGCGTCGAACACGCCGACCGGGCCGGCATTGCCGGCCCAGCTGCGCCCCGAACCTTCAAGCCTGGCGGTTCCGCGCCGCACGCCGGCGGCCACGCGCCGCTGCTGGTCGGGCAAGTCGCCCTCATAGGTGCCGGAGACCTCGAACAGCGCCACATCGCCGATGCCGCGGTCGGCATTGCGCTGCGCGGCAGCGATCAGGCCGGGCAGCAGCGAAGGCCGCATGTCGGACATGTCGGCAGCGATCGGGTTGGCAAGCTTCAGCGCCGTCTGGCCGCCGCCGAACAGTTCGGCGTGCTTTGCCGGGATGAACGACCAGGTGACGGCCTCCATCATGCCGCGCACGGCCAGCGCGCGCTTGGCCGCGCGGGTGCGCACCTGCAGCGTCGTCAGGATCTTGCCGTTGACGGCGTCATGCGAGGTGAGCGGCTGCGGCGCGATATTGTCGACACCGTGGATGCGCATCACCTCCTCGACGAGATCGGCCTTGCCGTCGATATCCGGCCGCCAGGACGGCACCGTCACCTCGACGACGTCGCCCGAGCCCTGCAGCGCGAAACCGAGACGGGTCAAGATGTCCAGGCTCTCCGCACGGGGCACCTCGATGCCGGTCAGCCGCTTCACTTCCGAAAGCGGGAAGGACACGATCATCGGCTTGTGTCCGGCATAGCCGGCAATTTCGATCTCGGTCGGCTCACCGCCGCAGAAATCGAGCACCAGCCTGGTCGCGAGCTCGACGCCGGGCACCATGAATTCCGGGTCGACGCCGCGCTCGAAGCGGTAGCGCGCGTCGGTGATGATGCCGAGCGTGCGGCCGGTGCGGGCCGTGGCCATCGGGTCCCAGAGCGCGGATTCGATCAGCACGTCGGTGGTGTTCTCGTCGCAGCCCGAATGCTCGCCGCCCATGATGCCGGCGATGGACTCGACGCCGTTGTCGTCGGCGATCACGCACATTTCCGGCGTCAGCGTGTATTCGCGGCCGTCGAGCGCCAGCACCTTTTCGCCATCCCGTGCGCGGCGCACCACCAGGTTGCCGGCGACCTTCCTGGCGTCGAAGACGTGCAGCGGCCGGCCGCGGTCGAAGGTGACGTAGTTGGTGATGTCGACCAGCGCGCTGATCGGCCGCAATCCGATGGCGATCAGCCGCTGCTGCAGCCATTTCGGCGACGGGCCGTTCTTGACGCCCTTCACAAGCCTGAGCGCGAAGCCGGGGCAGAGTTCGGGCGCCTCGATCGTGACTTTCACCGGCGTCTCGCCCTTGCCGGGAATGGCCTCGACCGCCGCGGTCTTCAGCCGGCCGAGCCCGCTCGCCGCGAGGTCGCGCGCGATGCCGTACACGCTTGTCGCGTCCGGGCGGTTCGGCGTCAGGTTGATTTCGATGACCGGATCGTCGAGATGCGCGTAGGCCGCGAAGCTGGTGCCGACCGGCGCATCCTGCGGCAGGTCGATGATGCCGTTATGCTCGTCGGAGATTTGAAGCTCGCGCTCCGAGCACATCATGCCGTGGCTTTCGACGCCACGGATCTTGCCGACCGAGAGCGTAACGTCGATGCCCGGAACATAGGTGCCGGGCGCGGCGAATGCGCCAACCAGCCCCGCGCGGGCATTCGGCGCGCCGCACACCACCTGCACCGGCGGCTTGCCGTTGCCCGTGTCGACGGTCAGCACGCGCAGCCGGTCTGCATCCGGATGCTGCACCGCCGTCAGCACCTTGGCGATGACGAAGGGTTTCAGCCCCGCCTTGTCGTCGACATGTTCGACTTCGAGGCCGATCGCGGTCAGCCGCTCGACGATCTCGCCAAGCGAGGCGTCGGTCTCGAGATGGTCCTTGAGCCAGGAGAGGGTGAATTTCATGACTGGGTTCCGTTTGGTCCTTGCCCGTCCGGCATGTGTTGCTTGGGTCGGGGCACGCTGGTCTTCAGATGTCTGGGCAGATCGTCCGGCATGTGCAGGAAGGGCAGTTGCTCTCGCACATAGGCATGCTGCGTCGGCTTGAAATACGCCGGCATGTCCATGGCGCCGAGCATGAAATAGATCCTGTTGTCGAGCCGCTGGTCGACATAGGCGATCGGCGAGCCGCAGATGCCGCAGAACGAGCGCTCCACCGGGCCGTTGCGGTAGCTTTTCAGCGACTTGCCGTTGAGCGCGACCTGGTCGGCCATGAAGCCGACAAAGGCCGACACCGGCGCGCCGCTGGCGCGCCGGCAGTCGCCGCAATGGCAATAGCTGATGTGGTGCGGCTCGGCTGATACCTCGAACCGCACCGCGCCGCAGCGGCAGCCGCCGGTGTGAAGTGCCGTCACGCAGACAGCCCCCCGAACAGCGTCGGCAGGTCGAGCGGCCGAAAACCGTAATGCGACAGCCAGCGCACGTCGGCGTCGAAGAAGGCGCGCAGGTCCGGCATGCCGTATTTCAGCATGGCGATGCGGTCGATGCCCATGCCCCAGGCGAAGCCTTGGTATTCGTCTGGGTCGAGCCCGCCGTAGCGCAGCACGTTCGGATGCACCATGCCGCAGCCCAGGATCTCCATCCAGTCCGAGCCTTCGCCGAAGCGCACTTCGCCGGGCCGCGAGCGGTCGCACTGAATATCGACCTCGAGGCTGGGCTCGGTGAACGGGAAGAAGGACGGGCGGAAGCGCATCTTGACCGACGGCACCTCGAAGAAGGCCTTGCAGAATTCTTCCAGCACCCACTTCATGTTGGCAATGTTGGCTGTCTTGTCGATCACCAGCCCCTCGACCTGATGAAACATGGGCGAATGCGTGGCGTCGGAATCCTGCCGGTAGGTCTTGCCGGGGATAACGATGCGGATCGGCGGCTTCTGCCGCTCCATGGTGCGGATCTGCACGGGCGAGGTGTGCGTGCGCAAAAGCTTGCGCTCGCCCTTTTCGTCAGGCTGGAAGAAGAAGGTGTCGTGCATCTCGCGCGCCGGATGCCCTTCCGGGAAGTTGAGCGCGGTGAAGTTGTAATGGTCGGTTTCGATATCCGGGCCTTCGGCGATCGAGAAGCCGAGATCGCCGAAGATCGCCGCGATCTCGTCGATCACCTGACTGATCGGATGGATGCGGCCGCGCTCGGCAGGCGACTGTCGGACAGGGAGCGTGACATCGACCTTCTCGGCGGCGAGCCGGGCGGCGATCGCCACGTCCTTCAGCTCCGCCTTGCGTGCCGCGAGCGCCTCGGTCACGCGGTTCTTCAGGCCGTTGATCGCCGGGCCCTTCACCTGCCGCTCCTCGGCGCTCATCGCGCCCAGCGTCTTCAGCATTTCGGAGACCGACCCCTTCTTGCCGAGCGCCGAGACGCGCACCGCCTCGATCGCCGGCTCGTCGGCGGCAGCCGCGATGTCGGCCATCAGGGAAGCTTCAAGGGTTTCAAGATTTCCATCGGTGGCGTTCAAGGCGAAACTCTCTCGATTGGATGACTGGCATTGAAGCGTGCGGCACCATTTTGGTTACGCGGATGCCAATTTGGTTACATCAGAGGCAAAAGAAAAACCCGCGCCAGCCGTGCCAGCGCGGGTTCCCCAAATCAGTATTAGAAATGCTTGGGAAGCGCTGGCTTAGGCGACAGCGCTCTCAAAAGCATTCGGCGTGGTGTTCTTCAGGTATTCGAGCGCGACCTTGGCCTTGGCGACAAGCGCGGCGAAAGCCTGCGGCTCGTGGATGGCCATGTCCGAAAGGACCTTGCGGTCGATCTCGATGCCGGCCTTGTTGAGGCCGTCGATGAAGCGGCCATAGGTCAGGCCATGCTCGTGGGTCGCGGCGTTGATGCGCTGGATCCACAGCGCGCGGAACGAGCGCTTGCGGTTCTTGCGGTCGCGGTAGGCGTATTGCAGCGACTTCTCCACCGCCTGCTTGGCGATGCGGATGGTGTTCTTGCGGCGGCCGTAGAAGCCCTTGGCGGCTTTCAGGACCTTCTTGTGCTTGGCGTGGGCGGTGACGCCTCTCTTTACGCGTGCCATGTCATGATCTCCTTAAAACGTAACCAGGCCGAATGCTCTAGAGGCCGTTCGGCAGAAAATTCTTGATGACCTTCTTGCCGTCCGGTTCAGCCAGAACCATCGTGCCGCGGGCATCGCGAATGAACTTGTTGGAACGCTTGATCATGCCGTGGCGCTTACCGGCGGCAGCCGACAGCACCTTGCCGGTGGCAGTAATCTTGAACCGCTTCTTGGCGGCCGATTTGGTCTTCATCTTGGGCATTTTGCTACTCCGTATTGGTGGCGCACCATCGCGCTTCTTTTCTCGCTTCGGGCCGACCAAAGCCCGAAAAGCAAATGAAACCGCCACGGCATGCCCTGCCGGGCGGTTTTCTTGGAACGGCGGTCCTATAGATCAAACGGGGCCGGCGCGCAACACCTCAACGGATGCGCTGCTCTGTCTCAGGTCAGGGCAGCGTGAACCACACCGGCAGCATCCCCGACTGCTGCATGCCGTCGATCAGTTCGAAGGCCGGCAGCGCCACCAGGAACACCAGTCCGTCGAGCAGCGTATTCAAAAGCAGGCGCGGCTTGAAGCTGCCGGTGTCGCCTTCCTGGTAGAGCGAGAGATTGGGAAAGAAGCGCGGCACCTTCGCCAGGTAAGCCTGGTAGGGCGCGCCGAGCACTTCCTTCAGATACCGCTCCTCGCGCAGGATGACGATGTGGAAGGCGCCGGCGCATAGCAGCGCAAAGAGAATAATGCCTGAAAACGAGCCGATCTGCGCGCCGACGCCGGCGGCAGCGACCGTCGAAAACACATAGAGCGGGTTGCGAGTGATCGAATAAGGTCCGCCGGTAACCACTTCGGCCGATTTACGTCCGCCGATATAGAGCGTCGACCACAACCGGCCGACAATGCCGAGGAATATCAGGAGCACGCCGAACATCTCGATCGTTTCATGAACCGGCGTGCCCGGCGGAAAGGTCGATTGGCCGAAGAGAAGCGCGGCAAACAGCACAACGATCAGAACGGCCAGCACTATGCGGCGCATATGCTGGTAGCTGCCAAGACCAGGCGTTTGCCTGGCAGGCTTGGAGTTCACTTCATCGGCCATGAGGAAAAATCCGATCGTTTGCCCGCGATCAACTTGATCGTCGAATTGCCCGCGATCGGATCGAAAACAGGCGTCCCGCCGATCGTCGGGACGCCCTGCACCATGATTTTGGCGGGATTTAGCGCGGCGCCAGAACCATCATCATCTGGCGGCCTTCGAGCTTCGGCTCCGCCTCGACCTTGGCGATCGTCGCCACTTCCTCGCGCACCTTGTTCAGAAGCTGCATGCCGAGCTCCATATGCGCCATCTCGCGGCCGCGGAAGCGCAGCGTCAGCTTCACCTTGTCGCCTTCCTCGAAGAAGCGCCGCACGGCCTTCATCTTGGTCTCGTAGTCATGGCTGTCGATGTTCGGGCGCATCTTGATCTCCTTGATCTCGATGACCTTCTGGTTCTTGCGCGCTTCGGCCGCCTTCTTCTGGTTGGCGTATTTCAGCTTGCCGAGATCGAGGATCTTGACGACGGGGGGCACTGCATTGGGCGATATCTCGACGAGGTCGAGCCCGGCCTCTTCGGCCAGCAGCAATGCGTCGTTGATGGAAACATCGCCTCGGTTCTGGCCGTCGGCGTCGATAAGCTGGACCCGGGGCACCCGGATGTCTCGGTTGGAGCGCGGCCCGTCCTTGGTGGGTGCCGCTGCTTTGAAAGGTCTGCGAATGGTCGTGGTCTCCTCGGCCGTTTCGTTCAGGGTTCGGTGAATTCAAACTGCTGGACGCGCCTATGTGGTGAGCGCGGGGCGTGAGTCAATAGCACAGCCCTGTTGGAAAATCACCTGTTCGCTTGCCTTTACCTGCACCAAGCAAAGAAACGCCGCGAGCACTTTTCGTTGAACCACCGCCTGTGCCAAAAGACCGGCGGAGAGGGACAAGCTCATGGCCGCCAGCGTTCCGGTTTTCATCGATGTGGACGGGTCGCGCATCGCCGTCAGGCAGGCGCCCGGCGCCGAGCCCGGCGTGGTCTGGCTCGGCGGCTACAAGTCCGACATGCTGGGCACCAAGGCCGAGACGCTTGCCGCCTGGGCCCGTGGCGAGGGCCGCGCCTATCTGCGCCATGATTATTCCGGCCATGGCGAGTCGGGCGGCGCATTCGCGGACGGCACGGTCTCCAGATGGCTGGCCGAGAGCCTCGCCGTGTTTCGACGGTTCAGCCGGGGCAGGCAGATCCTGGTCGGCTCCTCGATGGGGGCCTGGATCGCGCTGCGCATGGCGCAGGAATTGCGCAAGGCAGGCGAGGATCGCGTTGCCGGCCTGGTTCTGCTCGCCCCGGCGCCGGATTTCACCGTCGAGCTGATCGAGCCGGCGCTGACCGACCGGCAGCGGCGCGACCTCGAGGAAAAAGGCTTCTTCGCCGAGCCGTCCGACTATTCCGACCAGCCCTATATCTACACCCGCGCGCTGATCGAGGACGGCCGCGCCAACCGGGTGATGACCGGACCAATAGACACGCACTGTCCCGTGCACATCCTGCAGGGCCTTGCCGATCCGGACGTGCCCTCCAGCCACGCCCTGAAGCTGGCATCGATGCTCCCGGCCGATGACGTGACGCTGTCGCTTATCCCCGAGGGGGACCATCGCCTCTCGCGCCCGGAGGATCTGGACATGCTGTTGCGCTCGGTCGCCGACATGGTCCGGCGGGTCGCCTGAGCGTGCGCGTCTCCATCCCCATATCCGCCTTCGTCGCGGCGATCGTCGGCTTCGGCGGCACGCTGGCCATCGTCATCGCCGCCGCCAAGGCGGTCGGCGCGACCCAGATCGAGACGGCAAGCGGCGTGACGGCGATCTGCCTTGCCATGGCGATCGAATGCGTGTGGCTGTCCTGGCGCACGAGAATGCCGGTCATCACCGCATGGTCGACGCCTGGCCTTGCGCTCGTAGCCGCCTCCAGCGGCTTCACCATGCCCGAAGCCGTGGGCGCCTTCATCGTCACCGGCATCCTGCTGGTCGCCACCGGCCTGTTCAAGCCATTGACCAGGCTGATCGCGCGGATACCGGCCTCCGTCGCCTCCGGCATGCTGGCGGGCATCGTCGTCACCTTCGCCATCAATGCCGTGAAGACCGTTCCGGCGGATCCCTGGCTCATCTTGCCGCTGATCGCGGCCTTCTTCGTTATCCGCCTGTTCAATCCGGCGCTGTCGGTGCTGGCCGTCCTGGTCGGCGGCGGTGTCGCCGCCTTCCTCACCGGCCGTGTAGGCGGCCTACCGGCGCCGGAACTGTCGACCCTGACGTTGATTATCCCGAGCTTCTCCGCAAGGGCGATCGTCGGGTTGGCGCTGCCGCTTTACCTTGTCACCATGGCCTCGCAGAACCTTTCCGGCCTCGCTGTGCTGCGCGCTGCTGGTTACCACCCCGAACCCGGCCCGCTGATCGGCGTTACGGGCCTGCTTTCGCTGTTGTCGGCGCCGTTCGGGGCCGGAACCACGAATCTGGCGGCGATTTCGGCGGCAATCTGCACCGGCCCCGACGTGCACCCCGACCCCGCCGAGCGTTGGAAGACGGGTCCGTTCTACGCGCTGGCCTACCTCGTCTTCGCCATATTCGGCGCCTCGCTGGTGGCGATCTTCGCCGTGCTGCCGCAGAGCCTGATCGTGCTGGTCGCCGGGCTGGCGCTGATGGCATCCCTGGCCAACGCCCTCGCCATCGCGCTGAAGGAGGAGGGCGAGCGGATGCCCGCGACCATCACCTTCGCCGTCACGGCCTCCGGGCTTGCCCTCTTCGGCGTCGGCGCGGCCTTCTGGGGCCTCGTTGCCGGAATGGCGGTGCATTTCCTCGATAAACTGAAAAAGCGATAATCATTTCAGTCGCTTCGCCGGTTTTGGCAGGACTTGCCTTGAATCGCCCATTTCGCCTTCCCATTTCGATTCCACGCAGCCGGTTTGGCTGTCTCCAACGGAAGGACTGGGAGAAAATGAACACGAGTGCATTGATCCGTCCGGCCTGGACGCCGGCTACCATCGCACTGATGGTCATCGGCTTCATGGTGTTCTGGCCGCTCGGCTTCGCCATGCTCGCCTACATCATCTGGGGCGACCGGCTCGAGGGCTTCAAGCGCGACGTCAACCGCGCCACGGACGGCATCTTCGCTGGCTGCCGCCGCGGCTCCGACAAGGCGGCTCGCTGGGGCTATGGCTCGGCTCGCACCGGCAACGTCGCCTTCGACGACTGGCGCGAGAAGGAACTCGAGCGCCTCGCCGAGGAGCGCCGCAAGCTCGATGAGATGCTGAGCGAGTTCGACGACTATGCCCGCGAACTGCGCCGCGCCAAGGACCAGGACGAGTTCGACCGGTTCATGGCGAACCGCAACAAGTCGACCGCGCCGACCACCACCGGCTCGACCGACAAGACCGCTCCGAAGCGCGGCAAGGGTACGAACCTGCTCGACGACTGAAGCCTCGCGACAGGCTCCGGTATGACAAGCGGCGTCGCGTCCAGCGGCGCCGTTTCTTTTTTGTTCTCTATTTATCCTCCCTCTACTGGCCGTTTTCCTCGAATCGCGTATCGTCCAGCCATGACCATCGGCTTCTTTCGCAATCTGACCAAGCCCAAGGCCGCGCCAGTCGTGGAGCGCGAGCATTGCGTCGCCGGTCGCACGCTGCCGCTGAAGATCGTCGAAAGCGCCAGGGCCAGGCGGCTCACGCTGCGCATCGATTCCGGCGGCCAGGGGCTGCGCGTCACCGTGCCGCCCGGCCTGCGCCGCGGCGAGGTGGAGAAATTCCTCGACCGCCACCAGGACTGGCTGGAGCAGCGCCTGGCCAAGGTGCCGACGAGGCCGCAGGTGCGCCCGGGCATCAGGATCCCGATGCGCGGCGTGCCCCACCGCATCGTGCATGAGCCATCCAAGCGCGGCACCGTCACCGTCTCGCGCGACGAGCGCGGCCCGCTGCTGATCGTTCATGGCGAGCGCATCCATCTGCCGCGCCGCATAGCGGACCATCTCAAGCGCGAGGCCAAGAAGGAGATCGAGAAGCTGGTGGTGAAACACACCGAGGCGATCGGCAAGCGCGCCAAGGCGATAAGGTATAAGGATACCTCCAGCCGCTGGGGGTCATGCACCTCGGAGGGCAACCTCTCCTTCTCCTGGCGCATCATCATGGCGCCGCCGGCGGTGATAAACTACCTGGTGGCGCATGAGGTGGCGCATCTCAAGGAGATGAACCACGGTCCGAAATTCTGGAAACTGTGCGAAAAGCTCTGTCCGGACACCGACCGCTGCAAGGACTGGCTGAAGCGCAACGGCGGCGCGCTGCAGGCGATTGTCTTCGAGTAGCTGCAGCGGATGCAGCAGTGAAAATGAACGCCATTCATCGCCAGGGCAAACGATGGAGCCTAGCCGGGCGAGCTACGCTTCGTCACCCTGGCGTCCGCGCGCCGCTTGGCGTCGCTAGCCCCGGATGACGAAAGCGTCTGGTTGCTCAGTCGTCATTCGCCGCATTCAGTTCTTCCGGCCGCAGCCCTTCCTCGGGATGCGGCCAAGGCAGGAAATTCCGGTCGAACGCGTCGCTGCGGAAATAGTCCAGCGCCCGGTGCGCCTCGGCGCCGTTGTAGGCGGCTTTTTCTATCAGATGCGCGATCACCTCGTGTGCCTGCGCGATCTTCTGCCTCAGTTCCTCGACGGTCCGGTCGGCCATGCTTGTCTCCTGCCATGATGTCCTCAGGAACCTAGCGCTTTCCATCCCCCCTGCAACAGCATGCTTTTTCTCGACTCTTTGGCCGTTTCGTGCCAAGCCCGCGCCATGACGCTCGACATCAAGATCTGCGGATTGAAGACTGACGCCGCGATGGCCGCCGCCCTTGCCGGCGGGGCCAGCCATGTCGGCTTTATTTTCTTCCCCAAGAGCCCGCGCTATATCGAGCCCGTCGATGCCGGGCGCCTGCGCGAAGCGGCGCGCGGCAAGGCCAAGGCGGTCGCCGTCACGGTCGATGCCGACGACGCCTTCCTCGACGAGATCGTCGCCAGGATGCGGCCCGATCTGCTGCAACTGCATGGTTCGGAAACACCCGAGCGGGTGGCGGAGCTCAAGGCCCGCTACGGGCTCCCGGTCATGAAGGCGCTGTCGGTCAGCGAGGCGGCGGATCTGGAGCGGATAAAGCCCTATATCGGCGTCGCCGACGGCTTCTTGTTCGACGCCAAGCCGCCGAAGGGGTCGCAATTGCCGGGTGGCAACGGCGTCGCCTTCGACTGGCGCATCCTCGCCGGCCTTGACGCCGGCGTCGATTACATGCTTTCCGGGGGGCTCAACGCCGCCAATATCGGCGATGCTCTTCGCCTTGCCAACCCGCCGGGAATAGACATTTCCTCGGGCGTGGAAAGCGCCCCGGGCGTCAAGGATCCGGCGCTGATCGAACAGTTTTTCCGGGCCGTCCGGGCAGCACGCGACGACCGCGCCGCCTGAAAGTGTTTCCAATCGAGAGTTAGGAGATCGGCGATGAACAAGCCGGCGACACCCAATTCCTTCCGCACCGGACCTGACGAGCAAGGCATGTTCGGCATGTTTGGCGGCCGTTTCGTCGCCGAAACCTTGATGCCGCTCATTCTGGACCTCGAAAAGCACTGGACCTTCGCCAAGACCGACCCGGCCTTCAAGGCCGAAGTCGAGCATCTCAATAAGCACTATACTGGCCGGCCCAGTCCGCTCTATTTCGCCGAAAGGCTGACCGAGCATCTCGGCGGCGCGAAAATCTATTTCAAGCGCGACGAGCTCAACCACACCGGCTCACACAAGATCAACAACTGCCTTGGCCAGATTCTGCTGGCCAGGCGCATGGGCAAGACGCGCATCATCGCCGAGACCGGCGCCGGTCAGCACGGCGTTGCGTCGGCGACGGTTGCCGCGCGCTTCGGCTTGCCTTGCGTGGTTTACATGGGGGCAACCGATGTGCAGCGTCAGGCGCCCAACGTTTTCCGCATGAAGCTGCTCGGCGCCGAGGTTGTGCCGGTAACCTCCGGTCACGGCACATTGAAGGATGCCATGAACGAGGCGCTTCGCGATTGGGTGACGAATGTCGACGACACCTACTACATGATCGGCACCGCTGCCGGTCCGCACCCCTATCCCGAGATCGTGCGGGAACTGCAGTCGGTCATCGGCCGCGAGGCCAGGGAACAGATGCTGGAGGCGGAAGGCCGGCTGCCCGACCTGCTGGTGGCAGCGGTGGGTGGCGGCTCAAACGCCATCGGGCTGTTCCACCCGTTCCTCGACGACACGGATGTAAAGATCGTCGGTGTTGAAGCCGGCGGCAAGGGCCTTGACGGCGACGAGCACTGTGCGTCGCTTACCGCCGGTTCGCCCGGCGTTCTGCACGGCAACCGCACCTATCTGCTGCAGACGCCCGACGGCCAGATCATGGAAGGCCATTCGATCTCGGCGGGTCTCGACTATCCCGGCATCGGCCCGGAACATTCGTGGTTGAAGGAATCCAATCGTGTTGAGTACGTGCCGATCATGGATTCTGAGGCACTCGAGGCGTTCCAGTTGCTGACCCGGCTGGAGGGCATCATTCCGGCGCTGGAACCGGCGCATGCGCTGGCCGAGGTTATCAAGCGCGCGCCGAAGATGGGCAAGGACCAGATCATCGTTATGAATTTGTGCGGCCGCGGCGACAAGGACATTTTCACTGTGGGCAAAATTCTGGGGATGGAGCTTTAGAATGACCACCCGCATCGACCGCCGCATGGCGAAACTCAAGGCCGAAGGCAGGCCGGCGCTCGTCACCTATTTCATGGGTGGCGACCCGGATTATGACACCTCGCTATCGATCATGAAGGCCCTGCCCCCGGCTGGCTCCGACATCATCGAACTCGGCATGCCGTTTTCCGATCCGATGGCCGACGGCCCGGCGATCCAGGCGGCGGGCCTTCGCGCGCTGAAAGCTGGCCAGACCCTTGTGAAGACACTGAAGATGGCATCGGACTTCCGCGCCGGCGACAATGAAACGCCGATCGTGCTGATGGGCTACTACAATCCGATCTACGTCTACGGCGTCGACCGCTTCCTCAGCGATGCCTTGGCCAGCGGCATCGATGGGCTGATCGTCGTCGACCTGCCGCCTGAGATGGACGAGGAACTTTGTATTCCGGCCTTGAAGGCCGGCATCAACTTCATCCGGCTGGCGACGCCGACCACCGACGACAATCGCCTGCCAAAGGTGCTGCAGAACACATCCGGCTTCGTCTACTACGTGTCGATGACCGGCATCACCGGCTCGGCACTGGCCGACACCGGCAAGGTGGCGGCGGCGGTGAAGCGCATCAAGGGCCACACCGACCTGCCGGTCTGCGTCGGCTTCGGCGTCAAGACCGCCGAGCAGGCGCGTGTCATTGGCGCCAATGCCGATGGCGTCGTCGTCGGCACCGCGATCGTCAATGCGGTCGCCAATGTTCTGGGGCCGAAGGGCGAGAAGACCGCCGACCCCGCCGAGGCCGTCGCCACGTTGGTCAGCGGCCTTGCGCAAGGCGTGCGCTCGGCCCGCCTTGCTGCCGCCGAATAGCCTGACTATCTGTTCGCTACGCAATTCGGGCCGGAAATCCGCCAAGGGCTTTTCCTGAATTGCTCGAAGCCTCTTCCAGGACAGGAGCCGAAGCCATGAACTGGATCACCAATTACGTCCGCCCGAAGATCAATTCGATGCTCGGCCGACGCACCGACATGCCGGAAAACCTCTGGATCAAGGATCCCGAGACCGGCGAGATGATCTTCCACAAGGATCTCGAATCCAACCAGTTCGTCATCCCGGCCTCCGGCCACCACATGAAGATCTCGGCCAAGGAGCGGCTGAAATACTTCTTCGACGACGGCAAATACGAGGTTCTGGAAAACCCCAAGGTCGTCCAGGATCCGCTGAAGTTCCGCGACGAGAAGCGCTACACCGATCGCCTGAAGGAGGCGAAGGCCAAGACCAGCCTCGAGGATGCGATCCTCAACGGCGCCGGCACCATCGAAGGGCTGCCGGTCATCGTCACCGTGCAGGATTTCGCCTTCATGGGCGGCTCGCTGGGCATGGCCGCCGGGGAGGCTATCGTGCATGCCTTCGAGGTGGCGCTGCAACGCAAGCGGCCGCTGGTCCTGTTCGCCGCCTCGGGCGGCGCCCGCATGCAGGAAGGTATCCTCTCGCTCATGCAATTGCCGCGCACCACGGTTGGCGTCGACCGGCTGAAGGAAGCCGGCCTGCCTTATATCGTCGTGCTGACCAACCCGACCACCGGCGGCGTCACCGCCTCCTACGCCATGCTGGGCGATGTCCATATCGCCGAGCCCGGCGCCCTGATCGGCTTTGCCGGCCCGCGCGTCATCGAGCAGACCATCCGCGAAAAGCTGCCCGACGGTTTCCAGCGCGCCGAATATCTGATGGAGCATGGCATGGTCGACATGGTCGTCTCGCGTCTCGAGATGCGCTCCACCATCGCGCGGCTGCTGAAGATGCTGCTCAAGATGCCGGGGGCCGAGAAGCCGCTCGAGCCGGAGATTTTGCCGCCGGCGGTGGTCACCGCCGAGGCGCGGCCGCAAGTCTGAGGCATACCGGCCTGGCGCGGTGCCGGCCGACGCGACATCGTTCGGCGCGAACCGCGATTTGCGCCTTGTCTTGCGTGCTGTAGCCTTTGATTCGCGCATGGCGTTTCTGAGACCGATTCCCGGTTCAGGGCGCCGCGCTGGGATTTCGTCATGACAACGCTTTCCGCCGAACGTGAAATCGAACATCTGATGACGCTGCATCCGAAAGGCTTCGACCTTTCGCTGGATCGCGTCACGCGGCTCCTCGAACGCCTTGGCAATCCGCAGGACCGGCTGCCGCCGGTCATCCACATCGCCGGCACCAATGGCAAGGGTTCCTGCGCCGCCTTCTCGCGCGCGCTGCTGGAGGCGGCCGGCCATCTCGTCCACGTCCACACCTCTCCGCACCTGGTGGCCTGGCACGAGCGCTACCGGCTGGCGGCCGAAGGCGGCGGCAAGCTCGTCGACGATGACGTTTTCGCCGAGGCCATTGCCCGCGTCGCTGAGGCCAATGGCGGTCAGAAGATCACGGTCTTCGAAATTCTCACCGCCGTCACCTTCGTCCTGTTCTCCGAGCATCCGGCGGAGGCGGCGATCATCGAGGTCGGCCTCGGCGGCCGTTTCGACGCCACCAACGTCATCAAGCGGCCGGCGGTTTCGGTAATCATGCCCATCTCGATGGACCACGAGGCCTATCTCGGCGACCGCGTCGAGCTGATCGCAGCCGAAAAGGCCGGCATCATGAAGCGCGGCTGCCCGGTGGTGATCGGCGCCCAGGAGAGCGAGACGGCGCTTCAGGTGCTGATCGACACGGCCGAGCGGCTGGACTGCCCGACGGTTGTCTACGGCCAGGATTTCCTTGCCTTCGAGGAGAACGGCCGCATGGTCTATCAGGACGGGGACGGGCTGATGGACCTGCCCTCGCCGCGCCTGCCCGGGCGCCACCAGTTCGCCAACGCCGCGGCGGCGATCGCCGCCATCAAGGCGGCCGGCTTCGAGATC
>Ga0315336_1002543_pt1 | contig 27434 bp, 20 predicted proteins | sample ASW5metaG_FD_204512 | JGI IMG/M metagenome (GOLD analysis project Ga0315336, IMG submission 204512) | Ammonia-oxidizing marine archaeal communities from Monterey Bay, California, United States - ASW #5 | ecosystem: Environmental > Aquatic > Marine > Intertidal zone | place: USA: California... | reverse complement strand
GCGTGTACAGTGGCGCCATGGGGGAGGCTTCGGAGGACGTCCGAGCGGTGCGCGCGCGCGTCGAGGAGTTTTCGAGCCGTCACGGGCGTAGACCTCGGGTGCTGGTCGCCAAGCTTGGGCAGGACGGGCACGACCGCGGCCAGAAGGTGATCGCCACGGCGCTGTCGGATCTCGGCTTCGACATCGATATCGGACCCTTGTTCCAAACGCCCGACGAAGTGGCGCGCCAGGCAGTCGAGAACGACGTGCACATCGTCGGCGTGAGCACGCTGGCTGCCGGGCACTTGACGCTGGTTCCCGAGCTGCGTAGTGAGCTGGAGGGTCTCGGCCGGGCCGACATTCTGGTGGTGGTCGGCGGCGTCATACCGCCACAGGATCACGCAGCGGTGCTGGAAGCTGGAGCGGCAGCTATCTTCGGTCCGGGAACCGTGATTGCCGAGGCAGCGGACAGTCTCCTGGACCGACTGCAGGGCGCTGACGGCGCCACGGCCGGCTGAGTGGCGCAGGTGCCTGCGGCGGAGTTGGCGGCCAGCATTCGCGCCGGTGACCGATCATCGCTGGCGCGTGGCATCACCCTGATCGAGAGCGTCCGCGCCGCCGACCAGGGGCGCGCCGAGGAGCTGCTCGAGCGGCTCGCGCCGGACACCGGTAGCGCCTGGCGCATTGGCGTGAGTGGCGTACCCGGGGTCGGCAAGAGCACGTTCATCGATACGCTCGGCGCCTGGCTCGTCGAGCAGGGGCACCGCGTCGCGGTGCTGGCGATCGATCCGTCTTCGACGTTGTCCGGTGGCAGCATCATGGGCGACAAGACGCAGATGGGGCGCCTTGCGAAGCTCGACAACGCCTTCGTGCGACCCACGCCGTCGGCACTAACTCTGGGTGGTGTCGCATCGCGGACGCGAGAGGCGATGCTGCTGTGCGATGCAGCCGGGTTCGATGTGGTGATGATCGAGACCGTCGGCGTTGGGCAGTCCGAGATCGTGGTGGCGGACATGGTCGACTGTTTTCTGGTGCTCATGCTCCCTGGGGCGGGCGACGAGCTACAGGGAATCAAGAAGGGGATCCTCGAGATCGCCGACATCGTGGCAGTCAACAAGGCCGATGGTGACAACGTCGGTCAGGCCCGTAAGGCCGTGGCGGAGTACAGTTCTGCGCTTCGCTACACCCGCCCCACCTCCGCCGCCTGGTGTTGCCGTGCCACCATGACCAGCGCCATCACGGGGGAGGGCATCGCCGAGATCTGGGCCCTGGTCGAGGAGCATCGTGCCACGCTCTCGGCCAGCGGCGCGCTCGCGGAGCGGCGTCGCCACCAGCGAATCAAGTGGATGTGGGGCCTGATCGAGGAAACCTTGATACGAGACTTCCGAGTGCGCGGGAAGTCTTCAGGGCAGGTCGCCGCAACAGAGCAGCAGCTGCTCGACGGCGAGCTCACTCCGCGCCGTGCGGCGCGAGAGCTCATGGCCCGCCTGGCCGGTGAACCGGATTCCCACTGAACGTGTGGAAATCCCTGTGGAAGAGCACGGGCACTTCGCACACTCGCGCCCCAACGTCGGCGATTTCTCCGCTTTGCACCACGCACGGTGCAGCATTGGGCCATTGCCGCAGTGGCTTGCAGCTTGTTAGCGATGCGACGGTCCTCACGCACCTGATTCCGAAGTTCGAGGTGTCAGGAATGTCGAAGACGATTCGGAAGGTGCTGAACCGGGAGATCGGCACGACGTGCGGCTCGGGAGCGCATCGCTAGCCCAGCGTGACGAGTTGAGCTATTCGCGCGACGCGCCAGACCTCTGCGTCAGCCGGCGATCCCGCTTGCTGCCTTGGTGGCGCGGCGTCGCTCGTTTTCTTTCAGATGACGCTTGCGCAGCCGCAGGTGCTGCGGCGTGATCTCTACGAGCTCGTCGTCCTCGATGAACTCGAGCGCCTGCTCCAGCGTCATACGCAGCGGCGGCGTCAGCGCGATGTTGTCGTCGCGGCCGGCGGCGCGCATGTTGGTGAGCTTCTTGCCCTTGAGCGGGTTGACCGGCAGATCGGCGGTACGTGAGTTCAGGCCGACCACCTGGCCCTCGTAGATCTGCTCACCGGGGCCGATGAAGAGCTGGCCGCGCTCCTGCAAGTTGTTCAGCGAGAAGCCTAGCGAAGTGCCCTCGGCCATCGACACGAGCACGCCGTTGGCACGGCGCAGTCGGGCGATCCTCCGCTCGGGGCCGTAATGGTCGAAGCTGTGCACCATGATTCCGCTGCCCGATGTCGTGGTGCGGAACTCGGTCTGGAAGCCGATGAGGCCGCGCGACGGAATGACGTAATCGAGCCGCACACGTCCCTCGCCGTCGGGGCGCATGTCTCGTAGGTCGCCACCACGGTCTCCCAGCGCCTCCATGATTGCGCCCTGGTGGCGGTCCTCGACATCGACGCTGAGCTGCTCGAAGGGCTCGTGTCGCTTGCCGTCGACCTCGCGCAGGATAACGCGGGGCCGCGATACCGCCAGCTCGTAGCCCTCTCGCCGCATGTTCTCCAACAGGATTGACAGGTGCAGCTCGCCGCGGCCACAGACGCGAAACTTGTCTGGGTTCTCAGTCTCGTCCACCTCCAGCGCGACGTTGTGCAGGGTCTCGCGGAGCAGACGCTCGCGTAGCTGCCGGCTGGTGACGAACTTACCTTCCGTACCGGCGAACGGGGAGGTGTTGGTCTCGAAGGTCATGGCGATCGTCGGCTGGTCGACGACCAAAGGCGGAAGCGGCTCGACGTGCGCTGGATCGCACAGCGTGTCGGAGATGCGCGGATGCTCGATGCCGCTGAACGCCACGATGTCGCCGGCGCCCGCCTCCTCGATCTCGGTACGCTCGAGGCCGTGGAACCCGAGCACCTGTAGCACGCGTTCCTGACGTTCGGTGCCGGCGTTGTCGACGACGGTCACCCGCGCGTTGCGGCGCAACGTACCGCCGGCGATGCGGCCGATACCGATGGCGCCGACGTAACTGGAGTAGTCGAGCGAGCTGACCTGCAGCTGCAACGGCCCGTCCGGGTCGACGTCGGGCGCCGGCACATGCTCGACCACGGCTTCGAACAGCGCCTTCATGTCGCTGCCGGGTTGCTCCAGGTCGAGGGTTGCGGTGCCGTGGATAGCAGAGGTGTAGATCACCGGAAAGTCGAGCTGCTCGTCGGTCGCGCCGAGCCTGATGAACAACTCGAATGTTTGATCCAACGCCCAGTGGGGCCTGGCAGCATCGCGATCGATCTTGTTGATTACCACGATCGGGCGCAGGCCGTGCGAGAAGGCTTTTTGGGTAACGAACCGCGTTTGCGGCATCGGTCCATCGACCGCGTCGACCAAAAGGAGCACGGAGTCGACCATCGACAGCACCCGCTCCACCTCGCCGCCGAAGTCGGCGTGACCGGGCGTGTCGACAATGTTGACGCTGTATTCGCGCCAGCGGATCGCGGTGTTCTTCGACAGGATCGTTATACCGCGCTCGCGTTCCAGATCGTTGGAGTCGAGGAGCCGCTCGCGGTACTCGGTGCGCGCGTCGAGGGTTCCGGACTGCTTCAGCAACTCGTCAACCAACGTCGTCTTACCGTGGTCGACGTGCGCGATAATGGCGATGTTTCGCAGGTTCTGAAGCATGGTCGTGCGCAGGCGAATGCCCGTCAGGGGTGCATCGGGAGCTGACCGTGCCGGAACAGCATGATCAGACTCCATTGTAGTCGGGCGCCCGCCGCTCCGTTCGCCTGGCCGCGGCTTCCGCGTTGGTGGAAATCAAGCCTCGACTTGGCGCCAACTATCTCGTGACTGCTACAGTGAGCAACGAGCGACCAACGAAAGAGCTGAACTGCGTCGAGGAGTAGCCATGTTGATCAGGGAGCGGCGCGGATGGGAGATCCCGGAACGCGAGGTCACCCCGGAGAGCATCTATCTGAACCGCCGCAAGATTCTGCAGGGGATGGGATTGGCGGCTATCGGTGCGGGGGGCGCATACGGGGCGTCGAAGGCGCTGGCCAACGGCGGACTGATGATGCAGCAGGCCGTACCGATGCCCGATTCGGTGGTCTATCCAAGCGGTCCCGCGGCTGACCTGTACCCGGCGACTCCCCATCCACGCCTGACACTCGAGGATGCCGGTCGCCCGATGACCGAGCCGGCGCTGACCCACGCCTACAACAACTTCTACGAGTTCGAGACGCCAAAGCAGGGCGTTTGGCGCAACGTCAGCAACTTCCAGACCGACCCGTGGGCCTTCGAAGTGAGCGGCCTGGTCAGCAAGCCGGGCACATACGACCTCGAAGAGGTGATGCGGAAGATGCCGCTGGAGGAGCGGGTTTGTCGCTTCCGTTGCGTCGAGCGCTGGGCCGCGGTGATTCCGTGGTCGGGGTTCCCGTTCCGTTCGTTCCTGGAGCTCGTCGAACCGCAGCCGCGCGCCAAGTTCATCGCCATGACCACGGCGCATCGGCCCGATGAGATGCCCGGCATCGAGTCGCAATCCTGGTATCCGTGGCCGTACTTCGATGGTCTGTCGATCGAGGAGGCCAACAACGAGCTGGCCTTCCTGGTCACCGGCTCCTACGGCAAGCCGAACCCGAAGCAGAACGGCGCCCCGATTCGCTTCATCACGCCGTGGAAGTTCGGCTTCAAGCAGGTGAAGTCGATCGTCAAGTTCGATTTCGTCGAGCGGCAACCGCGCAGCTTCTGGAACGACTTGCAGCCGAACGAGTATGGATTCTGGGCTAACATCAACCCGGAGATCCCGCATCCACGCTGGTCACAGGCACAGGAATGGCTGATCAACAACGGCGACGTTTACGACACCCAGATCTACAACGGTTACGGTGAATGGGTGGCCGACATGTACGCGCCTATGGAGAAAGAGCTAGGCCTGTGGCTGTATCGTTGATCAGTTGCCCCCGATGACCGCGTCGAGATCCGCCGTCGGCGCCGCGCAAGCGTAGTCGCGGCAGGCGAAGTAGAGCGGCCTCGCGGTATCGCTGACGGTGGCCTTGCCAGCCAGCAACGGCACCTCGTTCTCCAGTATCGACAGATCCGCTGCCTCGGGATCGAGGCCAACGACGATCTCGTGGGGTGCGAACCGACGCCAGATCCGCGCCAACGCCTCCTTCGTGTCAGCGTCTTCCGCGCCCCCGAGCACCACCAACTCATGGTGCTCGGACAGATGTGCGTCGAGCCCCAGGGCCATCTGCGCAAACGCCGACGGCATGCGCTCCATGAACGAGGCGAAGACCTCTAGCGTTTGACGGCCGGCGTCAGCATAGCGACTGCTGCCGGTGAGCCGGGCAAGCCGCTGTAGCCAGATTGCGGCGATAGCATTGCCGGCCGGTGTGGCGCCATCGTGGCCGGCCTTCGAACTGGTCAGCAGCTCCTCATGGTCGGTGCCGGTGAAGGTAAACCCGCCTTCGGCATCGCCGAAGAGCTCGATGAGCCCGTCGGCGAGCTGGCGCGCACGACGCAGCCAGCGGAGCTCGAACGTCGACTCGAAGAGCTCGATGCACGCCCAGAGCATGTTGGCGTAGCCGTCGAGGTAGGCGAGCAGCTTCGTCGAGCCGGCGCGGTGGGTGTGCAGCAAGCGTCCATCGCGCCGCATGACGTCGAACACGAAGTCCGCCGCTCGGGTTGCCGATTCAAGATAGCGTCGGTCGCCGAGCACGCGATAGCCGCGCGCCATCGCGGCGATCATGAGCCCATTCCAATCGCTCAGGATCTTGTCGTCGAGGCCCGGGCGAATACGGCCGTCGCGTGCCTTGCTCAGTCGCTCGCGGCAGCCGGCCAGCCGTTCACGCAGCACCTCCGGTGCCACCGCCAGTTCTCCTGCCAGCTCTTCCAGCGGGCGCGGCAGATGGAGGATGTTGCTGCCCTCCCAGTTGCCGCTGGCGCTGACACCGTAGGCACGGCCGAAAACCTCGGCCTCGTCTCCCAGCAGCGCTTGCAGCTCCGTCTGGTCCCACACGTAGTATTTGCCCTCGACGCCCTCGCTGTCGGCATCGAGGGTGGAGTAGTAACCGCCATCGCTCGATTGCATCTCGCGGACCACCCAATCGAGCGTTTCCGACACCGTGTTGGCAAGAGCCCGCTTGCCGGTGAGCTGGTACGCCTCCAGGTAGGTCGTGGCCAGCAACGCGTTGTCGTAAAGCATCTTCTCGAAGTGCGGAACGAGCCAGCGGGCGTCGGTTGCGTAGCGATGGAATCCTCCACCTACTTGATCGTAGATACCGCCGGCCGCCATCTGATCGAGGGTGAACAGAGCTTCCTGCTGCAGGTCGGCATCCTGGCGGGCCGCAGCGTAGCGCAGCAGCAGTGAGATCGACATGCTGTTGGGGAATTTCGGCGCTGCCCCGAAGCCGCCGTAGTTGGGATCGAAGCGCTCGTGCAGCTCCATCGCGGCGCGCTGGATCAAGGTCGGATCGAGGGATGCCTGGCCTCGGCTGGCGCGCGGTGCCTGGAGGTGTTCCAGGAGCTCCGCACCGGTGGACTCGATATCGTCGCGTCGGTTGGCGTAAGCGTCGACGATGCCGTGCAGTACCTGCGTGAAGCTCGGCATCCCGTGGCGTGGCTCGGGCGGGTAGTAGGTGCCGCCGAAGAACGGGCGCAGATCGGGCGCCAAGAACGCTGTGAGCGGCCAGCCGCCGCGGCCAGTCATCATTTGCACGGCCCGCATGTAGATGTCGTCGATGTCGGGGCGCTCTTCTCGATCGACCTTGATGCAGACGAAGCTCTCGTTCATCAGCTCGGCGGTTGCCGGGTCTTCGAAGGACTCGTGCGCCATCACGTGGCACCAGTGGCACGCCGCGTAGCCGACACTCAACAGGATCGGCTTGTCCTCGGCGCGGGCGCGGTCGAGCGCTTGCTTGCCCCAGGGATACCAGTCGACCGGATTCGAGGCGTGCTGCAACAGGTAGGGACTGGTCTCCTCGCCCAGGCGATTGCGGTTGCGAGGCATCAACGGACTCCGTTGGAGTTTGATGGAAGTGTCGGTCGGCGTGGGTAGTTCGTTCTCTCGGGTTTGCGGGCGCCACCCGACGTTCGCTACCTTGTGAGTATGCACTCCCGATTGCAGTCACGGCCGCGCACCCTGGTATTCGTCCTGCTCGCCGTTTGCGGCGTCAGCGGCGTCAGCGCCCAGCAGACGCCCGGCTTCCGTGCGTCGGTCGATGTCGTGCGGCACAGCGTTGCCGTGCTCGATTCACGCGGCGAGCCGGTCTCGGGGCTGCAGGCAGCCGATTTCAGGATCGAAGAGGACGGTGTGCTGCAGGAGATCAGCGTGTTTCTGGCGCCGGGATCGACGCCGATCGACGTCGCGTTGGTGCTTGATTCGAGCTCCAGTCTGCTGCACTGGTCGCGCGTCGTGCGCCATGCCGCCAAGACGTTCTTGCGACGGCTCGACGTGCGCGACTGCGTGTACCTGCTGCCGTTCAACGACGTGGTTGGGCCGGGCAGATGGGCGCGTTCGCTCGAACCGGCGCTCACGGCGCGCGTCGACGGCATCTTCATGGACGGCGGCACGGCGCTACATGACGCGCTGATCGACGGGTTGAGCACGGTGTACTCGATGAGCACCGGTCTTCCGCGAATCGAGCTCGACGGGCGCGCCGGGGAGGTCGCCGATCGAGGCTCGTGCGCCTCGTATTCCGACGGGGAGACGGGGCTCGCCCCGGTTCGGCGCGCGGCGTTGGTGTTGCTGACCGACGGGGATGACCACGACAGCGAGCGACGCTTCGACGAGGTTCTCGATGCCGCGCACGAGACCGCGATACCGGTCTTCCCGATGATTCTGGGCGCGGCGCGGAGTGATGGACGCCTACGGGAAAAGCTCAGTCGGCTCGCTGGCGAGACCGGCGGCACAATCATTGATGCCGTCCATCCCGATGAGCTCGAGAGCGCCTACGACGACGTGGTGATCATGCTACGGGCGGCCTACCTGCTCGGCTACTCACCGCAGGGTCAGGTGGCGCAGACAGTCCGTCAACGGCAGGTCTCGGTGCGCTCGCGACGGCCGAGCTATCGGCTGGTGTTTCGCCAGTTCTACTACCGCTAGTAGCGCAGTTCCGCATAGCGGAAGCAGTCCGTCGTATGGTCGTTCACCAATCCCGCCGCCTGCATGAAGGCGTAGCAGATGGTCGGGCCTACGAAGCGAAACCCACGTTGCCGCAAGTTCTTGCTCATGACCACCGACGTCGGCGTTTGCGCCGGCATGTCGCTTAACGCGGTCCAGGTGTTCTGCACCGGCACGCCGTCGACGAAACCCCAGATGTAGTCGGTGAAGGATCCCTGCTCGGCCTGGAGCCGCAGGAGAGCGCGTGCGTTGCCGATGGCTGCCGTTACCTTGAGGCGGTTGCGCACGATCCCCGTATCCCGCAGCAGGCGCTCGACCGAACGCCGGTTGAACCGGGCAATACGCTCGGCATCGAAACCGGCAAAGGCCCTTCGATATCCTTCGCGCTTCTTCAGGATCGTTGACCAGCTGAGGCCGGCTTGCGCGCCTTCGAGGAGCAGGAATTCGAACAGCCGGCGATCGTCGCGAACCGGGACACCCCACTCGAGGTCGTGGTACTCGGTATCCAGAGGTCGGCTCGAGCCCACCCACTGGCAACGCGTCAAGCTCATCGGTCTATTCGCTCCGCAGCGCGTCCACCGGGTCGAGCGCTGCGGCTCGGCGGGCCGGCAGCACGCCGGCGGTGAGACCGGTAGCAAAGCTCACTGCCAGGGCGGCGATGACGAACTCGGTGGGGATATGCACGGGCAGGCCGGGCACCGCGGTGCGCGCCAGTATCGCCAGCCCGAATCCCAGGCCAACGCCGAATGCGCCGCCGGCCAGCGAAAGCGCTCCCGACTCCGCCAGAAACAATAGCTGCACCTGGGTCGAGGTTGCGCCGAGCGCCTTGAGCAGCCCGATCTCCGATGTCCGCTCACCAACCGCGATCCACATGATGGTGAGAATACCGATCGAGCCGACCAGCAGGGAAATGCCTCCGATGGCCGCAACGCCCGCGGTGACCATGTTCATGACGTTGCCGAACACGTCGAGCATCTCGGTCTGCGTGGTGATGGTGAAGTCCTCCCGCCCGTGGCGCTCGGTGAGCGTAGCGCGCACGGCCGTTGCCACCTGCCGCTCGAGTCCACCGTGCGAGAAAACGACGTCGATCTCGAACAGCTCGTCCTGGTTGAATAGCTTCAGCCCTTGTGCGACCGGGACGTAAACAACGTCGTCGATGTCCATTCCGAGGATCTGTCCCTTGGGCTCCATGACGCCGATGACGCGAAATCGCTGGCCACCGACGCGCACGAACTTGCCAAGCGCATTGATCTCGCCAAATAGCTCGCGCTTCAACGTTGGCCCCAACACGGCCACGGAGCTGCCCCTTCGAGGATCGCCCGCCGGCAGGAAGCTGCCCTGTCGCACCCTGAACTGGAGGACGTCGATGAGCGCTGCGGTGGCACCGTAGACGTACACCGAGCGGCCGCGCCCCTGCGCCTCGACTCTCGCCGAACCCAGCGAGAACATTGCTACCTGCTCCACTCCCGGAAGTCGGGCCAATGCCTCCGCATCGTCGATCGTCAGCTTCTTGGTAGTGCCACCCAGAACCCCGGGAATGCCGATGGTCTCCTGTTTGCCGGGATTGATGCCGATGATGTTGGTGCCGAATTGGGTGAATTGATCGAGGACGTAGCGGCGGGTTCCCTCACCGATGGAAGTAAGGAGGATCACGGCGCAGACACCGATGGCGATACCCAGCATCGAGAGGACGGTGCGCAGCCGATGCCCACGCAGCGCCCCGCCGGCCAGAATGACGAGATCGGTCAGTGCCATGATGTCAGCCCCTCAGACCGGCGATTGGGTCGAGGCGTGTCGCTGTCCGCGCCGGCAACACACCGAAGATCACGCCGACGCCGATCGAGACCACCAGGGCGGCAACGATTGCCCACGCCGGAGGCGTAGCATCGAGGCCCGGCACAGCGGCTACCAGGGCCTCGAGCGAGACGCCGGCGATACCCAGACCGACGAGCCCGCCGGCAGTGCTGAGCAGCACCGCCTCGGTCAGGAAGGCGAACAGAATCTGACGTGGATGGGCGCCTACCGCCTTGAGCAGACCGATTTCGCGGGTGCGCTCCGACACCGAGACCAGCATGACGTTCATGATACCGATTCCGGCTACGATCAACGAGATTGCTGCAATCCCGGCCAGCGCCGCGGTCAGCGCCGCGAAGATCTGCGAGAAAGCTGACATCACGGAGTCCTGGGTGATGAGGGTGAAATCCTCCTCATCGTGGCGGTCGGTGAGAATCCGAGTGACGTTGGCCTGGATTCGCTCGACGTCTGCCTGCGGATCGTGCTGCAGCATGATGCGGAACAGCGAACTGCGGTTGAACAGGCGCATGCCGGTAGCCAGCGGCACCATCACGATCTGATCGAAGTCCATCCCCATCGTCACGCCGCGCGCCGCCATGACGCCGATCACCCGCATGCGGAAGTCGCCGATGCGCACGACCTTGCCGATGGCGCCGGTGCCCGGAAAGAGATCTCGGGCGATGCCATCGCCAAGCACTGCCACGGAGGCGCCACGTTGCCAATCACCTTCGGGCAAGTAGCGACCGGTGCGCATCTCGATACTACGCAGGTCGCGCATCTCGGCCGTAGTTCCGAGGATCATCACCTGCTTGCTGCGGCCACCTGCCGACACCGTCTCGTTGCCGTTGGATACCGGTGCCACGCTGGTGACGGTGCGAATGTCGCGGGCAAGTGCCTGGGCGTCGGCAATGGTCAGATCGTTGGGTACCCCGCCTATTCCCGGGAATCCGCCCGTGGTCTCGGTCTTTCCGGGTATTACGATCAGGACGTTGGTACCGAGCGAGGCGAACTGGTCGATGACGTAGGAACGGGCGCCCTCCCCGAGCGACGTCAGAATGATGACCGAAGCGACACCGATGGCCACGCCGGTCATGCTCAGCGCCGTACGCAGACCGTGACTGCGCAGCGCCCGAACCGCGAAGCGAAGCGTGTCGAGGGCGCTCATCGGTCGGGTTTTTCGGTGGAGATGTCTGCCGTCGTTGGCACTTCGCCGTCATCCGAATCCTCGACGGCGACGATGTAGGGGTTCACCTCGCCCAGGTCGGCGCCGCGCACCCTCGATACGATACGTCCGTCCACCAGCGTGATAACGCGATCCGCCCTCCGCGCCACCCCAGGGTCGTGCGTGACCATCACCAGGGTCAAGCCGCGACGTGTCAGCTCCTCGAGGAGGTCGAGCACGAGACGCCCGGAACGGGTATCGAGGTTGCCGGTGGGCTCGTCAGCGAGGAGCAAGCTCGGCTCCATGGTGATCGCGCGGGCGATGGCAACCCGCTGGCGCTCGCCACCCGAGAGCTGGTCTGGACGGTGGTCGGCGCGGTCGGCCATCTCAACCGACTCCAGGGCGGCTTGGGCTCGAGCTTGTCGATCCCGTCGTCCGATGCCGGCGAACATCATCGGCAGGGCGACGTTGCCAAGCGCCGTGAGGCGCGCAACCAGGTGAAACGACTGGAAGACGAAGCCGATCCGATCCCGGCGGATGAGGGTGAGCTGGGATTCACTGAGTTGGGCCACCTCTTGCCCGGCGAGCTCGTAGGAGCCCTTGTTCGGGCGGTCGAGGCACCCCAGGAGGTTCAGCAGCGTCGACTTGCCGGAGCCCGAAGGGCCCATGATGGCGACGTGCTCCCCGGTCTCGATGTGCTCGGTGATCTCGCGCAACGCGTGCAGCGGCCGGCCGCCGACATCGTACGTACGCCAGATGTCGCGCAGCCGGATCATGTCAGCCCGCGCTGCTCTCCCCGGCGACCACCACCTCGGCACCGGGTTGCACCTCGATGCGATCGAGCGAGGTCACGACGCGATCGGCAACGCTGAGGCCAGAGAGGATCTCGCTGAAATCCCAGTTGCGTAGCCCGATCTGCAGCTCGCGCCGTACCAGGGTGCCGTTTTCGACTACAAGCACGGCACCGCCCTCGAGCAGGGTGGCGGTGGGTAGCCGCAGGGTGTCGTCGTGAGTTTCCAGGATCACCTCGACGTCCGCCGAGGTGCCGGGCAGCAGCGTGGCCGCGAGCTCCTGATCATCGAGTGCCACCTCGATTTCCACCGTGCGGTTCTGCGCTTCGATGTCGAGCACGTAAGGAGCAACGCGTGCCACCGTACCAGGGAAGCTCTTCCCGGGGTACGAATCGATGGTCGTTCGTACTCGCTGGCCGGCCTTGAGGCGCGCCGAGTCAACCTCGTCCATCGGCGCGCTGATGAAGATCGACGTGGTGTCGATGATCTCCATCACCGGCGGTATCGGTAGTCCTGGAGGCGATGGAGTCGTGTACTCGCCGAGCTCGATCGATAGCTCCGATACGACGCCGCCAAACGGCGCTCGTAACACCGTCTTACGCAGCTCGCTCTCGATTAGGTCTATCGCTGCACGAGCGCTCGCCACCATCGCGTCGGCAGCTTCGCAGGAGGCCGCTGCAGTTTGGGCTCGGCTCTCACGCTGATCGAGCAGGTTCTGCGACACGATCTGACGTGCCGCCAGCTCCTGATGGCGGGCATACTCACGGCGCGCTTGATCCGCCGCCAAGCAAGCCTCGCGGTGGCGTGCCTCGGCGGTGATGACATCGCGCCGGGCCTTTTCCAGCTGGGCCCGGTGCGTCGAGTCATCGAGCTGCATGAGGATCTGGCCGCGTTGGACCTCCGAGCCGGCGCGTACCGCAAGCTTGACGATGCGCCCACCGATCTCGGGCGACAGGCTGGCCCGCCGACTCGCTTTTACGGTGCCGGCCTTCGAGTTCGTGATCGTCGACTCGACTCGACCGCGGGAGGGTTGCAGCACGCGCACTTCGATGGGCTGCGGCGCGAAGTACGTGACACACGCGTAGTAGATGGCCGCACCGAGCGCGGCCAGTACGACGATACGAACGAGCCACTTGAGCATGAGGAAACTCTAGCACTCGCGCCCTCCGGCCAACGGCCCGGGTGAATCGCCCGAGGACCTTCATGGACACCGTCGGCTGGCCCCCGAAGGGGGGCGGCTACGCCGCGGCGGTCGTCGACAGGCGCTCGAGCACGGCGGACCCCGCTGTTGCGGTGTCGGTTACACCGCCCAGGTCGCGCGTCAGGAATCCATCGCCCACCGCTGCCTCAACCGCCGCCTCTACGGCCGAGGCCTCTGCCTGCAGGGCAAGCGAGTGGCGCAGCAGCATCGCCACGCTGAGGATGGCGGCGTACGGATTGGCCACCCCCTGTCCGGCGATATCCGGCGCCGAGCCATGCACTGGCTCATAGAGGCCACGCTGGCCGATTCCCAGTGATGCCGATGGAAGCATGCCCAGCGATCCGGTCAGCACGGCGGCCTCGTCCGACAAGATATCGCCGAACATGTTCTCGGTGACGATGACATCGAAGTCTGCCGCGCGGGTCACCAGATGCATCGCCATCGAATCGACGAGGCCGTGCTCGAGGGTGATTCCGGGATACTCGTCGCTGGCGATGGCGCTGGCCGTCTCGCGCCAGAGCCGCGAGGTGTCCAGTACGTTCGCCTTATCGACGGAGGTTACGAGCTGTCGTCGTCCGCCGGCCATCTCGCAGGCGATCCGAACCACCCGGGCGATCTCGTTGCGGGTGTATACGCAAGTATCGAACGCACGGTCGGCGTCGCGGCCGCGCTCACCATAATAGAGGCCGCCGGTGAGCTCCCTGACGACCACCAGGTCCACCCCTTCGAGGTGCTTCGCGCGTAACGGTGAGGCGTCGGTCAGTGGCTCGTGCGTGCGGATCGGTCGGATGTTGGCAAACAGCTCCAGTTCGCTGCGCAGTCTGAGCAGCCCGGCCTCGGGCCGCAGGGCGTGGCCGTCGAATCGCGGGTGGCCGACGGCGCCCAGAAGCACCGCGTCAGCATCGCGGCAGAGCTCGACCGTAGCTGCTGGAAGTGGGTCGTCAGCAGAATCGATCGCCGCACCGCCGATCGCGGCATGCCGTATCTCGAACGTATGGCCGTACAGCTCGCCGAGCTTCTCGAACACGCGGACTGCCTGTTCGCACACCTCGGGCCCGACGCCGTCGCCGCCCAGTAGGGCGATGAGCGCGCTCACGTCAGTGATCCGAGGCGGCGCTCGAATGCTGCGATGGCGTCCTCGTGGGAGCGCAGGAATCCGAACTCGTCGATTCCCTCCAGCAGGCAGTCGCGTGCAAAAGGATCGATCTCGAAGGTCACCGACGTGCCTCCGGGCAGGTCGACACGGCGCTCTGCGAGGTCGATGGTGACGGTGCCGAATCCGGAGTCGAGCAGCTCCTGCAGGCTTTCTGGCGGAACGTCGATTGCCAACAGTCCATTCTTGAGCGCGTTGGCACGGAAGATGTCGGCGATGCTGGTGCTGATCACGGCACGAAATCCGTTGTCCACGAGCGCCCACGGGGCGTGCTCGCGCGACGAGCCGCAGCCGAAGTTCTCGCCTGCCACGAGCACCTGAGCACCGCGAGCATCGTCTTGATTGAGTGGGAAGTCAGCCCGTTGATGTCCCTGCTCGTCAAGGCGCCAGTCAGCGAACAAGCCTTCGGCCAGTCCGGTGCGGTCCGTCACCGTCAGGTAACGCGCCGGGATGATCCGATCGGTGTCTATGTCCTGCATCGGCAACGCGACGAAGCGCGAGGTCAGTAGCGGAAACGGCGCGAAGCTCAACCCAGTAACTCCCGCGGATCCGCCACGCTGCCCGCGACGGCGCTGGCCGCAGCGGTCAGCGGGCTGGCCAGGAACGTGCGTCCGCCGCGGCCCTGCCGCCCCTCGAAGTTTCGGTTGCTGGTACTGACGCAATATTGCCCCGCCTCGAGGGCGTCACCGTTCATGGCGATGCACATCGAGCAGCCGGAATCTCTCCACTCAGCGCCGGCCTCTCGAAACACCCGATCAAGGCCCTCGGACTCGGCCTGCCGCTTGACTGCCGCCGATCCCGGCACGACCACCATGCGCACACCGTCGGCGACCCGTCTGGATCTCAGGATGTCTGCCGCCGAGCGCAGGTCCGAGATGCGCGAGTTCGTGCAACTGCCAACAAACACGACGTCGATTGGATGATCGATTAGCGGCGTGCCCGGCTCGAGTCCCATGTAGCTCAGGGCGCGCTCGACTGCGGGATCGCCGTCGGGCGAGGGCACTACACCGCGCAGCGGGATGCTCATGCCGGGATTGGTGCCGTACGTGACCATCGGTTCGATCTCGGCCGCCGACATGGTTACCTCGCGGTCGAACGGTGCGCCGGCGTCGCTGTGGAACTCCCGCCAGCGCTCGATCGCGGCGTCTAGCTCGCCGTCGCTCGAAGCGTGAGGGCGGCCGGAGAGGTATTCGAACGTGGTCTCGTCGGCGGCGATCAGGCCGGCGCGCCCGCCTGCTTCGATCGACATGTTGCAGACGGTCATTCGACCCTCCATCGATAGCGCGCGCACCGCCCCGCCGGCGTACTCGATGACGTGCCCAGTGGCCCCGCCGACGCCGATCTGTCCAATCAGCGCCAACACGAGATCCTTGGCTGTTACGCCTGCTTGCAGGTTCCCTTCGACCAGCACGCGCATCGTCTTCGACTTGCGTTGCAGTAGACATTGCGTGGCCAGAACATGCGCCACCTGGCTTGTGCCGATGCCGAACGCTAGAGCGCCGAAAGCCCCGTGGGTACTAGTGTGGCTGTCGCCACAAACGATGGTCATACCGGGCTGCGTCAGCCCTAGCTCCGGACCGATTACGTGAACGATGCCTTGCTCCGGGGCGCCGAGCTCGTACAGGCGGATCTGGTACTCGGCGCAGTTGTTCACCAGGTATTCAACCTGGGTTCGGGCCTGGTCGGTTACATAGAGGTAGTTGCCCCCCGCGTCGCGCCGCGTCGGCGTGGAATGATCCATGGTGGCGACGGTCAGATCCGGCCGACGTACCGGCAGGCCCTCCGAACGCAGCCGATCGAACGCTTGCGGGGAGGTAACCTCGTGGATCAGATGAAGGTCGATGTAGAGAACCCCCGGCGTATCGATCGTCTCCGGCCGAACCAGATGCGCGTCCCAGAGCTTGTCGTAGAGCGTCGACGGCATGGCTTCAGCGCGCGTCGGCTTGTTCGTGCGCACGGAGCGGTTGCGCGGCCTCTTCCGTCGTCGGCGCTGCCAGCGTCGGCATCTCGTCGGCGAGGACCTGGTTAACCAGGCTCATGTATGCGTCGGCACTGGCCTCGATGACGTCAGTGGAAACGGCGCGGCCACGATACCGACGCCGGTTCCGCACGGTCTCGACCGTCACCTCGCCCTGCGCATCCTTTCCCTGAGTGACGCTGCGCACGTTGTAGTCGTGCAGCTCGACACGCATCCCGGTGGCACGGTCCATCGCCTTGAAGAGTGAGTCCACCGGCCCGTCACCGCACGCGGCTTCCTGGCGCTCCTCGCCATCTCGGTGCTCGAGCCTGACCTCCGCCACGTGCTGGATGCCCTTGCCGGCGATGGTCTGGAAGCCGATGATGCTCCAGACATGCGGGGTGTCTTGCAGGGTGCCGTCGATCAGCGCTCGGATGTCGGCGTCGTACACGGTGCGCTTCAGGTCGGCCAGCTTCTTGAACTCGGCAAACACTTCCACGAGTTGCTCTTCGTCGAGCTCGAAGCCCATCTTCTCGACATGGCTGCGGAAGGCATGTCGGCCGCTGTGCTTGCCCAGGACCAGGTTGCTGGCGCCCACGCCTACGTCTTCGGGACGCATGATCTCGTACGTCGAGTGATGCATGAGCATGCCGTGCTGGTGGATGCCGGCTTCATGCGCGAACGCGTTGTCGCCGACGATCGCTTTGTTTCGCTGCACCGACAGGCCGGTGATGTTGGAGAGCAACTGGCTTGTGGGGTACAGCTTGGTGGCGTCGATGGCCGTGTCGAGTCCGAAGAAGTCGTTGCGTGTGCGGAGCGCCATCACGACCTCCTCGAGCGAGCAGTTGCCGGCCCGCTCGCCGATTCCGTTGATGGTGCACTCCACCTGTCGGGCGCCGGCGAGGAGCGCCGCGACCGTGTTGGCCACCGCGAATCCTAGATCGTCGTGGCAATGAACGCTCAGCACCGCGTCGGCGAGCTCCGCGACACGCTCTCGCAGCCCGGCGATGCGCTCACCGAACTCTTTCGGCACTGCGTAGCCGACGGTGTCGGGGATGTTGATCGTCGTGGCACCAGCCTGAACCGCGCACCGCACCACGTCATCGAGGAAATCGGGCTCGGTGCGCGAAGCGTCCTCGGGCGAGAACTCCACGTTGTCGCAAAGGCTTCGAGCGAACTCTACTGACTCCGCCGTACGCCGGAGGATCTCCTCCTTGGCCATCTTGAGCTTGTGCTCACGATGGATCGCGCTGGTGGCCAGGAAGATGTGCAGTCGCGGGCGGTCCGATTCCTTCACCGCCTCCCAGGCGCGTTCGATATCCTTGCGGTTACACCGTGCCAGCCCGGCGATGATCGGCCCGTCAATGTTGCGCGCAACTGCGCGCACCGCTTCGAAGTCGCCCGGCGACGCAATCGGGAAACCCGCTTCGATGATGTCGACACCGAGATCGGCCAGCGCTTCCGCCATGCGCAGCTTCTCGGGAATGTTCATGCTGGCGCCGGGAGACTGCTCTCCGTCGCGCAGCGTTGTGTCGAAAATCAGAACGCGTCCACTCATGGTGCTTCCTCACATCGGAGGTCGGCCATACAGCAAGATGAGACCGAGGTCACTTGGACATAAAAAAGCCCCGCCCTGGCTCAGGGGCGGGGCGTCGATCGTACTCTGACTAGGTGGATCGAGCGCCCCTCCCGAGGAGGAGCGGGCTAAGAGCGAGAGCACCCCCGCTGCTGCCGTGCCTGGGAAGTAGTTCGTGCATGTTCGATCCGCCAGGTGTCGTGTTGACGAACGGGACGTCGGGCCGACGCTCGCACAACACACTATCAGGCTGGAAAGTATGGTGCCCGAAGGACGCTCGAGTCAATAGTTCGCAGCCTTTCCGACTACGATGCGTCACTGACCCAGCTGGTTGGCCAGAGCGAGCCGCGCGGTGTTATTCGGCGGCTTGATCTGCATCCTCGAGGTGCGTCTTCGGGGCTTCGAAGAGTCCGGCCGCCAGCCGCTGGAACCCCTCTGCGGTGAGCGATTGGGCGCCGTCGCTGAGCGCCTCGTCGGGCTTCGGATGCATCTCCACCATGACACCCTGAGCACCGGCCGCCAGTGCCGCGCGCGCCAGCGGTGCCACCCAGCGCCGCAGGCCCGCGGCGTGCGACGGGTCGACGATAACCGGGAGGTGGGTACGCTCACGCACCACTGGGATCGCCGTCAGGTCGAGAGTGCCTCGGGTGGCCGTCTCGAAGGTGCGGATGCCCCGTTCGCACAGGATCACATCCTGATTGCCCTGCGCGAGGATGTACTCGGCGGCGGCGATCCATTCGTCGATCGACGACATCATGCCGCGCTTCAGTAACACCGGGCGCTGGGTCATGCCGACCTCGCGCAGCAACGCGAAGTTCTGCATGTTGCGAGCTCCGACTTGCAGCACGTCGGCAAGCTCCGCGACACGCTGAACGTCCGAGGTGTGAAGCACCTCGGTGACGATCGGCAGACCGTGCTCGCGGCCTGCTTCCACCAGAAGATCAAGGCCGTCGTAGCCGAGACCCTGGAAGGAATATGGCGACGTGCGCGGCTTGAAGCATCCGCCGCGCAGCATCACCCCGCCAGCCGAGCGCACGGCTGCCGCGCAGGTGTGGATCTGCTCGCGGGACTCGACCGAGCAGGGTCCCCCGATGAGCACCGGCTCTGGACCACCGACCGCCACGTTGCCGATCCGTACAATGGTGTCCTCGAGACGCGTTGCCCGCGAGGCAAGCTTGTAGGGCTTCTTGTCCAGCCGCGCAATGAGAACCGCTTGCTCGTCGTCGGTAGCCGGCTCGGCGGCCGCTTCGGCGACTCGCTTGGGCCGCTTCGGCGCGGCGGGTTGGGTGCCCTCTTTGAGAGCGGCATACGTTGGATACGAGCCGAGGACCTTCAGGAATCGCGTTCGCGCTGCCACCGCGGTGAGGGCGCTCTGCACGCTGTCATCGGCCACATTGCCTTCGAAGTCCAAGTAAAAGAGATACTCCCACGGCGACCGTCGACGTGGTCTCGACTCGAGCTTGGTGAGGTTGAGATCATGATCGGCAAGCACCTGTAGGCACGCCGCAAGCGCACCGTGCTCGTGTCGCGTGGCCAGCACGAGTGATGTCTTGCAGGGAAAGCGCGGATCGCACCGTAGCGGATCGCGCGCCACTACCAGGAAGCGCGTGTAGTTTTCGGCTACGTTGGCAATGCCGCGACGGATCACCGTGAGCCCATGTAGTTGCGCCGCCTCCTCGCTTGCGATTGCCGCCTGCGACAGGTCACGCTCGCGCACAATGCGCTCGACCGCCATCGCAGTGTCGGTGTACGACTCCGCCTGGCACCTCGGCAACGAGTCGATGAACTCGCCGCACTGGGCCAGCGCCTGCGGGTGCGAAACGATTCGCCGTATGCTCTCGATAGGTACCGACTCGACCGCTACCAGGCAGTGCTCGATGCGAAGCACCTCCTCTCCCACCGCCGATAGCGAAGAGTCGCCGAGCAGATCGTAGGCCTCGGTTACGGAGCCCGCGGTACTGTTCTCCACCGGCAACATCGCGTAGCGGGCGCGCCCTTCCTGCACCGCCTGGAGCGTCTCCTTGAAGGAGGAGAAGCCGAGGAACTGCAGCTCGCCCGGTCGTTCTGCGAAGTGCCGTTGGCCAGCAATCTGACTATAGGCGCCGGCGCTGCCTTGGTAACTGATGCAAAGTGTCTCGCCTCGTGCCCCGGGATCCGACAGTTCGACGAGGTGTGATGTCTGGTGCCGTACCGACTGCTCCAGAATGCGGCGAAACACCGCAGTGACGTAACTCGGATCGAGTCCCTGCGCGGTGCCCTCTTCGCTCAGCGCGCGTAATAGGTGCCGCTCGCGTTCTGGGTCGCGCGGCGACGCCCCGGCGGCCGCCTTGGCCACGGCCGCCTCGGCGATTACCTTCTGGCGCTCGGCGAGCGCGCTCACTAGGCGCCGATCGATCTTGTCGAGCTCGCCCCGTATCCGTTCCAGGTCGGTTCCCATCGTCTTGCTCTCCGTTGTGGCTTTCGGGCCACAAAAAAACCCGCCAGGTTGCCCCGGCGGGTCGCTGCCAATGATCGTTTTCGGCTACACGACCCGCAGGCTCCCGCGGGTAAACGAAAAGAACGCGCAATCCTGGATCGGCACGGCGGCGCTAACCGCCGTGGAGGCGGTGCGAGCATCATGTGATCCACTGACATCGTCCTTGAACATAGCTTGAGAATCCGCCATCCTGCGTGTCGCTGTCAAGGGGCGCCCCCGTCGTTGTCGGGACCGAGGCCGACAGGGTAGGTCAACTAGTGTCCTGACTCAGGACACTGGGTCAGCTTGCACTGCTCGTGCGAGTTCTCCAACATTTCCTGTATGACCGCTGTGGGCTTCGGCGGGGCACTTGCGGCTGCCTGGATCAAGCGGGTCGCGGTACCTGCCGATCTCGGTCCGAGCGGCGGCGCCTTCGGCGAGCTGTTCGGCGACGGTGAGATCGCCGTGGGCGATGGCGTGGAGCGGGCAGACTCGCCATGATCCGGGCCGCCATCTTCGATATGGACGGCTTGCTGATCGACTCCGAGCCCCTTTGGCAGCAAGCTGAGGCGGAGAGCTTCGGCGCCGTGGGGCTGAGCTTGTCACAAGAAGATCTCTGTAGAACGGTCGGCATGCGGATCGATGAGGTCGTCGCCCATTGGCTCGAGCTCCGCCCGTGGGACATCGAACGCCATCCCCCTCGGAGGCTTTGCAACCGCATCATCGAGCGGCTGATCGAGCTCGTCGAGCAGCGTGGTGAGCCGATGCCCGGTGTAGCCGTCGGCGCTGGCGCTTTGCCAGGACCTCAGGCTGCGGCTGGCGCTGGCGTCTTCGTCGCCGATGCGCATCATCGAGGCAGTCCTCGACCGTCTGAGGATGCGAGAACGATTCGAGATCGTTCATTCGGCGGAGCTGGAGGCGCGCGGCAAGCCCGACCCGGCGGTTGTTCTCACCGCGGCGAGTCGGCTCCGAGTACCGCCCGAAGAATGCGTCGCTCTGGAGAACTCGATCGTTGGGCTGAGGGCGGCTCGCGCCGCCCCTCCGCGGTATGTTCCTTAGTGGAGCGCGTAGAGCCGATTTGTTCCGGCGGCAAGACGATTCAAGAACCGAGGAAAGCCATGCGCAAGATCAGCCCTTCCGTCACTCTGGTTACACTGCTCGCGCTGGCGATGCCCGCTGTGGGCTCCGCCGGGCAGGCGTCGCCCGCCGATGCGTGGCAGTACCTGGCACCGCCGGTACACGAAGGCCACAACCGTGCGGCGCTGCCGCCATGGTTGTACGGCGTGCCGGTAGATCCGATCACCGGTCACCCATTCGGGTACTTAGTGCTCGGACAGGACGGCGAGGAGGAGTCGCAGGGCGACTGGGACGAGAAGGACTTGCCGCTCAAGCCCGAGCGTACGGTGGAGTTCACGGCCACGGAGGGCTCCTGGCTGTCGCTGGATGTCAGCGCCGACGGCTCCACGGTGGTCTTCGATCTGCTCGGCGACCTCTACACGGTGCCGATCGCTGGCGGCGAGGCGACTCGCATTACCGATGGGATGGCGTTCGACAGCATGCCGAGCTACAGCCCTGATGGTACCGAGGTGCTGTTTGTATCCGACCGCAGCGGTTCGGAGAACCTATGGGTGTTTCGCCTCGACGAGGAGGACGAGGACGAGCGCTTCCGACAGGTCACCGAGGCAAAGGACAGCAATTTCGCGTCGTCTGAATGGACCCCGGACGGGGAGTACATCGTCGCTTCGCGGGCGGCGGCCGGTTTCCGCACGCAGAAGCTCTACCTGATCCACGTCGACAAGGGTGGCGACGGGATCCAGCTCGGAGAGGCCACTGGCGCGGTTCGTCAGATGGGGCCGGCCTTCGGCGCCGATGATCGGTGGGTCTGGTTCGCCACGCGCACTGGACCGTGGCAGTACAACGCCATCTTTCCCCAGTACCAGCTGGCGGTGTATGACCGCCAGACCGGAAAGGTGAGTCAGCGCAGCTCACGGTACGGCTCGGCGTTCCGGCCGACGCTCTCGCCGGACGGAAAGTGGCTGGCTTACGGAACCCGACACGAGGACAAGACCGGGCTCCGACTCCGCGACCTCGACACCGGCGACGAACGTTGGCTGGCGTATCCGGTACAACGAGATGATCAGGAATCCATCGCCTCGCGAGACGTGCTTCCCGGCATGTCCTTTACGCCTGACTCCTCGGAGCTCGTTGCGTCGTATGGCGGTAAGATCTGGCGCGTGCCGATCGATGGCTCCGCCGCCGTCGAGATCCAGTTTGTTGCCGAAGTGGAGCTCGAGGCTGGCCCCAAGCTCGACTTCGACTATCCGGTCGACGATCGTCCGCAGTTCGAGGTTCGTCAAATCCGCGATGCAGCGCCCTCACCCGATGGCCGCCAACTGGCGTTCACCGCGCTCGATCGACTCTATGTGATGGACTGGCCCGATGGCGATCCGCGCCGCTTGACCGACTCGGATGACGTGGAGGCCATGCCGGCCTGGTCACCCGACGGCGACACGCTGGCGTTCGTGACCTGGGACCAGTTCGACGGAGGGCACATTTCCGCGGTCCCCGCCGCCGGCGGTACGGCGCGACGGTTGACGACCATGAACGGCACCTACACGCAGGTGGTGTGGTCGCCCGACGGCGGGCGCATCGTCGCCGTTCGCGGCCCGGCGCGTGACTATCAGGAGGCCACAGGCCGGTCCTTCGGCAGGGCGTCGACCGCCGATCTGGTGTGGATCCCGGCAGGCGGCGGCGACTGGACGCGCATTACTCCGATGAGTGGTCGCAGCGCACCTCACTTCAGCGCCGATCCCAAGCGTATTTATCTATACGCTGGCAACGACGGCCTGATATCGCTCCGTTGGGATGGCACCGATCTGAAGGCGCATCTCAAGGTCAGCGGACCACCGACGCCGGGGGCGGAGGGCCCCCTACCGCCCGCCAACTGGGTAAAGATCGCCCCCACCGGCGACCAGGCGCTGGCACGGGTCAGCATGGATCTATACGCCATTGGCGCCATTCCGCTGGTTGGCGCCGCGGCGCCGTCGATCTCGATCGCGGACCTCTCTGGTGCGCCGGTCCCGGTGCGCAAGCTCACGGATATTGGCGGCGAGTTTCCGGCGTGGAGTGCCGACGGCAAGACGGTGCACTGGTCGATCGGCAACGCTCATGTGACCTATGACCTCGATGAGGCCGAGCGCGTTGACGAGGAGATCGAGGCCGAGAAGAAGCGCAAGGCGAAGGAGCAGAAGGTCGAGTCGGACAAAGAAGACGAAGCGGAGGACGACGACGACGCTGCAGGTGAGGACGACGTTGATGCCGCCGAGGAAGACGACAAGAGCTACAAGCCCTTCGAGAAGCGCGTCGTGGTCGTGGCGACGCGCGATCTCTCAACCAGCACCGTAGTGCTGCGGCGCGCCCGCGTCATCACCATGAACGGCGACGAGGTCATTGACAATGCCGACATCGTGGTCGAGGGCAACCGCATCAAGGCCGTCGGTCGGCGCGGCCGCGTGCAGATCCCGGACGGCGCCGAGCGCATCGATCTGCGCGGCAAGACCATCGTGCCAGGCTTCGTTGATACGCATGCCCACATGCGGCCGAACTGGGGTCTGCACAAGCAACAGTTGTGGATGTACCTCGCGAACCTGGCCTACGGGGTGACAACCACACGCGACCCGCAGACCGGTACCACCGATGTGCTGACCTACTCCGACAAGGTCGAGACTGGAGAGCTCATTGGTCCGCGCGTCTATTCGACCGGTCCGGGAGTATTCTCCGGCGAGCGCTGGCGCGACGCCGACCATGCCCGTGACGTGCTCAAGCGCTACTCCGAGTACTACCAGACCAACACCATCAAGATGTACATGTCGGGCAACCGCCAGACACGCCAGTGGATCATCAACGCGGCGCGTGAGCAGGAGCTCATGCCGACCACCGAGGGTGGGCTCGACCTCGAGTACAACCTGACGATGGCGATCGACGGCTATCCGGGGCAGGAGCACGCCATGCCGATTTACCCCTTGTACGAAGACGTCGTGCAGCTGTTCGCCCAAACCGGGATCACCTACTCGCCGACGTTGGTGGTGAGCTACGGGGGACCGTTCGGCGAGAACTACTTCTACACCAACGAGAACCCGTACAACGATCCCAAGATCCAGCGTTTCTTTCCCTATTCCGCGTTGGCACCGAAAGCCCGGCGACGGGGTGCCGGGAGCGGCGGGAGTCCAGGTCCCGGCGGCTGGTTCATGGACGAGGAGTACGCCTTCGAGGGCCACGCCGAGGTGCTCAAGCGCATCATTGAGGCCGGTGGCCGAGGTGGTGTAGGCAGCCACGGCCAGCTCGACGGCCTGGGATACCACTGGGAGCTGTGGATGATCGCCTCCGGCGGCATGGCGAACCACGACGCGCTTCGCGTAGCGACGATCTACGGTGCGGAGGGCATTGGTTTGGACAACGATCTGGGTTCGATCGAGCCGGGGAAAATCGCCGATCTGGTCGTGCTCAACGCCAATCCATTGGAGAACATCCGCAATACCGGCCGCGTTCACCGAGTGATGAAGGACGGCCGACTGTACGACGGTGCCACGCTTGCCGAAGTTTACCCGCGCCAGCGGGAGGTGCAGGGCATGTACTGGTCGGACAGCTACAGTCCCTCTCCGGAAGCCGGGATCCAGTAGACGGAGGAGATCCCGGGGACGCGGTTCCGCCCGCCCGACATTCCACCCAGGTCCAAGTTCGAGGGCCGCCGGTCAGTGCCGGCGGCCCTTTTCTTGTCCGGGAACGGCCGCATGGAGGTACTACCGGGCCGTGGATCACGGCGGGCCGCCTTGCTCTGTGACGCCCGCCGACGGCAGGGCGTGTCCGCTCTATCGAGGGTAAAGATGCTCTCTGGCATTTTAATTGATCTAAAAATATCTGGATCAAATGATTAGCATGAAATACAAGCAAATATTAATTATTTTAATCTTTTTCCGTTCGACTATTGACTTATATATGGTTTATTAACTATTTGTAACTAATACAAACTAACAATGGCATTGACTACGGCGCAAAATGATCACTCAACCAAGGGCGAACTCACTCCGATCCATACCCCGGGCTGCTCCCCACCCAGCCCAGGTCGACGATCTACGTTTGACGCAGGCGTTCGTCAACGGGTTATCGGCCGCCTACACGGGCATGTGGATCTTCGAGCGTTCCTTGTGCCGGCTCGAGCCGGAGATCGACCGCGATGACGAGCTCGCCCAGGCGGAGCACTCGCTCCGCCGCATCCAGGCGTGGGAGCGCGGGGCGCTGCAGGGCGAGACGCTCTTTTCACTCTCCGAACGGCCACTCCTCAGCGATGAGGCGTCGCGCGCCTGGCGGCTCCTACACGTCGCCGAGGGGCGGATACGCTCCCTTATCGGCGAGCTGATCCAGTCCAGTGATCTGAAGGTGCTTGGGGACGATTCCTTCGCCCGCAGCGTGCGCGTTGCCACCCACTGTGAGGCGGCCTGCGCGAGCGAGACGAGTATCCTCGGCATGCTGCGATGGACCGAGGCGCATGCTCCGCTCGAGGCTGGTCGCTGGCGGCACCGCCTGCTGACCAGCCGCCGGAAGGTCGAGGAGGCTGACGTCCTCTTGGATCGCTTCAGCGGTCGAGAGATCGAGCCGGACGATCGGGATCTGGCGCGTCTGCTCGATTCGTCGCTGTTACTACCAGCCAATCTTGCAGAGCGGGTGGTCGACATCTGTCATGTGTTCAGCCTCTATACCGGTGTGTTCGACTACGCTGACGTCGGCATTCCGGAAGCGCAAAATACTATTTGGGAGACTGCCGGGTTTGGCCCGCATGCTGCGGGGCGCTGGTTCGCTGCCGGGCTCAACGCCCGCCAGGCGATTGATTGGATGGACGTCGGTGCCCAGGATCCGTTGGTAGCGGCTGGTTTCATGTGGCGCGGGTTCACGCCGCAGGAGGCTCGGCCGTGGCTGTCGGCATATATTGGCGGCCGCATCGCGTCCTCCTGGGCCTCCGCCGGCTCCGACCCGCAGGAGGCACGCGAGTGGATCTCCCTCGGTGTCCGCGATCCTGCCGAGGTGGCACGTTGGAACGGCGTGAGCCGTCTCATGTAGGTCTGCTGATACGATCTGTCGGCGCTGCATGATCAGCATTCGAGCCGGCAGCCCATCACTCGACTCATCCGGCTCCCATGGAGGATTCCAGCATGGCCGGTGATGCTAGGTTCGAGGGCGGTTGCTTCTGCGGTGCGGTGCGCTATCGGGGACAGCGCCCCCTTGACGCGGCGATCTGTCATTGTCGCGATTGTCAGCGCATCAGCGGCGCGCCATTGCTGGCCTGGGTCGAGATCGACAAGGCCGACCTCGAGTGGACCGCCGGCTCGCCAAGCTACTACGATTACACCTCGGACTGGCCTACACCGGTTCGGCGCGCCTTCTGCAACCAGTGCGGAACTCAGCTGACCTACGAGCGCGAGGGATCCGCCGAGCTCGACGTGACCGTGGCGAGCATGGACGAGCCTGAATCTGTTCGGCCAACCCACCATGTGTACACCAGCAGCCAGGCCTCGTGGCTTCATCTCGATGACGACATGATCGGATACGAGCGCCTGCGCACCTATCCGGAAGACTAGTGCTCCTGCAAGCGGCACCGTACTCGTAATCAGGAGCAGTAATCGGTGCTATCGGGCTGCGACGAGCTCCGACCCGCCGGCAACCGGCAACCGGTACGCCGCCGACTCCTGTGCGTTGCGTACCAGCAAGATATCGCCGTAGAGGGCGAAGTTGTTCCATGTGTGGCCGTTGATCGCCTGGAAGCGGCCGAGGACGTTGTTGCGGTTCTCGGGAGAGGCCTCGACCATCACCAGCTCGCCGTCCTCGGTGAGCACCAGCAGCGCTTCTCCCACCAGCAGAATCTGGCCGTGATGGTAGCGGCCGGCCTTCCAGGCGCGCTCGCCGGTGGCCACCTCGACGCACTCGAGGATGCCCTCTGACAGGCCGTAGGCGTAGCCGTCGCGCATGGCCACATTGGTGAGCTTGGTGCGAAGTAGGCGCGGCTCATGCCAGAGCTGCCGGGCAGTAAACCTGCCGCCAGGCTCCGGGTCGAGCTCGTACAGCGCCGCGCCGCCGCCGTAGCCCTTGGAGATGAAGACGCGGTTCGGCTCTACCGGCACTGCCTGCGAGACGTTGGAATCGGCGGACGAGATGCCCGGCCACTCGAACTCCCACAGCACCGCTCCGGTGTCGGGGTCGTGGCCGCTCACCACGTTCTGGTTCACCAGCAGCACCT
>Ga0315336_1002541_pt1 | contig 27445 bp, 27 predicted proteins | sample ASW5metaG_FD_204512 | JGI IMG/M metagenome (GOLD analysis project Ga0315336, IMG submission 204512) | Ammonia-oxidizing marine archaeal communities from Monterey Bay, California, United States - ASW #5 | ecosystem: Environmental > Aquatic > Marine > Intertidal zone | place: USA: California... | reverse complement strand
TCCCTCAGCTTGTGGATAATCTGTTCGCTCGTGTATCGCTTCCTCGTCATTTCCTGCCTCCTTACACACACCCGAATCCTTCGATTCTCTCTCAAGATTCGGATTCGTTTTCAGGGGGCAGGTCAGTGGTGTCCCGACGTTACGCCTATCTCTAAATCTTCTCTTCGCTTACTCCCACGCGTAGCGTCTGCCGAAGGCTCCGTTCAAATCGGGTTCCGTCCACCTTTCCGTCAGCTGAAGCCCGTCTGGGACTCTCGGCGGACTAGATCCGCCCTTGTCGGCCGGTGTGATGTAGATCCGGCCCAGCATGACACGTAGGGGCTTTCACGTGAGATTACACATCCCACGGGGTCTCTCATTTTGCGCTCTGCAATGCGTGTCCGAACTTCTGAAACGATCTACTAGGTCAGCCGCCGGAAGCCCGTGTGATGGACCGGACCTCCGATGCGTTCAGCAACGTCATTCTTCTCAATAGCTTGCTTGATCTCAATCAGGACTTCATCAGCCGCGCTGAGATAGCGATCGACGTGCTCCGGCTGATGAGCAAGACTGACGTAGAATCCCGTGGCGGCGAGAATGCCGTGATCCAACATCCGCACCGTGAAGAGCGTTTCGAGGGCGAGGGCATCCGGATGGTCGAAGCTGAACTTCGGAATCGCGGCGTGGCCTCCGCACTTCATCGGAACACCGTGCTTGTCGGATAACTGTTCGATTCCGTCGCGCCAGCGGTTTCCGATACGGGCGACGTGGCCGGGAACATCAACGCGTTGCATCTTGCGGATCGTCGCGATGGCGGCCGCCGGGCCGACGCCCTCGGTCCAATAGGTGCTCGAAATGAATGTCTCTTGCACGGCTTGCATCACGGAGGCCCGGCCAATCACCGCACCCATCGCATGTCCGTTGCTCATCGCTTTGGCAAAGACGGCGATGTCGGGCTCGACGCCGTACTTGCGGTGAGCGCCGCCGAGGATGAGCCGCCACCCCATGGAGATCTCATCGAGCACAAACGCCGCGCCGGATTCATCGCATAGTGAACGTACGCCTTCGAGAAAACCCGGCTCGGGATCGGCGGAGCGCGTGGGCTCCATGATGACGGCGGCCAGATCGCTGCCGTGTTGAGAGAAGATGGCCTGGAGCTGATCGAGCTGGTTGTATTCGAAAGGCAGGATAGTGCCGCCCAACGGCGCGGGCACACCCGCGGGAGAAAGACCGGGCAGTAAGTGGCTCCGCAGCGCGTCGACGGCCCCGTCGGATGAAAGATTGGCGGCGAGGTACCAATCGTGCCAACCGTGATAGCCACAGATCGCAATCAAGTTCCGCTTCGTAGCCGCGCGAGCGATGCGGGCGGCAATCGCCATCGATTCACCGCCGGCTCGGGCGTAGCGAACCTGACCGGCCCAGGGATGGATCTCGATGAGCAACTCGGCTAACTCGACATCTTCAGGGTTGTTTAACGTGCACATCGATCCGCGCTCGACACGTCGCACAACGGCGTCGGTCACATCAGGGTCGGCATAACCGAGCAGGCACGAGCCGATGCCCATGATGGACATATCGAGCAGTTCACGCCCATCGAAATCGACGACCGTGCAGCCGTGCGCCTCTTCGTAATAGGGCGGCCATTGATCGGGCGCAAACTGCTCGGGGCGCTTGCTCAGCAGTTGTGTGCCGCCGGGGATGAGGGTCTTGGCCTTGCGGTAAAGGGCTTGGTTTCGGGATTGGGCGCGTGTGGTTGCGGGCATGGCGGATTGGGTGGAAGCGACGGCGGACCGAGTGCAATTCTAGCACCCTGTCGTTTGCACGAGATGCGAGAGTGAGTAGATCGATGCGCCTCTATCTCATCGCCGCGCTGACGGACTTCGTGCAGGCGCTGTTCATCTTTACAGCGACCCGCTACATCGCTGAATACCAAGAGGGCGCGATGCCGTTGGGCGTTCTGGGCGCATGCAACTTCCTTGCCTACGCGGTGAGTTGCGGCATCTCCGGCCACCTCTCCGACCGATTTGGGCGGCGGCGTTTGATCGTGCTGGGATCGTTCGTCTTTGTCGCGGCGTTCGCGCTTGCGTTGCAATCTCTCGAACCACCATTGGTCTATTTCGCCGTCGTCCTGTCGGGGACGGCGGCCGGACTCGTCTTCCCTTCGGTGATGGCGTTGATCACGGCCGTCCAGGTCCACGGCGATCACGGGCAGGCAGCGTCGGCGCCGATCATTGCGTTCTGCCTGTGGTGGAACGCCGGGGTATTCTTCGGGCAGTCGGGCGGTGGGTTGCTGTTTGAGATTGATCCGGAAGTGTGTCTATTCGCGGGGCTCGCGGCCGGGGCCCTGATCGCGCCGCTGGTGATCGGAATACCTCGGAAGCCAACTGCCACGGTGTCGACGGATGCCATGCCCGTGGCGGAATTCATCCATCCCAACGCGCCCCGCTTCTTCGCGGTCGCCGCGTGGCTGGCGAATATCGGCTGCGCGTTTACGATGAGCTTAGTCGTGTTCCTTTTTCCAAAGCTGGCGACATCGTTGGACATTCCTTCGTCAACGCACGGCTTCATGCTGGGCGCGATGAGAACAATAGTCATCGGCATGTACTTTTTGCTGCACTATAGCCACTTCTGGCGGCACCGCTTGTGGCCATCACTCATCACCCAATCGGTTGCCGTGTGCGGTCTTGTGTTGCTCGCAACCGCTACCACCGTTCCCATACTGACGGCGGGTCTGATGTGTACCGGGGTGATGACGGGCTACCTCTATTTCACGGGGATCTTCTATTCGACCACCAGCTTCGGTCACGACCGTAAGGGGCTCGTGAGCGGCATCCATGAAGGGACGTTCGCGATCGGATTCACGGGCGGAGCGCTCGGTGGTTCGTACCTTGTGGCCGAAGCGGGCGTCCGAGGACCTTTCGAGATGGGCGTTTTTGTATTGCTTGGTTTCATGGTGGTGCAGTTTGTCGCCAGGGTCCTGGTAGACGGGCGGATGAAGCGGGCAAGGCCCGAACCGGCAACCGAGTCACCTGGCAGCCCTTAGTCCGGGTCGTTAGTAGCATCCATCGCCGCTCTTCGTTTCACTAAAATGAAAGAGCGCGGGATGGCGCGAACTGTTAGGTGCTTCGAAAAATTGTCAAATACGGGGACCCGGTTCTCGAGCAGCCCTGCGACCCAATCGAGGAATTCGATACGCCCGAATTGCACCGACTCGTCGAGGACATGTTCGAGACGATGCGGGAGGCGAGCGGCGTCGGGCTGGCCGCGCCGCAGATCGGGATCACGAGGCGGCTGACCGTGATCGATTGTTCGGCCGGCGAGGACCCGGATGAGAAGTTGGTTCTGATCAACCCCGAAATCCTCGGAAAAGTAGGGGTGCAGGTCGGCGAGGAAGGGTGCTTGAGCATCCCAGGTTTTCGCGGAGACGTGAAGCGCGCACAGAAGGTCGTCGTGAGGGCGCGTGACGCCAAGGGCGAAACATTTGAGGTAGAGGGGGAGGAGTTATTAGCCCGCGTGATCCTCCACGAGAACGATCATCTCGACGGCGTTCTCTTTCTGCGCCACCTGACACCGCTCAAGCGGGAACTCATCAAGCGCAAGATCCGAAAGCTGCGAAAAAAGGGCGAGTGGGAGTAGCCGTAAACCCTGACTCCATGCGGGTGGTATTCATGGGCACCCCGGCATTCGCCGTGCCGTCGCTCTCGGCGTTGGTAACGGCGGGGCACTCAGTCGAATTCGTCATCACGCAGCCCGATCGCCCAGTCGGACGCAAGCAGACGTTGACGCCGCCGCCGGTGAAGGTGAGGGCGACTGAGCTGGGTCTTTCGGTCTTTCAGCCACGGCGTGTGAAATCAGCCGATTCTTTCCAGAAGTTGCAAGGCATCGCTCCCGACGTGATCGTTGTCGTAGGTTACGGCCAGATCATCCCCCAAAGAATTCTCGACCTACCACCGCACGGCTGCATCAACGTGCATGCGTCGCTACTCCCGAAGTATCGCGGCGCGGCACCGATCAACTGGGCCATTGCGAACGGCGAGACGAAAACCGGCGTTACCACGATGAAACTTGTCTTCAAGCTGGACGCCGGGGACATGCTGCTCAAGTGCGACACGCTGATCGGCCCCGAGGAGACGGCCGAACAACTCTTTGAGCGGTTGGCGCCGATGGGGGCAGAGTTGTTGATCGAAACGCTCGCGGGCTTGGAAGCCGGGAACATCGTTGCAGAGCCGCAAAAAGAAGATGAGGCGACGTTCGCTCCGATCCTCAAACGCGAAGAAGGGGAAATTGATTGGAACCTGGAGGCAAGCCGTATCTACGACCGGCTGCGCGGATTCACGCCCTGGCCGGGTGTCTACACCTACTTCCGGGACCGACGGTTACAGATCCACAGGGCACAAGCGCTCGACGAAGCCGGGCAGGGGCCGGGCCGCGTCTCAACACAGGGTGGCCGACTTCGCGTAGGCTGTGGAGAATCATCATCCCTCGCGGTCGACGAGGTGCAAACTGAAGGCAAGAAACGGATTGCGGCCTCCGACTTCGTGCGTGGCTATCGACCCGAAGAGGGCGAACTTCTAGGAGAACGAAAGTAGTGAGTGTACCTTTGGGTTATCGGTTTGCGGCCACGTACGCCGGAATCCGTAAGAAGCCAAAACTGGACCTGGCTCTGATGGTGTCAGACACCGAGGCAACGGCCGCCGGCGTTTTTACCCGCAACCTTGTGAGGGCGGCGCCGGTGCTGTTGTGTGAGCAGCATTTGGAGAAATCCGGCGGCCATTGCCACGCGATCATCGTGAACGCCGGAAACGCCAATTGCGCCACGCCGACGCAAGCGAAGGTAGCACGAGCAACGGCACGGGCGGGCGCAAGAGCCGTCGGCGCGCCTGTGAACCGAGTGCTCGTCTCGTCAACCGGTGTGATTGGCGAGCCGCTGAATGAGCAGCTCATCATCGAGGCTCTTCCAGGGCTGAACGAACGGCTTTCCGCGGACAACTTTGCCGAAGTGGCCGAGGCGATCATGACGACCGACACGGTTCCAAAGACGGCGGCGGCGGCGGTTGAAACACCGGAGGGAATCGTCCGGATCGCGGGCATAACCAAAGGGGCGGGTATGATCCAGCCCAATATGGCGACGATGCTTTGCTACTTGTTCACGGACGGCGCGATCCCCACCCCGGCGCTGCGCAAGATGCTCAAGACGGCAGTCGGCAAGACGTTCAATCGCATCTCAGTCGACTCGGACATGTCAACGAACGACACGGTCCTTCTGCTCGCGAATGGGGCGTCGGGTGTCGCGATTACGAAGCGGAATCGCAAAGAGTTCGAGGCGGCGCTGGGTAGCGTTGCCGAATCGCTGGCGGTAGCAATCGCCCGCGACGGCGAGGGCGCGCGGAAACTGTTTACAATCGATATCGAAGGGGCGTCGAGTGATGGTGCCGCCGAGACGATTGCACGGGCCATTGCCAACTCGCCGCTCGTCAAGACGGCCATTGCCGGGGCGGACCCGAACTGGGGACGGTTCTTGTCTTCCGCCGGCGCCAGCGGCGTCAAGTTCGATCCGTCGAAGGTGGATATCTCCGTGAACAGCTTTCTTGTATGCCGGCGCGGCTACCGGGCGGATTTCGATGAACCGGAAGTGCAAAAGTCGATGGAGGCGGATGAGATCCAGTTGCGGTTTCACATTCGAGGTGATGGATCGGGCGCCGCGCGGTTTTGGACCTGCGACATGACTGAGGACTACATCCGCATCAACGCCGAGTACCGAACGTAGGAGCGTGCGATTGACTCGACGAGCTTTCGCCGGACTGGCCCTTCTCGGCGCGGGTCTCGGCACAGCACAAGCAAGCGAAACGGCTGTCTCGCGTATGCTGCTGGACGTCAGCCGGGCGCTACAGGCGCGCAACGCCGCGCTCTTCCTAAGCCATTTCGATCGCAATCGCTTCGACGCATACGCTCAGCTCGAAGCGAACGTTGTCGTGCTCATGGCGCAGAAGGAACTCGGTTCGTCGATCCGCATCGTTGAAATGGTCGAGGAAGAAGAGCTGTTTCGCGGCCGCGTCGACTGGCTCTTGCAGATTTCGCCGTTGGGTCGTACCGGGGCGATTGAGACACGCCGAAGTATGGTCGACGTCCGCGTTGCCCGTGCGGGAAGGAAGTGGCGCATCGTTGCATTCGCGCCCGTCGATTTTCTACGCACGGGGTGATCGGGCCTACTTTCTGGCTAGAAAGAACAAGCGGCCGACCCCGTTCCGCATCGCGAAGTCCTGATCGGCATCGTAGACCTTCACATCACTGAAACCGGCTTCACCGAGGCGTTCGAGGATCGTTTCTTCCGCGTAGCAGTACTCGAGTATCTCCAGGTCGGCGCGATGCCAGACACCGTCATTCAACTCGAAAACCGTCACGTCCGAACGGCCGATTCCGGTCTCTGAATCGTACTCACTTTCGATCACACAGGCGTGATCGTCCTTGACCAGGGTATGCGACTCTTGCGCGGACGCCTCGAATCCGTGCGCCAGGTTCATGTCAAAGAAGAACAAGCCCTCATCCGCGAGGGATGCGCGGACATTGCGAAACACCGTCAGCAGGTCGTTGGAAGTAGGCAGATGATTGAGACTGTCAAACGTCGAGACGATAGCATCAAAAGCCCCCGGCCGTTGAAAGTCCCTGATATCGGCGACTTCGAACTCCGCTTGCGGTACGTTCTCGCGGGCGATCGCGATCATTTCGTCGGAACCGTCAACACCCGTGACCTGGAAGCCGCAACCCACGAGCCAATAGCTTAGGCGGCCGCTTCCGCAGCAAACATCAAGGATGCGCCCCCCCGGCGGCAAGTGCGGCAGAAACACTTCCTGGAAGGCCGGGCGGACATCGTTGGCGAACAGTTCCGACCAGTAGCGGTCGAAGATTCGGGCAAAGCCGTTGTAGGCGGCGTATCGTTGCTGCTCGTGCATAACAGTACCGCCGGCGGCGGAAAACGGGGTGACCGCTGGTATAATCCTGGCATGTTTCGCCATCTGTTGCTGTTGTCAGCCCTGTTGGGCGTCGTTTTCACGGCTGTCCATCCACTAACCGCCGCCGACATTGAGAGGCTGGGGAAGGTCGACAAGATCTATATGTGGCCAATGTCGAATTCCCTTGACCAGTTCCTTGCCGAGCAGGTCACGACCGAGGGTGTCTTCGATGTCGTGGTTGATCCGAAACGCGCACAGGCGATCCTGACCGACCGCGTCAGCAGCACGTTTCTTAAAGGAATGGAGGAACTCTTCCCCAGTCTCGAGGAAATCGCCGAGGCGGCGAAAGAAGCTGAAGAGGGAGAGGACGACGCAGCCGCGGCCTTCGCCGGCGCTCTCCGTCCCGAACGGTCACCGATTCATTCCTCCTCGCAAGCCCGAGGCGCCGTGTTCCTCGTGGACGTTACGTCACGCGAAGTCCTGTGGTCGACGTTTCTCGATGACTACGACACGACTCCGAAAGCGCTGCACAAGCAGGCCCGCTTGATTGTGCAGCGTTTGAAGAAGCAACTGGCCGCGGACGCGCTTTAATCTCCGGGCCGTTGGACGGGGAGCTCGTCGAAACCTCGGAAGGGTTGGCGCGAAGAACTGGACCGGCGGTCGAGTTTCGCGTTGAGTGTGTCCCGGTAGTGCCGCTCCAGCCTCTTCGTCAGGACGGCCATATCCCAATCCTGTTCCACTTCACGGCGGGCACGCTGCGCCATCGCTCGGCCTCGTTCTGAGTCAGAGAGTAGCTCGCACACGTGATGGGCGAACTGTGCCGGGTCATCAGCGATCTCCAAGAAATCGGCCCCGGGGTCGGCCAAGCCCTCCGCGCCGATCTTTGTGGAGACAACGGGTATCCCCGCCGCGAAGGCCTCCAGTAGCTTGACCCGGACACCGGACCCACTAAGAATGGAGCAGACGAAAACAGCGTAGGTGCTCAGCACATCCCGGACGTCATCCACGCGGCCCACGAACTCGACACCCGGTTGAACCAGGCGATGCTCATACCCCGGAGGCGCCTGTGCACCGACGACGATGAGCTTGGCGGCCGGCCGTTCACGGCGGACATCGGGGAAGACCTTCGAAATGAAGAAGTCGAGTGCTTCCTGGTTGGGCACATGACGGAGATTGCCGAGAAACAGAATCGTATCCGGCTGGCGGCCCTCGTCGACGTAGTAGTAGGCCGCGACGTCAACCCCCGCTCGTAGACCGTCGACGATCGGCGTGCCGTTTCCAACGAACGAAGCCAGATAGCGCCGGTTCGCCGCGGTGCAGACCTGCACTGCATCGAACTCCCGGACAATCCTCTTCTCGAAACGCAGCAGCCGCAGGTATTCGTGGAAATGCCGCACCCAGATTGCCGGATCCCGTAGTCCCTTCAGCGACCGCCAGACCGACTGGAACGCGACATCGTGCTCGAACAGAAACATCCCAATCCGTTCGAAGTCGGCGTGATAGGGGGCCATCTGCGTGTATTCCAACTGCACGACATCGGCCCGATGCTGCAGGATCGCGCGATGGAGATCCCACAGGAAATCGTTGCGGTAGAAGCCGCGCGGTCCGTGGGGGACAAGAGAGCCGACGCCGCTCTTGCGATCTTCCCAGCGGACAGCAAACTCCGCGCTGGCGCAGATTTCCCCGAAGCGCTCGTTCTCGGCCAGCTCTTCCGGTTCATCGAGCAGGCAGAGTAGGTGTACACGGGCCAGCCGGATCAAGTGCTGAATCGTCTGCTTCATAAACACAGCGCCACCGTGTACAGGCGGTTCGATTGGATACGGGGAAACGAAAAGCACATTCAGTTTGTTGTCTTCGCCCCGTGGTGGTTGGAAGCGGTCCCAAAAATATCCGCCAAGCGGGCGGCGGAAAGCCTCGGTATCGTCGATCACCGATAGGCGCCGGGCCCGTCGGCGCGCTCGCAGGGTCGGCAGGATTTGTTTGGCGGCCCTCAGAAAACCGCGCGGTGTGGGGCGCGTGAGCCCGGGACCAAACAGGGTTCTGGTCCACAATCCTACGAACAGCCAGCCGAAGTGGCCGGCCAAACGCCGCCATTCATGAATGTTCTTCCAGACGAACAGCAGTCGGTTCTTTTGCAGAACAGACTGAATGTACGCCTCGCTGAAATATTTGCCGATCGTGCCGCGATGGTCGTGATAGACAACGCTGCGCGGTTCATAAAGAATCACCCAGCCGCGCTTCCAGGAACCGTAGCTGACGTCGGTGTCCTCATAGTAAAAGGGCTCCATCAGCGGATCGAAGCCGCCGAGTTCGAGGAACTTGCGGCGGTCGAAAGCGCTCGAGCCGCCGCCGGCGTAAAACGTTGGAAAGAGTTCGTCGACGTGGGGGTCGATGCGGTGATCGACGCGCAATTGGCCTTCGAGCCACTGGCCTTGAGTCAGCCCCGTTTCTTCGCGCCGCTTGTCTGGGTCCGAGAAGTAGATCTGCGAGGTGACCGCAAAAACGCGGGGGTCGCGGAAACCATCAAGCAGAGGGTCGATCGAGTCCGGCGCAAGGCGCATGTCGTTGTTGAGCAGGAAGACGACATCATTGCAGGCCGCTCGGATCCCCGCATTCGAACCTCCGCCGAACCCGAGATTCTCGTCAAGCCCGAGAACCGTGACATCGGGGAAGGCTTCGCGGAGGAACTCGACGCTACCGTCGGTCGAGGCGTTGTCGACAACGATCAACTCGTGTTTCGAGTTGGACCCAAAGGCGGCGAGAATTGACGGCAGATTCTTCTCGAGCAGGTCGCGGCCATTCCAATTCGGAATCACCACGCTCACCGCGTCGGGCCGAACCGGCTGGTCCTCGGCTTCATCCTTGCGGCGACGGCCGCCGAACAGATCGCTGACGCAGAGCGTCAAGAGGACGCCGACAAGCAGAAAAGGGGCCGCCGCGATCAAGAAGATAAAACGGCCGACCACCGTCAGCGCGGCGATCAGTGCATTCATGATGCGGTGTGGGAGAGCTCGGCGTCGGGCGTGAAGCGGTCGTTCAAAACCACTTGGCAGGGGATCTGAACATAACCGTAGATCGGTTTGCCGCTATGGGTCATCTGCAGAGTGAGCGCGTTCTCAACTCGGTCACACACATCCGTGCTGCCCGGCGGACCGTCAGTCACGCTCGGGGAAAACGAAAAATTGCCCGGATAGAGCTCTGGTACTTCGAGCAGAAAATCGACGGTTCGAATGTCATCCGGCTCCATCGGCGGCAGAATGAGTCCACCTTGCTTCGCGTCGAAGACGGCGAACTCCAAACCGATGTGATTCCGCATCGTGACCGTGACGTTGGGTTGGGAAAGGGACCGGTTCGCACACACACTCACGCGCAGGACCAGGGGCTGCTGGGCTTCGATCAACGAGGCCGGCTCGCCCTCACCGTCAAGCGCCGCCATGCCAATGATCTCCGCTGCTTCGTTGCCGTGACGGGCGTCAACATTGGGCAGCCCCTCGACGAGTTGAGGTATTGCCGCGCCGGAGTTCCAGCGGCCGTTGCCGGTCGCCGACCCAGCGTTGGTACGGCGGGCATCCTTGTCAACCATGCGGGAAAGATAGAGCGCCACGACTTCGTCAGCGTAGCCGATAGCTTTGACCCGGCCTTCTTCCAGCCAGACCGCCCGTTCGCCGATTGCCTTAATGTCCGCCATGCTATGCGATACGAGCACGATGGTGATCTGCCGGGAGCGCATTTCGTGGATCTTTCGCAGACAGCGCTGCCGAAAGTAGTAGTCGCCTACGGCGAGAGCTTCGTCAACGAGCAGGATCTCAGGGTCGGTGTGAATCGCCACCGAGAACGCTAGTCTAACGAGCATCCCTGAGGAATAGGTACTCACGGGACGGTCAATGAATTCACCGATCTCCGCGAAACGCTCAATGTCGGGATAGCGCTGGTCGACCTCGCGGGAAGAGAGCCCCATCAGCGTCGCGCTCAAATGCACGTTGTCACGACCGCTGAATTCCGGATTGAATCCGGCCCCCAGTTCGAGCAGCGCTCCCACTCGTCCTTCGGCGTGCACCCTGCCGCTGGTCGGTTCGAATACACCCGCGGCCAGTTGCAGAGCGGTGCTCTTGCCGGACCCATTCTCGCCGATCAAGCACAGGATCGAACCGCGCGGCACTTCGAATGAAACATCCCGCAGCGCCCAAAAGTCCTGATGGTAGCTGCGGCGTTGCAGCGAAGCCAATTCCTTGAAGCGATTGATCGGCGAGCGATAGATCGGGTAACTCTTCGAGACGGAGTCGAATGCGAGTGCGGTCACAGCGAGGTCTCGTCTAGAGCACGTCGGCAAAGCCGCGCTTGCTGTAGCGGAAGAACAGGCCGCCGAGAACGAAGGTCGTCACGGCGAACCCGGCGAAGATGGCCCAGTCTCCCCAAGCCGGGAGCGTATTCCCCAAGAATGTGTCGCGGTACGTTCTAACAACATAGGCCATCGGATTGATGTACAGCAGAAAGCTCAACTGGCCATCAAACTTCTCGCGCAGGATGTCCTCGTAAAGGAAAATCGGCGTCAACCAGAACCAAACCGTGAGAAGCACCGTTAGTACTTGCGCCGTATCGCGAAGGTAAACATGCAGCCCCGCCGCGAACCACGAAAGTCCTACGGTGAGCATCCCCAGCAAGACGAGCAGGAAGGGCACAACGACAATGGTCCAACTCCACTGCCCGGCCCACAGACCCGTCCCGATGATCAGCAGCGCAAGTCCCAGGAAGTGACTGATCAGATTCGACAGGAAGATGGTGAGCGGCACGACTTCGGAGGGAAACACACTCTTCTTAATGAGGTTGGCGTACTCGGGGAGAGCGCCGGCCGACCTCTGAAGCGATTCGGAGAATAACAGCCAGGGGAGCATGCCCGCGAATAGGAACAGCGGATAGTTATCCGTGACCTCTTCAGACGGCAGTTTCACGCCGAAGGCGTAGACAAAGACGAACGTATAAACAGCGAGCAGAACCAGCGGGTGGATCAACCCCCACAGCCAGCCGACGGCGGAGCCGACATATCGCATCTCGAAGTCACGCCGAACAAGCTGGTAGATCAGGCTGCGATTTCGAATCAGGAGACGCAGGAAGTGGGTTCCTGGCGGATGCCAAGCCATCGTATCGGACTGTATCGGCTTAGCCGAAGGGTGTCAAACCCGAGGGCGGGATGAAACTCCGGCCCTGAACGCAGCAGTGGCGCGGGACCCGATATCCCGCGCCACTGATTTCTTGTGGGTTCGCAAGGAGAAGCAACTGGCAGTATTGTTTAGTCGATTCTTGCTGTCACCTGTAAGACGAACGAAAGAGCCATTTTTTTGTCGAACTTGAAGAAAAAAATAGATGGCCGCATCAAGTTATTGAAATATAAGGACTTGCAGAACAAGCTCATGTTACAATCGAAGGGACGCAAAGCCCGCCCAACTTTTTCCGACAGAGGGGCGTCTTGCTAGTTGTAGGAGCCAGCAATTGATCTTTAGGGAGGTCGAGGACCGCGACCTGGTGTTACGCGCCCGCGAGGGCGACGTGGACAGCTTCAACATCCTCGTATCTCGTTGGGAAAAAAAGGTTTACAACTACCTCTTGCGGGCCGTTCGGGACCGGGAAGACGCCTTGGACTTGTGCCAGGAAACCTTCCTGAAGAGCTATCGAAGCCTTCGAAGCTTACAGGACCCGGCGCGTTTCCCTCAGTGGTTGTTCCGAATTGCTCATAACGAGAGCGTATCGCTGTTCCGCAAACGCCGCTTTGAGAGCGACGAAGAGGTTCCCGAACAGGGAACCGGCTGGTTGGTGGGCATCGCGGGTACGCGGATTCAGCACCTTGACCTCGGGCTGGCGGTGGAGAAGGCACTGGCAAGTCTTTCTCCCGAGCAGCGAGAGGTCGTGATCTTGAAGATCTATCAAGGATTCAAGTTCGATGAGATCGCCGAGATCGTATCCAGTCCGGCTTCCACAGTGAAGTCGAGGCTCTATACAGCCCTAGACGTTCTGAAAGGCGTCTTGGCTCCGGTGGCGCCGCCACAGAGAGTCGGAGCGCGAGAGGTGTGAATGATGTCGGAAACACCGCATGATTTGAGGGGTTATCTATTCGACGAGTTGAATGCGGCCGAGCGAGCCGAGGTCGAGGCGCACCTGAGCGCTTCGCCGGAAGCCCGCGACGAGTTGGACCGGCTTCGGGTGACGCAGCAAGCACTGCTCAGCGTGCCCGACGAAGAAATCCCGCGCCGCATCGGCTTCGTTTCGGACAAGGTGTTCGAGCCGTCACGGGCGCGCCGCTGGTGGCTGGGCTTCTGGAACGCCGCGCCTCAGTTTGCCTTCGGCATGGCGGCCGGGCTGGTGGTCTTGTTCGCCGGGGTCTGGACGGTTCAGCCGACGGTGACGGCGAATGCGGATGGCTGGCATCTTGCTTTCGGCGAAGTGGCTGCCCCCCAGCCCACCCCTGCCCCGGCTCTAGCCGCTTTCGATGAAGAACAGATCGAAGTCTTGATGCGCCGGATCGCGGCCGAGCAAGGCGAGCTCCAGTCGGCGGAACTGAAGACCGTTTTTGAGGAGTATGTACAGAAAGAAGCCACAGCCCGCGAAGCGCAGTACGAAGACCTTCGGCAAAGGTCTGCTGAAGCGTATGCGATTTTCCGTAGCGAGCAGGAGAAGCTACGGCGCGAGGTTGGCGGTTTCAATCTCGCTTCGCTGGTCCGGTCATCGGAGCGATAGCCCATGCCAAACCCAAAATGGCTCCGTGTCACGCTGCTGATCGTCATCGCTTGTCCGTTGCTGGGCGAACCGCCGGCTACGAATGCCTCGTTGGGCCGCGAGCTCACTTCAGTGGAACACTCGATCGATCGTCGCTTTGACAGCATCAGCAATGTGACGGGCTCAACGCCGATGTCACTGATGGGCGTAACGCGTGGCGGGTACCTCAAAGGCTTTGGCGCTGTGTTCACACTCCAGGTAGGACTCGTGCCGGGAGCAAACTTGGGACCGTTTCGCCAGCCCACCGAGGACGAGAAGATCAAGCTCAACCTCAGCAAGCGCCAGCGTCTCGAAGACCTCGAAGTTCGGGCTCGATCGATACTGGTGGAGGAGGGTTCGCGGATGAACCAGATCCCCGTGACCGAGAAAGTGGCGTTGATCATCTCGCTATTCCATCACACCTGGGAAGATACAACCGGGCTGCCCTCGCAACTCGTGATGCAAGCGCAGCGGCAACTCCTCATCAACCGCCAAGCAGGCCGGATCGATCTGGCCACCTTCAAAAGCAAACTGGACCTGGCGCGTTTTTAGCGAGCCCGTGCCAGGCAGGAACCAAGGAACAACCATGCCCGTAGTGTCTGCCGCAACAAACGCACTGAGCGTCCGGGAGAATGCTTGAATGGCTGCCCGGCTGGGTGAACTGCTGATCCGCAAAGGTCTGCTCGATGCGGACGACCTCGAGCAGGCGCTTGAGTTACAAAAAGAGCGCGGCGACAAGATCGGCAGGATTCTCATCGATCTCGGGTTCGTCAATCCCCGCGATGTACTGACAACCCTCTCCGAACAGCTCCAGATCACGGTACTCACAGCGGACGACTTTCCACCCGTTCTGCCCGAGGTTGACCGCATCACGCCGCGCTACATGAGGCAGTTCATATTCCTGCCCATTCGGGTTGACGATTCAACGCTCACGGTCGCGATGTCGGACCCGCTCGATTTCGAGACGGTGGCGACGCTACGTCAGTTCAGCGGACTCAATGTTAAGGGTGTGCTGGCGGCTGAGCGGGAGATTCTCGACTCAATCGATAAGTATTTCGGCGAGCAGGAACAAGAGGGCGACAGCGAGTTCGGTGCGGTCGACGATGCCGACGCGGCCCAGATCGAACATCTGCGCGACATGGCGAGCGAGGCACCGGTCATTCGCCTCGTCAACAGCATGATCTCGCAGGCCCTTGAGTTGCGGGCAAGTGACATCCACCTCGAACCGTTCGAGAAGGAGTTTCGCGTTCGCTTCCGTGTGGACGGCGTGCTGCACAACCAGGAAGCCCCCCAGCGGGAACTGCGCGCAGCCGTGATCTCACGCATCAAGCTGATGGCGCGGCTTAACATCGCCGAGCGGCGGCTGCCGCAGGATGGCCGCATCAAGATCAAGGTGATGGGCCACGAAGTCGACCTGCGCATCTCAACGTTGCCGACTCTCTACGGCGAGAGCGTCGTGATGCGCCTACTTGACCGCAGCGCGGGTGATTTCTACGACCTCGACAAGCTCGGGTTCGACGGCTCGATGCTCGATCGGATGGAGCATTTCACGCAAATGCCGCACGGCATCTTCCTGGTCACCGGGCCGACCGGCAGCGGGAAATCGACGACCCTCTATTCCGCGTTGAAGCTGATCAACGGACCGGAAAAGAAGATCATCACCATCGAAGACCCCGTCGAATATCAGATGAACGGGATCAACCAGATCCACGTGAACCCACAGATCGGGCTGACGTTCGCTTTGGGCCTGCGGCATATTGTCCGCCAGGATCCGGACGTGATCATGATCGGTGAGATCCGCGACCGCGAGACGGCTGACATCGCCATCCGCTCGGCGCTGACCGGCCACTTCGTCTACTCCACACTGCATACAAACGACGCGCCCAGCGCCATTACACGCCTGACCGACATGGGTGTCGAGAACTACTTGCTGACGTCATCGCTCGTGGCGGTACTCGCGCAACGGCTCGTCCGCAAGATCTGCGATCACTGCAAAACGGAAGATGGCCTTGTGAACGCGCCCGACGGCAGAGAGATCCAAACCTGGCGTGGCGCCGGCTGTGACGAATGCATCGGGACCGGCCACACCGGCCGCGTGGGCATCTTCGAACTGATGGAGTTGAACGAAGAGATCCGTCGGCTCATCATGCGCAACGAAGATGCCTCGGTTCTCACCGAGGCGGCCCGCCGCAACGGTATGAGCAATCTACGCAAAGACGGCTGGGAGAAGATCGAGAACGGCGTGACGACGGTTCAGGAGGTTGTGAGGGTCACACAGGAACTCTAAAGACACGTGCTTCGTGTCTCGCAATTCGTGTTTCGTGAAGCGGAGTTGATGCCTTGCCTTGAAAGCGCTCACTGACATGGACCTGTGGCAGGTTGCTCATGAGTTGAGCTTGACGGTCTATCGCATGACAAACCAATTTCCAAAGCACGAGATCTACGGGCTCACGTCCCAGATGCGAAGATGCGCGGTCTCTGTGCCGACCAATATTGCCGAAGGATGGGGCAGGCGCTCGACAAAAGACTTCTTGCGTCATCTCTCCATAGCAAACGGTTCCCTTGAAGAACTACGCTACTTCTTGATTCTGGCAACAGACCTGGAATATTGCTCAGAAGACGGCATCGCTGAACCGAAGTCAGACGTCGACAGAATAGGAGCCATGATCGCAGCTCTAGAAAGATCACTAAGAAAACGACTCGCGTCCTAACACCGCTGAACCCGGTTTGGGGCTACGAGACACGAAGCACGAATCACGCACAAAGATGTCCACCTTCTTCTACAGAGCGCTAGCTGCCGACGGCAAAATCCAGACCGGAACCGTGTCTAGCGAAGACGGCCGGCTGGCCGCTCGGGAGCTCCAGCGACAGGGCCTGACGCCGGTGTACGTCGGAACGGCGAAGCCGACGAACTGGTCGTTCAGCATGCCGAAGTGGCGCGGCAAGCGCCTGCAAGACGTCCTGCACTTCACGGAAGAAACAGCGACGCTGCTCAACGCCGGCATTCCGATCGACCGCGGACTCTCGATCGTCGGCGAGATGACCGAGAGCCCCGACTTCCGTACGGTCGTCGGCGAGTTGCTGCGGTCGATCCGCTCCGGTAAATCGTTCGCCGAGAGTCTCGCGATCCACGACGAGTATTTCTCGGAACTCTACATCAGCATGATTCGCGCCGGTGAGGTCAGCGGTAGCCTGGCCCTTGTGATGGACCGGCTGGCGGCGTTCGAACGCGCCCGCGATGAGCTACGCGGCTACATCGTCTCCTCGCTCACGTACCCAGCGCTGCTGATCGTTGTCGCGAGCGGTTCGATCTTCGTGATTCTGCGATATGTCGTGCCGCGCTTTGCCGAGGCTTTTACAACGTCTTCGATTCAAGTGCCCTTGCCGATGCAGATGCTGATGAACGCCAGCGACGCGATCAAGAACTACGGCATACCAGGGATCTTAGTTTTCTTCATGGCGATCGTCGCGTTGCGGATCTACATCAAGAACCCGAAGGGCCGCATCAAATGGGACCGCCTGAAACTTCGCGTTCCCTTACTGGGAGACGCTCTACGCAAAGCCGATACGGCGCGTTTCGCAAGGGCGATGGCGACGCTGGTCGGTAACGGCGTGCCCCTCGTGCAGTCGCTGACGATCACAAAAGGCGTGCTCGGCAACCGCATCCTGTCAAGCGCTCTGGACGTGATCGCCCAAGGGGTCAAACGCGGGGAAGGCCTTTCGGTACCGTTCAAGAAGACCGGCGTGTTTCCATCACTGTCCGGTCACCTGCTCATCGTCGGCGAAGAAACCGGTCATCTTGACCGCATGTTCGACCGCATGGCGGACATCTACGACAAAGATACGCGCGAGGCCGTCAAGCGCTTCACGGCCTTGTTCGAGCCGATCGTGATCCTTATCATGGGTATTATCGTAGGCGCAATGATTCTCAGCATCATGTTGGCGATTACCAGCATCAATCAGATAGGGCTATAGCCATGGAAAACATCAAGCAAAAAATGGCGCGTCGCCTTGCCGGGAACGCGGGTATCACGTTGATTGAAATGCTCGTCGTCGTGACGATCATCGCTTTGTTCTCTTCGATTGCCTATCAGCGCTTGACACCTGCTCTCGAGCAGGGGCGGCGCACCGCCGCGAAGACGCAGATCGAGAACCTGAAGGCAGCCTTACAGCGCTTCAACATCGACTACGCGCGCTTTCCGACCGAGGAGGAAGGCTTGGAAGTCCTACGGCCTTACCTCACACAGGAAATCCCGCCTGACCCGTGGAAGCGCTCCTACATCTATCGCTATCCGGGCGAGTATGGCCCGGAACCCGACGTCATGTCGTTTGGAGCTGACGGCGAGGAAGGCGGCGAGGGCCCGAACGAAGATGTTGTGAGTTGGCGGGGCATCTAGCCTGCATTTCTGCACCACGTGGCGAGGCGAAGTGCGTGAGAAGGCGGTCAGGACGAGGCGCGAGCCGCTTGGCGCGCGCAGACGTACTTGACAGTACGTTGAGCACGGCAAGCAAGCGCAACGAAGTCATGGCGGCCTTATCGCGTGCTTAGGCCGTCAGGTGGTGAGAAATGCAGGCTAGGCGATCATTCGGTCCGGTGTCCTTGCTCTACTGATCCGGGCTCCGGATCAAGAAACACGTCTTTTCGGGCGGCAAGGCGTCTTATCTATTGAGAGTTAGTGTGCCTACTCCCCTCAGATCCCGGAGCCAAGCGGCTCGCGGCCGCCTCAGGCCTGACAGCGGCCTTACGCTCATCGAGATGCTCGTCACTCTGGCGATCATCGCACTGATCCTATCGATCGCCTGGCCGAAGCTCACCACCGGCATCGACGGCATCCGCCTACGCACGTCAGTCGACAACATCGCTGTTTTCTTCACCGAAGCGCGGAACATGTCCGATCGATTACAGGTCCCTGTGCAAATCAGCGTGCTGCCCGAGGATGACCAACTGCACGCGGCCACGATCGACGGCGCGTGGCGGAACGTCTATGATCTGCCGAATCGAATCCATATCCTGATCCCCGAGGAAGCTGGCACGGTGATGCTGTTTCCCGGTGCGCCTACGCCCGGACTTCGCCTGCTGCTGGAAGCCGAACACGGTCAACAGACAGGCTTGCGGTTTAACATTTTCACCGGCGTGGCGGAAAGCTGGGATCCCAATGCGCCGGCTTCGCCGATTTAGATCCATGGAAACACCGCGACAGCTTGAGCCCGCCTGCCCGATCGTACGACGATCGGCTGCGGCAAGGGGCGGCTTCAGTCTCCTCGAACTGCTCGTGGCGACGGCCTTGATGGCGATCGCCATCATCGGACTATTAACGCTCGTAAGCACTTCGCTCTCGAACGCAGTCGTCGTGCGGGACTACGACCGGGCGGCCATGCTGGGCAAGGCCAAGTTGAATGAGCTATTGGCAGTCAGTCCGATCCCGATCGGGCAGCCAATGAGCGGCCGCTATGACGAGGCTTGGCGCTGGGAGGCCGTTGTCACTCCATTTGAGGCCGTTCCGCCGGCTCGCGTCGGTGGCCAAATAGTTCTTAGAGTGCAAGTTCTCGTCGCGTGGCAAAACGCCATCAACGCCAGGCAGAGCGAATTTGTCGGCTATCGCACGATTCGCCTCCAGCCGGAAGACGAAAACATACTGAGTGGGTTCCGCTAATGCCGAGCGTACCTACCCAAGCGCGACACCGTCGTCGGCCGATGCATCCCGAAACCGGGATGACGCTCATTGAGGTGGTCGTCGCGGTGACACTGCTGGGCCTCCTTTCGACGGGCTTGGTGATGTCATTCCAGATGGGCGCGGATGCCTGGCGGGATACGCGAGATCGCCTCACCGTGGACCGCCGGATCGCCACCGCGAATCAGATCCTCAATTCGGCGCTCGTCGGCATGATCCCGATCAAGGGCGAAGCTCCGGATGGTCCCGGCGCACGAGGCCGGCGCTTTCTGTTTTTTCAGGGTGAACCTCATTCGATGCGGTTTGTGACATCGTTCTCGGTGACCGAAGGTACGCGGGGCGGACTGCAAGTCATCGAACTGCAGGTGGTGTCCTCACCCGGTGGCCGCCGGATTCTGCTCAATCAATCGCCATTTATGGGTCCGTCGGCTCTGGCGCGTTTCGTCGACGGGTTCTTCAACGACCCGGACCTGGGCGGCACGCGCCCGCGCTACCGGCCGATCGTTCCGTACGCAACCTCGCTCGTGATCGTCGATGAGTTGGAGGACTGCTCGTTTCGGTATTTGGAACGCCCTCGTGGCAGGGATCCCGTCACGACCTGGTTACCCGTCTGGACGAAACTCCGCGAGTTGCCCGAGGCGGTTGCGATCAACGTGCTGCCTCGCATCGAAGGCAATCGGCTGCGGCCTGTTCCCCTCTCCGTTCCGGTGCCATCGCGTGGCCGTAATCCGCAACAAGGTGCGGCCGCCCGCCCGGCGAATAGTGTAAGGCTAAGAGGAGCGCCCGGCCCATGAGCACCAAGACGGCAAACCGGCGTGACCGTTTTCGCAGCCGCCGAGGCAGTGCCTTGCTCGCGGTCATCTGGCTATCGATCGCCTTATCGGCGATCGCGTTTACGCTCGCCCGAACTGTCCGTGGCGAACTCGACCGGGCCTCGATCAACGTAGACTCCACTCGCGCGTACTTTCTCGCGAGAGGCGGTATTGAGCGCACCGTCCTGCGGATGACACGCTCTTTGGCCAGAGATGCGGAGCCCGCGGCCTTCGGCTTCCGCCTGGGCCAGCGCTGGATGCGGCTCGACTTCCCGGAGGGCAATGTCGTTGTCGAGATCATCGGTGAGAGTGGCAAAGTGAACGTAAACGTTGCGCCGCCGGAAGCGATAGCTCGTGTCTTGACTTCGGCGGGCCTCGATCCAGCGTTTTCAACGGCGACGGCGGAGCGAATCGTGGCCGCCCGATCCCCGAGCCGGGAGCAACTTTTGGATCCAACAGGCGCTCCAACCTCGTCTTTATCCCGCCGTCGTGCGTCTTTTGACCAGTTAGAGGAATTGCTTGTGCTGCCCGGGATCACTCCCGAGGTGCTTTTCGGGAAGTGGGGACTGAATCGGGTGGGGGAGTGGACAAAGATTGGTGGTCTGCACCGGCACTTCTCTGTATTTGGGGGTACCGGCGTCGACGCGAATTATGCCTCGCCGGAAGTCTTACGGGCGGCGGGCCTCGGTCCAGGTGCAATCTCTTCTCTGTTGGAAATGCGTGACTTACGGCCCCTGCGGCCCCAAGACTTAAGACCGAACCAGATGGCGGACCAACGCGGTTTGATACCTGTTACGGCGAGTGGTGGCGGCGCTCACTTTACGCTGTGGAGTCGCGCGACGCTCTTCAGCGGCCGCGCGCGGCGGGCCGTTGGTGCACTTGTCGAAAGGACCCAGACAACTTCCGGGCCTCCGATACGCATCGTCCGCTGGTACGACTCGGAGTTCTAGCGGAATGAACCTCAACACACTCTTCCGCATCGGTACAGGTTGCGGCATCGAAGTCCGCGGCGACGACCTGCTCGTCGTTGCCGTGAAGTCACGCCCCAACGGCGTCAGCGTCGTCGGCAAGAAAACGCTTGCCCGCTTCCGTGAACGGCCGCCGCACGAGTGGGGGGCCGAATACGCCACCTTCTTGAAAGAGTTGGGGCTGTCCCACCTGGCCGCCACGGTATCGATTCCTCGCGGCGACGTGATCGTCCGCCAAATCCAATTGCCACCCGTCAAAGGGAAGGATCTCGCCGCGGCGGTGCACTATCAGATCGATACGCTGCACCCCTTTGGAGAGGGTGAGGTCTACTACGCCTTTGCCCCACTGAAAGATGTCGAGAAAGCCGGCAGCGAGCTACCCGTCGGGGTTGTGATCGCGGAGAAACAGAAGGTCGACCAGTACGCGGATATGTTTGAGGGGGCCGGCATCCCCGTCAGCAGCTTCAGCGTAACGGCGGCCGCGTTCTTTACCGGGGTGCGGGTCCGCTGGGACGATCCCCCCGTACCGTTCCTAATAACCGACTTTCAAGGCGAGCAGCTTGAGATCTACGGCGAGGGGACTAACCGCCCGCTCTTCAGCGCCGAATTCGACCTGACAGTGCTACCCCCGACTCGTGCCCTCCAGTTAGCCGGGTCGGACCTGCGGCTGGAGAGTGATGAGTCAGCCGGCTTGGCCGTTTGCGGCGAACGCTCCGGCACGGAGGAAACACAGGGGGGTGCCGATTCCGCGCCGCTGGAACACTTCGCCCTCGAAACCGACGGATCATTCGAGCAGCGCTCCATTGCTGAGATTCTACCGTCTCCCATTTCGGCTCCGCCTGACTTTGAAGTGCGACGCGACGCGGCCGGCTTAGCCGTGGCGCTGGAGGCCGCCTGCCCACGCATGGGCTGGCGCGCCAATCTGCTACCCGCCGAGCGCCGGCGGTCCAGCTCTCGTTGGATGTACGCTCCCACAATTGTGCTGGGCTCGCTGCTCCTTCTGATTATGTTGGGTTTCCTGCTACGTGGCACGATTCAGGACAGTGCCTATATCGCGGAACTACAGGCCGAGCAAGCGCGCCTCGCGGACTCCGTCGAGAAGGCACAAAGCAACCGAGATTCCATCGCTGAAGCTCAGCGGCGGATCGACACGCTGCAATCGCTCGCGAAACGGACCGAGCTCGACATGCGCGTGCTCGCGGAACTATCGGAGCTGATTCCTGACACCGCTTGGCTGACAGAGCTCACACTCGACGACAAAGGAATCGAGATCACAGGCGAAGCCGAATCAGCGGCTGCCCTGCTCGGACGGTTGAACGACGCGCGCTACCTTACCGAAGCGGCGTTCAGTACGTCGCTTCGTGAGATTGATAGCGGCCAGCGCTTCCAGATCGTAGCCCTGCGGCAAGACCCGGGCGGTTCGGACTCGGCTGCCCCACCGTTGGAACCGATCCTTTCGGTGTCGGCCCCCGAGGCAGGTCAAAATCCGGATGAGACCCCGGCGACGCTCACGACCATCGGTGACGGCGACCCGACGGTGCCGCAAGCAGACGAAGCGGTTGAAGAAGAGGAAGACGTCTTCGAGGAGGTGCTGCGCTAATGCCTGTTTCGGATCGAGACCGCCGGGCGTTGTTCTTCCTCGGGATCGGCCTTGTGCTGTTCTTGCTGCTGCAAACCGACCTGATCTTCCCCTCGCCTGACGCAACGGCGGAGACTTCGGGAAGCGTCGACGCGGAACAGAGGGATCTACTGCTGGCGCAGAAGCACGTTCAGCAGGAACCGTTGCTGAGTGCGGAGTACGGGGCACTGCGATCCGTCGAGGAAGCTCTTGAGGGACGGCTCCTCAAGTCGGAAACCGCGGCGCTGGCCCAAGCCGAGATGCGTGAGCGCGTCGGCGAGTTACTCGAGGGCGCCGGCATTACGATGCGGGCTTCCCGCTTCGCGACCGTCGAGGCCGAAGGCGAAGACTTCGCGCAGGTGCCGCTGATTGTCGACTTCGACTGCGACATCACTCGTTTCGTCAACCTGATGGCTGACATCGCGAACGCTCCGGAGTTGTTCTCAACCCGCACCCTCAAAGTATCCTCGGCTAATCGAAAGACCAAAGCGGTTCGTGTGGAGCTAACTGTCAGCGGATATTTGCCGATCGCGCGTACGCCCGAGCTGATCAAGAAGTCGGGCAACAGGAGTTGATTCCATGGTCAAGAACAAGAAGCTTATCGCTCTGAACATCGTGCTGGCCATTCTCGTCGTGGCGATGGCCTCTGGGCTGTACTCGAGGATTACGGCCGCCAATGAGCGGTACGCCATCTTGCAACCCGAAGGCCCGCCGAAAGAAGTGCCGGACTATGGCGGCCCCGCCGCCGCCCGGCGCGTTCGTGCGGGCGACCACCTTCCGATCGTGGACCGATTGCTTTTCTCGACCGATCGCAACCCCATTATCGAAGTGGCCGAGCCGGTTGCGCTGCCGCCCGACCCGCGGCCGCCCCTGCCTCGCCTTGTCGGTCTGATGGAACTCGGGGAAGGACCGGTCGCGCTGATGTCACCCGACCTCGAGTCGCGGGCAGACCCAGTGGCGGTGGGTGAGAAGATCGGCGATTTCACGTTCTTGGGAACGGAAGGCGAGAAGATCCTCCTGCAGTGGAAAGAGGAAAAGATCGCGGCCCTGCCCTCGGAATTGCGAGGATCGCCCGGTGAAAGCGCCGGCGGGCGCCGGCCGGCTACTCGGGCTGCCGCGGCCGGAGGCGGACCTCGCAAAGAGCTGTCGAGAGGTAGCCTGACACCTTCGCGGGCCTTGGCGGAACGCTCCAAGACTCCGCGGAAGGAAACGGGGCGCGTCGTCGGGGGCGACTACAACATCGGCACCGATATGGGTGGCGGGCGGTACCGCGTCACTCGTGGTGACAACTCTCCGGCCGGAACACGCTCTCGAGGCTTGGTCAAACGCTCGCAACAAACGCCGTTTGGGGCGAAGCAGTGGTGGGAGAAGGAGAAGAAATAATGGTAACGAGGCTAGATATCAAAGCGGGATTTGTAATGCTGGTTGGCCTGTTCTGCACGTCGGCATTGTTTGCCGTACAGCGTAACGGAGACACATCGGAAACCGCGAGATCCTCATCAGGAAGTGATCAGCAGTCGTCCGAAACGAAGGACTCATCCGCCAAGAAGACGAAGCGCACGCCCTTCGGACGCTCGAAGTCGACCAGGGAGGAAGAACCCAAGTCGTCCCCGCCCGTAACGACACCCTTCATGCAAGTCGAGGAAAAAGGAGACAGTGTCGTCTTCAGGCGGCGGACACCATTCGGCGTTCAAGCATGGACCAAGAAACGCTCGGAGTTAACAGCCGAGGAGCAGAAAATGCTCCGCGACCATCAAGCCAAGCAAGCCAAGGCCGAGCCAACCCGACCAGGCGCGCCATCGGCCAAAGCTGCTCCGGCGGCACGCTGAAGTTGGCCGGAATAAACGTCACACGTGACCAAGGCAATCGATCGTAATTCGAATCAGGGAGCATCATGCGTAAAGCTATCATTTCCATTCTGTTGATCCCGCTACTCTTGCTGGGACAGCAGCCGCAACCGGCAACCCCAGCCGCGGCGGATCAGGCTGCGCAGGATCCCGCCCAGCCGCAGGCCCAACCCGCCGGTCAGCAGGACCCAGCCGCCGCTCCACCCGCTGATGCATCGCCGGACCCGCAAGCACCACAACCGGATGTTGATCCACAGGAACCCGCCCCGGCCGCTCCACCGGCGCCGGACCCCAATCAACCCCCACCCGAGTTGCAGTCCAGCGGATCTCAGACCGTCCGATTCAGCAATCTGCGTCAAGCCGACCTGTTGGAGGTCGTCGACCTCATCGCCAGCACCCTCAAGATGAACTACATCCTGGATCCGGCTTTGCGCAGTGGAACCGTGTCGATCAATACGTACGGGGATCTAACGAGGGACGACCTATTTCCACTGCTCGAGACCATCCTTCGGATGAACGGGGCATCCGCCGTCAAGATAGGCGAGTTCTATCGGATCTCGCCTTCCGGTGAGATCCCGCGTCTTCCCATCTCGCCGCAGACCGATCCGGACGCGAGCATCCCCGACGACGAACGGATGATTCTCAACGTCATTCGTTTCCGCTACACAACCGCCACGGATATCGCCGCGGTCCTCGAACCCTTCGTTGGCCCCGGCGCCCTTGTCCAGGTTGTTGAGCAAGCCAACCTGCTGCTCATTCTGGATAACAGCCGGAATATGCGCCGAACCATGGAACTCATCGCGCTGTTCGATACCGAAGAGATGACCTCGCAGCGCATGCGGCTATTCCAGATCGAGAGCAGTTTGGCCTCAACAATGGCGTCCGAGCTGTCAAGAATTTTCGCGGCGTTCACATTCTCCGAGACCCAATCAGCCATCCAATTCGTACCGATTGAGCGAATCAGTTCGATTCTGGTCGTGTCGGGCAATCCCTCGGCCTTCGACGAAGTCCAAGAGTGGATTACGAAACTGGACCAACCAACGACGATCGGCGGTGTTCAAACGTTCGTTTACCGCGTCCAATACGGCCTGGCTACCCAGTTGGCGTCGACCTTGTTCATGCTCTATAGCCCGATGGGTGGCATGGGCGGTGGCTACGGCGGCTATGGTGGTGGCTACGGCGGCTATGGCGGTGGCGGTTTCGGCGGTGGTGGCGGTTTCGGCGGTGGTGGCGGCTTCGGCGGCGGTGGTGGCTACGGCGGCGGTGGTGGCTACGGCGGCGGTGGTGGCTACGGCCGAGGCGGTGGCGGACGCGGCGGCTACGGTGGCGGCTACGGCGGAGGTGGAATGGGCGCCGGCGGCGGCTTCATTCAACTCCCCATGGGCATGGCCCCTGGCATGCCGGTGGTTGCACCGCGACCCGATGCGCTAGGTATCCAGCCCCAGGTGAACACCACCGATCAGACCGGCGAGATGTTAGGAACCGCAACCGCCGGTCCGCTCGCACAGGCCTACGCGAACGCAATCCGGATCGTCCCGGACGAAGTGAACAATGTCATCCTCGTCCAATCGACAAAGCAAGAGTGGGATGTCGTTCACAAGACACTCCAACAATTGGATGTACCGCCTCGCCAAGTCCTGATCGACGCCAAGATCTACGAGGTGACGCTTGTGGGCGCCTTCTCAGCCGGTGTCTCCGCCTTCATACAGACAAGGAACGCATCGAACGGCTCGACACGCAAGCTCACGGGTGGTTTCAGCGCCGCAGGTACGGTAGGCCTCACCCTCGGCGCCCTGGTCGGCAATACGCGTGAACTGCTCGCGACTCTCCAACTGATGCAGTCCGATGGACGCAACCGGATACTCTCTGCTCCCTCAGTGATCGCAACCGACAACATCCCGGCATCAATTACCGTGGGCACATCCGTCCCTACTTTGGCCTCACAAGCCATAGCCGGTGGAGCACAGCAGGATGGCTCGTCGCTCTTTACGAACACGATCACCAATGTGCAGACCGGTGTCACGCTCTCGATTACGCCGCGGATCAACGCTTCGGGGATCGTCACGCTGCAGATCAGCCAGGAAGTCAGTTCACCCCTGCCCGCCAGCGGCGCCATCGCTTCCCCCGATATCCAACGCCGCAGCGTGAGCACTCAGATCACGATGGCCGACGGCGATACGGTTGCCATCGGAGGCATCATGTCCGAGACCAACCTCTTCGGCCGCAGCCGCGTCCCGGTACTCGGCAAGATCCCGTTCATCGGTGGTCTTTTCGGATCGACGAGCTCCTCGAAGGAAAAGACGGAACTCATTATCCTGATCACCCCCAGGGTCATCTATGACGAGAACGAGCTTGTCTCGGTAAGCAACGAACTCAAGAACCGGATGCGTACGGTCCGCCACATCATGCGGGAGTAGCCCGTCGGTCTTTCGACCCGTCCCAACCTGTTGTCGATGCGATCACACCGGTTCTCCTGAGAGTGGGGTCTCTGCCGCGTCCCTGAGAAACATATATTGTTCCCTCCTTTCTGAAACAGCGGTGGCCACGAAAAACGTAGGGGCACGGCATGCCGTGCCCGTGTCTACTGAGCTACAGGGGCATACGGAGCCCCTGGTCGAACTCAAACCGACGACCTCTGACCTGCCCCCTGAAAACGAATCCGAATCTTGAGAGAGAATCGAAGGATTCGGGCGTGTGTAAGGAGGCAGGAAATGACGAGGAAGCGCTACACGAGCGAACAGATTATCCACAAGCTGAGGGAAGCAGAAGTTGAATGGGCAGCGGGCAACAGCGTGCCGACGGTCTGCCGCAAGCTGGCGATCAGCGAGCAGACGTACTACCGCTGGCGCAAG
>Ga0315336_1002540_pt1 | contig 27458 bp, 18 predicted proteins | sample ASW5metaG_FD_204512 | JGI IMG/M metagenome (GOLD analysis project Ga0315336, IMG submission 204512) | Ammonia-oxidizing marine archaeal communities from Monterey Bay, California, United States - ASW #5 | ecosystem: Environmental > Aquatic > Marine > Intertidal zone | place: USA: California... | reverse complement strand
GTCGAGCAAACTTTACCGCAATCGGCTCGCAACCGAGTCGAGCCGGCCGGTTCAGCGACGCCTCCGCAACCGCCAACCGGTGAAACGCCCCTCCCGAATCAGCCCCAACCAGAGCAAGACCAAAGCACCTCACCAGCCGAAAACGCTTCCACAGGCCAATCCCCTGCGACACCAGCCAACGGGCCGCCAACGGCCGCACGAGAATTCGATCCCGAATTCACGCGACAACTCGTAAACCTTGATTTGCAACTCTCCCAGGCGGTCATCCAGCAACGCGACTCCTGGCAACTGGATGACCTGAAACGGCAGACCGAAACCCTGCTAAACAGGGCCATGACGGTTTCTGAACGGGAAGTGGCCAGGCACGTGCTCCACAAGATCAACCGTTTTGTAGAGATTCAGCAGCGCGGGCGGCAGGCACCACCTGGGACAAATCTGCTTGTCCCCCAATACGGCCAGACGGCACCGCTGAGCGTTGCCGTGGCCGCCCGCACGCCCCAGCCAGCGCCCCAACCGATCGCTGCCCGTTTACCGACCGTTGGCCTACCAGACATCTCGGGGACACCGCCACGTCGTCCCCCATCATCTCGCAAACGGCGCAGCCGCTACGTTGCCGAAGGGTTGTTGCGCCCTGTGGTTTCTGGACGTCCAAACGCACCACAGTACGCCTTGGTGGATGGAACAGGAAAGGTCATCTCGTTCGTAAAGCCCACTCCAGATGTCGATCTCAAACCATTTCTGGGGCAGCGAGTGGGGGTGGTTGGGCGTCAAGCCTACCTGCCTGAACTGCGCCAAACGTTGGTAACAGCCGGGCGTGTGACACCACTTGACGATGCTTCCTTTCGACGGTAGTTACCCCTCCAGTGGACCTTTGGGCACACGGGGCAAAGCATCGATTGCCCGCACACGATCTCTCTCTTGATTTGAGGTCATCCTACGAGCCACAGGCAGCGGATCCAGCCATGCGGCGACATGTCTCACCCTCGACTTCGGGTAATTTTGCCGTACGACTGTTAATCCATATTCTTAGCAGTTGGGGCATCCTGACAATTGCCTGTCGTTGCCGAGCAGCCCAAGCGTAACCGACTTGCCAGACGACGACGGTGAGGGAAGCAACTGCTAGCAAAGTGACTACCGCGTGCCGCATCCTACGTACTCGTCAATGGTTGGAAGAGGGACCTGAAACGGCGCCATCCGCCAGGTGTTTTTGGTAACAGAACACGTTTCCAACAAGACCAGCTCATTTCGAACCCCGGTTGATTCATGAGCCAGATCCGTCGGGATCCGCGCCGTGATGGTGAAGGTCCCGCACCCAGGTATATTCCCCGCCCGCATCGTCCACCAATACCTATCAGGTCTTAAACCAGGGCGATGCACTGATCTCTCTCGATCAGTCTCATTTTGGTTGGCGATCCATAGCCAATCTGTCCGAAATAATTTATCGGACCGGCACAGTCGCTGCGGTTGCTAGCACGGAAGTGTGGCCAATTCAGGCTGCAAATCTTGGGGGGGGGGGGGCAAAGACTGTATGACATTGATCTGCGCGTTCCGTGCGACGTATTCACTTCGCTGCAACAACTGTCTGGCTGTACGGCATGATTTGTTGACCCTGGCAACGAGCATGCTGATCGGTGTAACGGCATTGATGCTAGCGTGTGTGCGACACGAAGTGCAGGCAGCCCAGCCACTGGGCGCGACATCCAAGCGTCAGGCTCGCGAAGAGGCCAAACGGGCGATCCCCTGGCGTCAACTCACCGTCCAACAGCAGCGAGCCGTGCAAAGTGTCTGCAAAAAGTCGAATATTTATCGCCGTCTTCCCGTGCGGGTCATTGACTGCGATCCGGAAATCTTTTCATTCTTGATGCAACGGCCCGAAGTGGTCGCCGATACCTGGCGGACCTTGGGTGTCAGCAAACTGAAGGTTGAGCGACTGGGCCCGCAAACGTATTCTGCCAAAGATGGCATGGGAACGACCGGCCAGTTCAGTTATCTGAACGCCGAGTGGGGAGAAAAAGCATTTAACCGTGTCCTCATTTTGTCCGAGGGCAGTTTCCAGGGAAAACCGCTTCCCCATCCCATTCACGCGCGTTGCGTCATGCTCTTGCGAACCGGTTCGGTCGTCGAAACCAATGGCCGGACCTACGTGACGGCCAGGCTCGACACTTTTCTGGACATTGAACACATCGGGGTGGAACTTGTGGCCAAAATCGTCCAGCCACTCATCACACGGGTTGCCGACCACAACTTCACCGAAACCCTTACTTTCGTCAGCAATTTTTCACGCGCCGCCGAGCGAAATCCCGCTGGGGTGGAAAACTTTGCTCAGCGACTCGATGCACTGGACAGTGCCACACGCAACCAACTCATCAAACTGTGCTACGCTGCCGGAAGGTCCATAAAAGCCGGTCAGGAAGAGGGCAAAAAGGTCGCTTCTTTAGCTCCACCAGAAATAGAACCGTCGACAGAGTAGTGAACCAGGCGCAGCGTTTATTCTCACGCGCCAAACCGCTGCTTTGCTAACTCCGTCACTGCTTTGAGATCAATCTTTCCGCTACCCAGCAGCGGGATCTCCTCGACCTGTATGAAGTTGTGAACTGCAGGAACCCAAACCAGCGGCAAACCGGCAGCCACCAATTCACCGCAGATCGTTTCGGCTGACTTGCTGAGCGGTTTGTGCACAACGACCAGCTTTTCTCCCTTCCGCTCATCGGGAACGGCTGTAACCACCACCAGCACCTCTTCTGTGTCCTCGTCGGCGACACACTGCTGAATCGTTTCCTCAACTCGAACGTGGGGAATCATCTCGCCACCGATTTTCGAGAAACGACTTTCTCGTCCCGTGATCGTAATGAAACCATCTTCATCGATGGTGGCGATGTCGCCAGTCACATACCATCCATCGCGAAGTACCTTTGCCGATTTCTCCGGCTGGCCCATGTATCCTTTCATCACATTCGTACCACTTACCAACAACATGCCTGGCTGTCCGGTCGGTAAATCGACTCCCGTTTCCTGATTTACCACCTTCACCTTCACATGCTCGACTGGACGCCCCACGGTCCCCTCTTTGAAATCAATTTCCCCTGCCACGCACTGGGACCGGCTGGGAGGCACATTCACCGAAACCAGGGGCGACAGTTCGGTTGCACCATAGCCTTCGGTGGGGCGTACACCAAATTTCTGGTTGAATCCGTCCGATACCGCGGTGGAAAGTTTTTCGGCTCCAACAACAACAACATTCAAATCGACAAAGTCTTCAGCCGGACAACGCTTCACATAAGATCTCAAGAAAGTCGGGGTCGCCAACAGAATGGTCGCTCGATACTTCTTGGCCAGTTTGCCAATCGCACGTGCGTCGAGAGGAGTGAAGTGGTAGGTCGCGGCAAAGCCAAGCGCCATCGGCCCCCAAAATGTGACGGTGTACCCGAAGGAATGGAAGAATGGGAGAATCCCGAGAATCGTATCTTCGCGTTGCGGTCGCACAGTCTGAGCGATGGCATCAACATTCGAAGCCACGTTCAGATAAGTCAACATCACCCCTTTGGGATCCCCGGTTGAACCCGAAGTAAAAATGACCGTGAGCACGTCATCGGGATCGATTCGATTCAAGCCGAGCAACCAGTCAAGCAGTGCTACCGGAAATAAATAGGCCTCAATGGCTGCGACCGCTTTGTCCAGCCAAGTCACCTTGTCACGAAAATCTTCCAGATAAAGGACCTCGGCATCGAGATCCAAGTTGAGTTTCTCCATCACGCGACGGCTTGTCAGCACGTGTTGAATCTCGGCTCTCGCGATGCAAGCGTTCACAATCTCCGAAGTAGCCGTATAGTTCAGATTAGCCGTCACGCGACGCGCCAGAGTTACCGCGGAATTGACGATGACGGCCCCGACCGATGGCGGCAGTAAAATCCCAATTTGCTTTTCCCCGACGGCGAAAACCTCGCGCATCAGCAACCGGCGCAAAACAAGAATCCGCATCAGCAAACTGCCACCAGATAACACCTGTCCGCTGGAATCAGATACCTTCAGACGAAACTGCGCCTGTCGGCAACTGCGGATCATGGCACGAGGAAGGATCAACGTTTCGTCCCGTAAGAGGGGCAAGGGCACACGTGCGGCCTAAGATAGCGACCAAGAGCAGATTCCGGTAGCCCCATCCCCGCTTATCCTCTGCCAGCACTGAAAGCGAGACCCTGCCCAACCGGCTCCCGACATTGGCAGAATTATCTCTCGGGAAATCGACAACCCCCCGGCATTGTTCCCGTTTCTGGCCAGTGACTTAGAGTAAGTTCTTGGCCAATAACTGAAGTCCTCCCTTCAAACTGTACTCCGTTCGAGTCCACCATCACCAATGATGAACCCACAACGTGTGGTACCCGTGTCTTGAGTGCAGCGTCTCGGGAATCAACGCAGGACCGGGGTGTTCTCCCTCGTTCGTGCATCATCCCGGGAGCGTAAAAGCCGCTCCGCCAATTAGGGAACCGCTCAAGCCAGCCGCGCTGCAGGCAAGATACCGAACTGCGATTACCCGGCCATCCGGCTGATTTGACGACGGAAAACCGATCTTTCCGGCACAAACCATACACGCCTCCACCATCTCATGACTGGCGCAAAGCGGACCATCGGCCCTGCGGTGAAGTCGCTTCGGTATTTTGTGCGATGAAAACGATAGGAAGCCGAGTCCTCACGGCAGTTCCCACAAGGGTTCCGCTCGCGGAAACTCAGCCAGGTACCCACACCGACGGAGCCCCCCTCTCCCCAGCGAACGATTATCATGGACCTGAATCGACACCAGTTTTTTTTTCTCGGGGTTCTGCTGCTGTTTGTCGGCCTGCAGGTTCGCATGGTAAGTGCCTACGTGTTGAATGAAAACGCGACTCAGTTTCTAACGGAACGAGCTTCCGGCCAGAGCTCTATTTCGGCTGCCGCCCAAAGTGCTGGTGCTACATCCAATAAGGTGCTTGAACCACCCGAATGGCTCGGATGGTGCCTGATTTCAGTGGGAGCGGTCTGCGTTCTGCACAGTCTGGCCATGCCCCGGCCAGATTAAGTTCCGGGAGCGTGAAATCGCGATCTCCAACGGTAGAATACCGCCTGGTAGGTGCTCGCCCTCCCAGGGTGCCCGTTGACACCCCTGGCAGACCGCGTCAGAATCGTAGCTGGTTGTTATTTCTGATCCACCTCCTGGTTCCGCAGGCATACCGTACGATGAGCACACCGAAGCGCATCAATGTCATCGAATTTGGCGCGATTACCGTCGTCACTTTCAACGATTCAAAAATCCTTGACGAGGAAGAAATCCAAGAGTTGGGGCAAGAATTGTACGATCTGGTTGAAAGGGAAGGTCGCAAAAAGATCATCCTGAATTTCGGCGCGGTTGAGTTTTTGTCGAGTGCTGCACTCGGAAAATTGATTGGATTTGAGAAACGGATCAAGCTGAATTCAGCTGAATTGATGCTAACCAACATTCGTCCTGAGATCTACGAAGTTTTTGCGATCACCAAGTTAACCAAGCTGTTTGAGATTAAGGATGATGAAGCGGATGCATTAGCTCTCATGTAGCGACAGCCGCCCGAGAGCGGCAGGGGCATGGACCAAGATTGGACATTCGGCCCCAAACACAATCCGGAGATGTCGCTCGTCGAAATTTGATCTGGGTCGTTGTTTTTCGCCCTACGCGGAAGCACTCATTGGTATGCCAGACCAAGCCTGGACATGGACGCTCGAAACAACGCTCGTCAGCCGGCGAGGCGCTCATGTGCCATGCATGGCAGATATCCTTGTTCGGCTTTCGGGACTCGGCTGGCAGCGGCATGATCTCTTCGGGATCGAGATAATCCTCGAAGAAACTCTTTCGAACGCTATTCGTCATGGCAACAAATTCGACGAGAGCAAACAGGTTTTCGTACTCTGCAAAATCAGCCCCGAACAATTCTGGTTGCAGGTCCGCGATGAAGGCAAAGGCTTTATTCCCGACCAGGTTCCCGATTGCACAACTGATGAGAATCTCGAGGCGTGTGGGGGCCGAGGGCTGTTCCTGATTAAAGCGTATATGAACCGTGTCACCTTTAATGACACGGGAAATTGTGTCACACTGGAAAAGACTCGTACTCTGGAAAAATCCGGCACCGACAAGTTAAACCAACACGATACGGCGGGTGACTAAAGGTCTCCGCCCGTCGCCCCCCCTTGATGAAAACTTTTTGCTGATGGCTGCCTATCGCATTCTTTACTGGCATGAATTCCCGGCTCAAGTTAAAGCGACCGACGGTGCGACTGAGGCCAACGTGGCTCTGGACCCGTCCTTCACGGAAAGAATTGACCGCGCCGCAATGAAGCGCCGAATGTGGGGTACCGAAGAGTATCTCGACGGCTGGCAATGGGGTGAACCTCTGAATCGCGACGGTACTGCTCAAGAAGTTGCTGAAGCGGTCAAGCTGGATTTGGAAGCTTCGCTCTGAACCCGTAATGGTCTGCCATGCCGGTCCATCTCAAGATCAATTCGATCGACATCGAAGCTAGTCCCGGAAAATCCCTTTTCGATCACGCCGAGCAGCACGGCATTCAGGTGCCCTCGTCTTGCTACAAGCAAGGTAAGTGTCGCGAGTGCCTCATGGAAATCATTGCTGGCATGGACTTGCTCTCAGATCCATCACCCGAGGAAGCCCACCTGACAGACAATTTCCGACTCTCGTGCCGAACCGAAGTCGTCCGACCCAGCGGCACCGTCAAGTGTCACACGATGCGCCGGGCTGCGCTACGCATCGTCGAAAGTGGCACCGCACTAGCCGCTTCCAGCAGGACTGATCAGATCGACCCTGCGGTCACACGGGCTGGAAACCAAATCTTCCTGTCCGGCGAACCGATCGCGCAATCTCCCGGGGCAATCCATGGCCTGGCGATGGATCTGGGAACAACAACTGTTGTGTTGCGGTTAATTGATTTAGAAACTGGCCAACTCGTGGCTGGCACATCGTTCGAAAACCCACAACGCTTTGGCGGGTCAGATGTCATGGCTCGTATCAAGTACGATTCGGACCATAAGGGAAAGCTGCTGCAACGCGTTCTTCTAGGATACTTGTCCCGGGCTATTGAATCGCTACCTGTCGATCCCGCGACCATCTACGAACTGACCGTGGCCGGAAACTCCACCATGCGTGACCTGTTCTTTGGTCTCAACGTCGAATCTATCGGACAAAAACCGTATCGCTCCATCACCGAACATGAGTTTATCGATCACAAGCGCACCACAACGAGCCTGGCAGTCGAAGCAAAACGGCTCCGCCTGCCCATCCATCCCGCGGCCCGAATCTACGGCCTGCCCCTGGTCAGCGGTCACGTGGGCGCCGATGCGGCCGCCTGCCTCCTGGCAATCGACATGCCAACCGAAGATCGCCTGGTAGCCGTGATCGATATCGGCACGAATACCGAGGTGTTTTTGGGGAATCGCAATCGAATTCTGGCTGCTTCCTGTCCCGCCGGTCCGGCGTTCGAAGGTGGCGCGATTACCTGTGGAATGCCAGGCCTCGAAGGTGCCATTGAACGCGTGCAGATTCAGCCAGATGGAACTTTCCGTAATGAAGTCATTGGCAAAGTTCCGGCTGCGGGAATATGCGGATCCGGGTTAGTCGATTTGCTCAGCGAACTCGTCCGTACCGGGCAGATGAACGAAATGGGGCGATTTCGTGATCGCCGCGACTCGTTGGTCATTGATCCGCAACAAAATGTGTTCCTCCGCGAAAACGACGTTAGCGAACTGGCGCAAGCCAAAGGGGCTAACATTGCCGGGATGCAAATCGTCATGAAAGAGTACGGGATTCAAGCAAGCGACATCGATTGCTTCTATCTCGCAGGAGGATTTGCCCGATACATTGACCCAGCAGCTGCCCGACGGATTGGACTGATTCCCGATTTACCCGACGAAAAAATCAAACAGCTGGGAAACGCCGCCATCGAAGGAGCAACCCTTGCCCTGATCTCACAAAGTCGGCGCGACGAATTGGAACGCCTTGTCCAGTCGATCAAGCACGTGGAGTTGGAAACCGATCCAGGGTTTTTCGAGTTTTTTGTCGAAGGTTGCCAGTTTAAAAGGGCCGGGTAGTGCCCACAGAAAAAGGCGGCAAGCTACCGTGCCCTGCTGGCTGTCCCCTGTTTTCTGCCTTCCCGGCTTGCCATCTTGAGTGCCGCCGGAGGGAGTCGAACCCCCACCCTCGTTAAGAGGACATGGACCTGAACCATGCGCGTCTGCCAATTCCGCCACGGCGGCAAGACTGCTCATAATCCCAAATCGCGCGCTCGACTGCAAGTGATGTTATGGCAACGAACTTCTCGGAACTTGCACGCGGGTCTTTCGAAAACCACTGGACGCCAATGGCCGCCCCTGGTCCGCCACGGTCCTAATATCGCTTCATCGAAGGATTGATTTCCACAGCCCACTGATCGATGCCACCGGCCATACTCTGAACCTGGTTGAATCCTTGCTCCCTCAGCCACTGGGTCACCTGTGCGCTCCGCATACCTAGATGGCAATAAACGACGATTGGGGCTTCCTTGTGGTCGCTCAGCTCGCCTGCCCGGGACTGTATTTCACTCATCGGTAGCAGCTTGGCCCCAGCAATCGCGACGAGGGCGAACTCGTCGGCCTCCCGACAATCGAGCAGCAGGAGTTGATGATCAGTCTCCATCCAGCGGGAGACGTCGTGACAGGAAATTTCCAAAGGAAGTTGTTCCATGGCCCAGCTTTCCGCATGATTTCCGAACTTCGTAGGTAGATCGTGATCTTTACCCGTTTTCACCGATTACCCGTTATGTTTCTTCCGCTAGAATAACCGGAGACCCCTTCCCGAAACATCCCGAAAAGTCGGCTCCACAATCGTATGACGTTTGAACTTTGCTTGTTGATTTCCTTCCACCCTCGGGACCTGGTCCCAGGAAATCGGATCTGCTGATGATCGATGTCGTTGGACTGACAAAGCGTTTCTTCGTCAAACAGACCGAGGTATTGGCAGTTGATCAGCTTACTTTCTCCGTTCGCGAAGGGGAAGTTTATGGTTTGCTGGGCCCAAACGGGGCGGGCAAAACGACGACCCTGCGGATGATCATAGGGTTACTTCAACCGGATGAAGGCTATGCCAAGATCGGCCCGTATCGAACAAACGACGAACCGAACGAAGTCAAATCGCGAATCGGCCTCGTTTCGGCAAGCGATGGGGTCTACCCCTGGCTGACGGTGCGGGAAACCCTGCTCTTTTTCGCCGACCTGTATGGCATCCCGCCAGCCCGTGCACGCCAAAGGGTCGAACAGCTGAGCCGTTTATTGGAAATGAATGAGTACCTCGATCGACGTTCGATCCACTTGAGTACCGGCCAGCGACAAAGGGTGACCTTGGCTCGTGCCCTCATTCACGATCCGCCGGTCATGCTCCTGGACGAACCGACCCGAGGGCTCGACATCATCGGTAGCAAGCTGGTGTTGGACTATATCGCGGAGCTGCGGAATCATGGCAAATCCGTGATTGTCAGCACCCACCGACTCGACGAGGCCCAGCGCCTGTGCGATCGCTTCGGACTCCTCCATGAGGGTCGTTTGTTACATGAAGGGACTCTCGAAGAGTTGCGGTCGGCGACAGCCCAAGAGTCGCTCGTCGACATGTTTTTAGATGTCGTGTCCAAATAATTTCACGAAACAACGTTGCCACGGCAACAGCTTCCATGAGTGAACCAGCCGCAAACCGCACCAGCAACGACGACCAGCGATCTGCCTGGAAGACCGCTGTCTTTGGGCGGCTGTCGCGCCTCTGCCTGAAGGAACTCCGCGAAATTCTCCGCGATCGGCGTACGATGATCACTCTGATTCTCATGCCGATGATCGTTTATCCGCTCCTGGCCCTTTTGTTCCAGCGGATCTTGCTGGGCTCTTATGGATCCGGAACAACCGTTGAATTTGTGCTCGGATTTGAGAACGACCAGACAGCTGGCCAATTTGTGAACCTGCTGTCGCAAGGAGAGGCGGCACTCGAAGGAACAAACCCGGCAGAACACCCAGCCAGTAAGCCAACCGAACCCACGACAAAACCGCGCATTCACTGGCTTGAAATCAATAATCAGGACGCTATCAGAAAAGTAGCTGATGGAAGTATCGACATCGCAATCCTCACCAACACCGCCAAACCAAACTCCGCCCAACAAGACTCGAAGCGGCCTGTTGTCAAAACGCTCGATTGCGAACTGCTCTACCGTCAAGGGTCGCCAACCAGCCAGGCCGCGCTCGAGTATGTCGAAGATCGGCTGCAGGCCTTAAACGAACTTGTACTTCGTCGGCAATTGAAAGCTGCCAACGTCGTCGTGTCGCTGCCCACCAGAATCGAACCCCGTGAGATCCAACCCGACGAGTCAACACTCTTTCCCCTGGCAGCAGTTATGCCGCTGATCCTGGTCCTGATGACGGTCACCGGAGCGGTTTATCCCGCGATTGACCTGACCGCCGGGGAACGTGAACGGGGCACCCTTGAGACACTGATCGCTTCGCCTGTTCCCAGAATCGGTCTGCTCCTGGCAAAATATGTGGCCGTGCTCACGATCGCCATCTTGACCGCTGTGGTAAATCTTGTGGGCATGACGATCACGGCGCGCAGCACTGGGCTCGATACACTCATCTTTGCCGAGGCCGGTCTATCGCTGCTGGTTGTGCTCAAGGTGCTGGCACTGTTGGTCCTGCTCGCGGCATTCTTTTCAGCTGTTTTACTTGCCCTGACAAGTTACACCCGGACCTTTAAAGAAGCCCAAGCCTACATCATCCCGTTGATGCTCCTCTGCTTGATGCCCGGAGTCCTGTGCCTTCTCCCCGGGATTGAGTTTAACGGACTACTGGCAGTCGTGCCGCTCGTGAACATTGTGCTCCTCGCCAGGAACCTGCTGGAAGGAAGCGTAAATGCGACTCTGGCAGCCGCTACCGTGGTTTCGACGGCCTTCTATATACTCGGGGCTATTGCGGTTGCCGCCAGAATCTTTGGAACCGATGCCGTTCTGTATGGCGGTGGTGCCAGTTGGTCGAGTTTCAACCGGTCGTCTAGGCAACCGCGTGAAGTCATCAACCCTACGATCGCACTCACGTCCCTGGCAGCCTTGTTTCCCTGTTATTTCGTGCTTTCCAATCTGGTGGCGCGAGGCACAGAACGTTCCTTCGATGTCAAAGCCATCCTGGGCGCACTGGTGACCGTATTGTTGTTTGGGGGGTTACCACTGGTCCTGGCCTCGCTGGGTCGTTACCAATTCAATACCAGCCTCGCCCTGCGCAAGCCAAAGATCCTCGCGGTTGCCGCCGCCGGTCTGCTCGGTTTGACCCTGTGGCCCCTGGCCTACGAAATCGTGATTGCTCAACAGGCGATCGGAATTCGCGCGATGGGAATAGAGCAGTTGGCCAGTATCAAACAGCTGATCGATGAAATACCTGAGATCTCACCATGGGTTTTGCTGTTCACTCTCGCAATTGTGCCTGGAATCTGTGAAGAACTCTTCTTCCGTGGTTTCCTCATGTCCTCGCTCCGCAGTGTCATCTCACCGTTCAAATCGATTCTCGTCACAAGCCTGCTGTTTGGCTTGTTTCACGTCGTCACAGCCAACGTACTGGCGGAATGGCGATTCTTGCCAAGCACCTTTCTCGGCCTGGTCTTGGGATGGGTTTGCTATCGTACCAACAGTGTTATCCCAGGCATGTTCCTGCATGTTTTGCATAACGGGCTGCTCGTGATGTTGGCGCATTTTCGCCCCCAGTTGACCGCCTGGGGATTCGGTACCGACGTTCAAACCCATCTGCCCGTTTCCTGGCTGCTGGTAAGCCTGGTGGGAGTCGTTGCCGGCACCTTCATCCTGAAAACCTGGACCCGACAACAACTCGTGCCCGCCTAGGGAATAGACATGGTCGATCAGGCGGCACTGGGAGATCGCCCGACCAGGCCCGATGCAAAAGAGCAGCTCGACTGCTTATGCTGCGTGGCGAATTTTTTTACTTTTCCGCTGTTTTTAATTTCCCGCGGTCACTAATGTCTTAAACACGTCGTCAATCACCTCGAATGGAATGTCGCGCGAATCGTCTGCAGCGAGATCGCCTGTCAAGGTGGGCAGACCGCTGTCGTCGCCTGTGGTTTCGGAATTGCTGGTTTCGGCGCGTGCCTCTGGAGCGTAGAGCGCCAGCAGCGCGTCGTCGTGCGACGTGACGAGCGTCGGGTGCGGTTCCGCCTGATGTGCAACCGTCGGCTGCGATCCCACAGACGACTGCACAGTCGCATAGACTGCCAAGGGCTGACTTGCTGACGCGACGGGCTCAGAGGGCGCGGTTGCCGTAACGCGTGTCACCTGTTTTGTGGTAGCGACGTCGACAGTTGCGCTACTGGAGGTTGCCGTCGCGATGGTCGTGCCGAAGTTATCCCTCCACACCGAGTAGTCACCCTGGTCAATCGTGCCGTTACCGTTGCCGTCAGCGCCACTGAAAGCCGTAACACTGCTTCCGAGCGTGTCACGCCAATTGGTATAGTCGGCCGCGTCGACGGTACCGTCGCTGTTATAATCGCCGGAGATACTCGTCACTGACGTCGCCTCCAGGAGTAACTGTCCCGATCCGAAGACCAACTTGAACTTGTTGCCGTCGGGCCCCCCCAACAAGACACTTTGATCGACAACGCTGGTGGCTTGCAAAATGGGGAACTGCTGGCCGGAATCGGGATCATAACCGTCGGTGAGTGTGACTTCTATCGTTCCATCGAGGTAGGCATTTTGAGCGACTTGAAGCGCGTCAAATTGACTTGCGGAGGTGCCCCCGATCTCGATTTGTAGCGCACCGCCCGATCCCATCGTGAAATTACCGGCAATGGTTAATTCTCCGACATCGTGACCCGGTGCGACCGATCCGCCACTTGTGGTCAGGTCCCCGTTGACCACCCCACTGCCGCCCAACAAGCCGGCAGTGTGTTGGAGCGTACCATTCTGGGTTGTGGATTGGGAGTCGAGATACAAATTACCCGAACCTGCTTTGATGACCGTCTCACCCGCAAAGTCGAATTGTCCCTTAAGTGTCAGTTCGGCCCCCGCGGCGATGTCGACGGTGGTCGATGTGGCAGCAGAGATCGGGGTGGTCCAGATGTGGTTCTCAGCGGTAGCCTGCAGCTTGGCGGTTCCGGTGTTGGCATCGAGGGTCAACGTTTGACTACCGTCAATCCGATAGGAACTCGACTCGTCGATGAGAATTTCCCGCACGGTGACTGGAGTGCTAAGCTGCACGATGGTGATGTAGGAGCTGGCACCGGTGAACTCAACCGTGTGGTCGTTACCGTGGGGGATACCTGCAGGTGTCCAATTGGCCGAATCATGCCAGCTACCAACCCATGCTTTCGTCCATTGAAAATCATGCTGGGGCGGACCAACCGTAACGAGTGCCAGTTCCTGGATCTCGGTGAGGTCCAGGACACGGTCATAGATATACATCTCATCGATCGCTCCCAGGTAAAATGGACCGATCCCCGACTGTCGTGCGCCGACAAGCAGTGAGGCATCGTCGTTAATATCGTCCAAATCAACATGGGCGGGAACGACGGTGGCCTGGTCCAAAACACCATCCTGATAAGTCGTGAGGATGCGCGTCTGGTAGTCCAGTGTTGCCGCCAGGTGGGTCCATGTTCCGGCAGAAGTCGGTGTGGAGAATGAAAGGCCGCTCCAACTGTTGCTGTCGCCAACGGAGAAAGTGTTCCCTTGGATCCCCCAGCCCTGGCTGGCTCCCAGGCCCTTGGCGATCTTCATTCTGTGGAGCATAAGGTCGTCTGACCACAGGGCAATGGTGAAGCTCTTACTGTTGAAGTTGAAGTCCTCGGAATTGCCCAGGTTGACGTAGTCTCCGTCCCCATCAAGACGTACCGCTCCCCCCAGCCTACCAGTGTCCCATGTGGCGTTGCCGACAAGTGTCCCGTTGCTGTTGCCTACCGAATCATCCGCCGTCGAGCCGGCACCGTCGTCAAAGTCCCAGTAGCCAAGCAGCCCCTCAACCCCTTGTGGAGTGGCGGCGACCACCGGCGCACTTCGACCTGAGCGATTGCCCACCTTGTCAAAGGCTTCGACCTCATAGCTGTAGCTCGTCGAGACGGCTACATCCAGGTCGGTGTAGGTGATGCCCGATGTGACGGTGGCAATCTTCACGTTGTCGCGGAACACATCGTAGCCTTCCACGCCGACGTTGTCTGTCGACGCGTTCCAACTAAGGTCAATCCGGCGTTGTGAGACGGCGACCCCTGCCAGGTTCTGCGGTACGGTGGGCGGCTGGGACTCGGGTTCCTTCTCGAGGCGAACCCCATTCACTCCCGAAGCCATCACACGGTACAAAGTAAGATTCGTCACGCCAGACTGATCGGCGCCCATGGGAATGGGGCGGCGCGCGCGAAGGGCCGCAAGCATATCGAGCACGAAAGCATCGGTCGTGTTCCCCTGATCGGGAAGCCGCACCGTATTCGAGTCGCCACGGAAATGGCTCTTGAGCACCCCGACTTGCCCTTGTGTGTAATCCAGGATCAGTTGATCATCCGTAAGAGCCGGATCGTCGTGGTCTTTGAACCCCATACCAAGAAGCAACACGTTCATGTCGGGATTGTCGCCGCCGACTCTGGTGTGCGCCCGGAGGGTGTTGACCTCGGTGATAAGCGTGCGCCCGTCGAACCCGTCGATTTCGACCTGGAGCCCAACCGATCCGGGCGCAACCACCCCGCTGTTATAAGTGAATTCCCCGCGGTCGGTCAGTTTGAGGATCTGAGAGCTTCCCTCGTACCAGGCATCGTGGACGGCCAGACGCCCGCCGTCGGTCACCTGATAAACGAAAGTGTCTGGTGCGGACAACTCGGGGGCGGGGCGACCGCCAAGGCCCTGGAATAAGTCCACGTAAGCGTCTGTGGGCTCGCCTGCGGCCGTCAGGGATCCGCCGATCACGTGAATGCCATAGTGCGTCGCATTGTTAATGCTCACATAGGCATGGTCGAGTTGATCTACAACCATCGAGTAGCCGTAGCCGAACACCGACGGTTGCTCGAGGTGGATGCGAGCGCCCGGTTGGTCGAGAGTGTCGGCAACGACCGTCAGCGGGCCAGACTCGGGGGTTCCGCCTGAGACCCTCAGGCTAAAGACGCCAGCGTGAGTAGGACCGTCGATTTGCAGCATCGGCCCGTCGCCGCTACCCGCCCAGTGCAGCGTGGTGGCACGCCAGATCCCATCACCCATTAATCGCATATCGGTATTGGCTGGAATCACCAGTGATGTGTCGAGCGTGTAATTACCAGACGGCAGGTGCACGACCGGGCGCTGACCGTCAAGGGCGGCTGCCTGGTCGATGGCGACCTGGATCGCAGTCGCGCCGGCACCGACGGGCAGGTCGAACACCGTTGGGTTTCCGTGGCGTGGTGTGGCGGGAACCGCCCCCAGGGGCGTTGAGATCTCCTCACGCGAGACGATCTGCTCCTGGAGGTTGACCAACTCGACATCGGCATCCAGTGAAATCGGGTTTGCCACCGTAAAAGTGTTGCCCGCCGCGATGATCGCTCCGTGAGCGCCCCAATTGGTACTGACCGCTACCACGGGATTGGTGTGTCCCGAGCGGCTTTTGATGACGTTGTCCAACAACAACAATGGCCCTGGGTTGGGAAAATTGATCGCCACGTTGTTGGTTGGATCGATAATGGTGTTGCCTTGTACCGTGACCATCGCGCCAATGCCATAAGCGTCATCCATCTTGAGGAACTGCCCGGACCCGATCGAGATATTGTGCCGTAGCGAGTAAAACCTGCTGGGCATCGCGATCCATACGTCGACGAGTGTTGACCTCAGGAACACGCTCTCATACACCGCAAAATTGCCCGCACCACTTTCATTGGTCACACCCACGCGGCAGTCCTCGAACCGCGAGTTCCAGATGTACTGATCCAACGTGTTCTGGCTGGCCAGGCGTATACCCGCGTCCGACATGCGCAGGAAGCTCAACCGCACCATGGCCGTTTCAGACGCCACCGCCCCGTAGCTGTTCCCCACCACCTGGGGCAGTTCACCTGCCCTGATACCCACTGCCATATCCTTGAAGACCAGGTCCGAAAGTTCGTTGCCCGACGTGAATCCGGTCAGCGAGTTGTGAACCCCCAAGCCTGCCTGGCCCATCCCATCGAAGGTCAATCGCGACAACTTCGCATGGTACGCGCTGAACTCCATCATCCTTCCTCCCGCCGCGCCGTCCCACTTAATGGTCGTTGTCGCCGGGTCTTCGCCAATGACCGAGATCCCTTCGTATTCCGCAAACGTCTCATCGCGCGATATGGCGACCGTGTCAACGATGCGGTAGGTACCCGCGGGGAAATACAGTACCTTCTCGAGGGCGCCGTCGGGTTTCAAGGATTCGAACGCTGCCTGGATCGCCGCCGTGTCGTCGGTCACCCCGTCGCCTACAGCGCCAAAGTCGGTCTTCACATTCAACCAACTATCAAACGGGCCCACAAACTCACCACCCAGATTCCCCAGCGGGCTCATCGACTTCACGTCGCCGGCTCCGACAAACGTCACACCCGTGGCCCACTCCTGCAGATAGACGTTGTGCCCATTAAGATCGATCGTGCTGCCACCACCATAGCCTTCGATCTTGCGCGCATAAAGTGCATTGGAACCGCCGCCGACATCGGCGTTACCGACGAGTGTGATCGTATCGCCTTCGCCGATGTAAAGTACATCGTATGCAAAGTTGTTATCCCAATCGCTCAGTTGCAGACCGTCACCACCCCGGTCGGCGCTGCCCGTGTCGAGGTCGGCCGTGCCGTCGACCGGGTCGAGCGTGTTGCCGGACTCACCGCCCGTGTTACCCTCCTCTGCAACGACTAGCTGCTGTGACAGCGCATAATAATGAGTCACATTGTCCGTACGTATCGCATGGCCGTAGGCCCAATTAGCAGCCATCTGATCAGCATAGCCAACGTAAACGTGCTCGGAGCCGGCATTGCCCATGGTCTTGCCATCCGCCGCCCCGGTACCGTCGCTGTTGGAGCCTGTATACGTCCATGACCAACCGGTGAACTGGGCACCGTTCTCGTCCTTATCCAAGACCGCATCATGACTACCATCCCAAAAATCGGCAGGGTCGTCAGCGATCTTGACACCATCAGTGCGATACACCCCAGCCGACACGACCGCATTGTCCCTTGCGTCAACCGCAGCCGTAGATCCGATGACCTTCCAGCTGAAGTCTGACATCCCCCCGAGCGAAGAGGCATCAGCCAGGCCTTGTAGCACACCGTTGTAATATTCGATGTCATCATTGTCGGCCTTGCCCTGCGTACTTGACACAAACGCCAAATGGAAGCTGTCTCCCAGGGTCAGACCGGACGGTATCAATGGATCTCCGACCGCTATATTCGCCGCCCCGTCGAGCAGTATTCGAGCTTCAAGAGGCTCAAGCCCAAGCCGACGATCGGGCACGTCGCTGCGACGCCCCGGGCCAGACCGCGCGCTCCACGGCCCGCCAAATGCACGGGTAGCGCGGCTGAAAAACGGCCGACGCAAAAGTCGCTTCCTATGGCCACCAGCCATGTGTCAGGTCCTTTGCTCTGTACCTGGGTGTTTCAAACAGGCAACCGACACTGGAAAGCCATCCAACCAGGTCCGATGCTGTAGAACGGATCAATTACCTACGCGGCTTGCCTGATTTTTTGGCAGTTTCATGCGTGGACGACTGGCTAGTTCGGCTTCAATTTTGGCTGAAACAGTCGCTTTTTTGGCGCGGGTCCACTCACACAACTGTCACGGAGGGGATCTATTTTTGGGACTTACCGATAAATTTATTTTACCAGACCTCGTGAATCACGCAAGTTTTTCCCGGTGCCAACCTGGGGTTAAGCGATATTTTCCCGCGATACCGGACCACGACGGTCCACAACTGACTTGATGGGAACAGGTTTGCCCGGACCGCCAGCAGCAACCAACCATTTGACTTCACATCGAGACGGGCAAAATCATCGCTGGAGGTGGTTACGTTGGCGTCGCTACCGCGTCCAAGTCCTACACGTTGAATGATGCAATCCCCCAAAAGCGACAGACTGCTTTTTGCAAAGAAGTGCAACGAGGTTACGCTTTATGAACCCAAACGTCAAACACCCGCACTGAAGCCAGGAACGGGCCGCTGGGTTCGATCCCTTAACCCTGGGTAACTTGCTCCATCTGCCTGGCGGCATGCAGGTAACAACCATACGCGGTTTCGTAAACAGTCCTGTTTGACAGGTCTGGTTCGAAACTCCTCTCGATGGTGCTCATCGCGTTGATCGCTTCGCTGTGATCGGAGTAAACACCCGCAGCCACACCGGCCATCATCGCCGCACCCAAAGAGGTGGACTGTTGACTGCTGGGGACAGAAACCGGGATTCCGGTGGCATCCGCCAGAATTTGCGACCAAAGTTCCGAGCCGCCACCACCGCCAGTCAATTGCAGGCTGTTGATGGGCACCACATGCTCCCCGAGCGCGTCGAGCGCATGCCGCAGAGCGAACACGACGCCCTCGAGCACTGCCCGGGCAAGATGTGCTGCTCCGTGGGAAAGTCGCAGTCCCACAATGTTGCCGCTGGCATCACTATTCCAAAGTGGTGTGCCCGCGCCGGCAAAGTGTGGAACCACGACCACACCTTCGCTTCCTGGTGACACCTGGGCGGCCATTGCATCCAAATCCTTGAAACTCAGCGCGTCTGAGGCACCCGGCACACTGCTTAGCATCTCGCGCAGCCATCGATAGGCAGACCCTGCTGTTAAGAGCAGCCCGTCTGCATCCCAACAGCCAGGCAAAGCCGAGGGGCAACAGGTCAGGCGGTTGTCGAAGACAGGCCGCTCGGCAATGACGCCCACGACGCCAGCGGTACCAATGTAAATACTGGCAATCCCAGTGCCTTCTACGCCTGCCCCCAACTTGCAACAGGAAGCGTCGGAACCAGCAGCTACAACCTTCGTTTCAGGGTCCAGCCCCGTGGCGGCGGCTGCCGAATGGCCGAGTGGTCCAACGACCGTTCCAGGAGCGACCAACTGTGGCAAATTCTGCTCAGAAATTCCAGCGAGCCCCAGCAATGAATCGTCCCAGCTTCTGGTTTTGAGGTCCATGAATCCATAATAGGAACCGTAGGAATCATCGCAGAACCAGCCAGAGCCGGTCAGGGTGTTCAGCGCAACGGTCTGTGGCAAAGCGAAGAGACTGGTGGCAGAGTAGATCTGTGGCTGCTCATCTCGTAACCATAGGATCTTCGTAATTGATGGGGTGGGATCCAGTGGCACACCGGTCCGGCGAAAAAACTCGTCCGATCCAAGTTGATTCGTAATTTGGTCAACGGCGTGCTGCCCGCGGCGATCGTACCAGAAAATCACCGGACCGACCGCCTCTCCATCGCCATCGACCGGCAGGATGGTCGCTCGAGATCCCGTGACACCGATCGCGGCAATATCGCTGGCCGCGACTTCGCTTCGCACAACGGCTTCTTTGAGAACTTCCATCGGCCATCGCGTCAACACGTCGGGCGAACATTGGGCCCATCCCGCCGATGGCGAATCACTCGGACAGTCACGTGCCGCACTGGCGACCTCGCGTCCCGAGGCATCAAACACCGAGACCTTGATCTCCGAAGCGCCCGCGTCGATGGCGGCGATGTGGGTCATGGAATTCCCAGCTTGCCTGGACAGAGAATACCGGAAGGATCCAAACTATGCTTCACACGTTCCAGCAGCTTCATACTTGAGCCCAATTCCTCACGCACTACCGGCAAGCGCACTATTCCCGTTCCATGGTGATGTGCTGTTGCGGCTCCTGTTTGCAACGCAACTTCACTGGCAGTTTTCCAAATTCTGCGGAGCGTTTCCTCGGCCTCCGCCGCGTCTTTTTCAACCCCTTTTGCCCCTAGCAGGATGATGTAGAGCGAGGTTCCCTGGGGATACGCGTGAGAGAAATGGGCAAGCACCTGGTCGACGTAGGGAGCCATCGCTTTTTTCAGTCCCGCATAGGTCTCGTAGATGCCATCCCAAAAGTGGGCCACTTCGATCGTTTCAGCAACACCAGATGGATTGTTTTGAATATTCTCGACGGCTGAAAAGTCGAAACGGCGTTCCATCCAGCCCAGCACGAGGTCCTGGCCCAGTGCGGTACCATCTGCCGACCGGCAGATTTCCATGGCCGCTTCGTACTCAGCGGTTGCCACACCCTCGAGCCCTTCAAAACCAAGGAACATGACACATCGCGCGTATGTTTCGTCCCGCAGGAGATGCCGAGATTCGTCTTGATCATAAAAACGAATCAAAAAAGGCGCGAGCCCTGATTGCATGATTCTCTGCATTACACCTAGACCCGACAGCACGCTGTCAAACTCAACCGCCTCGAAAAGGCGATGGTTGCTGATCGGAAAGATCTTAAGCGTTATTTCGGTAACGATACCCAGGGTTCCTTCGGCACCCAGGAACAACTGCCTCCAATCCGGGCCCATTGCCGGCCGGACGGTGGGCTTTGTTTTGACAATTTCTCCGCTGGACAGGACGACCGTCAGGGAAATGATCAGGTCCTCGATCCCTCCGTAGCGCGACGAAAATTGGCCGGTTGATCGCGTTGCGACCCAACCGCCAACGGTCGAGATCCCCAGGGACTGGGGCGAGTGGTTGAGCGTAAACCCACGACGGTTCAGTTCCTCTTCCAGGGAACCGCCCATGGTGCCGGCCTGGACCGTGACCATGAGATTCGTTTCGTCTACCGAAAGAATCTGATCCATGCCCGACATATCGACGGTGATACCACCGGTTAACGGCAAGGGTGCACCCGTAACGGCCGATCCGGCTCCCCACGGCGTGACAGAGATTTTGTTCTCGGTCGCCCAGGCCAGGAGTCGCGCTACCTCGTCTTCATCGTGAGGATAGACAACAACCTCCGGAAAGAAAGTCTTTTTGCCCTGTTGCCTGGTCTTGATGGCAATCGACCACGAATCGCAACTGTGTTTCAAGAGATCCTGATCAGACACCGCTATTTGAGACGCGGGCAGCAAGCTGGCCAACTGGTCGATCCATGTTTCCATCGTTCGGTCTCTGGGCCTGAATCGGCGCTGCTTCGGAAATGGGCCATTAATAACTCTGCCTCGGAAACATGAATTCTCCGAGCGGCTGTTACTCTATTTGTCTCGCCCGGAAAAATCAATAAGCTCCCCGTCGCTTCCGCAACAATTTCCGGCGACAAGTCACGAGACCTGCTTCACCTGGCTCTCTTTGAGCGTCGTAGGGTCTCGGCCGCCCTGCGAAAAGACTTCCAATCGACGGCTGGCTACCACACGAGAAGATCTGGCCGCACCTTGCGTAGCTCGTTCTTGCGAGAGTCCGTTACATGCGTGCCCCAAAGTCGCAGCCTTTGTAAGGTCTTCAGTCGTGCCAGTTGCTTTAAACCCGTATTGGTCACTTGCGTACCGTTAAGATCCAGCGATTGCAAGCTCACAAGCGGGGCCAACTCCACCAGGCCCGCGTCGCTGACTTGCGTGCCCCAAAGGCTCAGCGTTTTCAAGTGCACAAGCGGGGCCAACTCCGCGAGACCCGCGTCGGTCACTTGTGTGCCGCCAAGGTCGAGGGTTTGCAACTTCACAAGCGGGGCCAAATCCACCAGCCCCGCATCGGTCACTCGCGTGTCGCCCAGGTCCAGAGTTTGCAAGTTCACAAGTGGGGCCAACTCCTTTAAACCCGCATCGGTCACTTTCGTGCGGTAAAGTTCCAGCGTTTGCAAGTTCGCAAGTGGGGCCAGCTCCGCAAGACCCGCGTCGGTCACATACGTGCGGCCGAGGTCCAGAGTTTGTAGGCTCCTAAGTGGCGCCAACTCCGCGAGATCCGCATCGGTTACTTGCGTGCCGCCCAGGTCCAACCTGCGCAAGCTCACAAGGGGTGCCAGTTTCGCAAGACCTGCGCCTGTCACTTGCGTGCGGCCAAGGTCCAGACTTTGCAAGCTCACAAGTGGCGCCAACTCCTTTAAACCCGCATTGGTCACTTTCGTGCGGTAAAGTTCCAGCGTTTGCAAGTTCACAAGTGGTGCCAGCTCCCCAAGACCTGCATCGGTCACCTGCGTGCCCCATAGGCGCAACGTTCGCAGGTTCGGAAATGACGATAGCTCCGCGAGGTTCGCATCGGTCACCAGCGTACCGCCAAGGTGTAGTCCGAACGGTACCGCTGGTGCGGGCAGTTTTGCCAACTCTACCGCCTTGCGGCGGTAGAAGTGAAACGCTGGCAGGTCGCCAGGCTTCGAATGCTTGTCTTCGACGAAATGTGGAGTGCCATACCGACCTGTGCGTATCCAGCCAACGTGCGCTCCGGCCTTGGTCCAGGCTTGGACCGTCTCCTTTGAAAACGGTTCGGGGACAGCCTGGGCGGTCGGCGCGTCGGCAACCAACGCGCCATCACGCACTGTCAATACGACAAGCACAGACAGGAAGAACGCCAGGATGATCCTGTTTGCCGCGGCGAGTTTCATGATTCCCTCACGAAAACGAGTTTTCGGCATAGCGGTCGGTCGTGCGGAAGCCCTATCTCCCGGCACGACCGGCGTCGTACAGTTCTTTCACGTCTTCGGCCGAAAGTACGCGGGCCAGCAAACGCAAGTCCGCAAAATCGGCCGCCAGGAATTCTGACTCGCGACGTGAAAACGGGTTGCCACCGAGGGCAAATTCCCTCGTACGCGAAGGCATGTACCAGGGCACTTTAATCTCTGAGTAAACGCGGCCATCGACATACAACGTAAAGAGAGTGCTGTTTTTCACAACCACCACGTGGTACCACGTGCCAGGTTCGACCGGAACACCTTCGGTGGTGTATCGTTTTGTCCATGGACCCGTAAATGCTGCCTCAATCCTCGCAAACAACTTGCCGTCCTCGACGATCAGGCGCAACGAGTCCTCCGGCATGGGATTCCACAGGCTGAATGCCAGGCCGAACCTGGTGTCGGGCAGACGGTTTATTGCTAACCACATCGACAGCGTGTACTCGAGTTGTGGAAAACGATCAATTTTGTATCGAAGCAGGCCGCCCGTGCCATCCAATCGCACAGCCCCCCGGGGCTGTTGACCTGGCCCGGCTGCCGCCTGCCAACCGGCTGCGTCGAGCAACACGCCATATTCCGGCTCTACATGGCCATTCAACCGGGCGGCGGTAAGCATCTGGTCGCTGCTTCGGCGACCATCGACCGTCGCGGGCGCTGGCTCTGCTTCCGGATCGATCTGAAAATGCTTGTAAGGGGCAATACTTGAAGCCTGCCCATACTCGTTGGCCGCAACAAGCTTCCAGTAGTAATCGGTGTGGGGCTTAAGCTTGCTGGCTTCCGCCGGCGGCAAAGTCACTTCTTTTGCAGGCTTGTCTCCATAACGCAGCACCACACGGTCGAACGTGGGTGAATCTGAAATCAACACGGTGCGTTTGACGCTTTGAAACATCGCTTTGGCCACTGGGCGCGACACGAAATGAATTGCACCACGACCTACTTTCGTGCCATCGGCCGGTTTCCAGGTTACCGGACGCGGGGGGCGCATCCCGGTCGCGGGCAACCACGTGGCGTAACGACTTATGGGGCTGCCCTGGCGCGTTGCTGCACCTGCGTTGGCAAAATCGATCATCCGCAGCTTCCGGCCGGTCGTGGTCGGTACATCAACGACTAACCAAGGTGGGTATTCACCCGCGGCTTTTGCAATTTCCTCATCGACCTTCACCAGCGTTGCCTCGTTGAGTTTGGCAATATCCACACTCTCTATGGCATTCGGTTCGAACCGCTCGTCTTCCTGGAATCGACTGTCGCAGGCCAACAGGATAGGGCCACGATAAAGCGAAGCTTTTCCATACTGGTTGAGGTCACCTGCCTCGTAGCGCAAGCGCATGTCGAAATGCAATGTTATTTTGTCGTCAGCCTGCCAACGTCGCGTCAATCGCAGGTACTTGCCGGGTTGCACATCCGGCACCGCCTTGCCATTGAGCTGGACTTTCGTATCGGTCGACCAACCCGGAATACGCAGGTCGATCGTTATGGTACGGTCCGCAGACGTGTCGACCGCGAGTGTCACGTCCCCGCCAACCGGATAATTGGTGTTTTGCCGGATTGTTATCGGAGTCCCATCGGCCAGCTGGAAATCGGCCTGCATCGGACCGTAGTAGTTGATCGCCAGTCGATCCACACCCTGCATCAGGCCCCACTCGCTGATTATGCCATAACCGCGTGGCGCATTGACCGTGCAGCAGGTCAGGTCGGGAGCGCTTGGCCGAGTCTGCTGGCCGTGCATCGAGACAAACGGTACGCGCTGGCCCTGCATCGGTGTCGTGTACGTGCACCACGCTCCCGAAGGGTGCTGTGCACCGATCGCCGCGTTGAAGGTTGTAAGTTCCAGGTCATCGGCGATTGTCGAATCCCCCGTGAGTTGGAGGGCGTCGTACATCACTGCCTGCCAGCCGATCACACAACACGTTTCGATCGAGGTGTCGGTATAGGGATTTCCCGAAGCCTGTTCATGCGAGGAAAAGCCCCCCGAATTGCGGACATCGAACCGGCGCATGCTAGCCCAATGGTGCAAGAATGCCTGCCTGATCTGGGGATCGCCCGTAACCCGGTAAAGTTCCATCAACCCCTCAACACAATGAAGACTTTCCCAGCGGGGTCTGGGCGTGCGGAAGAACTCCATCCCGACCAGGCCCGTCCGAAAGTAGTCCCCTCCCTGTGGAAAATCCTCAAGGATCTTGTTGGCCATACTCAGGTAGCGCCGCTCGCCCGTTTTTCGGTACAGCCGGGCGAGGATGTGGATGATCGCCATGTTCCTGTCGGGAGACCCGGCGTAATGCATTTTGCGACCGGTTTCGAGGTAGGTGTCACAGACCAGGTCCGCCGCCCGCCGGCACGCCGTCATGGCCTGGCTGTCACCGGTATGTTCGTACCACAGCATCAGGCCGAACATCACGTGGTAATGTCCCCAGAGGTCCCAGTGGCCCAAGAGGCGTTCCTCACGGGTCCAAGGTCCCAGGTAGCCATCTTCAGCCTGCAACGCAACCAGGCGATCGACAATCCCTTGCAGCAGCGCCCTTAGTTTCGGATCGTCCGACATCCGCATGGCCTGCACCGAGGAAATCAGGTACTTGCCCACAAACTCACCGGCCCAAGGCACCATATCCGGCATTTCACCTGAATCGCGCTGGGCGAAGATCTCCAGGAGTCCCGGGTTGTTCTCGGGGACCACCATCAGCCAGTTGTCGATGTTCGCCTGCACACGTTGGCCCACCACGCCATCGAGCTCCAATCGCAGAGTGGGAATCTCCTCCAGGCTCAACTCACCGAGTGCTTTCGGCTGGCTGGGTGGGGTAGTGGCCGACAACGACGGTGTCATCAAAACTAGCGCAACCAACCCCCAGAGCAGGTAGCACAAAGCGAGACCGGGCAACTGCCTGATCAACATCATGGGAATTTGCTCCTGCTCTATTTTGCCGGATTAATAGTTGCCGGATTAATAGTTGCCGGATTAATAGTTGGTTGGATTAATATTTGGCCAATCAATATACGCGGGGGAACACCATCTCACCCATTACATCTCTCCGTGGTAAGGGATCCCCACAGGTTGTGTGCGAGCGCACTGGCAACCCATTCGATCAAATACATCTCGCAATTCCACCTTGGAAAGTGGTCACCGATCACCTGAGAGAACCACCAGCGCCGGTTCCGCTGTGAACAAACCATGGCGAAAACAGGGCTATCCGCAACATCAACATCACACGATCTCAGTACCCATCGCCCGACAGTACCTCGCCATCGCTGGCCAGGTTGAGTCGGTCCCACACACCCAGATAGTAGCTGTCGGGAAGTGCATACCATCCCAGTTCCACAAAGTCGTTGATCCAGTGCACGCTACCATCGGCAAAACAGCTTTGCACGCCATCGGTATGCATGCTCCGCGGTGCTGCCTGGGAGTTTGCAGTGCTGTTCTCCCAACAGTGCATTCCCAGCTTATACAGGGCATCGCTCCCCACATCCCTTTTGACCTGATCGCAACCGGTGATGTCATCTGACCCGTGGTTGCTGACGTTTGGTCCGTTGGCATCGCCGATATACCCAAAGCTCCAAACACTGCTTGCCCCGGCGCCGCTGAAGGCCCAGGTTCCCCGGACATCACTGGGGACCACGCCGGCACGGATTTCGGCCACCATGATGGTCTGGCTGGTGCCGTCGACAATATCTTTGATTGAGGTCGAGATGTTGGCCCCCATGATGCCATGGCTAAGTTCATGGACCCAATTCTCGGGATGCCCGCCACACATGGGCACGTCGAAAATACTGCCTTGGCCCGCTTGGCAATGCGTCTTTGCCAACGAACCCAGCCCACCGTTGGCCCCGTAGTTGCCACGAGCCCAGCCGTCGCCTTGCCTGTTGGTCCGCCCGCCAGCCGACCCGTTAAACGGCACGCGGTTGTACTCGTCGGTGGGGCAAAGCATCGTCGACAAATTCGTGCCCCGGGCAGGTGCATTGACCGGATCGGTAATTCGCAGGTTCAGATCAAAGATGTCGAACAGTTCCTGAGATTCCATGAACGGCAAAACCATGATCACCCAATTCTCCGACAAATCGGGATTGTTGCGCATACCCAGGTTCACTCCAGGCTCCCAATGCGAACTGGGAGGAAAGGCACCGTGGGAGCTGTGGTAATTGTGCAATGCAATACCAAGCTGTTTCAGGTTGTTGGCGCATTGGATCCGCCGGGCCGACTCACGGGCGGCCTGCACGGCCGGCAACAAAAGCGCGACCAGGATGCCGATGATGGCAATCACGACGAGCAGCTCAACGAGGGTAAAAGCGGTCCGAGCGGAAAAACCCCAGGAGCGAGGAGCGGAGCTCTGCATCCAACGCCTCCTTAAACGGGTGCGGAAACCGATAAAGCGATACGCAACGTTCATTGTACTGTATTTTACGATTTTGATCCAGCTGCTTCATCTTGAGGTGTAATCTCGACATGACACGATCTCAGTACCCTTCGCCTGGCACTACCTGGCCGTCGTTGGCAAGGTTGAGTCGGTCCCACACACCCAGATAGTAGCTGTCGGGAAGTGCATACCATCCCAGTTCCACAAAGTCGTTGATCCAGTGCACGCTACCATCGGCAAAACAGCTTTGCACGCCATCGGTATGCATGCTCCGCGGTGCTGCCTGGGGGTTTGCCGTGTTGTTCTCGAAGCAGTGCATTCCCAGCTTATACAGGGCATCGCTCCCCACATCCCTTTTGACCTGATCGCAACCGGTGATGTCATCTGCAATATGGTTGCTGCAGTTAGGTCCGTTGGCATCGCCGAATAATCCAAAGCTCCAAACACTGCTTGCCCCGGCGCCGCTGAAGGCCCAGGTTCCCCGGACATCACTGGGGACCACGCCGGCACGGATTTCGGCCACCATG
>Ga0315336_1002539_pt1 | contig 27458 bp, 28 predicted proteins | sample ASW5metaG_FD_204512 | JGI IMG/M metagenome (GOLD analysis project Ga0315336, IMG submission 204512) | Ammonia-oxidizing marine archaeal communities from Monterey Bay, California, United States - ASW #5 | ecosystem: Environmental > Aquatic > Marine > Intertidal zone | place: USA: California... | reverse complement strand
TGTCGGCGCAGTACGAACATTCTGTCGGCGTGACCGAGGATGGTGTTGAAATCTTCAGCACATCCCCGAAAGGCTGGCACCAGCCTCACAAGGTCCAGCTTTAGCGGGCGCTATTCTTCGGGCGGCGGCGGCATATAGATTGGCGCGGCTTCCGGAGGCATCTTCTCCATCGCAATCGTGATCCCGTATTCGGCTGCAAGCTGGCCGATTACAGCGCCTGCTGCTTCGGCTGAATCCGGCTTGGCCTCCGCAATGCGCGGACCGGCATCATTCATGAAACCTTCAAAAGACCCACCGGTGGTGGTCATGATCAGCCTCGTGGTCTCATCGCTGCCATTCCAGAACATGTGCGTGTTGCCCCGGTTCAACGCAGCGAAGTCGCCCGGATAAAGCGACAGGATCTCGTCGCCCGACATGACACTGAGCGCACCGGACACGACGTAGAAATACTCATCCTCGCGCGTATGGGTATGCGGCGGTGACCCAGGGCTGCGCGGAGGCAGTTCAAATTCGTATACTGTCACATCGCCCGACGATTCTTCGGACGACAGCAATAGTCGGACAGGATGGAACGGGTTCTCGATGGCCTCCCCTGCTCCCGCAACGACAAGTTTGTCGGGATGCGCGTGAACATGATCTGCTGAAGCACCGCGATGGTCATGGTCTTTCGGCTGGGTCATGCAAGCAGACAGCGCCAGCAAGCCAGCGCTGCAAAGCGCGATTTTATTCAACATGTTTCATTCTCCCACGGATTGTCCCTGGGGGAAGTCTATCCGCGACCACACAATTCTCAAGTTCAATCTGGGGCCACGTGATCTAAGTCACTTTATCGAAACGTCATTTCATGGTTTTTCAACCATAATGAGCACGTCCCCCGAAGAACCCCACTGGAAAGGTCATCGCGACCGATTGCGAGGCAAACTGCTGACGCGCGGCGCAACCGCGCTGAGCAATTACGAAGTGCTCGAAGTCTTGCTCATGGCCTTCATCCCGCGCCGGGATGTCAAACCCATCGCGAAAGCTTTGGAAGCCCGCTTTGGCAGTCTGTCGGCCATCCTCGCTGCGCCGACATCCGACCTCATCAAGGTCAACGGTGTCGGCGAGACAGTCGCGGCGTATCTCAAGGCCATTGCGGAGCTCAACGCCCGGGCGTCCAGAGAGACGATCCAGAAGAAGCCCGCCATTTCCTCCTGGTCGGCGCTCATCGATTATGTTCGCACCGAACTCCAGCACGAAAAGCGCGAACAGTTCCGCATCCTGTTCCTGGATCGGAAAAACCAGTTGATCGCCGACGAAATCATGGGACATGGCACGGTCGACCATGCGCCCGTCTATACGCGTGAGGTCGCCCGCCGCGCGCTGGAGCTGCATGCATCAGCGCTCATTCTGGTGCACAATCATCCGTCAGGTGACCCCACACCGTCGCGCGCAGACATCGACATTACCCGCGAGATCATTGATGCACTCGATCCATTCGACATCACCGTGCACGATCATCTGATTGCCGGCACGGGCGGCGTCACCAGCCTGAAATCAGCCGGACTGATCTGATCAGGACACCAGACTGTCGCGCGCCATTTTCTGAACAGTCGTAATATAGACGGCCTGCGACCATCCGCATTCGAACCGCAGCTTTTCCCACACTTCGACTGACAACAGCGCCCAGAGCAAATCCGTTGCCTGTTCGACTGAATAGTCGGGCATCAGCCGGTCTGCGGCCTTGAGCGCCATCACAGCGGCTTCACATCCATGCCGTACGGCTTGCATTCGGTCATTCCAGGCAGCCGCAGCGGCGTCGTCGGTGTCTCGCATGGCGATCAAGGCGCGCCCCACTCCGTGAATTTCCGGAATATAGTTCCCCCACGCCTCTACCCACAAATCCAGACGGTCCGTTCCTTTGGCCTTACGGCTCGCCGCAAGACGTTCGTCTATGTTTCGGACTTCGTCCATATAGCGCGCCGTCCCGGTCAGCAGGTCCGCGCGTGTCAGGAAATGAAGATAGACGGCCTGGCGGCTGATGCCCGCGGCCTTGGCGATATCGCTCATGCGCACGCCGGACCCGCCAGATTCCTCCAGCAATTTCCATGTAGCGCGCATGATTTTTTCGCGGGTTTCGAGATTCTCACTTGACATGATGTCAATCTATAGGCACTTGACGCCATGTCAACTTTACACCGTGTCAAGCAAAGGAGATTGAACATGACACAGCACCTTCATAACCAGACAACGCATCGCGGGCCCGTGCTCGTATTGGGTGGCACCGGAAAGACCGGTCGTCGGATTGTCGGCCGGTTGCGCGCGCGGGGTATTGATACCCGGGTCGGATCAAGGTCCGGCTCGCCCGCCTTCGATTGGGATGAGCCGTCCGGCTGGGACGCCGTGCTGGCTGGCATGAGCGCGGTATATATCAGCTACACGCCTGACCTCGCCGTGCCCGCCGCCAAGCAAGCGATCCGGCACCTTGTCGAACGCGCAAAAGCGCAGGGCGTGCAGCATCTCGTCCTGCTGTCTGGACGCGGAGAGCCAGACGCCCAGGCCTGCGAGCGCATCGTGCAGGAAAGCGGTCTCGACTGGACCATTGTGCGCGCCAGCTGGTTCAATCAGAATTTCTCCGAAGGCGATTTCCTGCCGCTGGTCCTGTCTGGTGACATCACACTGCCGGCTGGACATGTGCCGGAACCGTTCGTGGATGCCGAGGATATCGCCGACGTGGCCGTCGCGGCTCTCACCGAGACCGGACATATTGGCGAAGTCTACGAAGTGACCGGTCCCCGACTGATGACGTTTGACGAACTGGCCAGCGAATTGTCACACGCAATCGGCCGCAAGATCAGTTTCGTCCGTGTGCCTGCTAATGAATTTCTTCAAGGGTTTCGCCAGGCTGGCGCTCCGGAAGACATGATCTGGCTGCTCGACTACCTATTCTCCACCATACTTGATGGCCGCAATGCCCAAATCTGTGACGGTGTGGAACGGGCCCTGGGCCGACCGCCAAAGGACTTTTCCGACTTCGCCAACGAAGTCGCCGCCTCCGGGCTCTGGAGCGCCGCTGCGTGACGCCCGCCTCACTCACCCCGCATGTCCCTAGGTGACTGATCCTCTTCGGCGGGCATGCCACATCCAAGGAATCAAACTCATGACGACCCATCTCTTTGTCTATGCCTGCCTCACCATCGGTCTTTTTACCGCCCTCGTCGGCGGTGTGTTTCAAGCCTTCTCCGATTTCGTAATGTCAGGCATCATCCGCGCCGCGCCAGCTGGCGGCATCGACTCCATGCAACAGATCAACCGGACAGTGTTTCGCTCGGCATTTCTGGCGATCACGTTGGCATTGGCACCTATCATGCTCGCCGCCTCCCTTTATGCCTGGCAAAGCCTGGAAGGGTCACCAAAGATCCTGATACTGATCGGAACCGCGATCTACATGACGGCCGTGCTCGGGGTCACCATGTTCGGCAACGTTCCGATGAATAAACATCTCGACGGCCTTACGCCTTCTTCGCCGGATGCCGCGATCTATTGGAAGAGGTTCGGTACCGTCTGGACAGGGTGGAACCATGTTCGCACTTTCGGGTCGATTCTTGCGGCCATCTGCTTCCTGCTAGCTGCAACTGGCTTGCCCGACACCCTTACTGCCATGACTTAGCTCTGGCCGAACCGGCGCACCAGATTGGAAATACTCTTCGACAGAACCAGCATTTCCGGAGACTGAAGATCCAGCCTGCCCGACAGGCTGGATCGCAGATTCTCAAGGTCAAAGATGATCTCCCGTACCGCCGCATCTGGCACGCTGCTCTCAATCCAGCCAACACAGACGAGCCGCTTGCCGGAAGTCACCGGCGCAACCCGGTGCAAACTGGTCGATGGATAGAGCACCATGTCTCCCGCGTCCAATTTGATGGACTGGGTCATCCCCGCCAGATCGATCTCCAGCTCGCCCCCCTCATAGTCGCCCGGATCGGACAGGAAGAGCGTGAAAGAAAAGTCCGTGCGCAAGCGCGACTCCCCTGCTCCCATGAATGGATTGTCGACATGATGACCGTATCCGCCGCCCTCCTCGGTCCGGCTGACAATCAGTTTCGAGAACTGGCGTGGCTGGGCCGCCGCACGCAGAACAGGGTGTCGCTCCACCTTGGCCTTCAGCAGCTGGCGAACCTGCGCGCCGGTACGGGATGTCAGATCTGCTTGCTGGTTGCGCTTGACCGCCCGGGCCATGCCACCGGCCGTTTCTGCGCCATCGCGCCAGCCGAGTGTTGCGACCAGATCGCGGACATCACGCAGGTCGGCCTCATCGAGTACGTTGGAAAGGGTCAAAAGCATGTTGCGCCTACTTGCGAATAATTTGCATTTGCGTCATTCAGCGCTATAGCAGATCGACGCAAAGAGGAAGTATATCATGGCCTTTGACACCAAACTGAAGCAGTGGACCAGTCTTGGTCTGGGCACCGTCCTGATGACTGGCGCGCTTGCAGGTTGCAGTGAGCCTGCCGCCCCTGCCGACGAGGCAGGCACAGAGATCGCGCAGCCTGAAACACCTGCAGAAGTGGATCCAACCGCAGAAGCCAACACACTGGCCACTGAAGGCGGTGAAGGCGAAGGCGGTGTGACCATTGACGCCGCCTATACCGACCCGGTCGTCTACAAGGCCGCGCTGGCCATTGCTGCAGCCCACGTCCTGGCCGCGCGCGACGCCTACGCCAAAGGCGAAACGACCGCCGCGGCTGAAATGTACGCGCATCCGGTCTCCGAAGTCCTGTTCGACATGGAGCCGGTCTTTGCAGCTCAAGGCGTCGCCGACTTTACCGACCTGTTTACAGACACGTCTGCAGCGGTCTTTGCCGGGGAAAGCCAGCAACGCCCGCACGGACGCGATCCTTGCCGCGCTCGACAAAGCCGCCGAGAGCGCCCCCGCCACCGACATGTCCGATGCCATGGTCAGCGCCCATGTCGCCTCCGACCAGATCGATCGCGCATCCGACATGTATCGCCTGTCGCTCGATTCTGATTTCTACGAGACGTATCTGGACGGCTACGGCTTCTATCAGGCCGCCGAGCGCGCCTTTACGCAAGCGGAAAGCGACATCACGGCCGAAAATTCCGAAGCAGCAGAATCCATTCGCGCGGCGCTTGGCCTGTTGGCTGAAGCCTACCCGACCGCGCTTCGCCCTGCCCCAATGGACGCTGATGCTGCAGCCCTCGCCGTTGCGGCGTCGGAAGTACAGTTGGCGCTGAGCCAGTAGTGGCAATTTGACCTCCGCAAGGCCTTGCTCGCACGCTGTCGCAGAGTAAGGCCTTGCGCCCCCCGCACATGTCATTACCGTAGGGGACATGTAGAGAGGCGCCGCCAAGACGCGCCCGGTATTTTCGGGAGGATTTTCGGCGGATGACCGACACGACAGCTGGCCAAACGGCCACGGGCGGACACATCACAGGCTTCGGTTCAAAAGGCTATCGCACCTATGTGCTGATCGCCCTGATGCTGGTCTACACGCTGAACTTCATCGACCGAACGCTCATTTCGGTTGTTGCCCAGCCGATCATCAACACATTTCAGCTGAATGATACGCAATGGGGCCTCTTGTCCGGGCCGCCATTCGCATTGTTCTATGCCGCTATGGGCATTCCGATCGCGATGTGGGCTGACCGCGCCAATCGCGTATTGATCATTGCGCTCTGCATCATCGTCTGGTCCGTCATGACAGCGCTTTGCGGGGTCGCTTCAGGCTTCATCTGGCTACTCGTCTTTCGCGTCGGCGTTGCCGTCGGCGAAGCAGGCTGCACACCACCCGCCAACTCTTTGATCACTGACTATTACCCCCCGAAAAGCCGCGCGGGTGCGCTCGGCATCTATTCCATGGGCGTCACGCTTGGCGGCGTGCTTGCGCAACTCTTCGGCGGCACGATTGCCGGCATCAAGGGGGCTGATTTCGGCAACTGGATCGGTTCGCTCGGTCTTGGGGGTTTGTTTGGTAATCTCGACTGGTCGACCGTGGAAGGCTGGCGTATCGCGTTTGTGGTTGTCGGCGCGCCGGGCGTGCTGATCGCGATCATCCTGATGTTCACCATCAAGGAACCTCCTCGCGGCTATTCCGACCCGCCCTCGGCAAAGGGCAATGGCAAGGCCCCTTTCTTTGATGCCTTCCGTGAATTTTCTGCCAAGCCGACATTCTGGTGGCTATCGCTCGGCGCCGCTCTGGTGGCCTTTGTCGGCTATGGACTGATCAGCTTCCAGGCGCCTTTCCTCCAGCGCGTTCATGGTATTGATGTGCGCGACGCTGCCGTACTCTATGGCGCGCCGCTGGCTGCAGTTGCCGCTCTCGGCACATTCCTCGGCGGGTACATCTCGGAAAAGCTCGCAGGCCGCTTCTCCACGATCTCGGCATGGCTCCCGGGCGTTGGCCTGCTGATTGCCGTGCCCGCCTATGTTGGCGCCTTCTTTGCCCCGACCATCGAGATCGCCTTTGGTCTGTGGATCATCGCGGGCACGATGCACTACGCCTATCTTTCCAGCCAGTACATGGTCGGCACGGCCATTGTCAGCCCACAGTCGCGCGCCACCACGATTGCCGTGCTGCTGCTGATTGTCAGCCTGATCGGCAATGGCATTGGCCCGCTCTTTGTCGGGGCGATGAGCGATTTCTTCATGGGACAGGAAATCGGCAAAGCCGGCCTGTCAGCCTTTGCGGACGCCTTCAATCCGCGCCTCTGCGGCACGGACCCGGCTGCCCTCGGCGCGGAAGGCCCTGAGCTTTGCCGCGCCTATGCCAATGGCCTGCGCCACTCCATGGCCGCGACGGTCTTGTTCTTCATCGTCGCCGCATTTTGCTACTTCATGGCTTCGCGTTCATTCATGAGGGATCGGTACAATCCCGATTCCCCAGCCGCCGACATGAATTCCTGAAACACAGCGACGGAAAGACACAAGTAGAATGACAGACACGACCGCTGCGCTCGACGAGAAACCCGGTTTTGAAACCGGCTATCGCACCAAGGGATATCGCGCCTATGTGCTCGGCTCCCTGCTCATCGTCTACATCTTCAATTTCATTGATCGGTCCATCTTCGGCATCCTGACCGATCCGATCCGCAACAGCCTTGGTCTGGAAGACTGGCAGATGGGTCTGCTCGGGGGTCTGGCATTCGCCACGTTCTACACCACGCTCGGTATTCCGATTGCCCGTTTTTCGGAGAAGACGAGCCGCATGATGATTATCGTGGCCTCATTGACGATGTGGAGCCTGATGACCGTCCTTTGCGGATTTGCCGTCAGTTTCGCGACCATGTTCGCCTTCCGCCTTCTGGTCGGAGTTGGTGAGGCCGGGTGTACGCCGCCGGCGCAATCGGTCATCGCCGACTATTTCAAGCCCGGTAGTCGGGCGACCGCCGCCTCAATCTACGCGCTTGGCGTGCCGCTTGGTGGCATGTGCGCCGGTCTCGCCGCAGGCCCGATCAATGATTATGTTACGGGCGAGAATGTCCACGCCCTGCTGGAAGGATGGGGCTGGACTTGGGTCGCAGACATGATCGACTGGAAGAGCCTCGAAGGCTGGCGCATTGCGTTCATTGCGGTCGGCCTGCCCGGCCTGGTGTTCGCGCTGATCATCGGCCTCACGGTCAAGGAGCCGCCGCGCGGCTACACCGATCCGCCGAATGCTGCGAAGCCGGAACGGGAATCCTTCGGCGCCGCACTGAAGAAGCTCAGCAAGAAGCCGACCTATGTGCATGTCGTCTTTGGCGCAGCGCTCGCCTCATTTGCAGGATACGGGATCGCGGCCTTCTCCACCTCCTTCCTGCTGCGCACGCATGAACTGACCCTCACACAAGCCGCCCTCATCTTCTCTCTGGTGCTGGGCCTGATGGCTGCCATTGGTGTGTTCCTATCTGGCTTCCTCGCTGATCGCCTCGCGAAACGCTACCCGACGGCCCTGTCCTGGATGCCTGCTCTCGGCATGGGCCTGTCGGTGCCGCTCTACTGGCTCGGCTATCTCAGCCCGTCGGTCGCGCTGATGCTGCCACCGCTCATGGCCGCCGCCATGCTGCACTATTTTTATCTCGGGCCAATGTATGCCGTCTCAGCCGGCGTCGTGGATGCGCGCACGCGGGCGACCGCCGTGGCCATCACGCTCTTTGCCGTCAACCTGATCGGGCTCGGCCTTGGCCCCACCCTGATCGGTCTGTTGTCCACAGTGCTGAAGACGATGATGCTGTCGGGTGCCGATCTCGGTCTGACACTGGACCTCTGCAAGGAAGCTGCAAGCCTCAGCGCCGACCAGGTTGCCGCCTGTACCAGCGCCGACGCACGCGGCCTGCAATGGTCGATTATCATCTTCGCATCGATCTATGGCTGGGCAGCAATCCACTATCTGCTGGCTGGGAAGACGCTGCAGCGTGACATGGTCGCCAAGACCGCCTAATCGGTCTTCATGGCTGTTTACACTCAGGTTTCAGACGACGCGCTGGCGGCGTTTCTCGACGAATACAATCTCGGCAATGCCCTGTCTTTCAAGGGCATTGCCGAGGGCGTCGAGAATTCGAACTACTATCTCGAAACCACGACGGGCCGGTTCATTCTTACCCTGTTCGAAAAACGGGTGAATGCGGATGACCTGCCCTATTTCATTGGCCTGAAACAGCATCTGGCGGGCAAGGGCTTCCCCTGCCCGGAGCCCATCCTCGCGAAAGACGGCAAAGCGCTCCGCACGCTCGAGGGACGGCCCGCGGTGATCGTGTCTTTCCTTGATGGACTCTCGCCGAAAAAGCCGACTCCCGCCCAGTGCCGTGGTCTGGGGGAAGGTCTCGCGCGGATGCATGTCACGCTTTCAGATTTTGAGATGACCCGTCCCAACAGTCTTGGTCCATCGGCATGGCCGCGCCTCTGGGCAGGCCAGTCGGACGAGGCCGAAAAACTGCAACCCGGCTTGTCAGCCCTGATCGACGAAGCCCTTGCTGATATCGCAGAGGCCAAGCCAAAAAGCCTGACCCTGCCGCGCGGGACCATTCATGCCGATCTCTTCCCGGACAATGCGTTTTTCCTGGGCGAAGACTTTTCCGGCATTATCGATTTCTATTTCGCCTGCACAGATGCGCTCGCCTATGACCTCGCCATCTGCCTGAATGCGTGGGCCTTTGATGACAATCCAGGGCGCGGCGCCATCGACTACAATTATTCCAAGGGCGCAAACCTGATCGCAGGCTATGAGAGCGTGCGCCCGCTGCAGCCAACTGAGCGCGACGCCCTGCCCCTGCTGGCACGCGGCGCAGCATTGCGTTTCTTCCTGACGCGGATGGTGGACTGGACCTCGACGCCTGAGGGCGCCCTCGTAAAGCCCAAGAATCCCCTCGAATATGCCGGCCGCCTCGCCTTTCATCGCAAAGTGACGAGTGCGGAAGGCTATGGTGCATGACAGAGTTCGGACCAAATGGTGAGGTGGTTGGCACCGGTCCGTCTGACCTTTCGGTCGACTATCGAGCCCTCAGCAAGGACCGAAAGATCCGCCGTGTAAAACTCGGCCTGCTCTTGTCCTCCCTGGCGGCGTGCCTTGGCGTTACGCTGATCGGACTTTTCCTGACCTTTGTCTTTGGCGTGCTCGAAGGGATTGGCATGTTGCCCACCATGTTCGATCGCCCAAATAGCGGCTTCCTGTTCGGCATCCAGATGGCTGCGATGATGTCCCTGTTCAACTTCATCCTGTGCTTCGTCACCGTGCCAGCCGCGTGGCTGGCCATGGGTCTGTCCATCGGCAGGTTCCCGCATCAGGGAATCGCGGCCCGCGCGCCCTACTTGCGCTGGGCCAGCATCTGGGGCGCCCTGCTCGTCGGTGGCACGACAGGGGGATTCGGCGTGACAGCGTCGCTGTTGACCGGCCTCGGCGCAGTCCTCACCGGCGCCTGTATCGGTGCGCTGGCCGGCCTCGTCTGCGGCCTGCTCTTTCTCGCCATCGTCAAGCCCGCGCAACAACTGCATGAGGCAGACATCAGCGTCTTCTGATGCTTGACGGACCCGCCAAAGCCCCGCACCTGAAAGCCATGACTGACAAGATCGAAATCTGGACAGATGGTGCCTGCAGCGGCAATCCCGGCCCCGGCGGCTGGGGCGCCCTGCTCGTGGCAGGCGACAACCGCAAGGAACTCTGGGGCGGCGACAAGGCCACCACAAACAACCGTATGGAAATGCTGGCCGTGATCGAGGCGCTGAACGCGCTGAAAGGTCCGTCCAGGATCACCCTGCACGTCGATTCCACTTATGTGAAAGACGGCCTGACCAAATGGATACATGGCTGGAAACGCAATGGCTGGAAGACCGCCGCAAAGAAGCCGGTCAAGAATCAGGATCTCTGGATGGCGATGGACGAAGCCTGTCAGCGCCATGACATCACCTGGAAATGGGTGAAGGGCCATGCCGGTGACCCCGGCAATGAAAAAGCCGACGAACTGGCCCGGCGCGGCACGGAAGAGGCGCGCGGACGCTAGGTGCCCGACACCAGTCTCTCTGCGGCTCGCTTCAGCGCCGTATCATCCAGGCTCTCCAACCTGACCATATCTACCGGCGCATCTTCGCGCCGTTTGCGGCTGCGCGCATAGAGTGGATCGTAGTGCCGGTCCATCAACTGGCGCGCCAGCGCGCGATAGTCTCCCGCCTCCGCCAATGCCTGCCACTCGGCCAGCGTCTCTTTCGACTGCAGGCCCTTCAGCTTGGCGAGCGCTTCCATCAGCCGGTCCTTGTCCCGGATGATGTCTTCATAGGCAGAGAGCAGGAAGTCTGCGCGCACGTCTGAAGGAACCCTCATCTCGATGCGCGGCGCCGCCAGCATGGAGTGCCACAGGCGCCGGGGCACGCGGCAGCGGCCGACCCGCGCGGACTCCGCCTCGACAAAGACCGGACGGCTCAGATCGAACTGACGCAACTGCTGCCAGATGCCGCTTTCGAACAAGCGCTGGGCCGGCTGTGGCGCGTCACCAAGATCACCAAAAGCCGAACCGCGATGATGGGCGAGACCTTCAAGGTCAATCACCTGCCCGCCAGCCGCTGCAATGGCCTGCAACAACGCCGTCTTGCCCGTGCCGGTCTGACCATCGATCAGGCGCACCGGCAGCCGGCTGTCCTCATGCTCCAGCCCTGTTACGACTTCCCGCCGCCACGTCTTGTACCCTCCCTTCACCACGCCGCTCGGCCAGCCGACCGAGGACAGGATCGTCGCCATGGAGTTCGAGCGCATTCCGCCACGCCAGCAATAGACCAGCGGTCGCCAACTCTTCGGCTTGTCTGCCAGCGCGGTCTCCAAGTGGTGCGCAATATTGCGCGCCACAATTGCGCCACCGACGCGATTGGCGCGGAACGGGCTCTCCTGCTTGTAGATGGTGCCAACGCGCGCGCGCTCTTCATTCGACAGCACCGGCAGACTGATGGCGCCCGGCATGTGGTCATCCGCGAACTCGGCAGGAGAGCGCACGTCAATGATCGCATCATAGCGCGACAGGTTTTCCGGGCTGATATCCGTGACGGTTTCGAGATAAGGCATCTCTCTTCGATTAGCAGGTTTTGTTTGCCCCGCCAGTGCCCGGCGCGGTAAGCCTGCAGCCCGAGAGGATCCCATCATGCCCGACCATCACACTGAACCCCGCCTGACATCCCTCGCCCATGGGGGCGGCTGTGGCTGCAAGCTCGCGCCGAATGTGCTGGCGGATATTCTCAGTGAGATGCCCCTGTCACTTGGCCATTCAGACTTGATTGTGGACGCGGGCAAGAGCGATGATGCGGCCGTCTACCTCATCAACGAGACAACCACGCTCGTTGCCACGACCGACTTCTTCACCCCCATCGTCGACGACCCGCATACATTCGGGCGCATCGCCGCAACCAATGCCCTGTCGGATATCTTCGCGATGGGGGCGAAACCCATCTTTTGTCTCGCCATTGTCGGCATGCCCATCGGCAAGATTGCCAATGAGACGATCCGCGCCATTCTTGCGGGCGGGCGCAGCGTGGCCGAGGCCGCCGGCGCGCCCATCGCGGGCGGGCATTCGATTGACTCCGCCGAGCCAATCTACGGCCTCGTCGCCCTCGGCATGGGCCATCCCGACAAGTTGCTGTTGAACTCCAACGCACAGGCGGGCGATGTCCTGATCCTTGGCAAACCACTCGGCATTGGCATCTATTCCGCCGCGCTGAAACAGGAACTCCTCTCCCCTGCCGAGTATGACGAAATGGTCGCCTCGACGACACGGCTCAATACGCCGGGTACGGAACTCTCAGAAATTTCTGATGTTCATGCCGCAACCGACGTGACCGGATTTGGCCTGCTCGGCCATGCCAGCGAAATGGCGCGCGGTGCCGGCCTTCAGATCGTTATCGAGAAAAACAAGGTCCCTGTCTTTGAAGGCGCCCGTCACCACGCACAGTCAGGCATCAAGACCGGCGCGTCCGGCCGCAACTGGGATTCGGTATCTCATATGGTCACGGGTCAGATGTCCGCGATGGAGACCGACCTGCTCTGCGACCCGCAGACCAGCGGCGGGCTGCTCGTTTCCTGTTCGCCCGAGGCGGCGCACTCGGTATTGGAAACCTTCCGCCGCCACGGCCATGCCGATGCGGCCATCATCGGTCGGGTAAAGTCAGGTGCCGCCAGCGTTCGCGTTGAATAACGCAAGTGTGACCCCACAAGGTCTACGCTCATGCTAGGTCTGCTTGCTCAAACTTCAGGAGAATTTCATGCGCTTCAGCCTTGCTGCCATCTCGATCGCTGCGCTTGCCGCATGTGGCCCATCCGTGGCTGCGTCCGGCAGTCTTGCTGATGTCAAGGAAATCACCGCGCCTGCTGAAGACACGAAAGTTCTGGCAGTCCTGAGCTATGCCAGCTGGTGTGGCAGCTGCAAGGTGCTCGATCCCAAGGTCGAAACCGTGCGGGCCTCAAACCCGTTTGACGGCGCTGAGTTCTTCGCCCTCGACTATTCATCCAGGGACGACTCTGCCTATTTCGCAGACGCAGAGACCCTCGGCATCGCTGGCACGATGCGCGAAATCTTCCCGGACAAAATAAAGACCGGCCAACTCTATCTGATTGACCGGTCTTCTGGAGATGTGATCAGCACCGTGACAAAATCTATGTCAGAAGCTGAAATCGCTGCCGCGATCGAGGCTGCGCTATCCTGAGATTCAGGACGCCGTGCAGGCGCTGTCGTCCTTGTTCAGCTCACGGCGAACCTGATCGATATAGGTGCCCGTCATTTCGAAATCACTCCGAGTGATACCATAGGCCGGACTGCTGCCATCCTCGATGAAATCACTCATCAGGCGACCGGCGGCGTCTTCCAGGCCCAGGCTCTCATCTTCGCGAATGTCCGCCACGACCTGGCTGACTTTCAAAATGTCGGCCTGATCGTCTTCGGACTTATCAGCCAGCAGGGTCTGGTAGCAACCGCAATAGACTTCGATCGTATCGCCGTCCTCGGCGAGATCTTCCACAATCTCCGGATCCCCCGCCAGCATGGTATTGCAAACAGATGCTGCGTTATTGTCGCTTGAGACGCCCATACCGCAGGCGGCGAGAGCGAGACAGGCACTGGCGAAAAGGGGGATACGGATCATGAGAAAGTTCTTTCAGAATGGATCAGGCCGGAACCTTGCCCGACAGCATGCCTGCCAGACGGTTTGTGATGATATCTTCAGCTTCTTTCATGATTCGGTCGATCAGTTCCTTACAGGTCGGAATGTCGTGGATTAGACCGGCGACCATGCCGCAGGACCAGGCACCTGCATCCATTTCGCCTTCTTTCATGATGCGCGGATAGACGCCTGCGACCTCTTCGATAATGTCTTCGAATTTGAGGTCTGCGCCCAGCTTGCGCTCTTTTTCCAACAGGCGCTCAACCGCAACATTGGTCAGCACGCGCTCGGTATTGCGCAGCGGACGCATGACAAGGCGGGTATCGAGTTCGGACGCGGCAACGATGGCATCCTTCACATTCTGGTGCACGGGGGCTTCCTTCGTCGCGATGAAGCGTGTGCCCATGTTCATCCCCGACGCGCCCATGGCGAGAGATGCCACGAGGCTGCGTCCATCCGCCTGACCACCTGAGGAAACGAATGGAATTTCCAGTTCATCCGCCGCACGCGGCAGAAGGATCATGTTCGGGATATCGTCTTCGCCAGGGTGTCCGCCGCACTCGAAACCATCGACGGAGACCGCATCACAGCCAATGGATTGTGCCTTCAGCGCGTGGCGTACGGCGGTACATTTGTGGATCACCTTGATGCCGTGCTCTTTCAGGATCGGCAGGACCTGCACAGGATTGTTCCCGGCGGTCTCAACAACTTTCACACCGCCTTCGATGATGGCTTTCACATAGCCTGGATAGTCCGGCGCGTTGACGACCGGCAGGAACGTAAGGTTCACGCCGATCGGCTTGTCAGTCATGTCACGACAGCGCGCGATCTCATTTGCGAGGTCTGCAGGGGTTTTCTGCGTCAGGGCCGTAATGATGCCGAGACCGCCAGCATTCGACACGGCGGCAGCCATTTCGGCAAACCCGACATAGTGCATGCCGCCCTGGATGATCGGATGCTCGATTCCGAACATTTCTGTGATGGCAGTCTTCATGGCATATCCTCCTTGTTTCCGGCCTATCCTTGGCGGAAGGACGGCGCGGAAACAAGGCTGACATTGGGTAAAGAGTGCAGGCCGGCCTTAGCTGACGGGCGACCAGGACTTGTTCGGTTTGCTCCGGCGCTTCTGACCGTTGCCACCCTGACGGGAGCCACCCCCGCCGGATTCGGAACGCGCGGCGCTTCTATCGCCGCCATCCCGTGATCCACCGGGCTTGCCGCCCTTGTAGCCACCTTTGCCGCCCCCACCGCCGGAGCGATTACGGTTCTGCGACTGGCCGCCCTGACGACGTCCGCCGCCCTGGCTTCTGCCACCGCCGCCGCGGCTCTGCTTGGTGTGCGGACCCGGCTCTTCCGGCAAGGACAGGTCGAGCGCCATGTCTTCGTCCAGATCAATCCGGTCGATCTTGCGACCAATCAGTTTTTCGATGTCACGCAGATATCCGCGCTCATCATTGCCCACGAAGGACAATGCAATGCCGCTTTTCCCGGCGCGAGCTGTCCGGCCGATGCGGTGAACATAAGATTCCGGCAGGTTCGGCATGTCCATGTTCACAACATGGCTGACGCCGTCGACATCAATGCCGCGCGCGGCAATGTCGGTCGCAACCAGGATCGGGGCCTTGCCCTTCTTGAAATTGTCCAATGCACGAATGCGCTGGTTCTGGCTCTTGTTGCCGTGGATCGCTTCGGCATACAGGCCTTCATTGGCAAGGTAGCGGACCACTTTGTCAGCGCCATGCTTGGTGCGGGTGAACACGATGGCGCGGTCCATGTCGTCCTCAGACAGGATTTCGGCCAGCAGGCGCGGCTTGGCCGTGCCCTTTACCATATAGACCGCTTGGTCGATCTTTTCGGCAGGCTTGGAAACGGTGGCGACGGTCACTTCAGCCGGATCGCGCAGGAAATCATTCGCAAGTGAGCGGATTTCCTTCGGCATAGTCGCCGAGAAGAGCAGCGTCTGGCGGCGCGTCGGAATGGCCTTCATCACCTTACGGATCGCAGGCAGAAAGCCCATATCCATCATCTGATCGGCTTCATCCAGCACGACCGCTTCGGTACCGCTCAGATTCACGGCGCCGGTTTCCATATGGTCCAGCAGACGTCCCGGTGTTGCCACCAATACGTCCACGCCGCGTGCCAGCGCACGGACTTGTCCGCCGGGCTTCACGCCGCCCACGACAATCGCCGTGGTCAGCTTCATCTGGCTACCATAAACGCGCACGCTTTCGGCGATCTGGGCGGCCAGCTCACGCGTCGGCGCCAGGATCAGGATGCGGGCTGCCTTGGAGACAGGGCGGCCAGGATTGGACGCCATACGGCTCAGCAGCGGCAGCACAAAGGCTGCGGTCTTGCCGGTGCCGGTCTGGGCAATGCCCACAAGGTCGCGGCCTTCCAGCAGTGTCGGGATCGCCTGCTCCTGAATCGGAGTCGGCTTGGTATAGCCCTCAGCAGCAATCGCCTTGAGGACGGGCTCGGCGAGGCCGAGTTCGGTAAACTGTGTCAAATCAATACTTTCATGTGCGGGCGCCCAGCGGACTCAAAAGTCCGCGCGCCCTGTTAGGCTCTAAATTTTAGGAAGCCTGCTTTCGATCGGCATCCCGGTTGTTGGCGCACTCGACGCGAACCCGGAAAAGGCAACGATCAATGCGAGAGCAGCAGCTATTCGCCCTGCTACAGCGGCATATGGCACGCTTTTGTGCGATGCACAAACGATATTAGCCGCTCAGAATTTCCAGCGCGCGCCGCGTGGCATATCGGCCACAAGGCTTTTGGCGGCCACCATGAACACCCGCTCCTGCCCCAATGCGAAGGCCATGGCCCCTTCCGGGAAGATCGGTGCGAACGCTTCATCCAGCACGTTCAGTCCGCCCGTAAAGGCGCCCATGGCGGGCATCACCAGCCGCGCGCCATCGCTGGCGAAGCAGCGCCGCCGTACCGAACGCCCCCGCCCGATGATCTTGGCGGCCGGATGCAAATGCCCGGACACCTCGCCGATTTCCCCCGTCGGCTCGTGCCGGAAGACCAGCGCCCCGATGCGCAGCACCTTGCTGGCGCGGCCGCCGAGATGGGCCGGCGGGTCCGGATCATGATTGCCCTCTACCCAGACCCAGTCATGCGCCGATGTCAGCGCCTGAATGCGCCGCGCATATTCCTCCGGCAGGCGCAGCTCGGCCGCCCGGTCGTGGAAACTGTCGCCCAGCGAGATCACGGTCTTCGGCTGGAGCCCGGCACAAAGTCGCTCGACCAGTGACAGCGTCGCGGCCGTATCGTAGGGCGGCAACAACTGGCCCCGCGCCGCAAACGCGCTCCCCTTCTCGAAATGGAGATCGGACACGACCAGCACCCGCTCGGCCGCCCACCACAACGCCCCCTCCGGCAGCGGTGTCAGCAGCTCCCCGGCCAGGTGCAGGTGTGTTTCAGAGGGTTTCTTGGCGGCAGCAGTCATGGACCATGAATCTGGCCCGCAATGGCCCGGGGGTCAACGTGGCACCCGCACGCCGCAGCGCGCAATTGACACATATTTCAACCTTTTCACGTAACCTAAGTTCAACCTGAAAGGTGGACCGACTTCATGGACCGGGATACATGCGACCTCTACATCTATGATGGCGATTGTGCGCTGTGTTCGCGCTTCGTGAGGTTTCTGGTTGCACACGATCCGGAGGGGTGTTTCGCCCTGATGACAGCGCAGTCATCGGCAGGTCGGAAAATTTATATCGCCCTGGGGCTCGACCCGGACGCCATGGAAACGGCCCTCCTCCGTATTGATGGCCGGCACTACCGCAATCTCGACGTCTTCACCGAAAGTCTCGCTGTCCTGGAATGGCCTTGGAAAGCCGCCATGGTGTTGCGCTGGCTGCCCTCCCCGTTGGCAAATTGGCTGTATCGCCGCATCGCGAACAATCGAAAACTATTGCAGGGCAAAAGTTGTCCAGTGCCGACACCTGAGATCAGGGTGCGCCTCATTGAATAGCCGCATACTAATCATCGGGGGATACGGGGTATTCGGAGGCCGCCTTTCTGCAGCCTTGCTTCAAGGGAATGAATACGATGTCATCGTCGCAGGGCGCAGCCTTCAGAAGGCAGAAGCGTTTTGCGAGCGACACGGCGGCATACCGTACACGATTGATATCGATGCAATCGATCTTACTGAACAGGTGCGCGGTCTGGCGCCAGCAGTCATCGTCGACGCTGCCGGTCCTTGGCAGGATTATGGGAAAGATCCCTACAGAGTTGCACGCGCCGGCCTCGCCTGCGGCGCGCACTATCTGGACCTGTCCGACGATGCGGCCTTTTCCGAGGGCATCGCCAGCCTCGACACAGACGCGCGCACCAAAGGCGTGGTCATCATATCTGGCGTCTCAAGTGTCCCGGCCCTGTCGTCTTCGGCGACCGACGCCCTGTCGAAAGGCATGACGAGTATAGAGCTTGTCGAGAGTGCGATCACGCCGGGCAACCGCGCACCTCGCGGGCAATCCGTGATACGATCCATCCTCTCCCAAACAGGTCAGCCCCTGAAAGTCTGGAAGGCCGGAGCGTGGCGCCACGTGACCGGCTGGGGCGCAATTCGCTCTATCACACTGACTGTGCCGGGCATTCCTCCCCTGAAGAACCGCTGGCTCAGCCCTATCGGCGCGCCAGACCTTACGCTCTTGCCATCAAGATACGACGCCGCAAGTGTTCAGTTTTCTGCCGGACTGGAACTCAAGCTCATGCATGGCGGACTGTTCCTTTTGGGTAAGCTTGTTTCTCGCGGGCTCGTGAAATCTCTGACATCCTGGACGAGCGTGCTTCAACCGCTCGCCACCCTGCTGCGTCCGTTCGGATCCGACCGCGGGGGAATGAGGGTTAGCGTTACAGGAAAAACTGCACAAGACACCCACGAAAACCGTATCTGGACACTTATAGCAGAAGCAGGAGATGGCCCCGACATTCCGACCGTGCCGGCGCGGATCATGATCCCCAAACTCCTGACCGGGCAAATCGACCCCGGCGCCAGACCTTGCCTTGGCGAATTCACATTGGATGAGGCCGAGGACGCGCTATCCTCCCTTAACGTGTCAACTGGACGGACCGATACGGAAATCACGCCCGTATTCAGGCAAGTCCTTGGTGGCGCCTTCGACAAACTCGCCGCTCCCCTTCAACACCTTCACACAGTTACAAGCGAGCATGTCTGGGAGGGCGAAGCGGAGATCCATCGCGGAAAAGGCTTTCTGGCTCTTCTGGCCAACAGACTTGCTGGCTTCCCGCCGTCTGGGCGAAACGTACCCGTCCGCGTCAGCATGGTGCGTAACCGGAACGGAGAAATGTGGACCCGCCAGTTCGGGACACATCGGTTCTCATCTCACCTGCGCCGCGTCGAAAAAGACGATAGCGGGATTATCCGTGAACGTTTCGGCGTACTGGACTTCTCGATCAGGCTGCTGGCAGGCGAAAACCAATTAGAGTTTCCGGTCATGCGAGCCCGGTTCCTAGGAGTCCCTCTTCCCCGCTTCCTCCTACCTGTCAGCAACACTCGGGAAACTGTCCTGCCAGACGGCTCCTGTCAGTTTGACGTCGCGATCTATCACTCCTTCGCAGGACTTGTTGCCCACTACAAAGGATGGCTGCGCCCGGCCGCCTAACTCATAGCATCTCTGACCAGATCGGCCTCCGCTTCGCCCAGGATGGCGTCCTGCACGGATGCGCCTGAAACCGGTTCCTTGCCGATTTCCAGCATGACGGGTACGGCGAAGGGGCTGATCTTGGTGAGCGCCTGATGGTCGATCTTGTCACGGATCCGCACCAAGGCATCTGACAGGCGGCGCACATCGAGCAGGCCCGTCGCCGCGTCCTGCCGGGCGGCTTGCAGCAGGATATGGTCCGGCTCATGGCTGCGCAGCACGTCATAGATCAGGTCGGAGGAAAAACTCACCTGCCGTGAGTTCTTCTCCTTGCCGGGAAGGTTGCGGTGGATCAGGCCGGAAATCTGGGCGCAATGACCGAAGGTCCGCTTCATCAGCGCGCTCTCATCCAGCCAGCTTTCAAGATCGTCACCCATCATGTCCGGATGGAACAGTGCGTCCATGTCCACTTCGGACATGTCCTCCATGCCCCACACCGCCATTGCATACTCACTGGCGACGAAACCGGTGGGTTTTGCGCCCATCCGCTCCAGCCGCCGCGTCAGCAACATGCCGAGCGTCTGGTGCGCCAACCGTCCCTCGAAGGGATAGCAGACGAGGTAATGCCGGTCGCCGCGGGGGAAGGTTTCCACGAGCAAATGATCTGGCGGCGGAATTTCCGATTTCAGTTTCTGGATCTCGAACCATTCGCGCACAGGGTCTGGTAGGCCTTCCCATTGCGCCGGGTCATGAATCATCTTGCGGACGCGGTCAGCCAGAAACGTCGTCAGCGGGAACTTGCCGCCATTATAGGACGGTATCGCCGGCCGATCCCCAACAGCGCGCACGACCAGCGCGTCCATGCCCTCCACGCCGACAAGCCGCAGCACTTCGCCTGCGAACAGGAATGTGTCCCCCGGCGTCAAGGTGGAGAGGAAATACTCCTCCATCTCGCCCAGCTTGAGTCCGGCCCGCACGCTGCGCTTTTCGCCCGGCTTTTCCTTGCCGATGAATTGCGCCAGCCGCACGGCCAGCATGGGCGATTCCACAATTGCGCCGACATTCATCCGGTGGGCCTGCGCGTCGCGCGCCGTGCGCGCCACCCATACCCCGTCCGGGCGACGTACAATACGGTGGAACCGGTCATAGGTCTTCAGCGCATAGCCCCCGCTCGCCACGAAATCGACGATCCGCTCATAGGTCTCCCAGTCGAGCCACGCATAGGGTGCGGCTCGGATAATATCCTCATAGAGTTCCTCCAGACGGAATCCGTCGCCACACGCCCGGCCCATGACATGCTGCGCCAGCACATCCAGCGAGCCCTCGCGGACCCCTTCCCCGTCAATCTCGCCGGCCTCGACCGCTGCCTCTGCCGCACGGCACTCCAGCACTTCAAACCGGTTCGTTGGCACAAGGACGGCCCGGCTGGCTTCATCCATCCGATGATTGGCCCGGCCGATGCGCTGGATCAGGCGCGCGGCCCCTTTCGGCGCGCCCATCTGGATCACGAGGTCCACCTCGCCCCAGTCGATGCCGAGATCGAGCGTGGACGTACAGACCACCGCCTTCAGGGCGCCAGCCGCCATCGCCGCCTCGACCTTGGTGCGCTGTTCCCGCGCGAGTGAGCCATGATGCAACGCAATCGGCAGCCCGTCCTCATTGGCGTGCCACAGCTCCTGAAACATCAGCTCGGCCTGGCTGCGCGTATTGACGAAGACGAGCGTCATCGTCGCCTTCTTGATGGCCTCATACACTTCCGGCACGGCAAATCGCCCGGAATGCCCCGACCACGGAATTCGCTGTTTCGAGATCAGGATATCCACATCCGCCGAGACACCTCCCTCGGCGGTCAGGACACGTACCTCCCCCGCGCCGGAGCGAACATCCAGCCAGTCGGCCAGAGATTGCGGCTCGCGCACCGTCGCAGACAAGCCAATGAAGCGGCAGGCTGGAGCCCAGCTTGCCAGCGTCGCAAGGCCGAGCGCCAAAAGGTCGCCGCGCTTCGAGGCCGCCATCGCATGGATCTCGTCCACAATCACGCATTTGAGGTCGGCAAAGAATTCCTTGGCATGATCGGAGGCAAGAAAAAGCGCGAGCTGTTCCGGCGTGGTCAGCAATATGTCCGGCGGCGTCCGTCTCTGGCGCTGACGCACATGGGAAGGCGTATCCCCCGTCCGGCTTTCGATCCTGATGCCCAGCCCCATGTCCTCGACCGGCCCCATCAGGTTGCGCTGCACATCTGCTGCCAGCGCCTTCAGCGGAGAGATGTAGAGCGTGTGCAAAGCAGGCCGGTCAGAGTTTGCCGCCCGCTTACGCTCACTCAGTTCGATCAGGCTGCCCAGAAAGCCCGCCAGCGTCTTGCCGCCGCCGGTCGGCGCGATCAGAAGCGCGCTTTCGCCCTTCAGCGACTTCTCGGCAAGCGCCAATTGGTGCGGCCGCGCCTTCCAGCCACGCCCGGCAAACCAGGCCTCGAACGGTTCTGGCAAGAAGAATGGGGAAACGGCGGAATCAGCCATGATTGAAATTAAAATCTCGCAAGAATTGCAGTAATCGGCTTGCTTTCACTATGCGTTCAGCTTGCCTCAGGCCAAACCTCTTTTTCAGACAACTATCATGAGGCCCGCCATGTTCCGCTCCTTTGCCGTCTCCGTCAGCCTGATCGCGCTTGCGGCCCCTGCCATTGCCCAATCACCCCTGGAACAAGCCCTCTCCGCCTCTGCCGACGGCCCGCTTTATGCGTTTGATCTGACGCTTTCCAGTGACGAGGTGGACGCGCTCATGCGGGTCGATCCAAGCCAGCCGGAAGGCAAGCGCCTCAGCGTGATCTCACCTGAGCCTGAAGACTGGAGCGAAGACTTCGCCAAGCGGGTCGAAAACATGAAAGCCAATACGGACGGCGAAATCTGGTGTCAGGATTTTGCCGAGAACATTCCCGCCGCCGATGCAAAACTTGTCAGTGAAACGGACACCACCGCCACCTACAGCTTTCGGCCAAAGCCCGGCGCAGAGCCAGACGACATGGACAAGGTCTACAAGCACCTCATCGGAAAAGTCGTCGTGGACAAAACTGCCCCCGGCATCCTCAATTATGAAATGGTGGCGGAAAAGCCGTTCAAGCCAATGCCTGTCGCGAAGATCAAACAGTTCGAAATGAAAGTCGCGTGCGACCGCGCCCCGGATGGTCGCACCCATGTGGCCAGTCTTGATGTGACTGTCGAAGGCTCCGCCATGATGAAAAGCTTCAGCCAGTCCGACCGGCAGCTCATCTCGAACCTGACGCCGATCCCGAATTCCGGGACCGGCTCCAGATAGGCGCTATTCCTCGAGGCCGTACTTTTCGAGGATTTCTGCGCGGATGGCATCCTTCGCGCGATCAGAGCGGGCCCGGCGCGCATCGATTGTGGCCTGGATTTCCAACTCGATCTGCTCGCGCTGGGCCGCTTCTTCAGCGCGGGCGTCCTCTGCCGCCTGCAGGCTGAGCAGCACGTCGCGCGTGAACGCGTTGATATCAAACCGCGCCCCGCCAATCACATCAAAGCCGCGCCGCACAATGACGGCGTTCATGCTTGGCACGATCACGACATACTGGCCGCGATTGCCCGCCATGTAATAGGTGCCCGCCGGAATACCCTCGGCATTATTCATCAGCCAGAATTGCGCACCATAGCCGGGTCCGCTGGTTGGCTGTGCTGGTCCGGGGGCCGAAACGAATTGTGCCCAGCCTTCAGGCAGCAGGCGCTCATGGCCCCACACACCGTCCTGCAGGTAGAGCTGGCCGACCCGGGCGAGGTCGCGCGCCGTAGACCAGACCTGGCTGGACGAAACGAAGTCACCATTCCAGTCCACTTCCAGCGTCGTGTGAACCGCCCCGATCTTGTGCAGCAGCTTTTCATACGGGAAGCGATGATAGGAATCATCCGCGCCCAGAGATTCCCGGAATGAGCGCATCGCGATCAGCGTGTCATTGTTGGAATACTTGAACCGCGTGCCCGGCTTGGCTTCCATAACTTTCGAGGCGGCCTGATCGACCACTCGTCCGCCGCCAAAATAGATCCGGTCCGTGCGCGAACCGGTTTCACCACTGTCGAGCCCGCTCACCATCTGCAGCAGGTCGCGCAACGTGATCTCGCGGCGCGGGTCCGCGCCATTGTTCCAGTCGGCGATGACGGCCGGGTAATCAAGATCGATATGCCCGTTCCGCCGGGCTGCGCCGAGGATCGTCGCAGAAATCGATTTTGCCACCGACCAGGTCCGCTGCGGCGTCTCATGATCAATGCCGCGAGCATAGCGCTCGGCCACGACCTGTCCGTCCTTCACGACAACCACGGCGCTGGTGCGTGTGCCATTGCCATAGCTACGCTCGTCGAAAGCAAACGAGACCGGCGCTTCGAGGCGCTCGGCTTCTTCGATGCGCAATTGCACCTTAACATTTGAGCCGATGGCGCTGCCCCGGTCCTCGCCGGTGAAGTCCGGCCAGGCGGCAAAGCGCGGCAGGAAGTTCAGTGCGCCCTCTTCTGCGCCCACCGGCAGCTGGGTACAGCCGAAACCGGGACGCCAGGCCGCCATGCGCGGCGGCATCGTGTTGGAATAGGTCACCGAAACCAGCTTGCGCACAGGGTCGATCATCGCGTCCGGCAGCTTGTCGAAGCTGCGCTGGTAGTCGGGATAAATGCCCGACAACTCGTTCTGGCGGATTTCCTCCAGCGTCTGCCCCGCATTGAAGGTGGACGAGCAGATGAACCCGGCCTTGTAGCCGGCCGCCAGCGCATCATCCAGCGCCTGTGTCGATCCGCCCTCTTCAGCCAGAGCAGGCGTGGCCAGCACAGCCAGCGCAGACAGGGATACGAGACATTTCCGGATTGCGCGCATGCGTGATTCTCCTCTGGATCGGCCTGACTTTATGCACAGATGACCGTGTCGCAAGTGTGGCGGGACAGCTTTCGACTCAGTTTAGATATGTTTTTCGAAACTTCTTCCTTTAAGCGCACAGCGCGCTATCATAGCGGGAAATCGAAATCGTCTGGAGAAGGAAACAACATGAAGTTACGTGCTTCCGTCCTCGCCTCATTGACCGCTGCTGCGCTTACGCTTTGTGCATGCACGCAAATGCCTGCGACCGCTCCGTCCGTCACTTCTACCGCGATCCTGTCCGACAGGGCACCTCTTCAGGATCTGCTGGATGCAGGGTTTGACCTGGAACACGTCAATGACGACTTCCTGTTTCTGAAAAGCGGGCCGGCCCTTTATCGCTGCCTGATCATCCCGGGCGAAAGGCCGACCTTTTGCACACGCCTGTCATAGATTGCGCTGCCCATGTACCGCCAGGCCCTTGGCAACGGCGCCGAAGCGGTCACTCTCAGAGACCACAGCATTGCCAAACCGCCCCGCCAACCGGGCCTGCACCAGCGGAATGAAGGTCGACCCGCCCACCATGACAATGTCGGTGATCTGGTCCGGTGACACACCCGCCTTGTCCAGGCAATCCACTGCCACCGCATCCATCTGTGACACGGCTTCGTCAATCAGGCCCTCGAACGCTTGGCGCTCTACCACACGCTCCAGCCGCAAATCGGGAGTGTCATAGACGAAAGCCTGTTGGTCGGTGTCGCTCAAGTCAATCTTGATCTGTTCGGTCCGCTTCGCATAGGCGTGGCCTTCATGGTGGCGCACAAGATGGTCGAAGGCCCGGATCGCCTGGCTGTTCGGGCTGTTCTGCACCATCCAGCCGATCCGCTTCTGCACGTCCCGGGCATAGAGCTTGTTCAGGCTTTTCCAGTCCGACAGGATCGAATACGGCGCAGACGGCACCGGCAAGCCGTTCAGCTCCAGCGTCTCGCCGTGCCCGAGCAGCCGCGACAGCTCGAAAAAGCTCAGCTTCTGGTCGAAATCATTGCCGCCCACATAAAGGCCGGTACTGCCCAGCACATCAAAACCGTCATTGTCCGGCGCGATGCGCACGACCGAGAAATCCGATGTACCGCCGCCGATATCCACGACGAAGACCAGCTTTTCCCGACCGCTCGGAAAGCTCACCGAACGTGCCGCCGCCACCGGCTCATCGAGGAACTCCACATGCGCCACGCCAGCATCACGCAGACAGGATTCCAGGATCGCCTGCGCGCGTCGGTCAAGGTCGGCATCCCGGTCATTGAACGAGACCGGTCGCCCCTGCACGACTGACTCCACCCGCTCGCCTGTCTCGGCTTCCGCCCGGGCGATCACCCGGCGCAGGAAATGCGCGATCACGTCCCGGAACGGCAAGCGACGGCGGCCAACATCGGTCGTCTCATCAATCAGGGACGAGCCGAGCACGGACTTGATCGACCGCATCAGCCGGCCTTCCTCGCCCGTTTCATAGGCCGCCACGGCTTCGGCCCCGATGGCATACTCTCCGGAGGCCAGCCCATAAAACACCGCTGTCGGAATCGACGTCGCGTCCGGCTCCAACTCGATCAGGCGGATGCCCTGTGGCCCGGAATATCCAATCGATGTGTTCGATGTTCCGAAATCGATGCCGATCTGCATGAGGGACTCCCGGACGTCTGAATTGCGACCCCGTCGCCTACCCCAGCTGCCGGCATTTCGGAAGAGGCCACACCCAGCCCCTTCCCCGTTCGGCCACACCGCCTACATTACAGGCATGCTGCGGCCAGACCTCCTGCTCCACCCGACCCCCAAAGGCCTCTATTGCCCGCCGGGCGATTTCTATCTGGACCCTGTGCGCGGCGCGGTGGACCGGGCCGTCATCAGCCACGGCCATTCCGATCATGCGCGCGGCGGCCATGGCAAAGTGCTCGCCCATCCCCACACGCTGTCCATCATGGCCGCGCGTTATGGCGACAGTTTCGCCAAGCAGACACAAGCGGTCGAATATGGCGAGGCGATCGAGATCAATGGCGTCACGGTCTGGCTCTCCCCGGCGGGCCACATCCTCGGCTCGTCGCAGGTCGTGGTCGAGCACAAGGGCCTGCGCATGGTCTTTACCGGCGACTACAAACGCCGCTGGGATCCGACCTGTCCCCAGTTCGAACCGGTCGAGAACACGCATGTCTTCATTTCCGAGGCGACCTTCGGCCTGCCTGTCTTCCGCCATCCGCCCACGGAACACGAGATTGACCGTCTGATGCGCTCGGTCGCAGACAATCCGGACCGCACCCATTGCATTGGCGCCTACTCCCTGGGCAAGGCCCAGCGCGTCATCAAGCATCTGCGCCTCGCCGGGCATGACCGGCCCATCTACATTCATGGCAGCCTGGAAAAGCTGTGCGAAGTGTATGAGGCGGCCGGCGTCACGCTGGGAGAGCTGCGCCCCGCCACGCTGGAAGACCGGTCAAAGGCCGCGCGCGAAGCCTTCCGTGGAGAGATCGTCATTGCTCCGCCCGGCGCCTTTGAAGGCAAATGGGCCCAGCGCTTCCCCGATCCGGTGATCGGCTTTGCGTCTGGCTGGATGAGCGTGAAACAGCGCGCCAAACAGCGCGGCGTCGAACTGCCGCTGGTCATCTCCGACCATGCCGACTGGGACGAGCTGACCGACACGGTCCGCGAAGTCGACCCGCAGGAACTCTGGATCACCTATGGCCGCGAAGACGCCCTCGTCCGCTGGGCCGAACTCGAAGGCCGCCGCGCCAAGCCGCTGCGCATGGTCGGCTATGAGGAAGAGATGGGGTGAGTTGAGAGGTTGTTTCGCCTCTCCGGCGCATGCCGGAGTCTCGCCCGGCTGGCTCCGTCTGGCTTCGGCAGGAGACGCCGGCATGCGCCGAGGATACGGTTTGTGGGATAGAGATCATTCTCCTCCGATGACCCCTGCGCAGGCAGGGGTCCATCTCGGGACTTCTACCCATGCACATGAGGCAGCTTCAGGAGATGGATACCTGCCTTCGCAGGTATCTTCGGAGCTGGGATTTTGCGCTCCCTATCCGTCTGAGAACTCCCTGCCCCATACTAAGCATCTGCCCTCACAGGAGCCGGATCAGGTACCGTTCTGGTTGTGGGGTCAGGGACAGGATGGTGCGGGTTGGGGCGACGGTCCGATGCGCGCCTAGGCAGGTCAGGCCAGGGTGAGCCGAGGAAGCTCGGTTGGGAATCCGCCTCGTCCGGTCGCACGGGAGAAATCCCCGGATGAGCCATGCGTGTGAAAGCACGGTGGAATCGTTCGCGCGGCGCCGGTAACGAAGACCCGGGACCATGGGCCCCCATGAGGGTGCTCGCCGAAACTCCTGTCCGGCGCGGCGGGCGGTAACGCTCCA
>Ga0315336_1002538_pt1 | contig 27461 bp, 25 predicted proteins | sample ASW5metaG_FD_204512 | JGI IMG/M metagenome (GOLD analysis project Ga0315336, IMG submission 204512) | Ammonia-oxidizing marine archaeal communities from Monterey Bay, California, United States - ASW #5 | ecosystem: Environmental > Aquatic > Marine > Intertidal zone | place: USA: California... | reverse complement strand
ATCTGGAAGTCTGTGGCGATCAGGCGGCCGCGGGCCTGCGGCCGGCGGCGGTGGCTAGTTCGCGGATGCCTGGCTCGATATGCTGCAGCGAAATCGAAGAGATGCCCAAGCGCATGAAACGAGAGGGCTTTTCGCTGCGGTCGAAGAAGCGGTCGCCGGGCTCGATGATGACGCTGCGCGAGGCTGCAGCTTCCGCCAGTCCACGTGAATCGGTGCCGCGCGGCCCCTCCAGCCAGAGCGATGTGCCGCCCGCCGAATCGGTCGAGCGCCATTCTGGCAGGAAAGCGGAAATCGCATGGACCAGACGCTTGCGCCGTTCGTCAAAAGCGGCGGAGAGCCGGCGCACCAGCGCTTCGTGGTGGCCAAGCGACAGGAACAGCGCGACGGCGCGCTGGTTGTTCGCCGGCGGATGCCTGAGCATGAAGCGGCGCAACGCGCGGAGCTCGGCGATCAGCCCGGCCGAGGCCACGATGTAGCCAAGCCTGAGGCCCGGAGCCAGCGTCTTCGACATCGAGCCGACGTAGATGACGCGGCCCGAGCGGTCGAGACTCTTCAGTGCCTGTTGCGGCGCCTCGTCGAGCAACTGGCTGTCGTAGCCGTCCTCGATGATGATCTGATTGTTGCGGTTGGCGCGCGCCAGAAGGTCCTGCCGCCGCTCCGCCGACAATGGCACCATGGTGGGGCAGTGGTGGCTCGGCGTGACGAAGACGAAGCCGGAATCGCTGGGGATCGACGAGGTAACGATGCCCGACTGGTCGACCGGAACCGGCTGGATATCGGCGCCGGCCAGCCGGAAGATCGAGCGGGCGTCGGGATAGCCGGGATCCTCCATCGCGACCTTCGAGCCCTTGGTCATCAAGAGCGACGCCAGCATATAGAGAGCGTTCTGCGCGCCCAGCGTCACGATGATCTCGTCGGGATTGGCGAAGATGCCGCGCCGCGGCAGCAGCCTGGCCTGGATCTGCTCGATCAGCAGCGGGTCGTCGCGATCCACCATGTCGGAAGCCCAGTTGCGGATCTCGAGCACGGCCAGCGCCATGCGGTTGCACTCGCGCCATTCGGCGGTCGGGAACAGCGCCGGGTCGAACTGGCCGTAGACGAACGGGTAGGAAGACTTGATCCAGTTGTCGTGCTTGGCCGGCGGCGGCATGTCGCTCGCGGCGATCTGCCGGCGCGCTTTCCAGTCGATCTCGTTCTGCTGGTCCGGAGCTTTCTGGTGCGGCTTGGCGGGGGTAGCCAGCACGTCCGGATTGACGAAATGGCCCCGCCGCTCGCGCGCCACCAGGAAACCCTGGTCGACCAGCTGCTGGAAGGCGAGCACCACCGTGCCGCGGGCAACCCCAAGTTTTTCCGCAAGAATCCGGCAAGAGGGCAGCGGCATCGAGGCGGCGATCTGCCGGTCAAGAATGGCCGCGACGATCGCCTGGCGGATCTGCGCCTGGAGGGTTTGGCCGGATTCAGCCGAAATCCGGAACAGGCCGGACCATATGGCCGTGTCATTGCGCTGTGGCATGGGAAATCTTCCTCGGACGGCCAGCTGTTTTCACTTGGCTGGACCAGTGGAGTGTATGGGTGGCATAAGGGGTTGCGCCAATCAATTTTTCTGATCGCTGGGATTTATGCCAGTGATCTATCTGTCCGGGTAAGCGGTCCATGCACCGGTCGGCAAGAACAATGCTGCATTGCATCATGAAAGCGTGATGCACTGCGGCGATGCCGCGCTTGAATGAAATGGAATTAGGCTCAATAGATTGACGCGCCGACACGCGCCGGAAACATCCGGCCAGTTAAGATAAATCAAAAAACTCGCCAGGAGCCCGCCAGTGGACCAGTCATCTTTCGACAAGCAACTTGCCGCCCTGCGTGATCAGCGCGCGACGGCAAAGGGCACGATGCGCGAAGCCTTCGCCGCCGATCCCAAGCGCTTCGAGAGGTTTTCCGCCACTGACGGCGATCTCCTTCTCGACTGGTCGAAATGCGCGGTCGACGCGAATACGATGGCGATGCTCGAGAAGCTCGCCGATGCCGCCGATCTCGCGGGACGCCGCGCCGCCATGTTCGAAGGCAAGAAGATCAACATCACTGAGAACCGCGCCGTTCTGCACACCGCGTTGCGCAACCTGACCGGCAGGAGCGTCGTCGTCGACGGCCAGGACACCAAGGCCGATGTGATTGCCGTGCTCGACGCCATGGGCGCCTTCGCCGACGCCATCCGTTCCGGCACGGCGGCCGGCGCCACCGGCAAGAAGATCACCGACATCGTCAACATCGGCATCGGCGGTTCGGACCTCGGCCCGGCGATGGTGACGCTGGCGCTCGCGCCCTACCATGACGGGCCGCGCGCGCACTACGTCTCCAATGTCGACGGCGCGCATATCCATGACACGCTGAAGGGTCTGTCGGCGGAGACGACCCTGTTCATCATCGCGTCCAAGACCTTCACGACCGTCGAGACGATGACGAATGCCGAGACGGCGCGCCGCTGGGTGGAAAAGGCGCTGGGAAAGGAAGCGATCGGTAAGCATTTCGCCGCCGTCTCGACCGCGCTCGACCTCGTGGCGAAGTTCGGCATCGAGCAGGACCGCGTCTTCGGCTTCTGGGATTGGGTCGGCGGCCGCTATTCGGTCTGGAGCGCCATCGGCCTGCCGGTGATGATTTCCATCGGTCCGCGCAATTTCCGCGCCTTCCTTGACGGCGCGCATGAGATGGACGAGCATTTCCGCTCGGCACCCATGCAGGAGAACCTGCCGGTGCTGTTGGGGCTGATCGGCTGGTGGCACCGGGTCGTTTGCAAATATCCGGCCCGCGCCGTCATTCCCTACGACCAGCGCCTGTCGCGCCTGCCGGCCTATCTGCAGCAGCTCGACATGGAATCGAACGGCAAGAGCGTCACTCTGGACGGCACCGCGGTTACCACGCCGACCGGCCCGCTGGTCTGGGGCGAACCCGGCACCAACGGCCAGCATGCCTTCTTCCAGCTCCTGCACCAGGGCACCGACTTCATCCCGGTCGAATTCCTCGCCGCCGCCATTGGCCATGAGCCCGAACTCAAGCACCAGCACGATCTTCTGCTCGCCAACTGCCTGGCGCAGTCGGAAGCCTTCATGAAGGGCCGCACGCTGGATGAGGCGCGCACGCAGATGCTGGCCAAGGGCATGAAACCGGCTGATGTCGATCGCATCGCGCCGCATCGCGTCTTCTCAGGCAACCGACCCTCGCTCACCATCCTCTACCGAAAGCTCGATCCGCGCACGTTGGGCCGGGTCATCGCGCTTTACGAGCATCGCGTTTTCGTCGAGGGCACGCTCTTCAACATCAATTCCTTCGACCAATGGGGCGTCGAACTCGGCAAGGAACTGGCCACGGGGCTGCTGCCTGTCGTCGAGGGCAAGGAGACTGCCGCAAAACGCGACGCCTCGACTGCCGGACTGGTGGCTCATATCCACCAATTGCGCGGCAAGGAGTAAAAGGGTTGGCGGATATCAAGGGAATACTGTTCGATAAGGACGGCACGCTCGTCGACTTCAACGCGACCTGGCTCGGTGTCGCTGACTTCATGGCGATGGATGCCGCCGAAGGCGATCGCTGGAAGGCTGATCGCCTGCTCGCCGCCGCGGGTTTCGACTTCGTCAGCAAGCGCTTCAAGCCCGATTCGATCTTCGCCTCGGGCTCGAACATGGATGTCGTCGAACTCTGGTTTCCGCGCCTGTCGGACGAAGACCAGATGCATGCCGTTTCGCGCTTCAACGAGATCACCTCGGCGCAGGGCTCGGCCATGGCGGTCGCGCTGCCGGGCGTCGTCGACTCGCTGCGCGCGCTGCACCAGCGATCCTATCGCATGGGCGTCGCCACCAATGATTCGACCAGCGGCGCCGAAAAGACGCTTGCCACGCTCGGCATCGCGCAGCTCTTCGATGCCGCCTTCGGCTATGACGCCGTGGCCAATTCCAAGCCGGCGCCCGACACCGTTGTCGCCTTTTGCGATTTGACAGGGTTGAAGCCCGGCGAGATCGCCATGGTCGGCGACAACCGCCATGACCTCGAAATGGCGCGGGCCGGCGGCTGCGGGCTGGCGGTGGGCGTGCTCTCCGGCACCGGCACACGCGACTCGCTGGCGCCGATGGCCGACGTCGTTCTGGACTCGGTCGCCGACCTGCCTGATTTTCTCGCCACGCGGGTGAGCGCGGCGACGGGCTAACCTGGTTCCGCCACAAGCGCGAAGACGGCGCTCGGCTTCGGCTCGCCGCCGCCGTTGCCGCCGACATCCGGCACCTGATATTCGCCGAGCAAGCATAGCCGTGGCCTGGGCAGCCAGGCGCGGCCGGGGTCGCCGACCAGAACGTCGATGCCGGCGGCCAGGCAGCGGTCGAGGAACGGCATCATCCGCTGCCCTACGTCCTGCGCGTAGAAGACGTCCCCGGCGAGCACCAGGTCGACCGCCGGCGGCGCACCATCGGTGACATCCTCACTGCGTATCCGGATGGCGACGCCATTGGCTTCCGCGTTGAGGCGCAGCGCCACGGCGCCGTTGGTGTCAATTTCCGCCGCGATCACCGCGCGCGCCCCGGCTTTTGCCGCCGCGATGCCGACCAGCCCCGAGCCGGCGCCGAGGTCGAGCACGCGCTTGCCGGCGACGATCGACGGACGGTCGAGGATGTGGCGGGCCAGCGCCGCGCCGCCCGCCCAGACATAAGCCCAGTAGGGTGGCTGCGGCTCCGCCCGGCCCTCGTCACCGTCGTCCGGTTCGAGCAGCCGCCGCAGGCCGCTGGCGGGATGCGCCAGATAGAGCCTGATCTCCGGCACTGATGTCACCGGCGCCAGCCGCATGTTCGCCTTGATGAATTCCGCCGGATCGGGTGCGTTCGCCCGCTCTCGCCTCAGGCCGTCCGTGGGATCCCTCAAGCCTGGTTCCGCAACGCGCGACGCAGGATCTTGCCGACCGGTGTCTTCGGCAGTTCGGTGCGGAACTCGATGTGTTTCGGCCGCTTGTAGCCGGTCAGGTTCTCGCGGCAGTAAGCCATCAGCGCCTCGACGGTGAGCGCCGGATCCTTCTTGACCACGAACAATTTAGGCACTTCGCCAGAATGCTCGTCGGGCACTCCGATCGCCGCCACTTCCAGCACGCCGGGGTGATGCGCCACCACTTCTTCCAGTTCATTGGGATAGACGTTGAAGCCGGAGACCAGGATCATGTCCTTCTTGCGGTCGACGATCTTGGTGTAGCCGCGTTCGTCCATGAAGCCCATGTCGCCGGATTTGAAGAAACCGTCCCTGGTCATGACCTTGGCGGTCTCGTCGGGCCGGTTCCAGTAGCCGGCCATCACTTGCGGGCCGCGGATGCAGATCTCGCCCACCTCGCCGAGCGGCACGTCGTTGCCGTCATCGTCGCGGATGGAGATTTCCGTGGAAGGCAGCGGCAGGCCGATCGTACCGGTGAAGTCGCCGGAGCTGAACTTGTTGGCGGTCGCCACCGGCGAGGTTTCGGAGAGCCCATAGCCTTCGCTCACAGGGCAGCCGGTCAGTGCCTTCCAGCGTTCGGCGACGCCCTTCTGGACCGCCATGCCGCCGCCCAGCGTCAGGATCAGCGGCTTGAAGTCCAGCTTGCGGAAGTCCTCATTGTTGAGCAGCGCGTTGAAAAGCGTATTGAGGCCCGGGAAGATGTGCATCGGGTATTTCGCCAGTTCCTTGACGAAGCCCGGAATGTCGCGCGGGTTGGGGATCAGCACGTTCTGTGCACCCTGCTGCATGCCCATCAGCGCGTTCACCGTCAGGGCGAAGATATGATAGAGCGGCAGCGCGCAGATGAAGTTGGGGTGCGCCGGTTTCGGCTTGACGGTGTAAGCGTCCTCCACCCACAGCGAATTCTGCGCAACGTTCGAAAGCACGTTGCGATGCAGCAGCACGGCGCCCTTCGAGACGCCCGTGGTGCCGCCCGTATATTGCAGGAAGGCGATGTCGTCGCCAGAGACCACAGGCGGCTTGAAGGCGATGGTCGCGCCGGTCTTGAGCACGGCATTGAATTTGATGTGTCCGGGCAGCGACCATGCCGGAACCATCTTCTTCACCCGCCGCACGACGAGGTTGACGATGGCGCCCTTGAGGCCGCCCAGCATGTCGCCCATGGCGGCGACGATGACATGCCTCACCGTCGTTCTGGCGATCACCGCCTGCAGCGTGCCGGCGAAGTTCTCGAGGATGACGATCGCCTGCGCGCCTGAATCATTGAGCTGGTGTTCCAGTTCGCGCGGGGTATAGAGCGGGTTGACATTCACCACGGTGTAGCCGGCGCGCAGGACGGCCATCATCGCCACCGGATATTGCAGCACGTTCGGCATCATCAGGGCCACGCGCGCGCCCTTCTCCAGGCCTCTTGCCTGCAGGTAGGCACCGAATGCAGCCGACAGCCGCTCGAGCTCGGCGTAGGTGATAGACTTGCCCATGCACACGAAGGCCGGCTGTGCGCCGAATTGCTTGCAGGCGCCGACAAGAAACTCGCCGATGGACTTGTAGGGCAGGGCGCCGATCTCCGCCGGCATGTTCTTCGGATAGCTTTTCAGCCACGGCTTTTCCGGCAGGCCGGCGGTAAGCTCGGTTATCGCCTTCGGCAGGCCCCTTGAGGCGGGCTTGGCGGCGGCCGGCTTCCCGGCCGCTGTCTTTCCGGTTGCCGGCCCGGTTGCCGGCTTGCCCGCCTTCGCGGTGGCCGCCTTGGCCTTTGTCGTGGCGGGTTTGGCGGCCGGCCTCGCCGCCGGCTGGGGGTGCGCTGCTTTAGCGGTCGACTTGGCCTTCGGCGAGGCGGCAGACCCGGCAGCCTTGGGTGCATCTGTTCGGGCGGCGGCCTTGGCCTTTGCTGTCGTCTTGCCTGCTTTTGCCACCTGTCTCTCCCTGTCGGCTTCGATCCGGAGCGCCGGCCTCCTGACAAAGCGTCCTCCACATCGGTCGCGGATTTCCGGGAAATCCGGCCATCGTCTATGTATTGTGTCTATCGGCGACCGTGCAAGTCTTGCCCCGGCGACAGGGCGGGGAAAGATTTACCGCTGGACTCCGATACTCCCATGACCATCGCGTCGTGTCTCGGCGGGAAGGCGGACCTCCGACCGTCAGGCCGCCCCGGGTCGTTTCCGAAGGCGGAGGATCAATAAAAAAATGCAGTTGTTAACAATGTCGTGAGCGGAAAAGATTGCTCGTTTTTTCTATCGCTGGGGCACAATCCGGATTCTTTTCCTGCTTCCCGTGGGGTACGCACGCTAGGTGTTCCAAAGGCCAACAAACGGTGCTTATATGCGCGCTTCGCGAGCCTGATAGAGGGGCTTGAGAGAAAATCAGGGAGTGCTCAATGAAAAAGACAATGACTTTTGCAGCCGCGTTGCTGGCTGCAAGCGTCCTCAGCGGCATGGCCAGTGCCAAGACGCTCGTCTATTGCTCGGAAGCGTCGCCGGCCAATTTCGATCCGGGTACGACGACTGGCGGTAACGACTTCGACGCGTCTTCGCGCACCGTCTATTCGCGACTGGTCGAATTCAAGCATGGCGGCACCGAGATCGAGCCGGGCCTCGCCGACAAATGGGAAATTTCCGACGACGGTCTGGTCTATACTTTCCATCTGCATCCGGGGGTGAAGTTCCAGACCACCGACTATTTCAAGCCGACGCGCGACCTCAACGCCGATGACGTCGTCTTCTCCTTCGATCGCCAGTTCAACAAGCAGAATCCCTGGAACGGCGACAAGTATCTGCCGAACCTCACCTGGGACTATTACACCGGCATGGACATGCCGAAATATGTCGCCAAGTGGGAGAAGGTCGACGACCTAACCGTGAAGCTGACGCTGACCGAGCCGAACGCGCCGATGCTGGCCAATCTGGGCATGGACTTCGCCTCGATCGTGTCGAAGGAATATGCCGACCAGCTGCAGAAGGACGGCAAGATGGCCGACTTCTCGACCAAGCCGATCGGCACCGGCCCGTTCCAGTTCGTCGACTATCAGCTGGATTCGGTTATCCGTTACGCAGCCAACCCGGACTATTTCAAGGGCAAGGAGAAGATCGATGACCTCGTCTTCGCCATCACGCCTGACGCGACCGCTCGTATCCAGAAGGTGCTGGCCGGCGAATGCGACATCGCGCCCTATCCGAACCCGGCCGACATCGCCACCATCAAGGCCAACAAGGATGTGACCTTGATGGATCAGGCCGGCCTGAACATCGGCTATATGAGCTACAACACCACCATCCCGCCGCTCGACAAGCCCGAGGTGCGTCACGCGCTCAACCAGGCGATCGACCGGGAAGCCCTGATCAAGTCGCTGTTCCAGGACGCCGGCGCGACGCCCGCCGAGAACCTCATCCCGCCGACCATGTGGTCGTGGGACAAGGATGTGAAGACCGACGCCTACAACCCGGACGAGGCCAAGAAGGTGCTCGAGGCTGCCGGGCTGAAGGAAATCCAGCTCTGGGCTTCCGACCGCGTTCGTCCCTACAACCCGAACTTCCAGCGTGCCGCCGAACTGATCCAGGCGGACTGGGCCAAGGTCGGCGTGAAGGCAACCATCGTCAACTATGAGTGGACGAAGTACCGCGAGGAAGGCAAGAAGAAGGACCGTCCCGGCGCTTTCCAGATCGGCTGGACCGGCGACAATGGCGATCCGGACAACTTCTTCGCCACCCTCTTCGCCTGCTCCGCCATCGGCGTCTCGAACTATTCGAGCTGGTGCGACAAGGATTTCGAGGACCTGATCCAGAAGGCCAAGAAGACCAGCGACCAGGCTGAGCGCACGAAGCTCTATCAGCAGGCGCAGGTGATCTTCGCGAAGGAAGCCCCTGCTTTCCTCCTGGCGCACAGCCAGGTCTACTCGGTGGTTCGCAACAATGTCACCGGCTACAAGATGGATCCTCTCGGCATTCACCGCTTCGACGGCGTTGACAAGGCCGAATAATATTGCGAACGGGGCGGCGCAACTAGGCGCCGCCCCATTCCATATTGACGATGCTCCGATATCTTCTCAATAAAATTGCCCTCCTGATCCCGACCCTGGTCGGGATCACCATCTGTGCCTTCGCCTTCGTACGGCTGCTGCCCGGCGATCCGATCCTCGCCATGGCCGGCGAGCATGGCGTCGCCCCGGCCCGCTACGAAGAGCTCAAGCAACAGTTCGGCTACAATCTGCCGATCTGGGAGCAGTATGCGCGCTATGTCGGCGAGGTCGCCACCGGCGATTTCGGCGTCTCCATTTCGTCCAAGCGCCCGGTCCTCGAGGAATTCAAGACGCTCTTCCCGGCGACGCTGGAACTGTCCTTCTTCGCCATGATCTTCGCCATGGTGATCGGCATTCCCGCCGGCATCTTCGCCGCCGTCAAGCGCGGCTCTTGGTTCGATCAATCGCTGATGGGCACCGCGCTTGTCGGCTATTCGATGCCGATTTTCTGGTGGGGCCTGCTGCTCATCATCTTCTTCTCCGGCTATCTCGGCTGGACGCCGGTCTCGGGCCGTATCGGCCTGCAATTCTTCTTCAAGCCGATCACCGGCTTCATGACCGTCGACAGCCTCCTCTACGGCAAGTGGGACGCATTCCGATCGGCGCTCAGCCATCTCGTCCTTCCGGCGATCGTGCTCGGCACCATTCCGCTGGCGGTAATCGCGCGCCAGACCCGTTCGGCCATGCTGGAGGTGCTGGGCGAGGACTATGTCCGCACAGCGCGCGCCAAGGGCCTGTCGTCCGCCCGCGTCGTTGGAGTGCATGCGCTTCGCAACGCGCTGATCCCGGTCGTCACCACCATCGGCCTGCAGGTCGGCACGCTGCTCGCAGGCGCCATCCTCACCGAAACCATCTTCGCCTGGCCGGGCATCGGCAAGTGGATGGTCGATTCCATCTTCAAGCGCGACTATGTCGTCGTGCAGTCAGGCCTGCTCTTGATCGCTCTCATCGTCATGGCGGTGAACCTCATCGTCGATGTGCTCTATGCCGTCATCAACCCGCGCATCAGGGCGGCGTAGATGAGCCAGTCGACAGAAATCGCCCCGATGGCCGCCGGCAGCCCGGATCGGCTCACCGGCCTCAAGACCTTCTGGCACTATTTCTCGGTGAACCGCGGCGCCGTGATCGGCCTGTTCGTCTTCATCCTCCTGGTGCTGGCCGCGCTCTTCGCGCCCCTGCTCGCGCCCTACGCGCCGGATGTCCAGGACAAGACCGCTTTTCTGCGGCCCCCGGCGTGGCAGGAAGGCGGCTCGACGCAATATCTGCTCGGCACCGATCCCGTCGGCCGCGATATCCTCTCGCGCCTGCTCTACGGCGCGCGCTTCTCGCTGCTGATCGGCGCGGTCGTCGTTACGCTGGCGCTCACCGGCGGCATCACGCTCGGCCTGCTCGCCGGATATTTCCGCGGCTGGGTCGATGTCGCGATCATGCGCGTCATGGACCTGATCCTGGCCTTTCCGTCGCTGCTGCTGGCCCTGGTTCTGGTCACCATCCTTGGCCCTGGCTTGTTCAACGCCATGCTGGCGATCGCGCTGGTCTTGCAGCCGCATTTCGCCCGCCTGGTTCGCGCGGCCGTCATGGCCGAGAAGAGCCGTGAATATGTCGTGGCGGCGAAGGTCGCCGGCGCCGGCCATATCAGGCTGATGCTTGCCACCATTCTGCCGAACTGCCTGGCGCCGCTGATCGTCCAGGGCACGCTGTCTTTCTCCAACGCCATCCTGGAGGCCGCAGCGCTCGGCTTCCTCGGCCTCGGCGCGCAGCCGCCGACACCGGAATGGGGCACCATGCTCGCCTCGGCGCGCGAGTTCATCCTGCGCGCCTGGTGGGTGGTGACTTTCCCGGGCCTTGCCATCCTCATCACCGTGCTTGCCATCAACCTGGTCGGCGACGGCTTGCGCGATGCGCTCGATCCCAAGCTCAGGAGGTCGTGATGGCGCTGCTCGACATCCAGAACCTCGTCGTCGAATTCCAGACCGCCTCGGGACCGTTCCGCGCCGTTGACGGCGTCTCGCTCCACGTCGACGAGCGCGAGGTGCTGGCCATCGTCGGCGAATCCGGCTCGGGCAAGTCGGTGTCGATGCTTGCCGTGATGGGTTTGCTGCCGTGGACGGCCACCGTCACCGCTGACCGCATGACCTTCAACGGCCGCGATCTCCTCAAGATGAGCCCGGGGGATCGTCGCAAGATCATCGGCAAGGACATCGCCATGATCTTCCAGGAGCCGATCGCCAGCCTCAATCCCTGCTTCACCGTCGGCTTCCAGATCGAGGAAGTGCTGCGCTTTCACATGGGCATGGACAAGGCCCAGCGCCGTGCGCGCGCGATCGAGCTTTTCAAGCAGGTGGGCATTCCCGATCCCGCCGATCGGCTCAATTCCTTCCCGCACCAGATGTCGGGCGGCCAGTGCCAGCGCGTCATGATCGCCATGGCGATCGCCTGCAACCCGAAGCTGCTGATCGCCGATGAGCCGACCACCGCGCTCGACGTCACCATCCAGAAGCAGATCCTCGATCTGCTGGTCTCGCTGCAGGCCAAATACGGCATGGGCCTGATCATGATCACCCACAATATGGGCGTGGTGGCCGAGACCGCCGACCGCGTCATCGTCCAGTACAAGGGTCGCAAGATGGAAGAGGCCGACGTGCTGTCGCTCTTTGAATCGCCGAAGAGCAACTACACGCGCGCTCTGCTCTCCGCGCTGCCGGAAAATGCCGTCGGCGACCGCCTGCCGACCGTGTCCGACATGCTGTTCGAGCCCGCGCCCCAGGAAGCCAGGGTGACCGGAGCGGGCGCATGACCAAGGTCGTCGAAGGCAAGGACATCAAGCGGGACTACCATGTCGGCGGCGGTCTGTTCCGCGGCGCGCGCACCGTGCATGCGGTCAAGGGCGTCTCCTTCAGCGTCGACAAGGGCAAGACGCTTGCGATCGTCGGCGAGAGCGGCTGCGGCAAGTCCACGCTCGCCCGCATCATCACGCTGATCGACCCGGCGACGTCAGGCGAGCTGTTCATCGACGGCAACAAGGTCGACATCGCCAGGGACGGCCTGTCGAAAGAGATGCGCCGCAAGGTGCAGATCGTTTTCCAGAATCCCTATGGCTCGCTCAATCCGCGCCAGAAGATCGGCGATGTTCTCGGGGAGCCGCTGCTCATCAACACCGACAAGTCGGCCGAGGAGCGGCGCGAACTGGCGATGAAGATGCTGAAGAAGGTCGGGTTGGGACCGGAGCATTACAACCGCTACCCGCACATGTTCTCGGGCGGCCAGCGCCAGCGCATCGCCATCGCCCGCGCGCTGATGCTGAACCCGAGCCTGCTGGTGCTGGACGAGCCGGTTTCGGCGCTCGACCTCTCTGTGCAGGCGCAGGTGCTGAACCTGCTGGCCGACCTGCAGGACGAGTTCCAACTGACCTACGTCTTCATCAGCCACGACCTGTCGGTGGTGCGCTACATCGCCGACGACGTGATGGTCATGTATTTCGGCGAAGCGGTCGAATACGGCCCGCGCGACGAGGTATTCTCCAACCCTCAACACGCCTACACCAAGACGCTCTTCGCCGCGACGCCGCGCGCCGACGTGGCCTCGATCAAGACGAGGCTGGCGAAGAAGAAGGCAGCCTGACGCAAGGCGTCAGGCACCGATCCATCACGACAACTTCGCGATAATCGCCCGCAGGGCTTCGCCGAATTTGTGCACTTCTTCCACCGTGTTGTAGTGCACCAACGAGGCGCGGATCGCGCCGCTGTCCATCGAAAGGTTTAGCCGCTTCATCAGCCGCGGTGCATACATATGGCCGTCGCGGATGCCGATCTGCATGGCGGCCATCTCCTCGACGATCCGTTGCGGCGACAGCTTGCCGATGTTGAAGCAGAAGGTCGGCACGCGCTCGTCGATGCGCGCCTCGTCGGCAACGCCGTAGATGGTGGCGCCGCAATCCTTCAACACCTTCATCATCTCGCGCGCCAGCATCAACTCGTAACCACGGATGGCGCCCATGCCGGCGACGATGTTGTCGCGGCGCGAGCGATTGTTCTCGGGCAGGAAGTTCCGGCCGATCGATTCAAGATATTGGACGGCCGCATCCATGCCCGAGACATTCTCGTAGATGAAAGTGCCGGCCTCGACCTTGTAGGGCGGCTCGTCGGGAATGAAATCCTCGCGGAAGGTGGGCAACCGCTTCAGCGTGTCGAAGCGGCCCCACAGGAAGCCCATATGCGGTGAGAAATTCTTGTAGCCGGAGCAGACGAGATAGTCGCAGTCCCAGGCTTGCACATCCATCAGCCCGTGCGGTCCGTAGTGCACGCAGTCGAGGAACACTTCGGCGCCGGCGGCATGCGCGATTTTCGCCACAGAGGCCACATCGACGATCGAGCCGATCGAATGCGCCGTCACCGTGCAGGCGACGAGCCGCGTGCGTTCCGAGACGAGCGGCTTGAGGTCGTCGACATCCAGGTTGCCGTCCTCGCGCATGCGCCACCATTTGAACTTGGCACCGGAGGATTCCAGCGCCAGCCAGGTGGCGATGTTGGCGTCGTGATCCATGTCGGTGACGATGATCTCGTCGCGCTCCTGAAGCATCTGGCCGATGCCGAGGCTGACCAGCCGGATAAACGAGGTCGCGTTCATGCCGAAGCAGATTTCGGACGGGCTGTAGGCGTTGATGAGGAGCGCAACGCTTGTCCGCGCCCGCGCGACCGACTGGTCGACGGTGACGCTGCGGCCATAGCGGCCGCCGCGCTGCACATTGTGCGAAACCAAGTGGTTGGTCACGGCATCCAGCACGCTTTGCGGGATCTGCGCGCCCGCGGCATTGTCCATGAATATGAAATCGCCGGCCTGCTTGAGCGCCGGGAACATGTCCCGGATTTTTCCGACGGGAAATGCGGCGGCGTTCATGCGGTCGGTCTGATGTCTGTTCACGGGGGTACGCTCCAGGGGGGAATTTGGACGGATCGATTGGTCAGGTCAGCGCGTCTTCTCGGTCTGGAAGCGGCGCTCCAGCAGGCTGACGAGGCGGACCATCGGCCAGAGGAAGATGAGATAGACCAGCGCCGCCCCGATCAGCGGCGAGGGGTTTGCGTAGAGCGACTGCGCATTGGTCGCCTCCTTCAAAAGTTCAGGCAGCGCCACGGTCGAGGCCAGCGAAGTGTCCTTGAACATCGAGACGCAGTTGCTGGTCATCGGCGGGATGACCACGCGGATCGCCTGAGGCAGCACCACCTTGCGCAAGGTCAGCATGAAAGGCAGGCCGAGCGCTTGCGCCGCCTCGAACTGGCCCTTCGGAATGCTTTCTATGCCGGAGCGGAACACTTCGGCAGAGTAGGCCGACATGATGATGGCGAATGCCGTCACGGCGGACGCCCAGGACGACAGGCGGATGCCGAGGAAAGGCAGCGCGTAATAGATCAGGATCAGCACCACCAGCACGGGCAGGGCGCGGAAGATGTCGGTATAGCCGATGGCAAGCCAGCGCAGCGGCTTCGGCCCATAGAGCCGCACCAGGCTGATCACAAGTCCGACAATTATGCCGATGACGATGCTCATCAGCCCGAGCAGCAGTGTGTTGAGGAAGCCGCGCAGCAGCGCCGGCAGGCTCGACGCGATGACCTCGGGGTTGAAGAAGGTGTCGATCAGCGACATGGGAGCGTTCCCGAACCGTTTGCGTCTTGCGACGCCAGTGCCAAGCCGGTTTACCGGGATCGGCGAAGCCTACCAGAGAGGGCCCCCGGGCAGGTCTTGTGTGAAACGGGACGTGCCGGCCTTGCGAGCCGGCACGTCGCCTTTGTCCGTCGCCGCTCAGGCCTTGGGCATCGGCATTTCCTTGACGGTCGAGGAGTCGGCCGGGGCATCGGTGCCGAACCACTTCTTGTGGATGGCGGCCAGCGTGCCGTCCTTCTTCATCGCTGTCAGCGCGTCGTTCAGCTTGCCGAGCAGCGGATGGTCCTTGCTCATCATCAGCCCGTACTGCTCGCCCGTCTTGATGCGCTGCTTGACGACGAGGTCCTTCATCTTCTGGAAGGAATACTGCATGCCCGGGATGTCGCTGACGGCGGCGTCGACGCGGCCCGCGCTGAGGTCGAGCAAAAGGTTCTGCTGCGTGTCGTAGCCCTTCACGTCGCTGAAGCCGTCGGCCGCCTGGTGGTTCTTGACCCAGGTCTCGCCGGTGGAACCGGACAGCACGCCGACGATTTTGCCCTTGAGGTCGGCCTCGGTGTTGATCGCGCTGTCGGTCTTGGTGGCGATGCCCATGTCGGAATCATAGTAGGGCTGGGTGAACGACAGCGTTTTCAGTCGCTCCGGCGTGATGGTGATCGAGGAGATCGCGACATCGATGCGATTGGAGCTGACAGCCGCAAACAGGGCCTGGAAGCCAAGATCGGCGATATCGGTGGTCATGCCGATGCGCTTGGCCGCTTCGTTGATGATATCCACCTCGAAGCCCTCGAAGGTGCCGCTCTCGTTCTTGTATTCGAAGGGTGGATTGGTCGGGTAGGCGCCGACATTGAGAACGTCGGCGGCATAAGCGGTGGCGGGGCCGGCGGCGATACCGATGGCCGCGGCCAGAACAAGCAGGTTGCGACGCGTAAAGCTCATTTGGTTTCCCTCTGGGTCTTCCCTCTGGTTGTCGATCGGGCGGGGCTTGCCCCGCACGGTTTCTTGCCGCCCCGCCTCCCAGCGGGGCGTCAATTCATGGCGGCGACCATGCGCTCCAGCGCGGTCGCGATCTGGTCGCGGTCACGGCACACACACATGCGCAGGAATGCTGCCGCCGAATTTCCAAACAGGTGACCGGGCGCCAGCCCGACCCGTGCGGTCTCCAGGATACTGGTGCAGACCTGCCGCGCATCGCTTTCGCCTTCCATGGCGAAGAAGGCATACATGCCGCCGCGCGGTTTGGTCGGCAGGATGATGCCGGGGATTTGCGCCAGCCTGTCATAGGCGAGGTCGAGGCCAGTCCTGATCCGCTGCCTGATTTCCTCCACCAGCGGCTCGCCCTGGCGGATTGCGGCAACGGCGCCCGCCTGGATCGGTGCTGCTGTGCCGCTGTTGACATATTGCGTCATCGCGCCAAGCTGATCGGCAACGCCTGAAGGATGCGTCAGCCAGCCGATACGCCAGCCGGTCATCGCCCAGGCTTTCGAGAAGCTGTTGACCGACAGCACCCGGTCGCCGTCCTCGGCGAGCTGCAGGATCGAAGGCGCGACGTCGCCGTCGAAATAGAGCCGGCCATAGACCTCGTCTGAGATGATCCAGATGCCGGTGCGCCGGCTGAAATCAAGCAGCGCCCGCATTTCCTCGCGCGACGCGGTCCAGCCGGTCGGGTTGGACGGCGTCGACAGGAAGATGGCGCGGGTGCGCGCGTCGCAGATTGCGAAAAGCCGGTCGAGATCGAGCTGCCAGTCGCCCTTGAAGTCGAGCGAGAACGGCCGCGGCTCGCCGCCGATCAGATGGATGGCATTGTGGATGTTGGGCCATTGCGGCGCGACATAGACGACGTTGGTGCCGGTATCGACCAGCAGTTCCAAGGCCAGATAAAGCGCCTGCATGCCGCCCGGCGTCACCGTGGTGCGCGCGATAGGGATGGAGCGGCCGTGGATGCGCGTCTGGTACTCCGACAGCGCCTCGTTGAGCGGGCCGTGCCCGCGCATGTTGGGAACGTAGAAGGTCAGGCCCTCGTCGAAAGCGGCCTTTGCCGCGTCGCGGATGAAGGCCGGCGTCACCATGTCGCCCTCCCCGTACCACAGCGCGATCACATCGCCGAGTTCCCGGGCGCGGACCGCCAGGTTTGCGATGTTTTCGGTGTGCAAGTCGCGAATTTGCGCCCGCACGCCATCGAAAGCATAGCGCGCGCTGGACGACGACTGGGGCAACACAAACGACAAGGACGGAACCCTCCCACCCGGAGCCCATGGTGGACTGCCAGATCTCTCGGCACGGCAGCCGCAATCGACTTGGATGCTATCCAAAGTGCCGGGCTTTTCAAGGCAAAAGTTTTAAGCTTAAAAAATTCAGAGGGCCCGTTGCTCCGCCGATACGCCTTTTGGCCTCTATTCCAGTTCCTCGCGCGCGGCGGCGCAGTTCGCTGCTGCGCCGGCGCCAAGGAACATCGTGTCGCTGGCCAGCACGAAGAAGCTCGCGCCGATGGCCGCCCATCGGCCGACATTTTGCGGGCTGGCGCAGAATATGCCGGCGGTCCTGCCATGGGCGAGCGTCGCGGCGATGATGCTCTTGATTGCCACATCGAGCCTGTCCGCGCCCTTTGGCCCGACTGCGTCGATCGACACCGAGAGATCGCCCGGGCCGACGAAAACCAGGTCGATTCCGTCGACGGCCGCGATCGCCTCGATATTGGCCAGCCCTTGGGCGGTCTCGACCTGGACGGCCACGACGATCCGATCATTGGCGGCGGCAAGATATTCGGGAATGCGATAGCCGTAGCCGGCGGCCCGGCCGGGGCCGACGCCGCGATCGCCCATCGGCGGATAGCGCGAGGCCTTGACGGCCATCGTGGCCTGGGCGGCTGTCGAGACGCGAGGAACGAGCACGCCTTGCGCGCCGCTGTCCAGCGCCGACTGGATGGCTTCCGGCGCGTGTCCGGGAACGCGCACCATCGCCGGCACGCGATGCACGTCGGCGGCGCGCACCATGGCCTCGACCATGTCGCGCGAGATCTGCGCGTGTTCCCAGTCGATGCACAGGAAATCGAGACCGGAGGATGCCATCACTTCCACGGCGACCGGATGGGGAATTGCGGCGAAGGACCCGATGAGGTTCGTCTTGCCGACGCATTTCTGGCGGAACTCGCTCATACCGATCCCCTGTTCGTGCTCCCAATGCATATCCGCAAACGACAGCGAGGCGAAGCTATTTCAGGCTTGAAATATTTTTGCCGGGGCCTAGCGTATCGGGCCTACTTACGCCCAAGGCTTCCGGACATGATCAAGGCACATCCCCTGCACGGCCCGAACAGATTGAAGCTCGGCGTCTTTTCCACGAACGCCGATGGCGGGCTTGCGATCACCGATGTGCCGGAACGCTGGACGGCGAGTTGGCAGGACAATCTGACGGCGGCGCAGATCGCCGACCGCGCGGGCCTTGAATTCATGCTGCCGATCGCAAGATGGCGCGGTTTCGGCGGCCGCAACAAGGTGCGCGAATTCTCCTTCGAGACCTTCACCTGGGCCGCCGCCCTTGCCGCCGCCACCGACCGGATCGGCCTGTTCATGACCGTGCATGTGCCGCTGGTGCATCCGCTCTACGCCGCCAAGGCGCTTGCGACGGTCGACCATGTCAGCCAGGGCAGGGCGGGGCTCAACATCGTCTGCGGCTGGAACCCGAAGGAATTCGGCATGTTCGGCACGCCGCTGGTCGAGAAGGGCTATGACCAGGCCGCCGAGTGGATCGAGATCCTCGAACGTCTCTATGCCTCGAGCGAGCCGCTCGATTATGAGGGTACCTATTATCGGCTGAAGGAGGCAGTAAGCCGGCCGGCCAGCCTGCAGGTGCCGCGCCCGGTGACTATGAATGCCGCCTTCGGCGGTCCGGGCCGCGATTTCGCTGCTGCCCGATGCGACTACCTGTTCACGACCTTTTCCGAGATGAGCGATGCCGGCAAGCATGTCGCCGACATCGGCGAGCGGGCCGCCAGGATAGGCCGCGACGTCGGCGTCTACACCGTGGCGCATGTGGTCTGCCGTCCGACCATGGAAGAAGCGCAGTCCTATTACACGCGCTACGCCGTCGCGATGGCCGATCACGAAGCGGTCGATGCCCACATGGCGGGCAAGAAGGAATTCTCCCAGTCGCACGACCCGCATGCCTATGACCGCTATCGCCAGCGTTTCGCGGGCGGCGCCGGCACCTATCCGCTGGTTGGCACACCGGAGACGATTGCCGCCGAAATGGCGGAAATTGCCGGGCATGGCTACCAGGGCATCGCGCTGTCCTTCGTCAGCTACACGCAGGAACTGCCCTATTTCTGTGACCACGTGCTGCCGCTGCTCAGGCAGGCGGGGCTTCGCCAGTAGCTACTCCGGTATCACCGCGGTCGCCTGGATCTCCACCTTGGCGCGGTCCTCGACCAGCGCCACAACCTGCATGGCCGCCATCGCCGGAAAATGCCGGCCGATCACGTCGCGATAGGCCTCGCCGATACCTTTGAGGTTGCCGACATATTCGGCCTTGTCGGTGAAATACCAGGTCATCGAGGTGATGTGCCGCGGCTCCCCGCCGGCTTCCGCCAGCACGGCGACGATGTTTGCGAGCGTCTGGCGCACTTGGCCGACGAAGTCGTCGGTCTCGAACTTGCATTCGGCGTTCCAGCCGACCTGGCCGCCGACGAACACCATGCGGCCGCGCGCCGCGACGCCGTTGGCATAGCCGACCGGTTTGGCCCAGCCCTCCGGCTGCAGGATCGTGTGCATGTCTAGCCTCCCCAAATCAGATAGCGCCAGCAATAATGCCGTTCGAAAAATTCACAGGCCCGGCCGGCAACTCAAGCCGCTCCCATCACCTGCCTGGCGATCACCACTTTCTGCACGTCCGAGGCGCCCTCGTAGATGCGCAGCGCCCGGATCTCGCGATATAGGCTCTCGACGATGTGGCCCTTGCGCACGCCGTCGCCGCCGTGCAGTTGCACCGCCTTGTCGATCACTTCCTGCGCCTTGTCGGTGGCGAAGAGCTTCGCCATCGCCGCCTCGCGGGTGACGCGGGCAGCTCCCATGTCCTTGGTCCAGGCCGCGCGATAGATCAGCAGCGCGGCGGCATCGACATCCAGCGCCATGTCGGCGATGTGGCCCTGCACCATCTGCAACTCCGCCATCGGCGCCCCGAACAGTTTGCGTTCGGCGGCCCGCCTGACGCTCTCGTCCAGCGCGCGGCGCGCGAAGCCGAGCGCGGCCGCGCCTACAGTCGAGCGGAAGACGTCGAGCACCGACATGGCGATGCGGAAACCATCGCCTGGCTTGCCGATCATGGCGGAAGCCGGAACGCGGACATTATCGAAGGAGAGCCGCGCCAGAGGGTGAGGGGCGATGACCTCGAGACGCTCGGCGATGCCAAGACCACTCGTCTCGGCCGGCACTATGAAGGCGGAAATGCCCTTGGCGCCCGGCGCCTCGCCGGTGCGTGCGAAGACGACATAGAGGTCGGCGATGCCGCCGTTGGAGATCCAGGTCTTTTCGCCGGAAAGCAGGTAGTCGCCGCCGTCGCTGACTGCCGTCATCTCCATATTGGCGACGTCCGACCCCGAGCGTGGCTCCGACAGCGCAAAGGCGGAGATCGCCCGGCCTGCCCGCGTCTTGTCCAGCCAGCGTTGCTGCTCCGGCGTGCCGAACAGCGATATCGCGCCGGTGCCCAGCCCCTGCATGGCGAAGGCGAAATCGGCGAGCCCGTCATGGCGCGCCAGCGTCTCGCGCGTGATGCAGAGCGCGCGGACGTCGAGCGGTGCGGGGACGGCCGGGTCGAGCGCCGTCGGCCTCAGCCAGCCGTCGCGGCCAAGCATTGCCACGAGTTGGCGGCAGGCGGCGTCGACGTCATGGTGGTCGACGGGTAGATTTGTCGCGCACCAGACGTCGAGTTTTTCGGCGAGCTCGCGATGGCGATCTTCGAAGAAGGGCCAGTTTAGGAAGGAGCGGTCTGGCATCAATTCCCCTCGAACACCGGCTTTTCCTTGGCCACGAACGCGTTGTACGCCCGCTCGAAATCGCCGGTCTGCATGCAGATCGCCTGCGCCTGCGCTTCCGCCTCGATCGCCTGGTCGAGGCCCATCGACCATTCCTGGTTGAGCTGCGTCTTGGTGATGCCATGCGCGAAGGTGGGCCCGGAAACGATACGTGCCGCCATGTCGAGCGCATCGGCCTCGAGCGCCGCCGGCTCCACCAGGCGGTTGTAGAAACCCCAGCGCTCGCCCTCAGTCGCGCTCATGGTGCGGCCGGTATAGAGCAGCTCGGCGGCGCGGCCCTGGCCGATGATGCGCGGCAGGATCGCGCAGGCGCCCATGTCGCAGCCGGCAAGGCCCACGCGGGTGAACAGGAAGGCGGTCTTTGCCTCCGGCGTCGCGATGCGGATGTCGGAGGCCATGGCGATGATGGCGCCGGCGCCGACGGCCACGCCGTCGACGGCGGAGATGATAGGCTTGCCGCAGTTCAGCATCGCCTTGACGAAGTCGCCCGTCATGCGCGTGAAGGCGAGCAGCTGCTTCATGTCCATCTTGACCAGCGGTCCGATGATGTCGTGGACATCACCGCCCGAGCAGAAATTGCCGCCATTGGGCATGAACACCACGGCGTCGACGTCGTCGGCATAGACGAGATCGCGAAACGTATCGCGCAGCTCCGCGTAGCTGTCGAAGGTCAGCGGGTTCTTGCGATCGGGGCGGTCGAGCCGGATTTTCGCCACCTTGCCTTCGACCTGCCAGAGGAAGTGCTTGGGTTTGAGCTTTGCCATGGCGCTCATTCGCGTCCCTCCCAATTGCTGCGGAACGATTTCAGCATGCCGGCCAGCCGCCGCGCCTCATCGTCGCTGACATTGCCGAGCAGCTCTCCGACCCAATTCTCATGCGCGGCGGCGATCGCGGCGAAAGACTTCGTGCCGTCCTCGGTCAGCCGCACCATCGAGGTGCGGCGGTCGCCATTGCGCCGCGCCCGCGTCACCAGCCCTTCGGAAACCAGCCGGTCGACAATGCCCGTGACATTGCCGTTCGATACCAAAAGGAAACGCGACAGGTCGCTCATCAGCATGCCTTCCGGCACGCGGTAAAGCGCCGCCATCACGTCGAAGCGCGGCAGCGTCGTGTCGAACTCCTTCTTCAGCCGCTCGCGCAGCTCGGCCTCGATGGTGCGCGACGCGCGCAGCAGGCGTATCCACAGCCGCAGCCTGTCCTTGCCCGGTCCGGCGGAAGTCGGTCCCGCTACCATGTCTCGCCTCCGGAAATAGAGATCGCCTGTCCGGTGATCGAGCGCGCTGCATCGCTGCACAGCCACAGCACGGCGTCCGCGACTTCCTCGGGCTTGATGAATCGCCCTTGCGGATTTGTTGCCGACAGGGTCTTTCGCGCTTCCTCCGCCGAACGTCCCGTTTTCTCGGCGATGCGCCGGATTGACTCCTCCAGCATGTCGGTCTCGACGAAGCCCGGGCAGACGGCGTTGACGGTGACGCCGGATTTGGCGGTCTCGGCGGCCAGTGCCCGCATCAGCCCGACGACGCCATGCTTGGCCGCGACGTAAGGCGCGACATAGGCGTAGCCCTTCAGGCCGGCGGTGGAGGCCACGAACACCATGCGTCCAGCCTTCCGCTCCATCATGCCGGCCAGTGCCGGTTTCACGGTCAGGAAGGCGCCGGTGAGGTTGATGTCGAGCGTTCGCTGCCAGTCCGCTAAAGAGGTCTTGTGCGCCGGCGCGCTGCCTGCCATGCCGGCATTGGCAACGACGATGTCGAACGGTCCGCGCGCGGCTTCCGCCTTCTGGTAAACGGCCGCCATGTCGCCCTCGTTCGTGACGTCGGCGGCGAGTCCAAAGATGCGGTCATTCTCCTTCGCGACTTCGGCCAGCGCGGCCTCGCGCCGCCCGCAGATGGTGACGGCAACCCCGGCCTCTGCCAGCGCCAGCGCGATGGCCTTGCCGACGCCGGAACCGCCGCCGGTGACCAGCGCGTGCCTGCCGGCGATTTCGCGCGCGATGCTCATACTTTGAGCCCCGCCGCTGCTTCGCGTTCGGCCAGCCGGTAGATCTGATCGCGTCCGGGTAGATAGGGATCGGGCCATTTGACGCCGCGATCGCCGAGCGTCACTGCCGCGTGCAGCGTCCAGTAGGGGTCGGCAAGATGCGGCCTTGCCAGCGCCACCAGGTCGGCGCGGCCGGCCATCAGGATCGAGTTGGCGTGATCGGGCTCGTAGATGTTGCCGACCGCCATCGTCGCGATGCCGACCTCGTTGCGGATGCGGTCGGAAAACGGCGTCTGGAACATTCGGCCATAGACCGGCCTGGCGGCGATCGAGGTCTGGCCCGCGGATACGTCGCAAAGGTCGATGCCGGCTTCGTGCAGCAGCCTGGCGATCTCGACCGCGTCGGAGGGCGTGACGCCCTCGATTCCCACCCAGTCATTGGCCGAGATGCGCATCGAGATTGGCTTTTCCGCCGGCCACACCGCGCGCACCGCGTGGAAGATTTCGAGCGGATAGCGCATGCGGTTTTCCAGCGAACCGCCATAATCGTCGGTACGGCGGTTGGTCAGCGGCGTGATGAAGGCCGAGAGCAGGTAGCCATGCGCGGCGTGGATCTCCAGCATGTCGAAGCCGCAGCGCTTCGCCATCTCGGCTGAGGCGACGAACTGATCGCGCACCATGTCCATGTCGGCGCGGTCCATCGCCTTCGGCATCTGGTTCTTCGGCGACCATGGCACGGCCGAAGGGGCCATCACTGGCCAATTGCCGGAGGTGAGCGGCACGTCGGTTCCTTCCCAGCCGACGCGGGTTGAGCCCTTGGCCCCGGAATGGCCGATCTGGGCGCAGATCTTGGCTTCGGTCTCGGTATGGACGAAATCGACCAGGCGCTTCCAGGCGACCTCATGCTCGGGCTTGTAGAAGCCCGGGCATCCGGGCGTGATGCGGCCTTCCGGGCTGACGCAGGTCATCTCGATATAGACAAGCCCGGCGCCACCCTTGGCGCGCTCGGCATAGTGAGCAAAATGCCAGTCGGTCGGGCAGCCGTCGACCGCCTTGTACTGCGCCATCGGTGAGACGACGATGCGGTTGGTGAGCGTCATGTCGCGCAGCCTGAACGGCGCGAACATCGGCGCGCGGCGTAAGCTGTTGCCGCCGGCGCCGGCCTTGCGCTGGAACCATTCCTCGGCGTTCCCCAGCCATTCGGCGTCGCGCAGGCGAAGGTTCTCGTGACTGATGCGCTGCGAGCGGGTGAGCAGCGAATAGTTGAACTGAACTGGATCCAAACCGAGATATCGTTCGACTTCCTCGAACCATTCGAGCGAGTTGCGCGCCGCCGATTGCAGCTTCAGCACCTCGGTGCGCCGTGCATCCTCATATTTGCGGAACGCCGCTTCGAGGTCGGGCTCGGACTCGACATAGTCGGCAAGCGCCACCGCGCTCTCCAGCGCCAGCTTGGTGCCCGAGCCGATGGAAAAATGCGCCGAGGCCGCAGCGTCGCCCATCAGCGCCAGGTTCTTGTACGACCAGCGCTCGCACAGCACGCGCGGGAAGTTGATCCAGGCCGAACCTCTGATGTGGTTGGCGTTGGTCATCAGCTGATGGCCGCCGAGATGCTTTGCAAAGATGCGTTCGCAGGTCGCGATCGATTCCTGCTGCGTCATCTGGCCGAAGCCAAAGGCATTCCAGGTCTGCTCGCTGCATTCGACGATGAAGGTCGCGGTCTCGCTGTCGAACTGGTAGGCGTGCGCCCACACCCAGCCATGCTCAGTCTTCTCGAAGATGAAGGTGAAGGCGTCGTCGAATTTCTGTCTCGTCCCGAGCCACACGAACTTGCATTTGCGGGTATCGATGTCCGGCTTGAAGACATCGGCGAAGACGGCGCGCGACTTCGAGTTCAACCCGTCTGCGGCAACCACCAGGTCATGCGTCTCCATGAAGGGTCTGGGATCGGAAATCTCGGTCTCGAACATCATCTTGATGCCGAGCTCGCGGGCACGTCGCTGCAGGAGGATCAGGAGCCGCTTGCGGCCGATGCCGCAGAAGCCGTGGCCGGACGACACCGTGCGCACGCCGTCATGGATGACGGCGATGTCGTCCCAATAGGCGAAATGCTTCTTGATCCAGACGGCGCTGACCGGGTCGTTTTTGGGGAGGTTCTACAGCGTCTCCGCCGACAGCACAACGCCCCAGCCGAACGTGTCGTCCGGGCGGTTACGCTCATAGACTGTCACTTCATGCGCGGCGTCGCGCAGCTTCAGCGAGATGGCAAAGTAGAGCCCGGCCGGCCCGCCGCCGAGAACCGCAACCTTCATGTCTTGCGATCTCCTCTAGGGCAATTCCAGGAAAAGTGCATAGCGGTCTTCCGTCCGGAATTGCGTGAAGCGCTTTAAAGGTCTCCGGGGCCGCCGAATGGACCAGCGGCTCCGACTGTCAGTATCACGCCCGCGACAAATTATTTCAAGCTTAAAGTTTTATAATTGAACGATGGCCGCGCGCGATCTTTATCGACTCATTTGGCCGGATCCTTCGGACTCCACAGCACCGTCTCGGCGCCCTTTTCATAGGCCATGCCATCCGGGTAGCTGATCGCCTCCAGCTGCAGTCCCCACGGCGCCTGGAAATAGAGGATGGTCTGGCCCGCGGCCGGGCCTTCCTTCACCGGCAGCGGTCCCATCCGGGTCTTCACGCCCTTGCCCTCGAGATAGCTCTTCGCGGCGGCGACGTCGTCGACATAGAAGGCGATGTGGAAGCCGCCGATGTCGCTGTTCTTCGGCGTCAGGTCCTTCTGGTCGGGCGCGGTGTATTTGAACAATTCGATGTTCGATCCATAGCCACAGCGCACCAGGGTGATCTCCTGGATCACCGCCTTGGGATCGACACCGAGCAGGTCCTGCATGAAGGTGCCCTTGTCGTCGGCAAATGGCCCGAAGGACATCGCCTTCTTGCAGCCGACGACATTGGTGAAGAAGTCGACGGCCTGCTTCATGTCCGGCACGGTTATGCCGGTGTGGTCGTGACCGCGCATGCCGGGGATCGCATCCGCCGAGGCGGCTCCCATTGCGCCGAACAAGGAGGCCGCGAGGATCGCCGCCTGGATTGCGTATTTCATGTCACCCTCCGTTGGCGGGCTGACTGTTCTTGCGCACATCCGAGGCCCGCTGGTCGGCGTGCGGATATTAAGAACTCACGTCATGCCGAGGCCTTGGGCTGCAGCCAGTCCGGATCGATCTCCGGCAGCGGGATGGCGGCGAGCAGGTCGCGCGTGTAGGTTTCCTTCGGGTTGTCGAACAGCGCGTCGGTGACGCTGGCCTCGACGATCCTGCCTTCGCGCATGACGATGACCTGCTGGCAGAGTCGCCGGATCACCGAAAGGTCGTGGCTGATGAAGGCGACCGTCAGTCCCATCTCGGCGGCGAGCTTTTCCAGCAGCGTCAGGATCTGCGCCTGCGTCGAGACGTCGAGGCCGGAGACGATCTCGTCGGCCAGCACGAATTTCGGCGACAGCGCGAGCGCCCGCGCGATGCCCACGCGCTGGCGTTGCCCGCCGGAAAGCTCGTGGCGGTAACGGCTGGTGAAGCTCTGCGGCAGGCCGACGCGCTGCAAGGCTTCCGCGACGCGCTCCTTCAGCCTGTCGCCAAGCCCGTTCTGCCTCAAGGGGGCTGCGATGATGTTGAAGATCGTATGCCGCGGATTGAGCGACGACATCGGGTCCTGGAAGATCATCTGCAGGTCGCGGCGCAGCGGCCTCAGCTCGGCTTCCGATAGGTGGCTGATGTCGCGCCCCTCCAAGCTTATCGAGCCGGCGCTCGGCTCGATAAGGCGCACCAGCGCGCGGCCGAGCGTCGACTTGCCCGAGCCGGACTCGCCGACGATGCCGGTGACCGATCCCCTGGGCAGGTCGAAGTCCAGCCCTTTGAGAATTTCGGCCAGCGGCGCGCGGCCGATCAGCGGCTTGCGCGTCATGTCGGGCAGCGCAACTTTCAGTCCGCGCACGGAAAACAGCGGCTCAGCCATGGCCGGGCCTCCAGTCCTTGTCCGCCGCCGCGATCTCCGTAGCCAGTCCGGCGAGCACACTTTCGTCCACCGGCTTCAGCGAGGCGTAAGGATCGGTGTAGCGCGGCGTCGCCGCGATCAGCGCCCGCGTGTAGGGATGCTGCGGCGCCGCGAAGAGGGACGCGGTTTCGGCCTCTTCCACCACCTTGCCGGCATAGAGCACCGACACTTTCTGGCTGATCTTGGCGACGACGCCGAGATCGTGGGTCACGAACAGGATCGCCGTGCCGTGCTCGCGCTGCAACTGCGCGATCAGCCGCAGGATCTGTTTCTGCACCGTCACGTCCAGCGCCGTCGTCGGCTCGTCGGCCACGATCAGCCTCGGCTCCGCCGCGAAGGCCGCCGCGATCAGCACGCGCTGGCGCATGCCGCCGGACAATTCGTGCGGGTAACTTTTCAGCACGCGCTCCGGGTCGCGGATCTGTACCTCGTCGAGCAATTGCCGGATCCGCTGGTCGGCCCTCTCGCCGCTCCAGCCGAGGATGCGTACCAGCCGGTCGGTCATCTGCGCGCCGATGCGGCGCGACGGGTTGAGCGCGGTCAGCGGATCCTGCGGGATCAGCGCCGTGCGCGCGCCGATCAGATTGCGCCGCGCCTTCGCATCGAGCCGGCCCAGGTCCTCGCCCTCGATCAGCATCTCGCCTTCGACGACGCGCACGCTTTTCGGGAGTACGCCGAGCACCGCCTTGCCGATCATCGTCTTGCCGGCGCCGCTCTCGCCGACCAGCGCGCGCACCTCGCCGGGCTGGACGATGAGCGACACCGAGCGCAGCA
>Ga0315336_1002537_pt1 | contig 27462 bp, 22 predicted proteins | sample ASW5metaG_FD_204512 | JGI IMG/M metagenome (GOLD analysis project Ga0315336, IMG submission 204512) | Ammonia-oxidizing marine archaeal communities from Monterey Bay, California, United States - ASW #5 | ecosystem: Environmental > Aquatic > Marine > Intertidal zone | place: USA: California... | reverse complement strand
TCCCGCGTCGCCGTCAGCATGATCGCCACCGGATCGGTACGCGGGAAATGGTCGGTGCCGCAGGCCGGGCAGTGGCGCCTGTAGCCGCCGGCGCGCATCTCCGATCGGTTGCCGCATTTCGAGCAGAAGGCGTGGCTGGCGTGCCAGGCGAGCAGCGCCGCCCCTTGCGCCAGCGCGCCGGCGGCCGCCTCGTCGATCAGCCCTTGCATATAGACGGAACGATAGTCGATCGCCTTGATCGGCGCTGGGAGATTCTCCGGCTCGATGCCCGCGGGCACGGCCAGCACCGGGCCGGCGTCGGAGAAGCCGAGCAGCACGCCACCATCGAGCGAGACATCGAAAGCGTCGCTCTCGGCCACGTCGAACCAGGGGTCGAACTTGCCGTCGTCGGGTTTGAGGTAGAGCCGGCCGGCATGCATCAGCATCAGTCGCGCGGTCGGGTCGGCCAGCGCCTTTTCGACTGCGTCGTCGGCGCGGTTCTCGGACTGCCGATCGATCCGGTTGCCGGCGAAACCGACGAATTGGCTCGGCTCGCGCAGGGGCGCGTCAAACAGGCGAAAGCTCATGGGGACTCGGTGGCTTGGGAGACTCGAAGGTGCTGGATGGACACTGGTCAGCTTATAACGCTGCCTTCATCGTTTCGGCAAACCGCCTGATGTCGGAGCGCTGGTAGGGTTCGCGCATGCCGTGCCCCCAGACCGGCCCCGGCCAGCCGGAATCGCCCTCGGAGCGGGCGACGACATGGACATGCAACTGCCGCACGATGTTGCCCAGCGCGCCGGTGTTGATCTTGGTGCAGCCGGTCACCCGCTTCAGCGCCTGCGCCACCATGTTTGTCTCGAAGGTGAGCATCGCCTGGTCGAGCGGCGTCATGTCGTGAAGCTCCTCGATACCCGGCCGCTGCGGCACCAGGACCAGCCACGGCCAGCGGCGGTCGTTCATCAGCCTGAGTTCGCAGAGGCCGAGCCACATGAGCTGCTCGCTGTCGGCTTCCAGCCGGGCATCCAGCGTAAATCCGGCCGTCAGGCCAGGCTGCATCGGCGTTTCCCTCGCTTTGTGTATTATGTTCCAAACCGGTGAACGCTAGAGCGGCGGCAAGGTGGCTGCAAGCGATTCATTGGCCGCTGTCATCGATTTGAAGGTCTGCCGCCGGCGGAATCTTCGGGTGGCTCTTGGCGATGCCGCGCCTCGGCCCTTGCATTTCGCCGCTGGATTGCCGATATGGAGCGCGGGAGGTTGGTGGTGGACGATCCACTCGCCAACCGGGTCAGGTCCGGAAGGAAGCAGCCCTAACGAGCCCGGAACGGGTCATTGTTCCAGCCTCCCGCCTCTTCGCTTTTCTCCCGCGACATTGACGGCGCCAAGCCGTGCGGGTGAGACTATGCGGGGGAATCGGCCGCCCTCCGTCGCGGTCCTGGGAGCTTTTGACGGCGAATGAGCGAAGCCGGGAATTTGGGGACCGAAAAGGCTGGCGCCTATCGCGTCCTGGCGCGCAAATATCGCCCTTCGAATTTCTCCGAGCTGATCGGCCAGGAGCCGATGGTCCGCACGCTGACCAATGCGTTTGCCACCGGCCGCATCGCCCAGGCCTGGATGCTGACCGGCGTGCGCGGTGTCGGCAAGACGACGACCGCGCGTATCCTGGCGCGGGCGCTCAATTACAAGACCGCGACCGTCGACCAGCCCTCCGTCGACCTTTCGATCCCCGGAGAGCATTGCCAGGCGATCATGGAAGGCCGCCATGTCGACGTCATCGAGATGGACGCCGCCTCGCACACCGGCATTGACGACATCAGGGATATCATCGACCGGGTGCGCTACGCGCCGGTCTCGGGCCGCTACAAGGTCTACATCATCGACGAAGTGCACATGCTCTCCACGCAGGCCTTCAACGGCCTTTTGAAGACGCTGGAAGAGCCGCCGCCGCACGTCAAATTCATCTTCGCCACCACCGAGATCCGCAAGGTGCCGATCACCGTCCTGTCGCGCTGCCAGCGCTTCGACCTGAGGCGCATCGATGCCGGTGCGCTGGTCGGACATCTGTCCTCGATCGCTGCCAAGGAAGGCATTTCCGTCGACGACGAGGCCCTGGCGATGATCGCGCGGGCCGCCGAGGGCTCGGCGCGCGATTCGCTTTCCATCCTCGACCAGGCAATCGCCCATGGCAGCGGCGCCGTCAGCGCCGACGCGGTGCGCGCCATGCTGGGCCTCGCCGATCGCGCCCGCATCATCGATTTGTTCGAGCATGTCATGAGAGGCGACGTTGCGTCGGCCTTGGCCGAGTTCCGCGCGCAGTATGACACGGGCGCCGATCCGGCCGCCGTGCTCACCGATCTTGCCGAGTTCAACCACCTCGTCACGCGGCTGCGCTTCGTGCCGACGGCCGCCGACGATGCGTCGCTTTCCGAGGACGAGCGCCGGCGCGGCGCCGAATTCGCCCGCACGCTCTCGGTGCGCGTGCTGTCGCGGACCTGGCAGATGCTGCTCAAGGGCATTCCCGAGGTGCAGTCCTCAAATCGGCCGGTCAGTGCCGGCGAAATGGTGCTGATCAGGCTGGCGCATGCCGCCGACCTGCCGACCCTGGACGAGGCGCTGAAGTCGCTGGAGGGTGCGGGGCCGCTGCCGAACGGCGCGCCGCGCGTCAATGGCGCCCCCGCAAATCCGGGCAACGGCGGCGGCGCAAGTGCCGTCGCGCAGACCCGGATGCCCAGCTCAAATGGCGGCGCGCAGACCATGCGTCTGGTCGATGCGCAGCCCGTTCCGGAGGCCTACGTTGCGGCGCCCGCGCCGGTCACCGAGGTGCCCGTCGTTCCGGTCAAGTCGTTGGCCGACATTGTCGCGCTTGCCGACGCCAATCGTGACATGGCCTTCAAGGTGCTGCTGAAGCGTTGCGTGCGGCCGGTGCGCATCGAGCCCGGCCGTCTCGACGTGACCCTGACCGACGACGCGCCGAAGATGCTGCTCAACGACCTGACGACCAAGCTGCGCGCCTGGACCGGCCGCAACTGGCTGGTGTCGCTTTCGAAGGAAGAGGGCGGCCAGACATTGGCCGAGATGGAGACGACGAAGCGCGAGAACGCCTTCTCCGACGCCAAGAGCGACCCGACGGTCGCCGCCATCCTCGCCCGCTTCCCCGGCGCCAGGATCATCGACGTGCGCATTCCGGACACGCCGGACGTGGAAGAGGCCGAGGCCGAAGTTCCTGTGGAGCCCGCCGCGGATGACGACGAGATTTGAAGCAACAAAAGGACATTTGAGATGAAAGATCTTCTCGGCCTGATGGGCAAGGCGAAGGAAATGCAGGCCAAGTTCCAGGCCATGCAGGAAGAGGTCGCCACGCTCGAGGCGACCGGCCAGGCCGGTGGCGGTCTGGTCAGCGTCACGCTCACCGGCAAGTTCGAGATGAAGGCGCTGAAGATCGATCCGTCGCTGATCAAGGCGGACGAAGCCGAGATCCTGGAGGACCTCATCCTGGCCGCCTACAATGACGCCAAAAATAAGGTGGAGCAGGTCATGCAGGAGAAGACCAAGGCGTTGACGGCGGGCTTGCCGATTCCACCTGGAATGAAATTGCCGTTCTGAGCGGCGTCCGCCAGTTAATTGATTATGAACGGAAATTGAGCCCGAGCCCCGATATTAACCATTTGCCGGCGTTGCTCACGGGCTCATTTCGCGACTTTCATAAAGTTTTACCCAAGTCGAGAATTTGCTAACGCTCTAGCCATCTTTTTGCCTGAAAGAGTCTCATTCTTGCCACATCTCGGGGCGGGCTGGCATCTTGGACATGAGGCTTTTTTGGTGATCGCGACGCGATGGAAGACGCCGCTGCTGCTTATCGGCATCGTCACTTCCCCCTTGCTGCTGGCCGGCTGCAGCCAGACCACTTCATCCCATGGCATGTCGGTGTCGGGCCTGACCGATGCGCTAACGCCGAGCTTCCTGACGCGTTCCTCCAGCCATTCGCTCAAGGACAAGGAGTGCCTTCAAAGGGCGATGTTCTTCGAGTCGAACCGGTCGAGCCGCGACGGCATGATCGCTGTCGGCACGGTCGTGATGAACCGTCTGCGTTCCGGCCAGCATGGCAACACCATCTGCGAGGTCGTCGGCGAGAAGGGCCAGTTCGCGCCCGGCGTGCTGACGCGGCCGATGAATTCCAAGGCGCTGCCCGATGTCGAGGAAGCCGCCGAAGCGGTGCTGCGCGGCGAGCGCAAGGCCAAGCTAAAGAACACGATGTATTTCCATACAGCGGGCCTGCGTTTCCCCTACAAGAACATGCATTACACGATGGTGGCCGGCGGCAACGCCTTCTACGAGAAGCGAGGCCGCAACTGGCAGCCGCTGCCGGACGAGCCGATGGTCGCCATGGCTTCCGACAAGCAGCAGAAGGTCGACCCCGCCGCGCCCGTGCTGATGGCTTCCGCCGAACCGGTGGTCAAGACGATCGTGCGGCCGGATCCGGCCAAGCAGGCCGCGATGACGGAACCGGCGCTTCCAGCCAAGGCGGCAATCGTTCCGGCCGAAGAGACCTATGTGACAGCCGCCGCGGCGCCGTCGCAGAAATCCGGCCGCCTCGCGCAGAAGCAGCTCGCGCAGAAGCAGATGGTGGTGGCGATGCAGGAGCCGATGGCCGAACCGGACGCCTCGCGTTTCGGGGGTGCGCTCAAGGGCCGCTATATCACCTCGGTGCCCAGTGCGCCGCAGGAGGCGGCGATGGGCTTCCAGTCGACGCCTGAGAACACCGACGCCATCGGCGCGATGATCGTCAGCCAGGATCGGCCGCTGGAAACCAACTGACCCCGATCGCATTCAACGCGGGCTCGTCGTGGCAGAATGGCGGGCCCTGTGTCGTCGCGACTGTTCCAAACCGCTCGGAAAAATCCTAGATCAAGGCGATGTCGAAGAGAATCGCCGGTCCGGAAATCGAACGCCTGATCCAACTCCTGGCCAAGGTGCCCGGGCTTGGGCCGCGCTCGGCCAGGCGCGCCGCGCTCCATCTCATCAAGAAGAAGGAACAGCTGCTCGAGCCTTTGGCCGCCGCCATGGGCGAGGCGGTCGACAAGGTTCGCATCTGCTCGACCTGCGGCAATGTCGACACGTCCGACCCTTGCATGATCTGCACCGATGCGCGCCGTGACGCCGGCACGCTGATCGTCGTCGAGGATGTCTCGGACCTCTGGGCGCTGGAGCGGGCGGCCGCCATGAACGTGCGCTACCATGTGCTCGGCGGCACGCTGTCGCCGCTCGACGGTATAGGTCCCGACCAGCTCAACATCCGTTCGCTGGTCGACCGCGTCGCCGGCGGCGAGGTGAAGGAAGTCATCCTTGCGGTCAACGCCACCGTCGAGGGACAGACGACCGCGCATTATTTGACGGACCAGTTGTCGGGCTTTGATGTGAAGGTGACGCGGCTGGCGCATGGCGTGCCGGTAGGCGGCGAGCTCGACTATCTCGACGAAGGAACTTTGGCCGCGGCACTTCGCTCGAGGACGGCGTTTTGAGGGAAATTGGGAGGATGCACGCCATGACCGAGAGGCATCCTTCGAAGATTGTGCCGGGCGTTCCGGGTACGAGGGGACGCGGCTTTTGTGTGCCTGCTCTCGCATTCCTGCTGGTCGCGATGATCGGACTTTATTCTTCCCCGACCCGCGCCGCTCCCATCGACGACCAGTTCCAGGCTTGGCTCCAAACCGACCTCTGGCCTGAAGCAAGGTCCAAGGGCATTTCGAAAAAAACCTTCGATGCAGCCTTCATCGGCGTGAAGCCTAACCTGAAACTGCCGGACCTCGTCATGCCCGGCGAGAAACCGACGACGCCTGAGAAACAGCACCAGGCCGAGTTCGGTCCTCCAGCCAATTATTTCGCAGAAAAGATCGTTCGGGCCGTGACCTCGGGCGCAAGGATACGCGAGAGTGCCAACGCCAGGACGCTCGGTTTGATCGAGAAACGCTATGGCGTGCCGGGCGAGATCGTGCTGGCGATCTGGGGTCGCGAGACCGGCTTCGGCGCGGCCAAGATGCCATACGATGCCTTCGAGGTGCTGGGCACCGACGCCTTCATGTCGACCAAGAAGGATTTCTTTCGCACCGAGGTGCTGGCGGCTCTGGAGATCGTCGAACGCGGGCTGGCGCCGGTCAATGCGATGAAATCATCCTGGGCCGGCGCGCTCGGCCAGCCGCAATTCATGCCGACCTCCTTCCTCAAGCACGCCGTCGACTTCGACGGCGACGGTCGGCCCGACATCTGGAATTCCACCCCCGACGTGCTCGCCTCGATTGCCAACTACCTCGTCCATTATGGCTGGGTGAGGGGGCGCGGTTGGGGTGTCGAGGTGACGGTGCCGGCAAATGTCTCCTGCTCGCTGGAGGGACCCGACCAGGGCAAGAAGATCTCCGACTGGGTGGCGATGGGCATCAGGCGCGTCGACAACAGGGCGTTTGCGGCAAGCGAATTGAAGGCCGAAGGTCTCCTGCTGATGCCGGCCGGGCGCAGCGGACCGGCCTTCATCGTCACGCCGAACTTCTATGTGATCAAGCAATACAACAACAGCGACCTCTACGGCCTTTTCATCGGCCATGCCGCCGACCGCATCGCCAAGGGCGACGCCACCTTCGCCGGGACCTGGGGCGCGGTCGGCGATCTCCATCGCTCCGACATCGCCGCCTTGCAGCGCGCGCTGGAGGCCAAGGGCTATGATGTCGGCAGCGCCGATGGCCTGCCCGGCTTCAAGACCCGCCGCTCGATCGGCATCTGGCAGGCCAGGAACGGCAGGCCCGCCACCTGCTTTCCCGATGCCGGCCTTGTCGCTGCACTGAAATAGCTCCGATTTTTAGCAGATTTTTCCGGATACGCCGCGACGGTCGATCAGCCTGTGCGTAGACGGACCTCGGACGATCCTGGACCAATATGCCGTCGTGCAAATGCTCGTTGCCGGGTCGAGTGCTCCCCGTTATGGTGTTGACCAACTGGACAAAAACCGTCCGGGGGCCGCCATCCGGTCCGGCAGGAAAAATGCCTCAGCCTTGAGCCGGGAACTCGGGGTCAACAAAACAGGGAACGATCACTATGATGCTGGAAAAGTTTGCTCTTCGCTCTCGCGCCTTGCTTGCGGGCGCCGCGTTGTCCGCGCTGCTCGTCGCGCCCGCTTTCGCGGTCACGCCCGCCGATACCTTGGTCGAGGGCTTTGCCATCGACGATATCATTTCGATGGATCCGGGCGAGGCGTTCGAGCTATCGACCGCCGAAGTCACCGGCAACACCTATGATCTCCTGGTCCGTCTCGACCTCAGCGATACCTCGAAAGTCAAGCCCGACCTCGCCGAGAGCTGGAGCGTTTCCGATGACGGCCTGACCTACACCTTCAAGCTCAAGCCGGGCATGAAGTTCGCCTCCGGAAATCCGATCACCGCGGCCGATGTCGCCTATTCCTTCGAACGCGCCATCAAGCTCGACAAGAGCCCGGCCTTCATCATCAACCAGTTCGGTATCAGCGGCGACAATGTCACCCAGAAGGCCAAGGCGGTCGATGACACCACCTTCCAGTTCGTCGTCGACAAGCCCTATGCGCCGAGCTTCGTGCTGAACTGCCTCTCCGCCACGGTCGCTTCCGTTGTCGACAGCAAGCTGGTCAAGGAACATGTCGCCGCCGTCACGCCGAGCGCCGACTACAAATGGGACAACGACTTCGGCAACGCCTGGCTGAAGACGGGCTATGCCGGCTCCGGGCCTTATAAACTGCGCGAATGGCGCGCAAATGAAGCGGTCGTGCTGGAGCGCAACGACAACTACAATGGCGAGAAGGCAAAGCTCGCCCGCGTCATCTACCGCAACATGAAGGAAAGCTCCGCGCAGCGCCTGGCGCTGGAAGCCGGCGACATCGACGTTGCCCGCAACCTGGAGCCCAACGATCTCGACGCCATCGCCAAGAACGCCGATCTCACCACCACCAGCGCGCCGAAGGGCACGGTCTATTACATCAGCCTCAACCAGAAGAACCCGAATCTCGCCAAGCCCGAGGTGCGGCAGGCCTTCAAATATCTGGTCGACTACGATGCGCTGAGCACGACCATCCTCAAGGGCATCGGCGAGATCCACCAGTCCTTCCTGCCGAAAGGCGACCTTGGCGCGATCGACGACAATCCCTTCAAGCTCGACGTCGCCAAGGCCAAGGAACTGCTTGCCAAGGCAGGGCTGCCCAATGGTTTCAAGGTGACAATGGACGTTCGCACCGGCCAGCCGACCACCGGCATGGCGGAATCGATCCAGCAGACGCTCGGCCAGGCCGGGATCCAGTTGGAGATCATTCCGGGTGATGGTAAGCAAACGCTGACCAAATACCGCGCCCGCAACCATGACATCTATATCGGCAACTGGGGCCAGGATTATTTCGATCCGAATTCCAACGCCCAGACCTTCGCCTCCAATCCGGACAATTCCGACGCCGCCAAGATCAAGACATTGGCCTGGCGCAATGCCTGGGACATTCCGGACCTGACCAAGGAGACCGAGGCGGCGTTGCTGGAGAAGGATTCGGGCAAGCGCGCCGACATGTACAAGGACCTGCAGCAGAAGATCCTCGACACCAGCCCCTTCGTCATCATCCACCAGCAGCTGGAAGTGGCGGGCTTGCGCAAGAACCTCAAGGGCTTCGCGCTCGGCCCGAGCTTCGACACCAACTTCGTCGGTCCGGTGTCCAAGGAATAGTGTCTTCGGACGCCTCGCGTGAGCGTAGCTGAAAACCAGGTGTTGGCGGGGCGCGGCAGCGCCCGCGCCCTCGCCGTTCTGTCGTCTCTCGGCCGCTTCCTGGTCATTGCGGTGACGACCTATCTCGGTCTCCTCGCGGTGACCTTCTTCATCGGCCGCGTCATTCCGATCGATCCGGTTCTTGCGGTTCTGGGCGACAGGGCTCCCACCGCCGTCGTCGAGCGCACGCGCCGCGAAATGGGCCTCGACCTGCCGTGGATCGAGCAGTTCTATCTCTATGTCAAAGCAGCGCTGAGGGGCGATTTCGGCACCTCGGTGCTGACCACCAATCCGGTGATGTCGGATATCCGCCGCGTCTTCCCGGCGACCATCGAGCTTGCCACGCTGGGCACGCTGATGGGCGCAATCATCGGCGTGCCGCTTGGCGTGCTGGCCGCTGTCAAGCGCGGCAGCCTGATCGACCAGATCGCCCGCGTCGTTGGCCTTATCGGCTATTCCGTGCCGATTTTCTGGCTTGGCCTGCTCGGGCTGGTGCTGTTCTACGCCAAGCTGCAATGGATCGCTTTCCCGGCGCGACTCGACGTCGTCTACGAATACACCTTCACGCCGATAACCGGCTTTTACCTGCTCGATGCCGCGATCCAGGGGCAGTGGGACGTCTTCCACGACGCATGGCGTCATATCGTCCTGCCGGCCGCGCTGCTCGGGTATCTGTCGCTCGCCTATATCAGCCGCATGACCCGCTCCTTCATGCTGAACGAGCTGGCGCAGGAATACATCGTCGCGGCGCGCGCGAAGGGCCTGTCGGAGACGCGCATCATCTGGGGCCACGCGCTGCGCAACGCCGCGGTGCCGATGGTGACAGTGATCGCGCTTTCCTATGCCAACCTGCTCGAAGGCTCGGTGCTGACCGAGACGGTCTTCTCCTGGCCGGGCATCGGCCTCTACATCACCAATTCGCTGCAGAATGCCGACATGAACGCCGTGCTTGGCGGCACCATCGCCATCGGCTCGGTCTTCATCGCCATCAACCTTCTGTCCGACCTGCTCTACCGGCTGCTCGATCCGAGGACGAAGGTTGGATGAGCGCTGAAATCATCCAATCCCGCCGCGAATGGCTGCTGAGCGACCGGCCGGCATCGCGCCTGCAGGCAAGGCTGGGCCGCGCCTATGTCGCCTGGCGGCGCTTCTCCGCCAATCGGCTGGCGCTGGTCGGCATGCTGATCATCATCGCGCTCTTGGTGGTCGCGGCTTTTGCCGATGTGCTGGCGCCCTATTCGCCGACCATTGGCGATCTGAAGAACGCTCGCCTGCTGCCGCCGGGCGCCGCGCACTGGTTCGGTACAGACGACCTCGGCCGCGACATCTATTCGCGCATCGTCTATGGCGCGCGCTGGACGCTTTACGTGGTGATCCTCGTCGCCGTCATCGCCGCCCCCATCGGCCTCTTGGTCGGCACTGTCGCCGGTTATGCCAGCGGCTGGACCGACACGATCCTGATGCGCATCACCGATATCTTCCTCGCCTTTCCGAAGCTGGTGCTGGCCCTCGCCTTCGTCGCGGCGCTCGGGCCCGGAATCGAGAACGCCGTCCTGGCGATAGCCATCACCTCCTGGCCGCCTTATGCCCGCATCGCGCGCGCCGAGACGCTCACGGTGCGCAACTCCGATTACATCAAGGCCGTGCAACTGATGGGCGCCTCGCCCTTCCGCATTGTGCTGCGCCACATCATGCCGCTCTGCATCTCCTCGCTGATCATCCGCGTCACGCTCGACATGGCGGGCATCATCCTGACCGCCGCGGGTCTCGGCTTCCTCGGCCTCGGGGCGCAGCCGCCTTTGCCTGAATGGGGCGCGATGATTGCGTCCGGCCGCCGCTTCATCCTCGATCAGTGGTGGGTTGCCGCCGCGCCGGGCGCGGCCATCCTCATCGTCAGCCTCGGCTTCAACCTGCTGGGCGACGGCCTGCGCGACGCGCTCGATCCCCGGAGTGGTGACCAATGAGTGGCGACACGCTTCTCGACGTCGACGACCTGCGCGTCACCTTCCCGACGCGCACCGGCCTGGTGCAGGCCGTGCGCGGCGTCTCCTTCTCGCTCGGCCGCGAGCGCCTGGGCATCGTCGGCGAGAGTGGTTCCGGCAAATCGCAGACCGGCCGCGCCATCATGGGCCTCACGCCGCCGCAGGCCGAGGTTTCGGCGAAGAAGCTCGCCTTCGACGGCATCGACCTGCTGTCCATATCGCCGCGCGAGCGCCGCGCGCTGCGGGGAAACCGCATCGCCATGATCCTGCAGGATCCGAAATATTCGCTCGACCCTGTAATGACCATCGGCCGCCAGATCGTCGAGACGCTGCGCACGCACGAAAAAGTCTCCAAGGCCGAGGCGCGCGAGCGCGCGCTGGCCATGCTGCAGGCGGTGCAGATCCGCGATCCGGCCCGCGTCTTCGACCTTTACCCGCACGAGGTCTCGGGCGGCATGGGCCAACGCGCCATGATCGCCATGATGCTGGTCACCGGACCCGAACTGATGATCGCCGATGAGCCGACCTCGGCGCTCGACGTCACCGTACAGCTCGACGTGCTCAAGATTCTAGACAAGCTTGTCGCCGAGCGCGGCATGGGCCTCATCTTCATCTCGCACGACCTGCGCCTGGTGTCCTCCTTCTGCGACCGCGTCGTCGTCATGTATGCCGGCAAGGTGGTCGAGCAGATCAAGGCGTCCGAACTGCGTGACGCCCAGCATCCCTACACGCGCGGCCTGCTCAACTGCATGCCGAGGATCGGCTTCGAGCGCCATCCGCTGCCTGTCCTCGACCGCAAGCCGGAGTGGGCTGCATGACGGCCGCCATTACCCTCGAAGGGCTTGAGGTGGTCTTCGACCGTTTTCGCGCGCTGAAGGGCGTCAGCCTCGAAGTGCGGGAGGGCGAATCCTACGGGCTGGTCGGCGAGAGCGGTTCCGGCAAGTCGACGCTTCTGAGGGCCATCACGGGCCTGGCGCCTGTCGCTTCCGGCAAGATCACCGTCAACGGCAAGACCTTGGGCAAGACGCGCGACAAGGCCTTTTACCGCGAGGTGCAGATGGTGTTCCAGGACCCGTACGGCTCGCTGCATCCGCGCCAGACGGTCGATCGCCTGTTGCAGGAACCGCTCGCTATCCATGGTATTGCGGATGGCGAAAAGCGCATCCAGCGCGCGCTTGATGAGGTCGGTCTCGGCATCGGTTTCCGCTTCCGCTATGCGCACCAGCTCTCCGGCGGCCAGCGCCAGCGCGTGGCGATTGCCCGCGCGCTGATCCTCGAACCTTCGGTGCTTCTGCTCGACGAGCCGACCTCGGCGCTCGACGCCTCGGTGCAGGCGGAAGTGCTCAACCTGCTGGAAGAGGTCCGGCGCCGCCGCAAGCTGACCTTCCTGATGGTCAGCCACGACCTCGCCATCGTCACCCATATGTGCGAGCGGCTGATGGTGATGCAGAACGGCGAGGCGGTGGAAACGCTGACCGCGAGCCAGCTGATCGGTCACCGCGTGAGCGAGGACTATACGCGCAACCTGCTCAGGGCGAGCGAAGGGTTTGTGAGGACGGCGTGAGTCGTTCTTGGGCATGCGCGAGAATCGCCGCCTGTGGCCTGCAATGAAAACGATGATCCGGCAGGAAGTTAAGTAGGGCTTTCTATCGGTTCGCCGGCATCGACAACCGGGAACTCCCGCCCATCCTCCGGCTCCTTGATCCTGAACCACGTCACATAAAGCGCCGGCAGGAACAGCAGCGTGATCGCCGTTCCCGCGATGATGCCGCCCATCATGGCGTAGGCCATAGGCCCCCAGAATACTTCGCGCGCGATCGGGATCAACGCCAGGCTGGCGGCGGCCGCTGTCAGCGCGATCGGCCGCATGCGATGCTCGGTCGCTTCGATCACCGCCGCCCAGCGGTCCTTGCCTTCCTTGACCAGATCCTCGATCTGCACGATCAGGATGACGGAATTGCGGATCAAGATGCCGATCAGCGCGAGCACGCCGAGGATGGCGACGAAACCGAGCGGCGCGCCGCTGGGCACCAGGGCCGCCACCACGCCGATCAGGCCGAGCGGCGCCACCGCCACCACCAGGAACAGGCGCTGGAAGCTCTGCAACTGCACCATCAGGATCGTCGCCATGGTGAACAGCATCAAGGGCACCACGGCCGCGATCGGCCCCTGGCTCTTGGCGCTTTGCTCGACGGTGCCGGCGGTCTCCACCGAATAGCCGGCCGGCAGCTTGGCGATGAAGGCATCGACCGACGGCTTCAGCTCATCGACGACAGTTGCCGGCAGCACGTCGCCGATCAGCCCGGCGCGCACGGTGATCGTTGGCGTCCGGTTGCGCCGCCACACGGTCGGCTGCTCCAGATCGTAGCGGAAGTTGGCCACGGCGGCGAGAGGGATCGATTCGCCGTTGCCGGTTGGCAATTGCATGTTCTGCAAGGTCTCGATCGAGCCGCGCTCGGCCTCGCGCGAACGCGCAACGACATTGATGAGATAGGTCGCGTCGCGCACCTGCGTGATCGTCGAGCCGCCAACCGTGCTGTTAAGCGCGCTGGCGATGTCGGACGAGGTGATGCCGAGCTGGCGCGCCTTGTCCTGCAGCACGTCGACCCGCAGCACGCGCTGCGGCTCGTTCCAGTCGAAGGTGGGCGCCGCCAGCTTGGGATTGGCCGAGATCACCCCGGCGAACTGCTGCGCGAGTTCCCTCACCGTCTGTATATCGGGACCGCCGACGCGGTACTGCACTGGCCGGCCGACCGGCGGGCCAAGCTCCAGCAATTTGACGAAGGCGTCGGTGCCGACGAACTCCTCGCGCAGCAGCTTCTCCAGCGTCGGCTTCAGCCGGTCGCGCGCCTCGAGGCTCTTGGTGACGATGACGGTCTGGCCGAAATAGGGATTGGCGGGCTGTACGTCATAAGCCAGAACGAAGCGCACGGCGCCCTGGCCGATATAGGAGGAGAAGCGTTCAATGTCGGGATTGCCGACGAGCGCCCGCTGCTCGAAGCGCTCCATCTGGTCGCGCGTCTCCGTGATCGATGAGTTCTGCGGCAGGTTCCAGTCGACGATCAGCTCCGGCCGGTCGGACGGCGGGAAGAACTGCTGCTGCACGAGGCCGAAGCCGGCGACCGAGGCAGCGAACAGCAGCACTGTCGCGATGATTGTCAGCCAATGGCGGCGAACGGAGAACACGAGCACGCGCCTGAACAGCAACGTGAAGCGTCCGGGCTGGTCGTGATGCTTGGCTTTCATCGTCGCCGGCAGGATGGTGACCCCAAGCAGCGGCGCGAACAGCACCGCCACGATCCATGACACGAGCAGCGATACCGCGATGACGACGAAGAGCGTGAAGGTGTATTCGCCGGCGGCGCTCGAATTGAGCCCGATCGGAATGAAGCCGGCGACCGTCACCAGCGTGCCGGTGAGCATCGGGAAAGCGGTCGAGGTGTAGACATAGGTCGCCGCCTTGCGCAGATTGTCGCCGACCTCCAGCCGCGCCACCATCATCTCGACCGCGATCATCGCGTCGTCGACCAGAAGGCCGAGCGCGATGATCAGCGCGCCGAGCGAAATGCGCTGCAGCGATATGCCGAGATACTCCATGGCGGTGAAGGTGATGGCCAGCACCAGCGGGATCGACAGCGCGACGACGAAGCCGGCGCGCATGCCGAGGCTGATGAAGGAGACGGCGAGCACGATGGCGACCGCCTCGAACAGCGCCCGCGTGAAGCCCGATACCGCCTCCTCGACGATGACCGGCTGGTCAGCGACCAGATGCACGCCGACGCCGACCGGCAGGTCGGCCAGCACCTTGTTCATCTCCTCATGCAGCGCCTCGCCGAATTTGAGCAGGTTGGCGTTGGGTTTCATGCCGACGGCCAAACCGATTGCATCCTGGCCGTTGAAGCGGAACAGCGCCGTCGGCGGATCGACATAGCCACGCCGGATCGTCGCCACGTCGCTGAGCCGGAAGAAGCGGTCGTTGACGCGTAGGTTGATGGCGCGCAGGCTTTCCTCGGAGGCGAACTGGCCGCCGACGCGCACGCTGATGCGCTCGGGACCGGACTGGATGACGCCAGACGGGGTGATCGCGTTCTGTGCCTGCAGGCTGGCCACGATTTGCTGCTGGTTGAGGCCGAGCGCCGCGATCTGGCGGGTCGAGAATTCGAGATAGATCGCCTCGTCCTGCGCACCGACCAGATCGACCTTGCCGGCATTCGGCACGGTCAGGATCTTGGTGCGGACGTCCTCGACATAGTCGCGCAATTGGCGCGGCGTCAGCCCGTCGGCGGTGAAAGCATAGATGTTGCCGTAGACGTCGCCGAAGCGGTCGTTGAAGAATGGTCCCTGCACGCCCTGCGGGAATTGCGCCTTGATGTCGTTGACCATGTTGCGCACCTGAAGCCAGTTCGGCACGACGTCGCGCGCCTTGGTGGTGTCCTTCAGGTTGACGAAGATGACGGTTTGGCCGGCGGTGGTGATCGATTTGGTGTAGTCGAGGCTGTCGAGCTCCTCGAGCTTCTTCTCGATGCGGTCGGTCACCTGCTGCACCGTCTCCTTGACCGAGGCGCCGGGCCAATTGGCCTGGATGATCATGGTCTTGATGGTGAAGGCGGGGTCTTCCTCGCGGCCGAGATTGAGATAGGAGAAGATGCCGGCCACCACGAAGACCAGCATGAAATACCAGACAAGCGAACGGTGGCTGAGCGCCCAGTCGGAGAGATTGAAGCCCTTCATCAGATCCCGCCCTCCGGCACCTTGACCTTCTGGCCTTCGCTCAGGCTGTGGACGCCTGCGGTGACGACGCGCATGCCGGCCTCCAGCCCTTCGGCCACCGTGAAGCTGTTGCTGCTCTTGGACACGATCTTGATCTCGCGCATGCTCACGCTGGAGGATTGCGGATCGACGACCCAGACTTTGTCGGAGCCATCCTTCGTGAGCAGCGCCGACATCGGCAGTTCGATCGTGGGGCTGACCTTGGTCACGCGCGTCGCCGTGATCGTCGAGCCGAGCCGGAACGCCGTTGGCGGATTGACCAGCGTGAGCTTGACGCGCCGTGTGCGGGTAGCGCCTTCCGATTGCGGCGCGACCTCGCGCAACCTGGCCTCGGTCTTGATGGTCGGCAGCGATTGCAGGGTGATCTCGAACGGCGTGCCGGCGGTCAGGTCGCCGGTCAACTGGTCGGGAATGTCGACCACGGCCTCGCGAGGATCGGTGCGCGCCACGGTGACGACGGTCTGCCCGGCGGAAACGGTTTGGCCCACCTCGGCGCCGGTAGCGGTGACGACGCCGTCGAAGTCCGAGAACAGGCGGGCGTAGCCGAGTTGCTCCTGCGACTTGGCCAAAGCGGCATTGGCGCGCTCGACGCCTGCTTCCGCTGCCTGCCGCGCCTGCTTCGCGGCATCGAATGTGGCTTGCGAGGTGTTGGCCGACGCAAGCAGCTGGCGCTGGCGTTCCTCGCTTGCGGCGGCGTTGGCGAATTGCGCCTGCGCATTCGACAGATCCGCTTTCGATGCCTGGACGGCAAGCTCCAGCGCTGTCGGGTCGAGCGCGGCGATCGTCGTGCCCTTGGTGACGAGGTCGCCGACCTTGACGTCGCGGGAGACGACGCGGCCGAGCAGGCGGAATGCAAGGTCGGCGCTGTATTGCGGCTCGACCGAGCCGGCGAAACCGAAGGTCTCGACCGTCTTCGGCTGGACCACCATCGACAGAACCGGCCGGATGACCTCCGGTGGCTTCTCCTGCGAACGCGAGCAGGCGGCAAGCGCTGCAAGGATAAGCAGGGCTGCGATGCGCGGCAGCAGGTTCATTGCTTTGCTTCCGCCACTTCGATCGTCTGTCCGGGGCTTAGCAATTGTCCGCCGGCGGTGACGACGCTCTGGCCTTCCTGCAAGCCCTTGTCGACGACGACCACGCCGGAATCAAAGGCGAGCACCTCGACCGGCGTCTCCTTCACCGCCTTGCTCGTCGGATCGACGATCCATACGGCTGGCTGGCCGCGGGTCGATGTCAGCGCCTGCCATGGCAACAGGATTGCTTTCACCGACCGGGCGCTGACCGTGCCGATGACGGCGGCCCCCAATGGCATGCCGACCGGCGTGTCGGGGATGCCGACCTTCACCCGGATCGATCCCGTCGCGGTATCGACCGCCGGCGAGATCTCACGCACTTTGCCCGCGGCCCGCACCTGCGGGTCCGAAAGCAGCGTGATCGTCACCGCGGGCGAGGGCGCGTTCTGCGCAACCAGCGTTTCATGAACGTTGAACACGGCGTCACGATCGCCGTCCTCGGCGATCGTGAATACCGTCTGCGCCGCCTGCACCACCTGTCCGGCCTCGACCTGACGTGCCGTGATGACGCCGGCGGCCCCCGCCTTGAGCTCGGTGTAGGAGAGGTTTTCCTTGGCATTGGCCAACGCGCTTTGCGCGGCGTCGACGCTGCCCTGCGCCACTTTGAGTGTCTGGTTGGCGCTGTCGAAGTCGCGCCTGGTCGTGAAACCCTGCGAGAGCAGTGTCTTCTGCCGTTGGTAGGTGGCTGCGGCCTGGGTCAACTGCGCCTGCGCTGCATCGAGATCGGCCTGAACCGAGCGCAGATCCGACTCCTGCTCCTGCGGGTCGATGCGGGCAAGCACCATGCCCCGTTCGACATGCTGGCCGACATCGACCAGTCGCTCGGCGACGCGGCCGCCGACGCGGAAGGAGAGATTGTTCAGCGTGCGCGCGGCGATCACGCCGGTCAGCGAGGTCCGTGGCGCATAATCGGCGAGCGCGACCGTCTGCGTGGTCACCATCACCGGCAGCTTCCTTTCCGCCGACTGCTTCTGGCAGCCGGTTGCCGAAAGCGCCGCGCCGGCACAGGCGATCGACAACAAGGTTCTTGGACGAAGAAAAAGGCGTAGCAGCGAAGACGGCAAGGCCGACGATGTCGCGTTCGTGCTCATGGTTTCCCTCAGTCCGTGGGAGCGGGTCCCGATAGGGTTACACGCCGCGGATGACACGAGATTAATCGATCGGCGGGAAAAGAAAACTATCTCCAGAGGGCATTTCGGCGGGCTGGTTAGGATCGCCTCTTTCTGCCTGACTCAATTCCTCACGGAAAGCCGCGCCGCATCATTGCTGGAATTGCTGCCAGGCAGGCCCAATCGACTGGCCATGGTGCCGACTTGAGGAAAACGTGAAATAAGGACAGAAGGGTTCGACAAAACGAAACGGGCTTTCGCCCGATGAGGGATGAAATGAAGAATTCAGCTATTTCGGAACGCAAGAACCATTCGATCTCGCGTGGTGTCGGCATGACGACGCAGATCTATGCCGACCGCGCCGAGAATTCGGAAATCTGGGATGTCGAAGGACGCCGCTATATCGACTTCTCGTCCGGCATCGCCGTGGTCAACACTGGCCACCGCCATCCGAAGGTGATCGAGGCGGTCAAGGCGCAGCTCGACCGCTTCACCCACACTTGTCACCAGGTCGTGCCTTATGAGAGCTACGTGCATCTCGCCGAGCGTCTCAATGGCATGCTGCCCGGCAAGTTCGACAAGAAGACCATCTTCGTAACCACTGGCGCGGAGGCGGTCGAAAACGCCATCAAGATCGCCCGCAACGCCACCGGCCGCCAGGCGGTGATCGCCTTTTCCGGCGGCTTCCATGGCCGCACCTTCATGGGCATGGCGCTGACCGGCAAGGTCGTGCCATACAAGGTCGGCTTCGGCGCTATGCCGGCCGACGTCTTCCACGCCCCGTTCCCGGTCGCGCTGCACGGCGTTTCGGTCGCGGATTCTTTCGCCGCTCTCGACAAGCTGTTCAAGGCCGACGTCGATCCCAATCGCGTCGCCGCCATCATCGTCGAGCCGGTGCAGGGCGAGGGCGGCTTCTATGAAGCGCCGCGCGACTTCATGGCCGCGCTGCGCAAGATCTGCGACCAGCACGGCATCCTGCTCGTCGCCGACGAGGTGCAGACCGGCTTTGCCCGCACCGGCAAGATGTTCGCCATGGATCATCACGACGTGGCGCCCGATCTCACCACAATGGCCAAGAGCCTCGCCGGCGGCTTCCCGCTGGCGGCCGTCACCGGCCGCGCCGAGATCATGGACGCGCCCGGCCCCGGCGGCCTCGGCGGCACCTATGGCGGCAGCCCCATTGGCGTCGCCGCGGCGCATGCGGTGCTCGACGTGATCGACGAGGAAAAGCTCTGCGACCGCGCCAATGCGCTGGGCGCCAGGCTGAAGCAGCGGCTGGACTCGATCCGCGACGACGTGCCGGAGATTGTCGACATCCGCGGCCCCGGCTTCATGAACGCCGTCGAGTTCAACGACGTGAAGAAGGGCCTGCCGTCGGCCGAGTTCGCCAATGCGGTCAGGCTGAAGGCGCTGGACAAGGGCCTCATCCTGCTCACCTGCGGCGTATACGGCAATGTCATCCGCTTCCTGTCGCCGATCACCATCCAGGACGGCGTCATGACCGAGGCGCTGGATATTCTGGAGACCTCGATCCGCGAGGCGCGGGTGGCTTAAGGGCGCGCCTTGCATTCCTCCTGACGGCTTACGTCGAAGCGGTTTGATGTGCCGTCAGGAGCTAGGATTCTGTAGCCAGACTGGAATATCCGTCTTGGCGTGCAGAACCCGCCAGACATCGATATGGTCGGTCTGTTCGAAATAGAAAATCAGATATGGATAGCGCTTGAATTGCACGCTGCGCAGACCTGGTAGTCCAATTTCATAGCCAAATCTCAGAGAGCCCGATCCCGGATGGCGGGCTATCAGTTGAAGGGCGCTTTCGAGGTCGTCCACGTAGCCCAGCGCCACGTGTGAACCAGCTTCTCGCGCATAATAATCAACAGCGTCCTCGATATCGCGCAGAGCACGGGTTCGAGGAATAATTGGCTTGGTGGCCACTAACTTATTGGCCCTGGGCTCGTTTCCTCAGCGCTGCGAAATAGTCGTCGTCAACAGCAGCGGCGGCCGGCGATGACGCACCCTCGAGGAGCAGGCGGCGAAGAAGCTGACGGTCCTGATCGCGGCGGATCAATTCACGCACATACTCGCTGCTTGTGCCATAGCCGCGATCCGTCACCTGCTGATCGACGAAATGCTTCAAGCTGTCGGGCAGTGAGATATTCATCGTGCTCATTCAGCCATTTTAAGGCTCATGGCAAAAATTGGCAATCTCTATGCGGTGGCCCTGGCCGATTCCATACCCTGGAACGCCGCAAGCGCCGCCTTCAGCGCGTCCGGCCCGCCTGCCACCGTCTGCGGCGTCGGCGAGAAGCCGGCGCCGAGCATCTTGCGGCCGAGCATGTGGTCGGCCGGCCGGTTGACGGATTCGATGCCGAGCAGCCGGTTGCCGGCATAATGGTAGATCGAGAACTTGTTCTCGGCCGGCTCGCCCAGCACGACATGGTGATCGCCGCCCTGCGTCAGCCCCACCATCTGCAGCTTCATGTCGCCGATGTCCGACCAGAACCAAGGCACAGCCGAGAACGGTTCGGCGTGGCCGAGGATGGTGCGCGCGGCAAGCCGCGCCTGGTCGGTGGCGTTCTGCACCGATTCCAGCCGCACGTTGCCGCCGGTGAACCAGTGCCGGTAGGAAGCGGCGTCGCCGACGGCGAGGATTTCGGGGATCGAGCTCCGCATATGCTGGTCGACGCGGATCCCGTTGGCGACCGCGATGCCGGCGGCCTCCGCCAACTCGACATTGGGCACCACGCCGATGCCGATGATCACCATCTGCGCCGGCAGGCGCTCACCGCCTGTCGTGATCGCGGCCGAGACATGGCCGCTTTCACCTTCCAGGCGGGCAACTGTGGTGCCGGTCAGGATGCGCACGCCGGTCGCCTCCAGCCGCTGGCGCACGTGCGCGGCGATTGTCGGCGCCACGGCCCGGCCGAGCAGCCGGTCGACGGCCTCGACGACGGTGACGTTACGGCCCGCGGCCCTCAATGTCGCCGCGATCTCGAGGCCGATGAAGCCGCCGCCGAGAATGACCACGTCCTCGGTTTGCGTGCTGAGCTCGCGGATCGTCCGCGCGTCGGCCAGCGAGCGCAGCGAGACCACGCCGGTGAGGCCGGCGCCGTCGAGTTTGAGCAGGCGTGGCCGCGAGCCGGTCGCAAGGATCAGCCGGTCGAAGGCGAGCTTTCCGCCGCCTGCGACATTCAACCGACCCCCGCTGGCATCGATAGCGTCGATGCGCAGGCCCGGCCGATAGTCGATAGTGTTGCCGGTGTAGAAGGCCTCGCCGCGCAGGGGCTGCGGCTTGGCCTCGGCGTCCTTGATGAAGGTCTTTGACAGCGGCGGCTTGTGATAGGGCAGTTCCTTCTCGTCGCCGACCAGGATGACAGGCCCTTCATAGCCCTCCTCGCGCAGACTGGCAGCGGCCTGCACGCCGGCATGGCCCGCACCGACAATCACAACCCCGTTCGTCATCGCAAACCCTTCTGCCAGCAAATATAGGCTCTTGCGCCAAGTGGCGATTGTCCGCGGACGCCGCAAGAGCCGACGTTCGGGTCGCATCGGGAACGGCTGCCTGTCAATCGAGCCATCGGCGATTTCGCGGCAGGTGTCGGGCTTTAAAGTTGATAGTTCTAGTTTAGAATAGTTCTAAAGTATTGTTTCAATTGATTTTTTCTTCCTCGCCAGTTGACTTCCGGCCTCGTGGCCGCTTTATGGAAGGCCGCGCGCAAAGCGCAGTCCCTTTGATGTCTGGGCCTTGAACCCTTTCGATTGGAGGCAATTGGGTGTTTTTCTATCGCGAACCGCGCATCGGCGCGGCCACCAATTTTGCCGGCATGCTCATGCCTCGGCGCGCATGCGCACATGCGCGTTTTGCTGAATTTCCCTGGAACTGGAGAAAGATCATGACGGCACGTAATGGCGGCAGGCTGGCTGCGATCTGCGCCACGGTTGCGCTGACGGCGGCGGTGTTCGTGTTGCCGGCGAAAGCCGAGACCGACGCGAAGGCGGTGATCAAGACCTATGCCGACATCGCGCTGGCCAAATACGAGGATTCGCTGACCACCGCTGAGGCGCTGGACAAGGCGGTCGACGCGCTTATCGCCAGCCCCTCCGCCGATACGTTGCAAGCCGCCCGCGAAGCCTGGAAGGCGGCGCGCGTTCCGTATCAGCAGACCGAGGTCTATCGCTTCGGCAACAAGATCGTCGACGACTGGGAAGGGCGCGTGAATTCCTGGCCGCTGGATGAGGGCCTGATCGACTATGTCGCCAAGAGCTACGGCACCGAGTCGGACGAAAACGCGCTCTACACAGCCAACGTCATCGCCAACAAGGAGATCGAGATCAACGGCAAGAAGGTCGACGCCTCGAAGCTGACGCCGGAATTCCTGTCCGGCACGCTGCAGGAGGCTGGCGGCGTCGAAGCCAATGTCGCGACCGGCTACCATGCCATCGAATTCCTGCTCTGGGGCCAGGACCTGCACGGCACCGGTCCCGGCGCCGGCGAGCGCACCCACACGGACTACGACCTCAAGAACTGCAGCAACGGCAATTGCGACCGTCGCGCCGAATATCTGAAGTCGGCCAGCGATCTTCTGGTGTCCGACCTCCGCGAGATGGTCGACAATTGGAAGGAAGACGGCGCGGCGCGCAAGAACCTGATCGACGGCGATGCCAATGCCGCCATCTCCACCATCTTCACCGGCATGGGCTCGCTCTCCTATGGCGAGCTCGCCGGAGAGCGGATGAAGCTCGGCCTTTTGCTGCACGACCCGGAAGAGGAGCATGACTGCTTCTCCGATAACACCTACAACTCGCACCTTTACGACGCGATCGGCATCCGCGCCGCCTATCATGCCAGCTACACCCGGCTCGACGGCTCCGTGGTTTCGGGTCCGTCGGTGTCCGACATGGTGAAGGCCGCCGATCCGGCGATCGAGAAGGAACTGTCGGGCAAGCTCGACGCCACCGTGGCCAAGATGGAGGCCATCAAGGCGCGCGCGCTTGCCGGCGAGGCCTACGACCAGCAGATCGCGGAAGGCAACACCGAAGGCAACGCCACCGTGCAGGCGGCAATCGATGCTTTGCTCGACCAGACCAAGTCGATCGAACGCGCCGTCGGCTCGCTCAAGCTGAACCAGATCGCCTTCGAGGGTTCCGACAGCCTCGACGCTCCCGACAAGGTGTTCAAGTAAGCTTTAGACGGACCCATCAAGCCAAGCGGCGCCGGACCGGCGCCGCCAGCCAGAGCAAGTCAATGCTGATCTGCCATTGCAACATCATAACCGAGAAGGAGATCGAGCAGACGATCGTCGGTCTGCTGGATGAGGATCCCTGGCAGTTGATCGTGCCCGCGAAGGTCTATCACGCGATGCGCAAGCGCGGCCGCTGTTGCGGCTGTTTCCCAAATGTGGTGGAAACGATCATTCGGGTCACCGAGAACTACCATGCCCGCTCAGAGGTGGGCGGCGTGGATATCGTTTCACACCTGGATCGCGTGCGAGGCTTGCGCGGCCAATACGGGAGCAGAACCCATGAAAGGCGAACCGCAGGTCATCGAGCGGCTTAACGAAGCCCTGTTCCTGGAGCTTGGGGCCGTCAACCAGTACTGGGTGCATTATCGTCTGCTCGAGGATTGGGGCTACACCAAGCTTGCAAAGAAGGAGAGGGCGGAATCGATTGAGGAAATGCACCACGCCGACAGGCTGATCGCGCGCATCATCTTCCTGGAAGGACATCCGAATCTGCAGTCCGTAGCGCCGCTGCGCATCGGCCAGAACGTCAAGGAAGTGCTCGAATCCGATCTGGCCGGCGAGTATGACGCGCGCACCGCCTACAAGCGCTCGCGCGAGATCTGCCACGAGGCCGGCGATTTCGTTTCGATGAAGCTGTTCGAGGACCTTTTGACCGACGAGGAAGGACATATCGATTTCCTTGAAACGCAGCTCGATCTGCTGGCCTCGATCGGCGAGGAGAAGTACGGCCTGCTCAACGCCGACTCGGCCAACGAGGCGGAGTAAGGACATGCGGGAATGCGGCGCCCCGTAGATTTTTCGCGCCGCTCGCGGCCGGCCGCAATTGACGGCCCGCCACTTCGGAAGATCCCGCGGTACCGGATTGGTCGCGGGGCATCGCTTTTGCTTGCGATGGTGCTTTCTGTTCCCGCGATGGCGGGCGACCCAGCCGCCTTGTCGACAAGCCGGACCGATCTGACGCCGAAGGATCAGGTGCGGGTTCTTACTGTCACCAGGCCTGCGACCGACTTTACCAGGCCCGAGCCGTTCGAGCTTATGCAGGGCGGCGCCGGCACCTCGCTCAAGGACGTCAACCGCGACGCGTTCTCGCAATCCTCCGCCAACATCACCTTCGAGGAAGAAGCGACCTTCAAGCTTGGCAACGCGCTTTTCCGCAAGAACTGGGTGTCGTCGCCGTCCTCGACCCAGGCCTCGGATGGGCTCGGCCCGCTGTTCAACGAGCGCGCCTGCCAGAACTGCCATCTGAAGGATGGCCGCGGCCGCCCGCCGGAAGGCGCAGACTCGACCTCGATGTTGCTCCGGCTTGCGCGCGACGCCGCCAGCGCGGAGGAAGAAGCCGAACTCGCCGACCACAAGGTGCTGAACTTTCCCGATCCGGTTTATGGCACGCAATTGCAGGATCTCGCGGTCCCCGGCCTCAAGGGCGAGGGCCGCATGCGTGTCGATTACACGCAAGAGAACGTGGCGCTCGGCGACGGCACCGTCGTTTCGCTGCGCAAGCCAAGCTACTCCGTCGACAATCTCGGCTATGGACCGCTCGATCGCCGCACCACGCTGTCGCCGCGCCTGACTCCGCCGATGATCGGGCTCGGCCTGATCGAGCAGATCGCGCCAGTCGATATCCTCGCCCACGCCGATCCGGACGATCGCAACAGTGACGGCATTTCGGGCAGGCCGAATATCGTGCGCGACGAGTTGAGCGGCGAGGTGACCTTGGGCCGCTTCGGCTGGAAGGCCCAGGCAGCGTCGATCCGACAGCAGGCGGCCGACGCCTTCGCCGGCGATATCGGCATCTCGACGCCTGAAATGCCGAAGCATTGGGGCGATTGCACGCAAGCGCAGAAGGATTGCCTTGCCATGCCGAACGGCGTGCAGGAACGCCTCGGCACCGCGGAGGCGCCGCCGCCGGTGATGGACCTCGTCACCTTCTATTCCCAGAACCTGGCCGTGCCGGCGCGCCGCGACATCGGCAAGCTCGATGTCCTTGCCGGCAAGAAGCAGTTCTACGAAATGGGCTGCATTGCCTGCCATACGCCGAAATTCGTCACCATGCGCGGCACGCCCGACAAGGCGCAGGCCTTCCAACTGATCTGGCCCTATTCGGACTTCCTCCTGCACGACATGGGCGAGGGTCTTGCCGACGGGCAGCGTGTGGGCGAAGCGAGCGGCAGCGAATGGCGCACCCCGCCGCTCTGGGGTATCGGGCTCACCGCGGCGGTCAACGGCAATGCCTTCTATCTGCATGACGGCCGCGCCCGCACGCTTGCCGAGGCGATCCTGTGGCATGGGGGCGAGGGCCAGAAGGCGCGCGACCGCTTTGCCGGCGCCGCCACGGCCGATCGTGACGCGCTGATCAAGTTCCTGGAGTCGCTCTGATGTCGAAATGCGTCGCTCTGATGTCGAAACGTCTTGCCCTTGCCCTTCCGCTTTTTCTGGCCGCCACCTTGCCCGCATCAGCCGCGGTCAAGGCCTCCGATGTCATCGGCCGCGCGATCGACGGTTTCGTCCGCCCGGCCTATGCCAGCCTCGGCGAGCATGCGGCGGGTCTGACCAAGGCGGTGCGCCAGCTTTGCGAAACGCCATCCGAAAAGAATCTCGAAGCGGCGCGCTCGGCGTTCTCAGGCACTGTGGAGGCTTGGTCTGTAGCCGAGATCATCGCCTTCGGACCGATCAAGGAGAATAACCGGCTGGAACGGATGCTCTATTGGCCGGACCGCAAGAGCATTGGCCTGAGGCAAGTGCAGGCCACCCTCGCATCCAGGGATCCGTCAGCCGCCGATCCGACGCAACTGGCGCAAAAGAGCGTCGCCATGCAGGGCCTCGGCGCGCTCGAATATGTGCTTTACGGCGACGGCGCCGAAACCCTTGCCGGGAAGGATGATCCTTATCGCTGCGCTTATGGCGCGGCGGTCGCCGTCAATGTCGAAACGATGGTCGGCGAGGTGCTTGATGCCTGGCAAAAGCCCGACGGCTTCGCGTCGCTCTGGGCCAATCCGGGGCCGAAGAACCCGCTCTACCGCGACGGCAACGAGGCGGTGACGGAACTCGTCGGCGTCTTCATAAACGAGCTGGAAATGATCCGCGACGTGCGGCTCAAGGGCTTTCTCGGCACAGGGCCTGATGCCGACAAGCCGAAGCAGGCGATCTACTGGCGCTCGCGGAACACAACGGCTTCGCTGGCCGCAAACCTTTCGGGTGTCGACCAGCTGTTCGAGGTTTCGAAGCTTGGCGACGCGCTTCCCGCCGATGCGCGATGGATGGCCGAGTCCATCCACATCCAGATCGCCAACGGCGTGGCGACCGCACAATCCGTCGCCGGCCCGATCGACAAGGCGCTCGCCGATCCGGCGCTCCGCGACAAGCTCGAGCATTTCGCGCTGATAACCTCCAGCCTCTCGACCTTGATCGGCACGAGGATGACCGCCGAGTTCGGCCTGACCGCCGGCTTTTCGTCGCTGGACGGGGACTGAGCATGACCCCAAAAAGTTGCAGACTTTTTGGACAAGGTCACGCACCGAGGGAGATCGTCCCATGAGAACCGCCCTCATCGACCGCCGCGATTTCCTGCGCGCCGCGGGCGCCGGCTTTGCCGCCGCAATGGCGCCGCGTGCCTGGGCCGACACGCTTGCGGCGGACGCCGTCTTCGCCACGGCCTTCGTCAAGCGCGACGGCAGCTTCGGCGCCGCGGTGCTTTCCGAGGCCGGAAAAATCCTGCACATGATCGATCTGCCCGTTCGCGGCCATGACGTCGCTTTCGATCCGGTGTCGAAGCGCTCGGTCGTCTTTGCCCGGCAGCCCGGCACCTTCGCGGTGGTCTTCGACCATTCCGCCAGCGACAAGCCGTTGACCATCGCCAGCATCGCCGGCCGGCATTTCTTCGGCCACGGCGTGTTCTCGCCCGATGGCGCCTTGCTCTATGCGACCGAGAACGACTTCGACAATGCGACGGGTGTCGTGGGTGTCTATGACGCGAAGGCAAAGTTCAGTCGCGTCGGCGAGTTCCCGACCTATGGCATGGGTCCGCACGAGCTGCTCCTGCTCGGGGATGGCCGCACTTTGGCCATCGCCAATGGCGGTATCGAAACTCATCCCGACTATGGCCGCGCCGAGCTCAACATCGCGACGATGAAGCCCTCCTATACGCTGGTCGACCGCCTCACCGGCGACCTGATCGAGAAGCACGAATTGCCTCCGGCGCTGCATCAGCTCTCGATCCGCCATATGGACCGCGACCAGGCGGACACCGTCTGGTTCGGGTGCCAGTATCGCGGGCCGGCGACCGACAGCCCGGCGCTCGTCGGACGCGCCGCGCGCGGCAAGCAGCTCGAACTCCTGGAGATGCCGCGGGATGTGCTCTCCGGCTTGCGCAACTACATCGGCTCGGTCGCCGTCAATGTCGCGACAGGCACCGTCGCCGTCACCTCGCCGGAAGGCAATTCGATGGCCGTTCTCGACGCCGCCAGCGGGCGCGTGGTCGCGGCCAGGCCGCTGGTGGAGGTCTGCGGCCTTGCGCCTGACGGCGCCGGCTTCCTGGCTACGACCGGCG
>Ga0315336_1002536_pt1 | contig 27465 bp, 19 predicted proteins | sample ASW5metaG_FD_204512 | JGI IMG/M metagenome (GOLD analysis project Ga0315336, IMG submission 204512) | Ammonia-oxidizing marine archaeal communities from Monterey Bay, California, United States - ASW #5 | ecosystem: Environmental > Aquatic > Marine > Intertidal zone | place: USA: California... | reverse complement strand
TACGCCCCAACACATTTTGGTCGTGTCTCTGTGCCTACTTTCCCCGCTGGCCGCCGCAAGCACGAATACCGTCTTTTCTGACCACTTGATTCGCGACGGCTTCGGATACGCCTACGCCGTAATGTCAGCGGACATCGACAACGACGGTGACCAGGATCTAACGTCGCAGGACATCCTGGGAAACCCCAGCATGTCGACCCTGCATTGGTTTGAGAACGATGGAGAGGGGACATTCCAGCGGCACGTCATAGCCACAGGCGAGCCCGGCTGGTTCGAGCGGCACGCGCTGGGGGATATCAGCGGGGACGGATTGCCGGACGTCGCCATCGTGAACAACCGTGACGGACACGTCGTCTGGTTCGAGAACAACGACGCGCCCGATGCGGGCCCCTGGCAGCGGTACGAGATCACCACCACTGCGACACGCGCCTACGATGTTGTTCTCGTCGACATCGACAACGATACGGACCTTGATGCCGCCGTTGCCGGTTACGCATCCGGCGAAGTGAACTGGTTCGTGAATCCCGGATCGAACGGCTGGGGCTCAGTATGGACGAAACATCTTGTCGGGGCCGGGATGCCTGAAAACCGGACCATCCGGTTCGGCGATTTCAACCGGGACGGTCGGATGGACCTTTTCGCGTCCGCGGTCGGCGTCACGGCGCCGCTCGGCTCACCCCCGCAAAATCACGCCTGCCAGGTCGTCTGGTATGAGAATCCGCCGCCGCCCCAGCACACCGGCCTCTGGTCCCGGCACGATATCGACATCGACCAGCATTACCCGATTCATGGACACCCGGTGGACCTCGACAAGGACGGCGACCTGGACGCGGTCATGGCGTTCGGCATGCGGACGAACCTGGTGCCGGTGACCCAGTCCATCCACCAGGTGGCGTGGTACGAGGACACCGGCAGTCCCGGCACGGGGCAATCCTGGCAGCGCCATACCATCGGCGAACTACCCCAGGCGTTTGAAGCGTTCGCGGCCGACATCGATCTCGACACGGACATTGACGTCATCGCCTCGGCCTGGGCCCAGGGCGACCGAGTGGTGTGGTTCGAGAACAGCGGCAGCCCGTTCGGCCTCTGGACGATGCACGATGTGAAAACCAACTTTGTGGCCGCCAACCAGGTGATCGTAGCCAACATCAATTCCGACGTCTGGCCCGACATCGTAGCTGCCGCCGATGACGGCTCCAGTCTCGCCTCGGGCGACAACGAGCTGCGATGGTTCCGAAACGATACGGACCTGGAGCCGCCGGCGCCGCCGTGCGAAAACGAAACTGGATTCATCGCGACCCAGAGCCCGAACGGAAATCCCCCGGACGCGGCGCACATCTACCGGGCGGACGGCACCCTCGTGAAGAAGCTTCCCATCGGGTATTGGTACCAGGAATTTGACAACCACGGAAACCTGTACGTCATTCACCACACCCCGGATGTCGGCGGCGATTATCCCGTCTACCGCTACGACTACCTCGGCGGCACCAACTGGGCCGACGCGGTCATTCACTGCCTGCTGGATCCGGTAACCAACGGTACGCCCGAAGCGCTCTGCATCGATGCCGACCGCGCCCTGTACATTGCGTGCAAGTTTCCAGCGGCACGGCCCATCGGCATGGGTGTCTACGCCGTCACGAACGAGATGGCGAATCCTGTTTTCTTCGCCGCCATGGATAACATCAGCGGCCACACACCAAAAGACCTGGAATTCGGACCGGGCGGCAAGCTGTGGATGTGGACTGAGATCTGGGGTATTCTGCGGTGGCCGGTTGGCGGTGACACCGCCGGATTCGAATTGAGAGTCAGCGAGGCACGTCACGGGGGGATCGATTTCAGCCACGACGGTTTTGTCTACGGTTGTGTGAACGGCGTTTATCCCGACTTCGGCTATTACGATCTCTCCGGCGCCAAGGCGGGGGATCTGTTCAGTGACCCATACCTCGACGCCACAAAGAACTTCTACAACATGGACTTCGGACCGGACAAAAACGGTGACGGGGTCTGCGATATTTACGTGGTCATGTATTACGACCGGGTGCGCGTCTATGACGGCGCGGACGGGACGATTCTCGGTGACATGTTCAGCGGTTTCGCCCTGCGCAGCATTTCCGGCGTGTCTCTGCCGCGAGCCGTTCCAGGTTCCTACCTGATCTTGAAATAGCGCTACGCCGGACCCCATCCGGTAGGCGCCCTCAAATCCGTGCTGAGTTTTTCTGCCCCAATGGTTTTGCTTTCAGATTTGGAACGGGTAACTATGCCATGGATGACACCTGCCCGAGTTGCCTCACGTTCACGAACTGTCCTGTCCCGGCCGATTCTTTCGCGGCGAGGCAGGTGTAGACGCTGCGGATTCCGGTTTCGATCGGGGTCCGGCTCTTCTTTATCCGGCCTTCGATGAGTCCGAGGAAATCTCGCGCCAACTCGTGGTCGCCTCCGAAGTGATCGTCGCCACCGCTTGCCTTTGAGACGCTGGTAACAGGCTCGTGGTGTCGCACCTGCTTGATCTCATTTGAAAACCAGTCGAAACTTATGGTTCCTTCGTACCCGCTGACGGTCGCGCCCCGCGCGCCGGCGTCGCGCCGGGCAAAGAAGACTTGCGAATAGACGCCGTGGGCGCCGGACGCGAACTCGAACAGCGCGCTGGAGCAATCTTCATTCATTCCGGATTCAGGTGAACCGCATGCCTCGCTGAATACGCAGAGGTGATCCGCAAGCGCCCCACCGGATCCATTGCGGATCCGGTTTTGCGGGCTCTCCAGGCAACTCCACTGTTCGTCACAGTTTTTGCAGGTAAGTTCCGCCGGCTTGTTTCCCCCAAATACGCGTCCCATGGTGGCCATTGCCGCGATGCGGATTACGGGTGAATCAAGAAGCGACATGATATAGCTGAAGTCGTGAGTACTCTTCTGAAGAAAGAGGCCCTGGGTAATCTCGTATTCCCGGTAGCCGCGTTCCCAGTAGCAGGTCGCGTACGGAACATAGTTAACCGCCTGGACATGCTCCGGACGTCCCACCGCGCCATCCTCAATCAGCTTCCGGGTCATGTCGCAATGGGTTGTAACCTCGAGCGGAAAGCTTACCACCACTTCGCAGCGGGCGTTTTCAAAGGCCGTTTCCAGCGCCGTGGCCTGCTCCATGCTCACGGCAACAGGTTTTTCCAGGTAAAGGGGCAGGTCGTATTCGGCTGCCTGGATCGCCAGGGGCGTATGCAGATTGCAGCGTGTCCCGATCATCAATCCGTCCAACTTTGCGTTCCGGACCATTTCATCGAGTGATTCATAGAAGACAACATCCTTCTGATCGCAGTCGGCCAGCCGGCTGCGGGCACCGGCCTCGTCGGGATCCACGATTCCCGCCACCCGGACATCGGGTTGAATGGATGCGGGGTAGGCACCGCGCAAAGGATGTTGGATGACCCCGGCGATTCGGTTGCCGTAGCCCATGATCCCCAGTCGAACCATGCTCATTGTTCTTACGTCCTATGGTTAACGTCATTCAGGATTTTCAAGAGTGATGGAATTCTAACTGCGGGACGATCAAACCGCAAACATTATATAGCATACTACGTAGTGTTTCGGGATTCACCCTGCCATTGCAAAGACATCGCAGGGATGCCGTGACGGGTAGGGGTCGGAATCGAGCCATGGATCAAAACCGGCTGGAGGGCGAAGCTTCAGCTGAGCCGCGCGCCCGGCACGAACAGGAAAAGGACAATCCTGGAGCAAGGCTCCGAGCGGTCCCTTTTTGGGCTTCCCGGTCGCGCGGCTCAGCTGAAGCTTCGCCCTCCAGTTGAAATCTCTTTGAAATCTGGGTTTTTGTCCGAATAAAATGGGGATGGAATTTGCGATACTGATATAGTAATGTATTTTATTCGAATCTTAGGACGTGCCGCGATTCAGGTGACGAACCTCTTGTTGAAGTGGCTGATTTCGATGGAGTATGCCGGAATGAAACGAACGCTGAGTTTTTGTGGATGCCGTATTGCCTGCAGTGTCTTCCTGGCGTGGAGCGCCGGCGTAATCGGTGCAGATGCCCTCGAGTCTTCTCCCTTTATCACCGGGTTCGAGTCCTCCGATTCGCCCTCGTACGCGATCGGGGATCTGGATGGCCAGGGAACCGCTGGAAGCTGGACCATCCTGGAAGGAGCCGCCGCGGTGCAGAGCGCCCTGGTTTCGCGAGGCACGCAGGCGGTGGAACTGCAGGCAGCCAGTTCGGCGGAAGTTGCAGTGGGCGCCGGACACAATATCGTATGGACTGATTTGCAGATGCGCACGGACGGATCGGTGGATCCTCCCGAGATTCCTGCCGACATCGCTTCATCCGTGTTGTACTTTGGAGAAACGAATGGATTGATGGCCCTGGACGGCGACGGAACCGGAGGGGGCACCTATGTCCTGGTTCTCAATCCTTTTCCGAGTGGTCAATTCGTTCGCGTAAGCATTCGACAGGATTACACCGCAAAGACATATGATGTGTGGATTGAAGGCACTCTTTCTGTTTCCGGTCTTGGATTCAAGGACAACTCGGTCTCCACCATCAGTTCCGTACAACTCGATGCTGAAGGTGTGAGCTACCTGGATGACTTGAGCGTGACCGAGGAAGGGATCGACGCCGACACGGACTCTGATCATCTCAAGGATCTGGACGAAATGAAGTATCACGGTTCATCTCCGACGATTGCTGATACCGACGGCGACACCATGATTGACGGTGACGAGGTCTTCGTCGGCACATCGCCCACGGATCCGGGATCTGTGTTCTCCGCCGATCTCACCCGGCCCGCCGGCGGGCCCCTGACCGTGAGCTTTCAAACGATTCCGGCCCGCCTCTATGCGGTCCAGCAATCCGCGGACCCGCTTTCCGTTCCCTGGGCCGACGCGCCCGGTCTCGGCAGCATCGTAGGCGATGGCACGCTGAAGCAGGTCACGGTCGACGAGACTCCGGATACGCACGATTTCCGCGTCGCAGTTCGGGCGCAGTAAGTGGCGGACCTTATTTCCGAATACCCCAGATTCTCCGATCCTAATCCCAATCCTAATCGCAATCCTAATCGATTAGGATTGCGATTAGGATTGGGATTAAGATACATGGAGGCCTGTGACATGGCGTCACTGGCCGAATTTATTTGAGAGTTCAGGTTTCGGGTTTCAGATTTCAGGGGGGCAGACAAGGACTTTCATCCTGAAACCCGAAACCTGACACCTGAAACCAAATACGACTCTAACAGCTCGAAATATCTGCCCAAAGTCAGAGGCCTCACTGATGCACAAACGATTTGACCTAACAGGAAAGCAGGCGCTGGTCACCGGCGGGAGCCGCGGAATCGGCCGGGGAATTGCCATCGCACTGGCCGAGCATGGTGCCGATGTGTCGATCGTTTATCGATCGGCCGAGAAAGAGGCGATGAAGGTCGTGGATCACCTGCGCGGACTCGGGCGGGAAGCGCGGCCGTATCGCCAGGACCTTTCGGAGACCGACCAGTTGGCCTCGCTGGCCGACCGGGTGTGGGCGGACACCGGCGGGATCGATATCCTGGTCAATAACGCCGGGATGGCGTACCTTGAGCACTTCAACCAGATTACCTTCGAGCACTGGCGCAAGACGTTCGCCGTCCATGTCGACGCCGTATTCTTTCTGACGCAGCGCATCGCGGAACAGATGATCGCGGCGGGGGTCAAGGGACGGGTCATAAATCTTTCATCGAAAAACGGTTTCGTGGCCGAGGCCGGCCTCGCGCACTACAACGCCGCGAAAGGAGCGGTTGAACTGATGACCCAGTCGCTGGCGCTGGAACTTGGACCGCACGGCATCACGGTAAATACCATCGCACCCGGTGTTATCGAAACGGACATCGTTGGTGAATTCGACATCGATTTCGAAAAGTTCATGCCCTACTACAGCGAACACATTCCGCTCGAAGGCCGCTGGGGAACCGTCGAGGATTGTTCCGGCATCGCGGTTTTCCTTGCCTCCGCGGCGGGCGCCTACGTTACCGGCCAGCATATCATCAACGACGGCGGCGTGCTTGCCCAGCAGTTGCCGCGCCTGCAGTTCATGTCTCCGTACAAGAATTCTCTCTGACCGTGGCACGGCGGCTCTGCCCCGTGTCGGATCAAGATGAGAGAAGGGATTGAGCACGGTGAGCGCCGGCCCCATCCGTGCGTTGCTTTTTCTCTTCCCTTGCTCCGACACGGGGCGGAGCCGCCGTGCCACGGTGCGTTACTGAAGAGTGATTTCTGCCAGATTCGAAACGGGCTCGACCTTTTTTCCGTCGCGCCAGACTCCGCGCAGCTGCACATTCGAGTCCCACAATGCAAGATCCGCTTTTCTTCCCGGTGCGAGGAGTCCGATCTCCTCCTCCAGTCCCAGCGACGCGGCCGGATTCAGGGTAACGGCGCGAATCGCTTCGTGCGCGGGCACGCCGGTGATCCGGATAAAATTCCGCAAGTGGTCGGCAAGCAACAATCCACTGCCGGCCAACTGCCCGGTGGGAGTGCGGTGCACGCCGTTTGATTTACGAAATACTCTTCCGTCAGGCCAGGGAAAGTCCCCGTCGGGACGGCCTGCCCCGGGGAGCGCGTCGGTAACGATGCAGATCCGATTGATGCCTTTGCAACGAAGGACCAGGCGTATGATCACCGGGTGAACATGGGTGCCGTCGCAAATCACGTGAACGAATTTGATGCGATCGTCTGTCAATCCGACGTGGTCGATGGTCGGGCACTGCACTCCGGGCTCGGCAAGATTTCCCATGTTGTTGTTCCAGACGTGACCGAGAATTGAAGTGCCCGCCTCGATGCAGGCATCAACATGATCAGGCGTGGAGTCGGCGTGTGCCATGGATACAATGATGCCGGCATCCCGCAACACACGGATCCCTTCAAGATCGTGCTCCACACCGGGTGACACGTTCACCATGGATGTTGCGTCTCCGCTCAGCTCAAGCAGTCTCGCTACGTTCTCCCGGCTCGCGGGCTGCGCATATTTGCCAAGGCTGGCACCGGCCAACTTCGGAACCATGAAAGGTCCCTCCCAATAGACTCCAAGGAAACGTGCCGCTTCGTCGCGAGAAGCTGCGCGGTATCGATTCACGTTTTCGGCAATTTGTGCAATCGAGTCCCATGGCAGCGTTCCGGTGCACATCTGGCAGCTCGTCACGCCCAGCCTGACGTAGTCTTCCAGCAGTTTTCCGGGGTCATCCTGGTCGAGCGTGCTGCCGCAGGCGCCGCAAACCATCAGGTCGATGAGTCCGGGGGAAAGGCAGAGGCCTGAGAGGTCTTCGGCCGGAAGATCGCCCCGGTACGGGCCGTCGCCGACGGAATCAATTATACCGTCCTTGAGAATCAGATGCCCGTCGCGTTGGGTTCCGTCGCCGGGCCAGAGTGTGCAATGGGTCAGTGCGTAGTTCATTCCAACTCTAGTAGCTGCAGGCTGTTGCGGTGAATCATTGCTTCGATTTCATTCGTATCCAACCGGGGAAGGTGCGTACCCTCCAGCATGTCATTGAGGCTGTGGAACCCATCCACGGAGGCATCGACGGTCGTGAAAGGATAGTCCGTTCCGAAGAGCAGCTTCTCCCACACGCCGTATTCCTGCACCAGCATGAGGCTATTGTATAACTGATAGGGCCGGTAGTGAATCGCGCTGACATCGGCGTATACATTCGGGTGCTTGCGAATGACCGCAACGCATTCGTTTTCATACGGGTGCCCCAGGTGCGCCATGATGATCTTTGCATCCGGAAACCGCGTGGCGACCGGGTCGAGGTGCCTGGGCAATGTCGCCTCCAGTGGGGCCTGGGAAACGAATGTTGTGCCGGTGTGAAGCAGGACCGGGAGTCCATTCTCCACCGCGTACTCCCAGAGAGGGTCCAGGATCGGATCGTCGGGGCGGAATCCCGCATACATGGGCATCAGCTTGATGCCGTGCATGCCCAATTCAGCGTGGCCAAACCTCATTTCATCCTGCCATCCGTTCCGGGTTGGATCGACGGAAAGAAAACCGATCAGTTTCTGCGGATGACCGGCAACGTACCGTGCTACGTACTGATCATCCACCCAGAGTCCGCTCAAGTGGGCCTTGCCGCCAAACACGATGGTTCTTGCCACTTCGAATTTGGAGGCCGATGCCTCGTACGCCTTGAATCGGACCGCGAGATCAACTTCCTTGCCCGCGAGGGCCCTCTGGGCCTGCATCTGAAAATCGTCGGAAAAATGCTCAGGATAAGACCACGTATGGCTATGTACATCGATGATCATTCTGGAAGTCGAGTGTCGAATCCACGGCGCGCCGAAGCAAGAACAAATAAGACTTGCCCGCCTGCCGCATACAGCGTTCACTGCTGGGATTCAGCAGTTTGAATCTTCAGGCAGGAGAGGCTTACCCGTGAGCTACGAAATGTACATCGACGGCGAATGGACCGGAAGTTCGACCGGAGAGACCTATGATGCAATCAACCCTGCGTTGGGGGAGTCATTCGGTCAGATTCCGAAGGGCAATCGCGATGATGCCCGTCGCGCAGTGGCGGCTGCAAACAAGGCGCTGCCGGAGTGGAAAAAGGTCCCGTTATGGGAGCGGTCGGCTTTCTGCAACAAGGTCGCCGACATCATTGATGCCCGGAAGGAAGAGATAGGAGACATTCTCTGCACGGAGTTGGGAAAGCCGCGTCATGGCGAGGCGGCGGATGAAGCCGGCGAGACCTCCAGGCCCTGGCGCATTGCCGCAGAGCAGGCGAAGTTTTTTGAAGCCCATACCAAGCCATGCGAGGACGCATCCAAAAGAGTGCTCACATTCTGGCGGCCGCGCGGCGTGATTACGGCGATTACTCCGTGGAACTTCCCCGCCGCGATACCCGGCGAGTATCTGCCGTTCGCCATCGTGATGGGAAACGCGGTTTGCTGGACGCCGGCACCGACCGCCGCGGCAACCGCGATCAAGCTGATGGAGTGTATTCACGAAGCAGGCGTACCGAAGGGGGTCATCAACCTGATCACGGGGCCGGGAGCGGAGGTCGGGGACGAACTGGTCGTGAATCGGGGCACGCATGCCGTCGGCATGACCGGGAGCCCCGCAACCGCCAACATCATTACCCAGCGAGCGGGCCTCAAACCCCGATTGTTCGAACTGGGAGGCAACGGACCCGTCGTCATCCTGCCCGACGCCGATCCTGCGCAAATCGCCACCAGTGTCGCCTTTGCCTGCTACTACGCGGCCGGGCAGGTTTGCTCCTGCGCCGAGCGGATTCTTGTTGCCGACGAGATCAAGAAAGATTTCGTTGATGCCATGGTGGAGGAGAGCAAGCACTGGGTGAACGGCGATCCGTGGGACGAGAAGGTGAATATGGGCCCACAGAACAATATGGGCGTGGTGGAAAAGATGACGACCCACCTGGAGGACGCCGTCGACAAGGGCGCCCGGATCGTGGCCGGCGGAAAGCGGCCGGATCGTCCGGGATTCTTCTACGATCCTACCGTCCTGGTGGATTTTTCGAACGACTCACTGGTGAACCGGGAGGAAACCTTCGGTCCGATCGCTCCGATCAAGTCGTTTAAATCGGAAAAAGAGGCGTGGGATTGCATCAACGAATGTGATCTCGGACTCGTCTCCGCGGTGTTCACGCAGGATCTCGACCGTGCCTGGAACTGGGCGGAAGAGCTGAATACCGGAATCACGGTTATCAACGACTGGACGCATTTCTGGGAACATCATCTCCCGTTCGGCGGGATGGCATCCAATCAGAGCGGTATGGGCCGGATCGGCGGGCGCCATACGCTGGAGTTCATGTCCGATCTGAAGACGATCGTCTTCAGCGTGGGCGGGCCCGCGGTAGGTCCGTCGTTGTGGGAGTAATCGGAAGTTGATTTCAAGGGATAGCCATGGCGAGTAAAAAGGGGAAGAAGCCCCTGGTGGTGGTGACCGGGGCGGCGAGCGGGATCGGCCTTGCGACCACCCGGCGGTTTGCTGAGGCGGGATTCCGCGTTGCCGCCATTGATCGGTCTGAAAAAGGGCTGAAACAATTGCAGCGGCACAAGTGGGCAAGCCGGGTTCATGCCTTTCCGTCCGACCTGGGAGATGTCGGCGCCACTGCGGAAACCGCCCGCCGGATTCTGAGTGAGCAGGGAACGGTGCGGACACTCGTGAATAACGCGGGAATCTGGTACTACATGCCGATCGAGGATACGCCCGACGAGCATTGGCACCACACGATGAATGTAAACGTCGTCTCCTCCGCGGCCCTGGTGCGCGCCTTTGTGCCGGGCATGAAGAAGATCCGGGGCGCCTCGATTGTGAATGTTTCGTCGCGGAATGCCCTCTCCAGCAGCCCCAATGCCGCGACCTATGACGCATCCAAGTCGGCGCTGCTGGCGTTCACCCGAACGATGGCGGTTGAGTTGGGCCCCTTCGGGATTCGCTCAAACGCGATTTGTCCCGGCGTAATCGACACCCCTGCCAACAAGGCATTAATCGCGGATCCCCACTTCGTGGAGAATTACTTGAGGCTGATTCCGCTCAATCGGTTTGGAAAGCCCGAGGACATGGCCAATGTCATCTATTTTTTCGCCTCCGATGAAGCCGCATTTGTGACCGGACAACACATCGTAGCCGATGGCGGGCAGATGTCGGGGCAGAATTACTCTCGAATTTTTGACGTAACCCAGTGGGTTCCCTCCGACTCAGAAAAAAAGAAACCGGGCGGACGTCGGCGACCCACGGGCTCGAACAAGTCGAAGAAAACTGCAAGCAAGCGTCAGCCCGTGAAAAAACAACCGCGTCAGAAGGCAAAGTAGCTCCACACCGGATCATGCCGATTGGTGGATGCGGGAGGGCCGCAGGACGGGATCTCATTCCCGTGTGTTGCCGGGAAAAATACAGCGCTCTGAATACGCGCGTGCGCCGCGCAGTATCCTACCAGCTCGCTTTGATGACGCCGGGAATCTTGCCTTGGGAAGCCAGTTCGCGGAAGGCGATCCGGGACAGGTCGTATTTTCGGATGTAGGCGCGTCGGCGACCCGTCATGCCACATCGGTTCACAACCCGGGTCGGACTTGCATCTCTCGGCAGTTTATGAAGGTTTTGATAGTCGCCGCTGGCTCTCAGCTCTGCGCGAAGTGCGGCGTACTTTTCCACGGAGCGCTGTTTCCGCTTGTTTCGTTCGATCCACGATTTTTTCGCCATGATTCTCTCCGCTCAGCTTTTTGATTTCAGAAATGCAGATTTGTCAGGATTGTCGTACACCCCGGCCCGTAAATCTTTTACCCGGACCCACATGCGACGGACAGTCCCGTCGGAAAACCGAATCTTTTTTCGCTGCATATTTGTCTTGAACGTGCGCCGTGCAATGCCGGTCGTATTCAGACCGATTCCGCCACTCTTTTTCGGCAGCCCTCTGCGGGTAATCTTGTTCCCTTTTACGGACTTTCGGCCACGCCGGGTTTGTATTTTCGCCATATCGGTTCTACTCCAGGAAGATGCAATGAAGCGGGGCATCATACCGTTGCTGGCACACGAATCAAGGCAGAATACGGATCTTTCCGCGGCAAGTGGCTGGGGAAAGCAGCATTTAGCGCCAAAATGAATAAAATTGATATTATTTTTAACTTTATTGATTCTTTAAATTAAAAGAATATTCACTAAATGAAAGAAGAGGAGAAAGTTCCGGTAGAACCTCGCTGGTTGGAACAGTTGGATGACTCGGACATTGTGTTCATTAAACGGTTCCTCCTCGCTTCGGGATCATTAAAGAAAGTCGCGAATGCATTTGGCGTCAGCTATCCCACGATCCGGTTGCGGCTGGACCGGCTGATCGCGAAGATCGAGATTTTCGACCAACACCGAAACGACTCTAAATTCGAGCAACAGATTCGCGCCAGGTATGTAGAGGGGCGCATGGATTTCGAGACCTTCAAATCGTTGCTGAAGGCCTATCGGGATGATTCAAAGGGGCAATCGATATGAAAACGCTGTGGATTCTGATCGCATGCGCCGTGACGGCGCATGCCGAGGGGGCCGGATCGATACCGGCAGTCGAATATTCGTGGACGGATGAGACCATTGCCGATGGCTTGGAGCGCATCCCCCCTTCCGGCGAAGAGACGGAAGCTTGGATTCGGGTGACTGGAACGCCGGGATCGCAGACGACGACGCAGCTTCTCCTCATCGAAGGCCCCGCCGTTACCTCAGTATTGTACGCGATAGAGGGAGTTCTGCGTGCCCGAGACGTGGAGGGTGCGGGCTACCTGGAAATGTGGAACGTCTTTTCCGACGGTACGCGCTACTTCTCACGAACGCAGGCCGACAATGGACCTATGGCCTGGATTACCGGGACGGATTCGGATCGATCGTTTCAGGTTCCGTTTAATCGGGAAGGATCGGACAATCCGCCAATCCGTCTCGAGATCAACCTGGTATTGCCCGGGGGCGGATCGGTGGACGTTGGGCCGATCCGGCTCGTGGAACTCCGCAGCGGTCCCACGCCGGGAAAGCAACAGCACGTTCCCTTCGTCGCGCTTCTCGCCATCGCCGGCGTGCTGCTCCTCATGGTTCTTGTAATATCGACGACTGTTCGCCGTTCCATCGCCGCGCGTAGCGAGAGTGTGGAGGAAAGGAAGATGAAATCGTTCGATGCGTGATGCGGGGTTCGAGTGAATTACGGAGAGCCGGTAGCGCGGAATTAATTCCGCAGTGGGGTTTGGCAACTCACGCCGTCCTATCGAACCGCATCGAATTCCGAATACGTGTACGATGGAGGGTGGGGAAAGTGCGAGCAACATCCGTTTTTCGTGCCTCTTGAGCCTCTTCGTGGCAATCCCCGGCATTTTTGTCGCCGATCGGAAGTCTCGGCGACTTCCGCTACATGGAAAATCCATTCCAACCGAGACTTGGTTGCGGCCTTGCTGCTTTTTGTCCTTCGCGAACTGGGTGGTTAGAATCCCCGCATCACGCTTCCCGCGCGTGGCGGAAGCGATCCAGTGCTACGGCTGCGATGATGACGACTCCGGTCACCACTTGTGTCACCCAGGGCTCCCAGCCCATGAGTTGGCACCCGGTTTTAATGACGACCATGATCATTGCGCCGAAGAGGGTTCCGAGGATGGAGCCTTCCCCGCCGCTGAGGCTGGCGCCTCCGATGACAACCGCGGCGATCACGTCCAGTTCGTAGCCAATCGCGCCGGTGGGGTCTCCCTGCTGCTGGTATGACATCAGCATCAGCCCGGAGAGTCCCGCGAAGGCGCCGGCCGCGGCGTAGACCAGTACCTTGATACGCTCGACCGCAACTCCGCACAGCCTTGCCGTCAATTCGTTGGATCCGACCGCAACGATATGCCTTCCCGGCCGGGTGTAGCGGAGGAAGGCGGCGGTCAGCGCCGCCAGGGCAAACATGACCCACGCGCCCGGGGGAAACAGCATCCATTTCCGGTCATCGGGCAGGACCGCCAGCAGATCGCTCAGCCACGTCTGGTCGATATTGACCGGTTTCCCGTCCGCGATTCCCTTTGCCAGGCCCCGAACAACCAACAGAGATCCCAGGGTCACGATAAATGGGACAACCTTGAATCTCGTAATAACGATACCGTTCAAGAGTCCACAAAGGAGGCCGGCGCAAACACCGCCCAGTGCGGCCAGGCCCGGTGGCCATCCCCGCTCCAGGCAAAGCGCCGTCACAACCCCTCCGAACGCGATGACGGATCCGGCGGATAGATCGATGCCCGCGGAAATGATGACCAGGGTAGCGCCGATCGCGGCGATTCCTACCACCACGGTGTAGATCACCATCTTCTCCAGCGTGGCCGGTGATGCAATGGTGGGAGATCGCCATTGGCCGGATTCCTGATGATCCCGCACCATCAGGAGTCCGGAAAAGAAGAGAAGCACGACAATCAGTGCGAGCGCCAATGGAATTATGGGCCGGATACTGCGCCATTGCGATGAAGCAAGGAACGATTTTACCATGCGGATTCCCCGCCGGTTGCGGCGCTCATAAGGAGTTCCTCGTCGATTTCCTCGCGCGGTTTCGGAGGCAGCAGCGTTCCCCGGTACATGACCGCGATGCGATCGCAAATGCCCAGCAATTCCGGAAGGTAGCTGCTGACGAGAAGGACGGCTTTTGCCGGCCAGCCCTTGCCGCCGCATGCCATCTCGTCGATCAATTCGTAGATCACCGCCTTGGCTGCGACATCGACGCCCCGGGTCGGCTCATCCAGGAGCATGATGTCGACATCGTGTTGCAGAAGTCGCGCGAGCGCCGCCTTTTGTTGATTTCCGCCCGAGAGGCTGTGCATGGGTTGCGAGGGGTGTTCACAGCGAATCTGAAACCGGTCGATCCATCGGTTCACTGCCTCGTGCTGATGACGCGGCAACACCACCGGTCCGGGTCCGAAACCGCGAAGCCGGCTCAACGTGAGATTGTCGGCGACGCTCATGTTCAAGGCCAGTCCTTCGCGTTTTCGGTCTTCGCTCAGGAACCCTGTACCCTGGTCCCAGCGGGCGAGGGGGGTTGCCGGTCCGGTGAAACGGAACATTGTGATCTCTCCGCTTCGAATGCGATCCAAGCCGAAGAGCGTTCGCAGAAACTCCGTCCGCCCCGCGCCGACCAACCCGCAAATACCGAGAACCTCGCCGCGGTGAAGGGTTAACGAGACAGATGCCGGCTTTCGCATGCCCGCAAGATCCCGCACTTCGAGCACCGGCTCTCCTTGCGCTCGTTTGGACCTTGGATAGAGATCCTCTACATCTCTGCCGACCATTCCGTGGATGATCTTTTCCGTCGTGATCTCCCCGATGGTTTCCATTCCGACCGTCGATCCGTCGCGAAGCACAGTGACCCGGTCGGCCACCTTGTCGATTTCATCGAGAAAGTGGGAAATATAGACGATGGCGATGCCTTCCGTCCTGAGTCGATGGATCAATTCGAACAATCGCGCAATGTCCTGCTGCCCCAGGCTACTGGTGGGTTCGTCGAACACGAGGACATTGCAGCCCATGGCGAGGGAGCGCGCAATTTCCACGACCTGTTGCTCGCTTACCGACAGATCTCCCGCGATAGCGTTTACCGGCATGTCTGCGTGGCCGAGGGTTGTGAGCGCCTCCCTGGCTCGATTCTCCGCGGTCTTCCCGTCCAATACTCCGAAGGACCGAACCGGTTCGACGCCGAGCAGAATATTCTCCTGCACGGTGAGGTGCGGGGCGATGGAAAGTTCCTGGTAGATCATCCCGACCCCGCGCCGCCTCCCCTCGATCGGGTTCTTCGGTGCGAAAGGTTTTCCATCGAGCGCCATGGATCCCGAGTCCGGTGGTAGCGCGCCGGAGAGAATTTTCATTAATGTGCTTTTGCCGGCGCCGTTTTCACCGACCAGGGCGTGCACTTCCCCGGGGCCGACCTCGAAGTCGACATCCTTCAGTGCGACGGTGGCGGCGAAGCGCTTGCAAATGCCCCGCATTTCGAGGCGGTAGATTTGCGCTCGTGTGGACATCGCAGGGGCAAAATACGCAGGCTAAATCGGCGGATTCAAGATCGCCTGCATCTCTTCGCTGTTGAGGTTCTCCAGGGTCAGGAATTCGACCCCGGTATCCACGCGCGCGTCTACGGGAATGCCGCTGAGATGCTGCAGCATGGTTTTAACACCGATGAATCCCATGGCAAACGGGTTCTGCAGCACCAGGCCGTGGATCTCGTTCGCGCTCAAGCCTTCGATGAGGGGCCCGCTGGCGTCGAACCCGATAAACTTCACTTTTCCCGCCTGCCGGTTTCGTCGAAGCGCCTGGAGCATCCCGTAGGTGCTCGACTCGTTCGGACAAAAAATTCCGTCCACGTTCAGTTGATCGCCTTCGGAGAATCTCAGCAGGAGGTTCTCGCTGACCTGCTGCGCTTCCGCGGAAGTGACGCCGCCGTATTGTTCGGAGCTTACGACCTCGATGCCGGGGTTCTTCCGGATCGCGGCGAGAAAGCCTTCCTCCCGTTTATCGGTGCTGGCAGAGCCTTCCTGGTACCGGAGCAGTATGACGCGGCCCTTGCCGTCGAGCAATTCGGCCATCTTGCGGCCTGCCAGCTCACCGCCCTTGAAATTGTCGGTTGCCACGAAACTGACAATGAGATCGTCGGCGTTGTTGAGGCCTGAATCGAAGATGACGACGGGCACATTTTGCGCGACCGCTTCCTGGACCGGCCGGCGGAGCGCTTCCGCGTCCAGTGGCGCAAGCACGATGCCGTCCATGCGATTGAGCACCTGGGTTTCAACAACCTGGATCTGCTGTGCGCGGTCGTCTTCCCGGGCAGGGCCGACCCAGACGACTTTGACCCCGAGTTCTTCGCCCGCTCTTCGCGCCCCCGCTTCGACGGTTTTCCAGAACTCGTGGGTGGTTCCCATCGGAATAACGGCGATCTTAAGGAACCCGGCTTCCGGGTCGGCGGCGGCCTCGCCGTCACCACCCGCCGGCGTTGTGCCGTTTCGATTTCCACCGCAGCCGGAGGCCAGCGAAAGGAACATCCATATTGCCAGGAAAAGATTTCCCCGAAAGAATCCGAACCGGCATTCACGTTGAAAATATTTCATAGGTCGTAACAATCTCCGAGTCCGGTCCTTGGATCTCTGAGCACGATTTCGGTGTATCTCAATCCCAATCCTAACCGCAATCCTAATCGATAAAGATTGAGGTCAGGATTGGGATTAAGATACATGGAAAACTGCGACACAGTGCCACAGGCCGCACCAAAACTTGATCGCTGGAACCACGACTCTCAAAAAAGCCCCAGCCCCGGGTGTGCCGGATCATGCATCTCTAAAATTCTTCCATCGTCTCGCGTCTTCGTACCCCCTCTTCGTCTCGCGATCCGTGGCCGCGGGGCACGAAGGCAGGGCACGATTTGCCGGAGAACCGACCGGGGTCAACTTTCAGGTTAGCCCTGCCCGGCTACAGCGGCGGGTTCAGGATCGCCTGCATCTCTTCGCTGTTCAGATTATCCAGGGTCAGGAATTCGACCCCGGTATCCACCCGTTTCTCCACGTAGATCCCGGCGAGATGCTGCAACATGGTTTTAACCCCCAGGTACCCCATGGCAAAAGGATTTTGAAGCACCAGTCCGTCGATTTCGTTTGCCTCCAGGCCTTCCACAAGGGGTCCGCTGGCATCGAATCCGACAAACTTCACCTTCCCGGCCTGGCGGTTTCGTCGCAGTGCCTGGAGCATGCCGTAGGTGGTCGATTCATTGGGACAGAAAATCCCGTCTACATTCAACAGATCTCCTTCCGTGAATCGAAGCAGAAGATTTTCGCTGACTTGCTGTGCTTCCGCGGCGGTGGCGCCGCCGTATTGTTCAGAGCTTACGACCTCGATACCGCCGCCTTCCTGGACGGCGGCGAGGAAGCCCTCTTCCCGTTTGTCGGTGCTGGCCGATCCTTCCTGATACCGGAGCAGGATCACGCGTCCTTTTCCGCCGAGGAGTTCAGCCATTTTGTGGCCTGCCAGCTCCCCGCCCTTGAAGTTGTCGGTGGCCACGAAGCTGACGATGAGATCGTCGGCATTGTTGAGGCCGGAATCGAAAATGACGACGGGCACTTTTTTCGCGACCGCTTCCTGAACCGGACGGCGCAAGGCTTCCGCGTCCAATGGCGCGAGTACGATCCCGTCCATGCGATTGAGCACCTGGGTTTCGACGACCTGGATCTGCTGTGCGCGGTCGTCTTCCTTGGTGGGGCCGACCCAGGTGACGTTGACCCCGAGTTCTTCACCCGCTTTTCGTGCTCCGGCCTCCACCGTTTTCCAGAATTCGTGTGTTGTCCCCTTGGGAATGACCGCGATTCGAAGTTGCATCGAGGTTTCGTCGACGGGATCGGCCTCTTCGGATTGCGAACCGGCCGGATTTCGATTTTCCCCGCAACCCGACACGAGCGCAAGAACACACGCCGCCGGAAGCAAACAACCTTGAAAGAACCCGGGCCGAAACATCCATCCGCAATATCTCATGAACTGCATTCTCCTCATTGAATCACAAGCAAGAATTTTAACCACGAAATACACGAAATACACGAAAAAATGAAGCAACGAAAAGGTGGTAGTTTGAAGCTATGAATATGGAGCGACAGCTGAAGCCGGACCCCGCTATTGCGATCGCCAGAATTTTGCGCTAGGGTTGTTCTGCGAAGTCAATTCTGACCGGGGCGTAGCTCAGCCTGGTAGAGCGCTAGCTTTGGGAGCTAGAAGTCGCTGGTTCGAATCCAGTCGCCCCGACCAGACTTCGCCCTTGCCGGACGCTGGGCGTCCGGCTCGTGGCTTCGTCTGGCTGCGCCGCGTTGTTTGGGGGTATTATGTATACTGTGTACATACTTCGAAGCGTCGCAACTCCGGCTAGATACTATGTGGGGTTTACAACCCGCGAGCCTGCAGCGCGAATTGCTGAGCACAATGCAGGGACTCAGGTCTATACCCGCAGGTATGCACCTTGGGAGCTGGTAACTCATGTTGTATTTACCGATCGCACAGTAGCAGCAGACTTTGAAAAGCACTTGAAGACGCCCTCGGGGAAAGCGTTCATTTCCAAGCATCTGGTGTGAGTTCAAATTTTAACCCTCGAAGCCAGGAGCGAAGCGAAGGCGAAGAGGGTCCAGTCGCCTCGACCAGACTTCGCCCTTGCCGGACGCTGGGCGTCCGGCTCGTGGCTTCGTCTGGCTGCGCCATATTTTTGGGGAGATGCCGGAATTCACGGTTTACGTACCTTTGTGTAGAAACACCCTTCTTTGTGCCTTTTTGTGGCCATTAACTCTGCGTCCCTGTGCTACTCTCTGACTCCATCGCTCAACTACCAATGAAAACAGCACTTACCCCGTATCTTCTCGCCGGCCTGCTCTGCGCGGGCCTTGCTCTGCCCGCCTACGCCCAGCTCGTGCCCGACGGTGGCACGCTCACGATCACCAACGCCACCAACCTGCCGGGAAATCTCACGGTGGGTGTTTCCGGCGGAAACACCACCTTGAACATCATCGCCCCAGGCGCCGTGAACAACGTCAACGGGACGATTGGCAGCGGACTTTCTGCCAGTCTGAACACGGTTACCGTTCAGAACGCCGGGGCCATCTGGAACAACACCGGCACGCTCACGGTGGGTGACTTGGGCGTCCAGAATCTGCTGGTCATCAGCGGGGGTGGCATCGTCAGCAATACCACCGGGATCATCGGTAACAACGCAGGATTCTGCCGCGCGGCAATCACCGGTGCCGGCTCGTTCTGGCATAACAGCGGCCCACTCCGTGTCGGCAGAAACAGTGGGCTGAACGACCTGGTGATCAGTAATGGCGCCACGGTTGCCAGCAGCAGCGCGACCATTGGCTTGAACGCGGGCGGGACCGTCAATAGCGCCATCGTAACAGGTCCCGGCTCGCTCTGGACCAATAGCAGCATCCTCACGGTCGGTTTTCAGGGCGGAGGGAACAAGCTGATCATCAGCAACGGTGCAACCGTCGCGAGTTCCGGCGCTACCATCGGGGTCATGGGCCTAAACAACCGAATCACGGTAACCGGTACGGACTCCACCTGGGAAAACGGCGGATTTCTCGACGTGGGCGAAAGCACCGGTAGCACCTTGAACCGGTTGTTGATTCGTGATGGGGGGTTGGTGACGAACACCACGTGCACCATCGGGGATCAGGCGGGATTCTCAGAAAATCTCGTGGAAGTGACCGGGTTCGGCTCATCGTGGACGAGCAGCGGGCTTACGATAGGGAATGCCGGCAGCGAGAACCGGATGGTCGTCAGCAACGGTGCGGTCGTGGTCTGCCAGGATGGTTCTCTCGGCAGCCAGGGCTCCAGTTCCAACAACCTGGCGACGATCGCGGGTCCGGGTTCCCTCTGGACCAACCGCTCCTTGGTTATCGGCGATGCGGGCGATGGAAATCGCCTTGTCGTCCGTGACGGATCGGTCGTGCTCTCTGGCTTTTCCGGTCGCATCGGTGGATTTGGCGCAATCAACAACATTGCCGAGGTGACCGGTGCCGGATCTCGCTGGACGATCGATAACTTCACCATCGGCTTGGGCAGTAGCAGTACCGGCAACCAGTTGATTGTCAGCAATGGCGGGCTGGTGGAGAGCGATTTCGCTGACTTCACAGGGAAGAATGGCCGCGCCCTGGTGACCGGTTCGGGCTCTCTGTGGACGAACAGCAGTACGCTTACGATCGGTAACTTTGCCAACGGCAATGAACTGGTGGTGAGCAATAGCGCGGTGGTGGGTGCGCAGGAAGCAGACGTGGGCGGAGGGTCGGGAGTTGGTAATACTGTGCGCCTCGCCGGCGGAACGGTGGTTACCGAAAACGGTCTCACGGTGAACGCGGACAATACCTTGGGAGGCCATGGGGTGGTGGAGGGTCCGTTGACGATCGATGACGGCGGCCGGCTTTCGCCCGGTGTCTCGTTCGGGGAGGCCGTGCTCAATGAACTGCCCTACGGGAAGATCATCATCAACGATACGCCCGTCCTGGAGGGTGACGTGCTGATCGACATCCGGAAGAGCGGCGCCACCTTCACCAATGATCACATCCAGGTGAACAGTACCCTGACCTATGGTGGCCGCCTGGTCGTCACGAACCTGGGCTTTACGACGCTGGCGGTGGGCGACAGTTTCCAGCTCTTCGACGCCCCCAGTTATTCCGGCGCGTTTGACGAGGCCATCCTGCCCGAGTTGCCGGTCGGACTGGCGTGGTCGGTGCCGGAAACCAACGGCGTTCTTGCCGTGACGTTCACCAAGAAGCCGGAGATCGCTGACGTGACGCGCCAGCCCGGGCAGTTCCAGCTCACTTTCTTCCTGAGGGGCTTTCCCGGGGACAACTGGGAACTGCTCACCACCACGAACCTGAACCAGGGCATTGCGACCTGGGATTTCTCGTTTTCCGGTACGTTCGACGAGGACGGCGAAGCCCTGGGCTTCGACTTTATCGACAGCGCCAAGCCGCAGAAGTACTTCGGTATCATCGTCCCGTAAAACGGTCGCACGGACCAGTCTTGCGCTTCTTTTCCGCGTAGCGGAAACCGTTAGTCCGGCAACCTGAGACGATGACCGCCACGGTCTGCTGTGTCAGTCGATGCCCACGAATTGCGACGAAGACTCCACGACACCGTGCGCGGTGGCGCCCGCTCCTCAAGTATGGGCGAAGCACGTCCACCAGTTCCTCGAATTTCTTTAGATCTTCTCGATATCCATGGATTGTATTCTCGCTCAATCGGTGCACTATTCTCGCCTGCTTGATGAATCGATCGATTGCCCTTTTCATCATTGACTCCTGTGCTGGTTCGGCACAACGCACCGTGCGCTTGCCACTGCACAGGAGTAGACAATTTGATTTGGGTCGCTGCCGTGGAGAATGCCGTCTCTCATCCCGGGAAATGCAGGAACACAAGAAGCGGAAATTGAGTTTTACCGTCGAGAATCTTTCTTACCAAACGTAGAGCACCTCACCGTACGGGAAGCTCCTACCCTAACGGTGAGCCGTTCTGGTCGAAGTAAACGGCTGCGCTTTAACAGATTGCTTCAATGGAAAAAGTGATCAAGGCGGTTATTGAATCAAAGATCTAAAACAGCCATTCTAATCTGTGGCGCGTTCTACGATTCTATTTGCTCCAAGTAGCGCTGATCGCTTACTCTGAGTCCCCAAGCCGTTTGACACCTTCTAATAATGAATGCCATCCGGAGATGAGCGAAATTGTGACCGTACTGGCCTCCAACTCGGTGGATTCGCTTCCGCTATCGTCATCCAGGGTGGCCTTGTAACCGAAGGTCAATTGCAGGCTATCGGTGAGTTGATACCCAAAGGTAAACCCTAACAGCAAGGCGTCAACGGAGTCGCCGGAGACTCCATCGATCTTGGATTTCCCTCCTTGCATTATCACGGTGTCGAGCGAGCCCCATAGGTCCGATGACAGATCTCGGGTCAGGTGAAGGTCAAGTTCAAAGGATGGATCGCTTTCCAGCTTCTTCTCTCCGAAATTGTCGTTGTCGCCAAACAACCACACGGACGGAAAGACCTCCAGTGTAGTCCTTTTCCCGGGTACCCAAGGGCCAATCTGTTGAATCAACGGGAAACCGATTCTTCCGTACCAACGATTCTGGCCGATGTTGATGCTCTTATGCTCATCGTATTCGCCAATTGGGAAAGCGAGGTCGACAACAAGGTCTGCCGAAAATCCCGGTTCATAGCGCATCAAATCGGGAAGAGAATTGATCGCCGCCGGACCGATAAGGTTGATGTTGAGCTCAAGCATCGGATCCCCGTAGCCCTGTGCGGATTCTGAGGAGGAAACCCCGGCCACGTTCACTTCACTGGAGATCTCTCCCATTGGGACGAGCGCTGCAACCATCGCCGAACGGTCAAAGATAGGTAGAATCTTCGCGTAGCCGGCAATGAACATGTCCGCTTCGATGTCTGCCCCGGGCACGACATGGTGAGAGCGATCCAGCGGATTCGCATTCCCATCTACCGACATGCCGATCAGCGGCACGGCGTTCAATCCCGACAGTGTCTTCCAATAGAAACGCGGCGGCACCTCGGCGCAAATCCGGGGAACTGCCGTGATCATGATGATCAATGCTAAGGCACAGCGAGCTCCGGGACGGAGCAGGCCAAACGATGCGTCTGTCTTCGCGTTCATAATCTCTGTATCCTTGTTCAATGTTGGCTCTTGTGCTGTGCCTTGGACACTAGCTTGGGTCGGCGAGCATATTCGGTGGGGGAACGAACTGCTTTTTGTAGATCAGGGGCGGGTACTCCTCATCGACCGGTACACGGGCAGGCATGGTGTCCTCATTTGTTTCGAACGGCGACCGGCTGGGTAGAATGACGTTGTTCGCTTTGACAAAAGCGTCCCAATCCGATTTGAGCTCGGCAACTTTTTCCGGATGCTTCGCGGAAAGATCGAATCGTTCGGCCGGATCTTCGCCCAGGTTGAACAGCTCCCACGCTTCTTTTCCGAACGGCCTGTACTGCCAGCGAATCTTCCAGTTGCCGCGGCGAAGCGCCCGGTTTCCGAATATTTCCCAGGCCACAACATCATTTTGGTCACGCAGAGTTCTCGATTGGCCTGCGAGCAGGCTCACCCACGACTTCCCGATCAAAGGCGGGAGCTTCTTGCCCTTCATTTCTTTCGGATAAGATGCCCCGGCAAATTCAAGCAGAGTTGGCATGATGTCCGCAACGTGCAGAATATTGTTATCGATGCTCCCCTTGGGTAGATCTACTCCGGTTCCGGACACGATCAAGGCATTGCGAATTCCGCCCTCGGCAAGGAAACCCTTATACTGGCTGAAAGGCGTCATAGAGACCTGGGCCCACATTGGGCCATACCCGACGAAAGACCCGGGATCTCCCCACGCATTCGGATGGGTCTGCGACCAGTTTGCCGCTGCCATGAGCCAGTCCCGGGTGCCCGGCGTTCCGGCAATCATCTTGAAGAGGTCTGAGCCCTCGGCGCCGTTGTCCCCGAACGTAACGAAGAGCGTATTGTCGTACTCCCCGATGTCCTTGAGGTAATTCACCAGCCGCCCGATATGATGATCCATGTTCTCCACCATGCCGGCATACAGCTCCATCTTCTTCCCAAGCAGCGCTCGTGACGCCGGTGCAAGGGAAATCGGATCGGGCAGGAACCACATCCGTTCAGCGAGTTCGGTCCCATCAGGCACGATGCCAAGCTCGATCTGACGCTGCAAACGTTCATTGCGCACCGCGTCCCAGCCCCTGTCGTATTCTCCGACATGCCGGCCGCGCCATTCCCGGGGCAAGTGATACGGATCGTGCGGCGCCTGATGAGCGACGTATGCGAAGAATGGTTGACCATCATTCCGCTGCTCTTCGATGAATCCAATCAGTTTATCGGTATATGTGCGGGTGGCGTAATAGTTTTTGGGCAGCCTCTTGAGGTAACGTCCGTTCTCGGTGAAGACCAACTTGGGAGACGCCGCCGACACATTCGCCATCGTCCAGTAATTTCCTCCGCCATCCAGTAGACTGAAATCTCGCTCGAACCCACGGGCCGCGGGAATTTTGTCCGGATCCTTTCCCAGATGCCACTTCCCGACCATGTAGGTGTGGTAACCCGCGCCTTTGAGAAGTTCGGGAAGCGTCACCACCGAATCGTTCAAGTATCCTTCGTACCCGGGAACACCACGCTGATTCGGTGCAGTCCATTCGGACATGTTACCCAGACCGTTTACATGCGTATCGACCCCGGATAGCAACATCGATCGGGTGGGTGAACAGCTCGCATGGGTGTAGAACTGGGTGAACCGTACACCTCCCTTCGCAAGGGCATCTATGTTTGGCGTATTGATCTCCCCTCCGAATTGTCCAAGATCTGAGAAGCCCATATCGTCAGCGAGAATGATGACGATGTTTGGCTGGTGATCGCCCGCCGACAATGTGCTCGCACAAGGAATTACCGAGGCGGCGACAAACACCAGGAGAAGCTTCTTTGAATTGTGCATGATCACTCCCATAGCTGAAAAAGCTCTTCTGTTCCAGCATGTCAGACGCCGGCCCCCGATGGAGGGTCCAAAGGAGTATGTGTCGAGAACCTAGGGGAGATCGTCTGGGACAGTCAAGCACCGCCTTTGAGTCTGGGGTCAACCCGAAGCGGCATGTTCGCGATGTTCAGGCGGTCCCTTGGAGCAACTCAACTGAAGGGCAGAGCGGCAGGAGAAAGCTGGACACAGCGGTGCCTCAATCATCGGGTACCAACATCGGGGATAATTGACGCCGGGGAAGCGGCATTTGCCAGGAGAATAGCAGGACGAGCTCACCCACCAGTTTGCGCCCTGCGGTGTGCTTGAAAATTCGGCGGCAAGAACAGTCAGCTCTTGAAATCAGGTTCGGTCCCACTTTTCGATCCGGTAGCCGGCTGAACGGGAGGCGTATATGCCGAACAGATCCGCTCACTGTGTGATAAAAGAGGTCCAATAACGCGGAGTGCTCAAGGATCGGCAACAGGAGATCATCGAGTTTCAGAACTCCGGAATCCGAGAGCTCAGGGGGTGACAGCGCGGAAGAATCTGCTGGGAGTTGACCCGGCGTGGGCGTCGCTGAGCATGAGCGGCCCGGCGTAGGTGAAATCTGCTAAATCGATCCAACCGTCTCCGGTCAGCGAAGAGGATGCCTGGATGCGGTAGGGCACGTTGATCGTGGCGCCGCAGAAGAGGAAGGTGGAGCCCGTGTCCGGTGAATGCTGCAGACCGCAGAACCGGCCGCCGGAGGGTGCAAACTCGTAGGGGCCCATGTCCACTATCGCCAGGGGTGGCACGGTCATGCCGGCATCAGGCGTGTGCGGGTCGTCAAAGAACCGGGGCCGTCTGTCGAGATCGAGCGGGATGGATTCGGTCAGATTGCCATCGCCGTCAAGATCGGTCACGTCCGGCGGCACGGCGGCGCTGTTGCCCGCGTCGATTGCGGGGGAGTTGGAAGATAACCGGAAGTCGCCGGATTCAGGGGCGGCGAATGCGGGGTCGGCCAGTTTCGAGTGCGCATCCTGGCCGGAGAGCTGCCGGTAGTCCGCCAGTCCATAGACGGTGCCGTCCTGCCCGGGTCCGATCTCCCCGTAGGTGGCCACGTCCCCGTTGGCCGACGAAAACAGGTTGTAGTCTGAAGCATACCCATCCAGGGTCCGGATCCCCAGCGGCAACCGGATCGACCCGGTGTTACGCCGGGCATCCAGGATGTTGTTCCCAAATTCCCATCCGCTGCTGACCCCGGTCTCCGCATCCAGCATCAGGCAATGGCGGTGCACCGCGGATACGGTGTTGTTATAGATCCTGCCGTTCCGGCAGTTGTGATTGATGTCGATGCCGTTCCACAGGTGGCTGGAGGGGGCGAGATTGAAGATCAGGTTGCCGAATACCACGACTTCGTTGGAGTCGTAGGCGATCCCGATACCCAGGCCGGCGCCGTCGCGAATGATATTGTGGCGGATGAGCGTCCGGTCGGAATTGAAGTTCATCAGTCCCCCGTAGGACCCGGTGATCAAGTTGCGCTCGATCCGGCAGTCGAGGTTCCCGGCCCCCGACCCGCGCAGGAGGCGAATAGCCGCGGTGTGGACGGGGTGGATGTGGTTTCCGGCGATGACCGCCCCCTGCACGTCCTGGACGGTGATGCCGCAGAAGAAAACCGTATCATTGCTGCCGGTGCCGATGGTCCCGATCACGTTATTTTCGATTCGGACGCCGGGAATCAAGTCTCCTCCCAGGCTCTGAATCTGGATGCCGTGGCACGGGCTGTCTCCGTCCCCGCCGGACACCGCGCACCTCCGGATCTCGATCCCCGGCGCGTCGCGCGCGTAGATCCCGCGCTGGGCCCAGCCCCGGCAGTCGAGGTCTTCCAGGGTGACGAACGGCTTCCCGATTACGGAGACGGAGGCATTCCTCGCGCCCTCCCCATCGATGATGGGCAGCGGACCTTCCCCGTAGGCGCCGAAGACCAGGGGGACGCTTTCCGTGCCTGCCGATGGGACCAGCAACGCCTCAGGCCAGCGCCCGCCGCGGCGGAGAAGAATCCGGTCGCCTGACTGAAACTCCGCACGGTTGACCCGGGCCAGGCTTTTCCATGCCGCCGTGGGGGCATCGCCGTCGTTCTCGTCGCTTCCCGATTCGGCGTCCACATAGTAGGTCGCGGCCGCGGCGATCAGGGTGTCCAGTAGGAAAATGACCAGGATGGCCGAAACGGCTCTGTGGGTAAATCCACGCACTCTCTGCTCTCCGCCGGATGCGCTGCCCGCTTCCTCTCGAAAGCGTGAACACATTGATCGTAGGATTCAGCTAGGCCATTGTCAAGAGAGCGTCACCGAATCTCCCGGATTGCGAGAACGGGCAACGATAGCGCCTTCGGTGGTTTTCATTTCCTCCTTCTCCTGGACCGACCCGTGGCACGGCGGCTCTGCCCCGTGTCCGGACCGGAAGAGAGAAAGAAAAGAGCCCGGGGAGCGTTAGCTCCTTCGGTGGGCTTCACTTTCTCCTTCTCCTGGACCGACCCGTGGCACGGCGGCTCTGCCCCGTGTCCGGACCGGAAGTGAGAAAGAATAGAGCCCGGGGAGCGTTAGCTCCTTCTGTGGGTTTCACTTTCTCCTTCTCCTGGACCGACCCGTGGCACGGCGGCTCTGCCCCGTGTCCGGACCGGATGTGAGAAAGAATAGAGCCCGGGGAGCGTTAGCTCCTTCTGTGGGTTTCCCTTTCTTCTTCTCCTGGACCGACCCGCGGCACGGCGGCTCTGCCCCGTGTCCGGACCGGAAGTGAGAAAGAAATGAGCCCGGGGAGCGTTAGCTCCTTCTGTGGGTTTCACTTTCTTCTTCTCTTGGACCGACCCGTGGCACGGCGGCTCTGCCCCGTGTCCGGACCGGAAGTGAGAAAGAAATGAGCCCGGGGAGCGTTAGCTCCTTTGGAGGGTTTCCCTTTCTTCTTCTCTTGGACCGACCCGTGGCACGGCGGCTCTGCCCCGTGTC
>Ga0315336_1002535_pt1 | contig 27467 bp, 29 predicted proteins | sample ASW5metaG_FD_204512 | JGI IMG/M metagenome (GOLD analysis project Ga0315336, IMG submission 204512) | Ammonia-oxidizing marine archaeal communities from Monterey Bay, California, United States - ASW #5 | ecosystem: Environmental > Aquatic > Marine > Intertidal zone | place: USA: California... | reverse complement strand
CTCGGCGCGGGTCTGTAAGCGCCGAGAACGGCGACGAGCAAGGACCCACCAGAAAGAGGCACTCCATGACCAGTACCGAAACGCCGAGGCCGGCCCGCAACGGTGTCGACACGCCGACGCTCTTCGCCACGCTCGACGCGGTTGGCGCGGCCCCCGAAAAGGCCCACTTTCAATTCCGGGCTCGGAGCGAATGGCAGCGCGGGACCCACAGTCGCACCACATTCGACGACTACTACGGCGTCGGGGAGGACCGACGCCACGAGACGACGTTTGTCTTCGACGCGGATCACCCGGCCACCCTGGTCGGAAGCGACCAGGGTCCGACTCCGGCCGAGGTTGTTCTGCATGCCATCGCCAGCTGCCTGACGGCCGGCATCGCCAACATCGCTGCTGCCCGCGGCGTGAACCTGCACTCGGTCACTTGCAGCGTTGTCGGCGACATCGATCTCAACGGCAGCCTCGGTCTCGATCCCGCCGTCCGCAACGGCTACACCTCGGTTGGCCTCCGCTTCGTCGTCGATGCCGATGCGTCCAACGAGGTCATCGAGCAGATCGTGCGCCAGTCGCGGGCGCGGTCGGTGGTGTTCGACATCATGACGAATGGGGTCCCAGTCGCAATCGACATCGAATCGCCCTGATGCGGCTCTTCGCCGCGTCCCACACCTGATTGCTACGGTGCGAAGTTCATGAAGTACATCTTCGGCGATGTCTCGCTCGACACCGAGCGCTATCTCCTGCGACGGTCGGGCGAACCGGTCCCCGTACAGCCTCAAGTGTTCGAGGTGTTGCGACACCTGATCGAGAATCGTGACCGGGTGTTGCTGAAGACCGAGCTGCTCGACGAAATCTGGGGTGATCAGTTCGTCGGCGAATCGGCTCTGACGAGTCGGATCAAGTCGGCCCGTCAAGCGGTGGGCGACGATGGTGTCGCGCAGAACGTCATCCGTACGGTTCACGGGCGCGGCTATCAGTTCGTTGGCGACGTTGCGACGGCGGAGCCGCAGCGACCGCCGGCCCCCTTGCCCTCGCTCGAGCAACGCATCCAGTTCTGTGAGACGGACGACAACGTGCGACTGGCCTACGCGACGGTGGGCGAGGGTCCGCCGCTTGTGCGCGCCGCTCATTGGGTCACGCATCTCGACTACGACTGGCAGAGTCCGGTGTGGCGGCATTGGCTGGAGGGGCTCGCCAACGGGCGCACGTTGATTCGCTACGACGAGCGTGGATGCGGACTGTCCGAGTCCGAGCCCGGCGAGATCAGTTTCGACGCATGGGTGAAAGACCTCGAGACCGTGGTCGATGCGCTGGAGCTCGACCGATTCGACCTCATCGGGCCGTCGCAGGGCGGAGCGGTGGCGGCCGAGTACGTGCGTCGTCACCCGGAGCGGGTCAACAAGCTGATCATCTACGGCGCCAACATCGAGGGCCGCCATGTTGCCGCAAAGACCGACGCCGATCGTCGACACGCCGACCTACAACGAGAGATGGTCACTCTCGGGTGGGGCCACGATGACCCGGCATTCCGGCGCTACTTCACCTCGACTTTCATTCCTGATGCCCCGTCGGAACTCTGGGACATGTTCGCAGAGTTGTTGCGGCGTACCTCCAGCTCCGAATCCGCTGCGCAGATCATGGAAGTGGGAAATTGGATCGATGCGCGAGACGCAGCCGCGGCGATCGAAGTTCCCACCTTGATCGTGCATCCGAGGGACGATCAACGTGTTCCGTTCGACGAGTCGCTGAAGTGGGCTTCGCTCATCAAGAACAGCCGTCTCGTTCCGCTCGACACCCCCAACCACCTGATGCGGGCGGACGAGCCGGCGTGGGAAGTCTTCATGCAGGCGATCGACAGTTTCCTGGCCGAAGAGGAATAGCCGCGCCGACGAGTTCTAGGTGGCCGAAACCGCATCTCGGCCGACGCCCGCGTAGGTCGTGGCGGTGGCGAGCGCGGCGATGCGGTGCACGACGCGCCGCTCGCTGGCGTCGTTGACGGCATAGTGCTGCACCGCCTGTTGGTCCCAGATCAGCAGGTCGCCCTCCGTCCATCGATGACGGAACGCGAACTCGGGCTTCTGCATGTGTCGGAGCAGCAAGTCGAGCAGCATCTCGCCCTCCAGTCGACCAACGCCCCGAATGAAGCGGGTGTAGACGGTGTTGACGGTCAACCACTTGCGGCCGGTGACCGTGTGTTCCTTCACGACCGGATGGCTGTGGATGAGATCTTTGCCGAGCGCGTCGGCGACCAGCGCGCCGAGGTCGGCACCGCCCTGCCATGCCAGCTCGTAGAGGCTGCCGTAGTCGTGGACGGCCTCGAGCCCGTCGACGAGCTCCTGGAACTTGGTGGAGAGGCCTTCGTAGGCGAGGGCGGTGCTCACGAACGCGGTGTCGCCGCCGGTCGCCGGGATCTGCTTGCCGTGGAGCAGGTTTACCAGCGGCGGGTTCTCGAGGAAGGTCTCGTCGGCGTGCCACATGCTGGCGGTGTGGCCGGCCTCCGAGTCGATCACCGTGATCTGTGGCACGGTCGGGTGATCGCCGAACTGGTCGGTCTTGTTCTCCTCGAGGTCGCCGAAACGACGGGCGAGCTGAAGATGCTGCTCCGGAGTCATCTCGGTGGCATCGAGTGACACAACCTGGTGTGTGTAGAGCGCGTCGGCGACCGCTTCGACGGTGGCATCGTCGATGCCCACGCTGAAGTCGATGCCCTCTATCCGCGCGCCGATGTGTGTGCCGACCTTGCGAACCTGCATCATGCTCCCCGATTGTCTGGGAGCATTCTCGCGGGTCGCGTCGATGGGGGCCAGATCGGGCGAGGTGGAGTCCCTTTACACGAATGAGGTTGCTCCGCTAGACCAGTTGTCGGAGGTCGGACATGGCGGTGTTCCTACCAACGGCGGAAAAACGAACGACGCGAGGCAAGGCCGGCGCAGCGCCGCGCCGCGGCGACGCTCCGTCACGAATCGTGATCCACACAACGGAGACCAACGTGCTCCCCGGCTACCGATCGGGCGGTTCCGCGCCCCACTTCACGATCGGTGTCGGCGACCCGGGGTCACTCACCGGCGAGCCGTTGGGCGCAGTGCGAGTGTGGCAACACGTCTCGCTCGACCGCACTGCCTACGCGCTTCGGCACCCGCGGGGAACGATCGAGACCAACCACATGGGCGCCCATTGTGTGCAGATCGAGTGCGTCACCTACGTCGGCGATCAACCCGCCCACGGGATCGTCGGCAACAGAGGCAAGTTTCCCGCGCCGTTGTTCGAGGCGCTGGCCGGACTCGTGCGCGAGATCGTCTCGACGATTGACGGCGTCGACCTCTCGCAGTTCCCGGACACCTGGTCGGCAACAGGGTCGTCGGGCGAGCGGGCGCCACAGCGAATGTCGGCGAGTGAGTGGGAGGCCTTCGGAGGAATCTGTGGGCATCAGCATGTACCCCACAACTCCCACTGGGATCCGGGTGAGTTCGATATCAAGAGGTTCGTGGCCAGTGTCTCGGGGGGATCGGCGGGGAGCGGCGCCGTCTCGTCGCCGGAGCCGGCGCCCGCGATGTCCCCGGACTGGCCGATGTTGCTCGAGCTCGGCGATCGCGACGGTCGAGTCGCAGTGATTCGCGGCGTTCTGCAGACACTTGGCTACGGGAATCTCGGAGACAGCGACGTCTTCAACGACAAGGTCGATGCGGTCGTTCGCAAGCTGCAGAGGAAGGAACGCGTCGTCGTCGACGGGATCTGGGGTCCACGGACCCACAGTGCGGCGCGGGCTCGCCTGGACGAAGAACTTCGGCGCTAGGAGCTGATCGATGACAGCAGCAGAAGTAAGGGGTTGGCGACGCTGGGTCAGCCGGATGTGGGATTCGGTCCACGGCCGCACCTGGTTGATCCAGACCGTTGGGTCGGCGTTGCTCACGGCGATGGCATTTGGCGTGGCTGCCCTCTTCGAACTGAAGGGCCGGTGGTACCTCGCACCGTCGATCCTCGGGCTGATCCTGCTCTTCTTCCTCATCGTCCGAACGGCCGTGTCCCTGCAGGATCACTACAAGTGGATGCACGATGATGGGCAGGACACCGAGGAGCGGCTCCTCGACAATCTCCTGCATGAGACGCGGGCGATGGCGAATCATGCGCTCGCGAAGGGCTTGCCGGTCGAGGCCCGTTCGCTGCAGGTTGTGGCAACGCTCGAGGAGCGGGGGCCTGAGCTCGCAGACATCGGCGAGATCGCCAGCGCTCATCGTCATCTCGTCGAGGTTGTGTATCCGGCGACGCCATCAACGCTGCGGCTCCTGCGCGATGGGGTGGAGAACAGCTTCTTCAAGCCGCTCGGGCGAGTACGGCTGATACGTCACATGCTGTACGTCGCAGTGTTCTTCCTCGTCGCCTCGGTCGTGATCGTCGTCGTGGCCGATCCGCTCGGCGAGAGCAGTCCATTGGCGGTGTCGGCCGGTGATGAGGCGGCCGAGCCGCTCACCACATCGACAACGACGACGACCACGACAACCACCACACTCGTGCTCACCGAGGCCGGCGACGAGATCGTCGTCGCAGACCCAGAGGGGCCCGAGGACGAGTCCGTTGTCGAGCAGGATGTTCCGACCGTCGTAGGTGAGGCGGTTCTCGGAAGCGAGACCACCGATCGGCTCTGGAACTCCCTGTTCCTCATTGCAGTAGCCGGTCTTGGCGCGGCATTTTACGCGCTCTACACGGCAGCCGCGTACGTACGTAACAACAGCTATGACCAGCACTACGAGCCGACGTACTGGATGCGGTTTGTGCTCGGACTTGTCGGTGGGTTCTCGCTCGCGGTTCTCATCGGCGACGAGTTCATCGGCGACGAGACGCTGGGCATCACCGTGCTCGCGTTCGTCGGAGGCTTCTCCGCCGATGTCGTCTATCGAGTGCTGCAACGCATCGTGGAGACCATCGACACACTGGTTCGTGGTTCCGGCAAGGAACGCGTCGCCGATCGCGAACGAGCCGCTCGCGATCGCGCCGCCAACGAAACCGCGGAGCAGAGGATTCGCCTTGCCGCGCCGCTCATCGCCCTCGATGCGCAACTCGAGCAGATCGACGACGCAGAGGTCAGACGGCGACTCGCCGAGATCATCCGTCGGACTCTGCCCTTCCAAGAACCCGCGCCCGGCGATGGCGATGGCATTGGCAACGGAGGTGGACAGTAACGGCCCGCTCGAGTCGCCGCGGCCGCGGCTACGCCTCCACGACGGTGCCGCCGTCGGGCACGACCCATCGAGTGCTGACGGTCACCGGGGTGCCCTCGACGGTCACCTCTTCGACTTCTCGGTATTCGGCTTCCCACTGGTCCGGCGTGACGACGTGGCGCGTCCAGCCTCGGTGCTCGGCCTGGGCCCACTCGATGTGCGGGTTCTGGTCGAGGACCGCCGGAAGTACAGGAGCGAGCTGGCTGCCGGTTGACGACACCGAGGTGCCGACGAACTCGGTGCCGATGACCTCGGAGTCGGGATCGTCGAAGTCGCGAGCGAGGCTGCCGACCCAGCTGCTGTGGACGTCGCCGGTGAGCACGATCGGGTTCTGACTCTCGGCTGCTTGCAGGTCATCGAAAAGTCGCTGGCGGGCGGCCGGGTAACCGTCCCACTGATCGAGGTTCCACGCGGCGTCGCCCGGAAGGAACCGCCACTGCTGCACCACCACGCCTTGTTGGAGGAGCGTGTAGCGGGCGTCGGTCTCAGCGAGCCGGTTGCGGAGCCAGGCTTCCTGCGCGTCGCCGAGCACGGTGAAGTCGGGGTCGAACGCATTGCTGCAGCGGGGGCCGATATCGGCAGGTGCGCACTCCTGGTCGGAGCGGTACTGGCGGGTGTCGAGCACCGACAGCGAAACGAGCTGCCCGAAGTCGACCCCACGGTGCATTGTCCAGTCGGGTCCGGTCGGGGTGGGAAGCCGGACCGGCATGTTCTCCCACCACGCTTGGTATGCCGCGGCGCGGCGGTCGAGGAAGTCCTGCGGATCGGGAGTGTCGCTGCCGTCGGACGGGAAGTCGCCCTGGTAGTTGTTCTCCACCTCGTGGTCGTCCCAGGTGACGATCCACGGCGCGATCGCATGCGCTGCTCGCAGTGCAGGGTCGGACTTGTAGGCGGCATAGGTCGCTCGATAGCCGGCGAGGTCGATGGGTTCGGGAAGAGATAGATCCCGAACCGACGGCGAGTTGCGTTCGTAGATGTAGTCGCCGCAGTGCAGAACCGCGTCGAGATCGGCGGTGGCGAGGTCTTCGTAGGCCGTCCAGTAGCCGGCATTGTGGTTCTGGCACGAGACGTGGCCGAAGACCAGCTGGGAGGCCATCGCCGATGCTGCCGGTGTGGTGCGGGTACGCCCGATGTCGCTCTCGTGGTCTCGCACGAAGAACCGGTACCAGTAGGTCCGAGCCGGTTCGAGGTCGCTGAGTTCGACATGGACGCTGTGTCCGAACTGCGGATCGGCGACAGCCTCGCCGGACGCAACGATGTCGGTCAGGTCCTCATTGGCGCCGACCTGCCAGCCCACCGTGACGGGTTCGGGGTCCATGCCGCCGTCGGGGCCGGCGATGTCCGGTGCGAGCCGGGTCCACAACACCACCGAGTCGGCGGCCGGATCCCCTGATGCGACACCCAGGGCGAACGGATTCGTCGAGAACGACGGCCCCGGAGGCAGCGTGGACGCCGTCGTGGTGGTCGATGACGTGCCGACTTGCGCGGTGGTCACCGGGGGAGCGGTCGAGGAGCCAGAGTCGCTGCAGGCAACGATCAGGCCCCCGGCGGTCCCGATGAGGAAGGTACGACGGGTGATCGGCAGTGCCATCGGGCGACAATAACACCGGGCTGATTCGTGGTTCCGTGGAGCCGGACGAAGTGGCATGGGACGACCCGGCAGCGGCTGTGGCAGGCTCTCCGACAACACCATCGACAGGGGATCATCATGGCGAGTGCAGCGGCCGACGCGGTCAAGGAAATTCTCCAGCAGATGCGCGATGGCGCGGGCACGTCGGATGTCGATCCGACGCTCGAGGAGATGCGGGCCAGCATGGATGGCTTCGGCATGCTGACCGCAGAGCCTGAAGGTGTGTCCTACGAAGATGTCGAGGTCGGCGGAGTGCCATGCCAATGGGCTACTCCCACCGGCGGGGCCGACGATCGCGTCCTGCAGTATGTGCACGGTGGCGGCTATGTCCTCGGATCGATCGACAGCCACCAGAAGCTCACCGGTCAGCTCGCGAACGCCCTTGGCTGCCGGGTGCTCAGCGTCGACTACCGCCTTGCTCCCGAGCATCCCCATCCGGCCGCGGTGAACGACAGCACTGCTGTCTACGGGGCGCTACTCCACGATTTCGCTCCGGAGCACCTCGCCATCTCGGGTGACTCGGCCGGTGGCGGCCTCACCGTGTCGACCATCGTCAAGCTTCGCGACGACGGCGTGCCGCAACCCGCCGGTGCCGTGCCGCTCTCGCCATGGGTTGACCTCGAGGGGACTGGCGATTCGATGCAGGCAAACGCCGATGCCGATCTCATGATCGGAGCCGACGGCCTCAAGATGATGGCCGACCTCTTCCTCAATGGCCTCCCAGCCCGGGACCCGCTCGCCGCGCCGCTCTATGCCGACCTCTCCGGCCTGTGCCCCATCTACATCCAGGTCGGCGGCGATGAGACGTTGCTCGATGACGCGACTCGGCTTGCGTCGGCTGCGGCGGCGGCCGGCGTCGAGGTGAGGCTCGATTCGTTTCCCGAGATGCAGCATGTCTTCCAATTCGGCGCGGGCAACGTCCCAGAGGCCGACGACGCGATTGAGCGCATCGCCGCCTGGTTGCGGCCCCGGTTGGGGCTCTAGGCGCCGATGCTCCGTCTCGGGTCGGTGGTCATGGGCGCCGACGATGTCGAACGGGCCGCCGCCTTTTGGGCTGAGGTGCTCGGCTACGACACCGTCCGTTTCCCGTCGTCGGAGAACGGTTTCACCATCTTGGTTCCGCCGTCGGGTGAAGGAACGCGCGTTGCGCTCCAGCAGGCTGCGACACCCGTGCAGGAGCACCCGCGCGTCCACCTCGACTTGGTGGTCGACACCGCCGAAGAACAGACGGCGGAGGTCGAGCGACTCGTGATGTTGGGCGCCTCACGGGTCGACTGGCACGCCTACCCAGCTGACGCCGACTTCATCGTGCTCGCCGACCCCGAGGGAAACCGCTTCTGCGTGGTCGATGCCAGCCATGCATGAACAGCAGCCGCAGCCGCAGCCGACGACCAGCGTCGCGCGCTGAGGAGTACTGTTCCGGGTATGTGGACCACGATCAAACGAGTCCTGCGGGCGTTCGCTCGGGGCGGCCAGCCCGTTCCGGATCAGAGCACTTCTGAGCTCGACTTCGAGCGAGCCAGAAGCCGCGGGATGCGCGGGCAGTAGACGCTGAGGGCAACTCATGAACTTCGATTGCCTCCAGATCGATATCGCTGATCATGTCGCCCATGTGCGACTGGACCGACCCGAGAAACACAACGCGCTCAACGGCGTCGTGATGGACAGCCTGCGCAACGCGGCATCGGCTATTGCGGCTGATACCGACGTGCGGGTTGTGGTGATGAGCGGCGAGGGGAGGTCGTTCTGCTCTGGTCTCGACACCGCCAACCTCGCTGCAATGGCCTCCGGTGATCTGGAAGCATCCAGTGACAACGTGCAAGCGGCGTATGCCGACATCTCGCCCGCGGGGGCCAACAAGGCACAACAGGTCGGGTGGCTTTGGCGCGAGCTCGACATTCCCGTGATCGCCGCGGTCCACGGGAGCGCACTGGGCGGCGGGCTCAATCTCGCTCTGGCCGCCGACATCCGTGTGGTTGCGGCCGACGCTCGAATGGGATTTGTCGAGATCACGTGGGGGTTGTTGCCCGACATGTCGGCGACGCAGGGACTACGCGACATCGTGGGCGCCGATCGGGCCAAGCTCCTCGTACTCACGGGCGAGGAGTTCAGCGGCGCAGACGCGCTGGCGTGGGGCCTTGCCACAGAAGTGGCGACCGACCCCGTCGGCCGAGCAAGGGAGATCGCGGCCCAGATGGCGGCTCACAATCCCGACGCAATTCGTGCTGCGCTGGCGGTGCTCGACCAATCAGCTGATGCGGATACAGCGAGCGGCCTGGCGGTGGAGGCCGCACTGTCCGCGCCACTCATCGGTTCGCCCAACCAGATCGAGGCCGTGATGGCCCGACTCGAGGGTCGGTCGGCTCGCTACGAGAACCCGACCTAGCCTCGGCGGCAAGTGGTCGAATCAGCGCTCGGGCGCATGTTCGGCGAGGTGCTCGAGAAGGAGCGGCGTCATTCGCTCGGGCGCGGCCTGCAGCGCAGGTTGGTGCACGTCTTCGACGATCTCCAGCCGATAGGGACCGGTGGCCCAGTTGGCATTGGCGTCGACCGACGCGCCGGCAACGTTCTGCGAGCCGGTCGGCCAGATGAAGAGCGTGGGCATAGACACGGGATCGAGTCGTTCACCCGCCCACAGGGGGAGCGCCCGGTAGTAGTTGTAGATGGCCCGTAGGGCTTCGTCGCTGTCGAGAGCGGTGCGGTAGGGCTCGCTTTCCTCGGCCGAGACGCCTTGGGTCGCCAGCATTGCTTCGAACATCGTGCGTTCGTTTCCTTCGCGGGCCGCATGCTCGATGTAGTTGAATTTCGAGTCCTGGCCTTCTTCGCGCTTGGCAGTCTTCGATCGTCCCTCCGCGAGGGCACCGGGATGCGGAATGTTGATGCAGACGAGGGTGGCGATCCTCTCTGGGTGCTTCGCGGCGAGCCACCAAGCCGGTGAGGTGCCGATGCTCGTCGCCATGAGGTGAAACGGTTGCCCGGCGGGGCCGAGAGCATCGGCGATGTCGAGGACGTCCTGCGCGTATTCCTCGACGTGGTATGCCTCGACGCTTTGGGGCCGCGCGCCGCTGCAGAAGCCTCGCAGGTCTGGGGCAACAACCCGAAAGCCCTCGGCCGCCAGCACCGGAATCTGGTGGTGCCATTCCCAGCGGTTGCGCGGCAGTCCGTGCAACAGGACTAGGAGCGGGCCATCGTCGGGCCCGTCGATGAGGGCATCGAAGGACATGCCCCGCGCGTCGATCTGCGTTTCTCTCACCGACGTCGTCCCACCACGTAGCCCGTCTTCAGTTCTTCGGAGGAGTCGACGACACTGAACCGCGTCAACTCTTGCGCTCGGTCGGACAGCTTCTGGTGGTCGGCGTAGCTGATGCCCGGCAGGATCGGCTCGCGAAACCAGGGTGCGTAGAACTCGATGTTGGGAATGGCCCGCATCTCGTCCGACACGTTGGGTGTCCCGCCGTGCCATGCCCGCACGTCGCGGATCTGCACCGAGCCCGCGGGAGCGGGGCACACCGTGCTGAGCCGCATCCACTCTGGCTCTTCGGCGAGGGTTGGGAACGGCGCGGGCGAGTGTTGGGTGCCCGGGACCTGACGCGTGGGGCCGTTGAGCGCGGTCATGTCGATCGGCATGAAGTTGACGCAGACATAAGGGGTCGGCAGTTCTCGGGTCGTCAGCCGGCCGCGCGGATCGTTGAACGAGCTGAATGGAGTGACCTCGGCGTCGATTCGGTCGCCCATGTCGGCGTGGAGAGGCTGGTACTCGAGTGCGCCGGGTAGGCAGAAGTCGCCGCTGGCAGCGCGCAGCATGTAGTCGGGAGAGCGGAAGATGGCAGTGAGGATCGGGGTGATCGTGGGAAGGTCGACCAGCATCTGCCATTCAGGCCGGTGCAGCATGCTTCGCGTGATGCTGGATCCGCCGAACGAATACCGATGTGAACCACGGTTTCCTCTGCGTTCGGGATCGAGGGCGACGATCGCGTCCACGACCTCATTGACACCGGCTCGGAGAAACTCGAGTTGTTGGGGGTCGAGCGCGTTGCGCACGGTGACGAATCCGTCGCGTTCGAAGACCTTCACGGCCCGTTCGATCTCGGTGGGGTCGAGGACCTCGAGACCCTTGATGCCGCTGTTGGCCGCCAAGTGCTCGCGCAGCGCGACGACGTCGGGGTCGTTGCGGTCGTGCCCGACCCAGCCCAGTTCGGAGAGCGCGGTCACGCGGTGGGCTCCGAGTCGAAGAGTGCGCCGGTCGTGGTCGCGAGAAAGTCGGAGAACGCGATGTCTTCCTGCTTCAGAAACCCCTGACCGGGCAGGACGGCCTTCGCCACCATCTCGATCACGGCGCAGACCGAACCCGCTGTCGTCCATGCGATCGCGGTGCGTCGTCGGCCACCGATCTCCTTCGGCCGAAAGTCGCGCACGTACTCGACCCTCGCGAGTCGGCCGTCGCTCGTCCCCTCCGACGACACGTGCAGGTAGACCACGTCTTCGTCGACTGGCGGCTTTGCGTTGGTCAGGATCTCGCCGGCCAATTCGCGCCGTTCTCGCATCAAGAGCTCGTGGAAGAAGAAGTTCATGAGGTCGACGTGGCCGGGGTAGCGCATGGTCTTGTAGTCGAGGTTGGCGACGGTGTGCTCGTAGGTTTCGCACATCGTGCCGAGGCCGCCCGAGGTGGTGAACGCTTCCAGCCGCGTGCCGGCCACATAGATGGGTTCTCGCCACTCCATGGAGGAAACCGTCTTGCGCACGCCCTCTTCGATCACCTCGCAGTCGTTGAGGTACTCGTTGACGACGCCTTCGGGAGACCAATTGAAGGCGTAGCCCAGCAGTCCGGTGGGATGGGCGGGGAGCGCGCCGACGCGCATGCGGATCGATCGACAGCTCTCGTAGCGCTCGATCTGCGACGCGGCCACGATCCCGACGAAACCCGGCGCGAGTCCGCACTGTGGCGCCATCACTCCGGGATGGTCCGCCGCGAGCGCCCGGATGTGGTCGGTGGTCGCCACGTCTTCCGTGAGGTCGAAATAGTGCAGCCCTAGGCGATGCGCGGCGTCGGCCACTCCGATGTTGAAGTGATACGGCAGGCATGACAGCACGGCGTCGGAACCACCGAGGGCGCGATCGAGCGCGTCGGGGTCGGTCACATCGGTCGCGGCGATCTCGAAGGGTTGGGCCGTCGCCGGTGCGCGCACGTCGTGTCCGGTGACTGCGAAGCCGGCGTCGTGAAGGAGGCGAGCCGCGAGTAGTCCGACCTTGCCGAGCCCGAGGACGGCGACGGATTCGAGCGTGCTCATGAGCCAGAGTTTCGGCCGGTGGCGCTAGGCATGCTTGCCCGCGTCCCAGCCGGACTCGCCGAGGTGATCCCTGGCGAAGGCGAGCGGCGCGTCTTCGAGTGTGGTCGCCATCGTGTCGTTCCATCGATTGAGGAATCCGAACAGCGAGATAGTCGCGACGATCTGCACGACAGCCTCGTCCGAGTAGTGCTCGGCCAGCGCGGCGAAGTGTTCGTCGGTCACGGCGTTGGGCACGAAGGCGGCGTCGCGGGCGATCCGCAGGGCAGCGCGCTCGGCCTCGCTGAAGAGTTCCGATGTCTCGAACTCCCACAGCTTCTCGAGCTTCTCGACGTCGACCCCTTCATGGGCGGCGTGGGCGGCCGTGTGGGCCTGGCAGTAGCGGCACCCAGCCGCGTGACTCGCGACGTTGGCGATCATCTGGGCGAGCCCGACGTCGATGTGTCCGGCGCTCGACACGTTCATGGCCAGCGCGGAGAACCCATCGAGGATCTGCGGCACCTTGGCCATGGTCTGCATGCTCGACGGAAGGAACCCCATCGACGCTTCGACGATCTCGAACACTGGCTCGTACTGCGTCAGATCTTCGCGGGGGATTGGTTCGATGCGGGTCATGCTCTCGACCTTAGGTTGGTCCGCGGCTCCCGAACAGAGTCGGGTGAGGGTCAGTCGCCCTTGGCGACAGGAACCTCGATACCGGCATCGGCGGCACGACCGAGCACCTTCAGGTACCCCTCGTATGCCGCCAACAGTTTGGCCTCGTCTGGGCTGGTGGCGATCACGTGGGGGTCGGCCATGAGCGTGTCGCGCCACGCCCTTACCCGGGTGAGGCGCTCGGGAATGTCGATGCCGTAGAAGTGACGGAGTCCGCAGAACCTCACGAACATGGGCGCCGCAGTTGCATCGACGACGCCCAGTGCCGCGCCGCCCCAGTAGCCCCCGCTGTAGCCACGGGCTTCTAGGCGATCTTCCATCTCGGTGAGGTGATCCTCGAGCGCCTGGGTCAACTCGGCGTCGCGTTCGGGACGGACATTCATCAGGCGGCGTTCGTAGGCCGGGCACGGTCCGTCGTTCCACCACTCGATCCACATGCGCGCCGCCGCTCGTTCGGTGGGGTCGGCGGGAAAGAGCTGTGGTGTCGGCCAGCGCTCATCGATCCACTCGTTGATCACGTGCGACGGGTGGATCGCGAGGTCACCCCATTCGAGCAGTGGTACCGAGCCGCCGGATGCCTTCGCCATGTAGGAGGCGGACCGGTTGACGAGGTCGATGTCGACGGTGTCGATCTCGACGCCCTTGGCCGCGAAGGCGATCTCGCTGCGATGACAGAAGTTGCACGTGATCGCCCGGTAGAGCGTTGGTTTCGTATCGGAGCCCATCGACCGACTGTAGTTGTGAGCCGCGAGGGGATGCCCGGTAGCGTCCTGCGATGCCCTCGTTCTCCCGGTTTCCCACGCTGATCGCGGCGATGCTCGCAACCGTCGCCGTGGCGGCCGCCTCTTGCGGCTCCGATTCCGGCGGTGCGTCGAGCGCGCCGACCACCGACACCGCCGCGCCGACCACTGGCGCACCGACTACCGCCGCACCGACGACGGCGGCGCCGACCACGACGGTCGCTCCCGATCCTCGGGCAGGACGGCCCTTCGGCGTGACGACGAGCCAGTTGACGTTCGTCGACGCAACCCGTGAGACGCCGGCCTCCGACTTCACGGCCTCGGTTGCCGATCGCACCATCGGCGTGTGGCTCACTCTGCCGGACGGGGCCGAGGCGGCACCCTTGATCGTGTTCTCTCACGGGATGGCCGGCCACCCGCGCAAGTTCGAGGACCTCCACACCCGCTGGGCCGAGGCTGGCTACGCGGTTGCTGCGCCGGTGTTTCCGTTGAGCAACGACGGTGTGGAGGGCTCGTTCTTCAATAGCCACGACGTGCCGAACCAGCCGGGTGATGTGACCTTCGTGCTCGACCAGTTGCTCGAGATGTCGGCCGACGAATCGAACGATCTGTTCGGCCTGTTCGATCCGGAAAGGATCGCAGCGTCCGGACTCTCGGCCGGCGGTTTCACCACCTACGACGCGGCAGTGAGCGCCGAGTCGAGAGACGCGAGATTCCTGGCCGCAGTGGTGATGTCGGCCCGCGCGACGGCGGGTCTGCGGGGCGACGATTCCTCGGAGAGCGGAGCGGCTGACCTGCCGGTGATGGTTCTGCACGGCGACGCCGATCCGCTCATCCCGGTCGCTTCCGCCGAGGAGGCGTTCGGGCTGCTACGTGCACCCCGCGTGCTCATCGTGTTGCTGGGCGGCGGTCACGCGGGACCCTTCGAGGACGCCGACGACGGCTTCGAACCGCAGGTCGAAGGCCATGCCGACCTCGTCTTCGACGCGACCGTCGCGTTCTGGGATCGGTACCTTCTCGACCTCGACGAGGCCGAGGCCGAGATGGTCGCCGCGGCGAGCCGGGACGGATTGTCGACGGTCGAGATCGACCTGGGCTAGTCGATCCAGGCCTTCACGGCGGCCATGTCGTCGAGGCCGTTGACGCCGGTCGGAGCGACGGTGAGGTGGGTGACGCCCACGTCCTTGTAGACCGCGAGCCGTTCCTTGATGTGGGACTCGGGACCGATGAGGTTCGCGGTGTCGACGTATTCGTCAGGGACCGCGGCGAATGCCTCGGCTCGTTGCCCTCCGAGGAACAGGTCCTGGATCTTCTCGGCCTCTTCTTCCCACCCGTAGCGCTTGAAGAGGTCGTTGTAGTAGTTCTTCGTCTTTGCCCCCATGCCACCTACGTAGAAGCCGACGTGGCCGCGTGCCATCTCCCGCGATGCAGCCACGTCTTCGCCTTCGCCGATGGCGAGGTTGGCGTCGCCGAAGATGCTCAGCGGCCCGAGTTCAGCGCCTCGCTTGGCCATGCCTGCTGCCAGAGCGTCGCCCCACACGCGATCGAAGCGGTCCGGAACGAAGTGGATCGGCTGCCACCCGTCGGCGATCTCCGCGGTCATCTCGACATTGGACGGGCCGATCGAGGCGATGACGACGGGGATGTCCTGGCGGGCGATTCGGTTCATGAACTTCAGCGGCTTCCCGAGTCCGGTTCCTTGGTCGGCGGGGAGCGGAAGCGACACCGCCTTGCCCTCGTGCGTGACCTTGTCACCCGACCAGATCTTGCGGCAGATGTCGACCGTGTCGCGGGTGCGGCCGAGTGGACGCTTGAAGGGCACGCCGTGCCAGCCCTCGACCACTTGAGCACCGGATGTGCCGATGCCGAGCGTGAACCGCCCACCCGAGAGGGCATCGATGGTTGCCGCACTCTGGGCGATCAGTGCAGGGGAGCGTGAGTAGACGTTGACGATGCCCGTCATCAGCTCGATCGTGGTGGTCTTTGCCGCGATGTAGCCGAGAACGGAGACCTGATCGAAGCCGTAGATCTCGGGAATCAGAACCATGTCGACGCCGGCGGCTTCGAGGTCGACGATCTGCTTCGCGAGCCGCTCCGGGTCGCCGTCGAACATGATTGCGGTGCAGAGCTTCATCATTCTCCCGTGTTTAGAGCTGTCGGTCTGGCGATGACGCTAGGCGAGGGGATGGCGATCGGCCCAAGGCAGCGCTGCTTCGATCTGCGACGCGACGCGAATGAGCACGTCCTCGCGACCATACGCGGCGACGAGTTGCACCCCAATGGGCAATCCGTCGTCGTTCCAGTGGAGGGGGAGGCTGATGGCGGGCTGGCCGGAGGTGTTGAATGCCGGCGTGAAGGGGACGAACGCGCCCGCCCGCGCCATCGGAGCCATCGGCTCGTCGCCGTGGGCATACAGCTCACCGACGGGCAAGGGCGGCTCACCGAGGGTCGGCGTGAGCAAGAGGTCGAAGCCATCGGCCCACCATTGCTGTGTTGCACGACGAAACTCGAGGACTGCCTGCAGCGCATCGCCGTAGTCGGCGGCCGAGAGGTTTCGAGCGAACGTCGCCTGCACCCAGTTCACCGCCTCGACTTCGTCCTCCTGGGCGGGACGCCCGAGAGGCGCAGCGAGCCCATCGACGGCCGTGGCCCGACCGGCGGCCCACATCGCCATGAACCGGGCGCCGATCTCGGCATCGGCCATGGTGGCCGGGTAGTCGAGCGTCACCCCGTGGCCGAGGTTCTCAAGTAGCAACGCTGCTGCTCTCACAGCCGTGATGCAGTCGCCGTGGAGATCGCCACCGAGGGGAAGGTGGTCGAGCATGCCGATGCGGAGAGCGCCGGGATCGACGCCCAGCTCATGTGCGAAGGGTCGAGCCGGCGGAGGAGCGATGACCGTGTCGCCGACACCTGGGATCGCCACTGCGTCGAGCAGCGTGGCCGTGTCGCGAACCGACCGACTCACGCAGAAGTCGACGCCGAGACCCGTCTCCGATCGTCCCGGGGCCAGACTGATTCTCCCCTGTGAGGGTTTGAGTCCCACGAGTCCGCAACAGGACGCGGGAATCCTGATCGAGCCGCCGCCATCGGAGGCGTGGGCGATCGGCACCATTCCCGAGGCGACAGCGGCGCCGGCGCCGCCGCTCGAACCGCCGCAGGTGTGGTCGGTGTTCCACGGGTTGCGGGTGGGGCCGTAGGCCTCGGTTTCCGTCACCGGAAGGGTGCCGAACTCGGGGCTGCTCGACCGACCGAGCGTGACGAGACCGGCGCTGCGAAAGTGTCCGACGAGATCGATGTCGTGGTCAGAGATCGGCTGGGCGTCTTTGAGTGCCTGGTTGCCGTTGGTGAGCACCTGGCCTTCGTAGTGAGCCCACAGATCCTTGAGGAGGAACGGCACTCCTCTGAACGGGCCGTCCGGCAGGGGACCGGCCGCGACCTCGCGGGCGTGTTCGAACCAGCGGATCACGACGGCGTTCAGGGCAACGTCGGCGGTCTCGACTCGTTCGATCGCAGCATCGGTCAGCTCGAGCGCCGAGACTTCGCCGCTGGCAACGAGGGCGGCCTGATCGGTTGCGTCGAGCCATCGAGTGTCGTCCGCGAGTGATGTCATATGCGTCTTTTCTACCGGTTAGGTTCCGCACGGGCCCGCCATGGGCCACCCGAGGGGCCGAGATGACCAACAGCAAGCCACGAGTTTTGATCGCCGGAGCGACCGGGTATCTCGGAAAGTTCGCGGTCGAGGCGTTCAAGGAGCGGGGCTACTGGGTGCGGGCGTTGACTCGCGACGCGGATCGCCTGCGCGAGCCGGGCCCGTTCACGGCGCCGGGAGTCGCGGTCGACGACGTCGACGATGTCTTCGTGGGTGAGCTCACCGATCCCACCACGCTCGACGGGCTCATGGACGGCATCGACATCGTCTTCTCGAGCGTCGGCATCTCCCGGCAGCGAGACGGCCTCACGTTCGAGCAAGTCGACTACCAGTGCAATCACACGCTCATCGAACTGGCCGAGGCGGCGAGCGTGAAGAAGTTTGTCTACGTGTCGATGCAGGGTGCGGAGAAGCCCGACCTCGCCCAGCTCGAGATCACCCGTGTGCACGAGAGGGTGGTCGACGAGTTGAAGCAGTCGCCCCTCGACTACGGAATAGTGCGACCCTGCGGCTACTTCTCCGATATGGGAGCGCTCTTCACAATGGCAAAGAAGGGTCGCTCGTTTCTCGTGGGTGATGGCACCAACAAGATGAGCCCGATACACGGTCGAGATCTGGCCAACGTGTGTGTCGACGTGGCCGAGGGCGACGAACTGGAGGTCGAGGCCGGTGGGCCCGAGATCATGACGCAACGAGAGGCGGCCGCGCTCGCGTTCGACGTGGTCGGAAAGAAGCCGAAGATCCATGTGATCCCGCTGTGGGCGGCCGGCGGCTTCGTGAAAGTGATTCGGCTGCTCTCGAAGCAGTTCGGGGACCTTGCCGAGTTCATTGTCGTGGCCGGCGAGATCGATGGGGTCGGCCCGCCACTCGGGACCACCACGCTTCGCAGCTATTTCGAGGGGCTCGCCGACGACGCGGCGGCCTAGCGCTGGGGCGCCGGTAGCGTTTCGTCGTGAGCGAACCGATCGGGAAGTCCAAGGCGGAGCGTAAGAAGGCGCGACGACGGGCCCGTAAGGCGTCCGAGGTTGCCGAGGGCCAGAAACTCGAGGCTCTCACGACCGAAGCGATCGAGGCGGCGATGTCGCTCGCCCCCGAAGTGGCTGCGGCGCCATCTCGCGATGAGAGCGAACGAGCACTCGACATCGTGGTCTTGACCGTCGATGCGGCTCGGTTTGTTCGCAAGCGGATCAACGAGGCTCTTGCCTACGAAGAATGGCTCGACGAGGTCGAAGCGTGGGTCTGGGACGTCGACACGTCGGTGCGCGAGCCGCTCACCGACCATGGAGTCGAGTACGGAGTCGAACTGCGCCTCGAACAGGCGCGGCCCAGCCGGCTCTGATCGGTGCTGGCCATCGCGACGACGCGAGGGGATGTGCCTCGCCTGGAGGCACTTCTCTCCGAAACTGGACTGCGGTCGTTGTCGGTCGTCGAGCCGAGTGCCACGAGGACGGTGCTTCTCGCCTCGCTCCTCGACTCGTCGAGCACAGAGAAGGCCGCGGTCGCGTTGCGCTCGGCGGGGGAGATGGCGGTGACCCGCCCCGACGGCGGGGCAGCCCTTCGGGCATGGATCCGCGACACGGAGCCGACGATTATCGGTGGCCGGTGCACGGTTTGCCTCGCGTGGTCCGAACACGACCGCCAGGATCTACCGGAGGTCGTCGAGCTCGGCCCAGGTGGGTTCGGTAGCGCCCATCATCCGACGACGAGGATGCTGCTCGAGGAACTCGCCGAGCGCATCGTCGGTGGAGAGCGTGTGCTCGACGTCGGCTGCGGGAGTGGCGTTCTGGCGATCGTCGGTCTGAGGCTCGGGGCAGAAGCGGCGATCGGCGTTGATCTGAAGAAGGAGGCAGTTGCGGCGGCTCGGCGGAACGCGTCTCTGAACGGCTTTGCCGATCGGTTCGAAGCCACGGCCGAGCCATTGACGGAGATCCACGGGGACTTCGATGTCGTCGTCGCCAACATTGCCCGCGAAGGAATAGTGAGCGTCGCGGCCGAGCTGGTTGCCTGCCGTCGGGACGGTGGATGGGTCGGCGTGAGCGGCATCACATCGGCGCAGGCCGATCAGGTCGGCGAGTTCCTTCGTCCCCTCGACGAGGTCGGGAGCCGCGCCGACGGCGACTGGGCGTCGCTCGTCTTCAGCTGAGACCGAGGAGCTCCCCGATCGCTTCCGCGTGGGCCGCTCCGTCGGCGAGTCCGATCTCATAGGCAGTCGACCGCGCCGAGAAGTCCATGAGGTTGAGGCCAGCTGAGTCCAGCCGTTCGCTGCCGAGCATCGTATGGACAGCCACTCCGAGCTCGGCGACTGCATCCATGTCGTCCTGGGTCGCCTTGGCCACTCCTTCGACCTGGACCTTCGGGCCGATGAAGATCGCGGCGTCGAGATCGAGTGGTTCGACGATCCCGGCGTGGTAGTTCTTGCCACGAAAGCCGTCCATGTAGCGGCGACCACCGATGCTCACCGTCGGGAAGTAGCCGGGTACCGCACACGACGACGCAACCGCCTGCGACAGGCTCACGCCATGGCTGCTTCCCCAGAAGACGGGTTCGCCTGTTTCGCAGTCGGTGGCGGTCGCTCGGAAGTCGACATCGGGCCAGTCGTCGGTGCCGACCGTTCGCGCGAACATCGCGAGGAACTCGGTTTCGCTGAGTTGTGTGTCGGCATCGACGGCCAACTGCCCTATCCGGGCGACGAACTCGGGCGTGCGCGGTTCGGGGGACAGCATCAAGCCGATGATCTCCGCGAACTTCCCGGTTGTGAGGTCGGGCGGGTCGAGCTGGCGGCGCGGGTTCGAGCCGTCGTTGTCCATCGCGAGACAGTCGTGCGGGTCTTTGCCGAGAGCCATGTCGGCCCCGACCGACGACCCCGCAGAAGTGCCGACGATGATCGTTGCCGAGGACGGATCGAAGTCGATCGTGTCCATCACGCCGGCCAACACGCCGTTCTCCCAGGCAATCCCCACGGATCCGCCTCCTCCGAGCAGCAAGCCGAACCTCATCGGGCGTTCCCATTTCGATCACTTCGCATGGCTGTACTTGAGCAAACTGCGGACATCCTGTCGAGTTCCGCTCGCCTCAACCGCTCATCGACCGGTCGGCCAGCCACTGCCGCCATTGGTCCGCATCGCGACCAGAGCTCGCCGCACCGGCTTCGCCGTAGAGGTACGTCCACACCGAGACTTCGACCGCGTCGCCGCGTCCCTCGGCGGCGATGAATGCCGTGCCAGGGGCAGGCTCGTCGACGAGGAGCGAGATTCGATGCGCGGTGACGGCGACGACTCGTCCGGAGAGGTCGGGAAGTTTTTCGTCGGTGATCGACAACGATGCGCCTACCTCCACCGCAGCGTCGATGCCGAGCCCCGCCGTCAATCTCGCCCACGCCTCGTCCCGCGGCCCGTTCCAGGTGGCCGTGGGCAGGCTGGCGACGGCCGACTGGCCGGAGAAATGTTGCATGTGGAGTTGAAGGTTGGCGAGAAAGATGCCCCAGCCTTCGGTCATGCCGTCGTAGTACTCATCCCACTCTTCGCCCAGCAGGAATCCGGAGTTGACCAGCCGGACCACGCAGGTCCCGCCGTCCTTGGCCTCGATCAACCATTCGAATGCGAGTCCGTCCTCCGCGCCCTCGCCACCATCGAACATGACCCGTCGCGGTGGCTCCCAGGCCGCGACTCGCCCGGTGATCTGCATCTCTGGTTCGGGTCCGAAGGAGGCGAGCGCATCGCCACCTTCTCGTTCGTCGACCACGTGGGGGACATACCAGGACGAGATGCCGGGGCCGGTGGCTATTGCCCGCCAGACCTCCTCCGGTGTCCCGTTCACCTCGATCTCGAGCTCGATGGACCGGCGATCGGGTGAAGCTTCATCAGACATCTGGTGAACTCGTCTTTCGTTTCGGTGGGTGCGTCAGGTTGTGGTGGTTCTCGGGTGGGCCGCGACGATCAGGCGATGCCAGCGACCCTTCGGCGCAGTTTCATCGTGGTGGCGGGCGCACACGGCGGCCACGGCCTCGCCGAGCTCTCTCGTGAAGTCGGCTCGGTCGGCTGCTGTTGCGAAGCGCACCTCGGTCTCGATGGTGAGTGTGGCCAACGGCATACGGGCCCGGTCGGCCGAGCGGGCCAACTTCGCGACGTCGCGGATCAGGCGGGCGGCGACGGCGATGAGATAGCGGCTCGAGAGTCGATCCAGTCGTTCGGTCGTGACCGCAGTCGGTCCGACGACGGAGGGCGACAGGAGATAGTTGTGGGCCGAGGCGACCATCACTCGCTCGGTGAGGCCTCGTTTCGGTCGCTCCTCGACGAGTTCGACCAGGCCGTGCAGTTCGAGACTGCGGAGGTGGTAGTTGATCTTTTGTCGTGAGGTGCCGAGCGCCTCGGCGACCGTGGAGGCCGATCCGGGCTCGGTCAACGCGTCGAGAATCCGCGCTCGGAGCGGATCGAGCGCGGCGATGGCGACCGCGGGGTCATCGATCACTTCCAGGTCGAGCACACCAGCAGGATGCTATTGAAAGAGAATCTTGTCAATAGCTCGAAGTCGTCGGTCTCCGTGGCAGACTCCGCGGGTGCGTTCCGCTCCGGATAGTCCTGTCGACATCGATGCGGTGACGAGCGCGATTCGAGAGGTGGCCGACGCCGAGATCTCGCCGCGGTTTCGCATGCTGTCGGCTGATGAGATCGAGGAGAAGTCGCCCGGCGAGCTCGTCACTGCCGCGGATCGGGCGTGTGAGGCGGCACTCACTGCGCGACTCCGCGCGTTCCTCGACGTTCCGGTGGTCGGCGAAGAGGCTGCGGCCGAGGATCCAGCGCTCTTGGACTCTGTCGGGCGAAGCGGACTCGTGTGGTTGGTCGATCCGCTCGACGGCACGTCGAACTTCGCGGCGGGTTCAACGGAGTATGCCGTGATGGTCGCCCTGGTCCATTCAGGGGAAGCCGTCGTGAGTTGGATGTGGCATCCCGACGGCCGAACGATGGCGGTGGCAGAGCGGGGGAGTGGCGCGTTCGTCAACGGGCAACGGGTGACGATGCCATCGCCGTCTCCGCTCGATGGTTCCGTCGGCGTCGTGAAGGACCGGTTCCTTCCCGACGACGTCGCCGCCACTGTCCGAAACAACAAGCCGAAGTTCGGCGGCTACCTGCCGGGTCGCGGCTGCGCAGGGCTGGAGTACCCGGAGTTGGCCGCCGGCGATGTCGCGTTCCTGTTGTATTGGCGAACGCTGCCATGGGATCACGCGCCCGGGGTCTTGTTCGTCGAGGAGGCCGGCGGTGCGGCACTGCGTCCCGATGGGCGTCGGTATCGCTGTGGAGACGACGACTCTGGGCTCGTTGTCGCCCACGCGGAGAACTCCGACGAGATTCGATTGCGTCTGCTGTCGGCCGCTCGATGAGAGCTCGGGTTCAATCGACGGGGTCGACGGCCGCTTCGATCACCGCCAGCATCTCGCGAGCGTGGAGTGTCGCTCCCTCCACGCCGAACTGAACGGCGGCGAGCAGCATCGTGATGAAGATGCTGACAATTCCGTGGCCGACGGTCTCGGCATCGATCTCGGCCCGCACGAGGCCTTCCTTCTGGTCGGCGCGCAGTCGAGCGGCGACCGCGCCGCGCAGGTCCTCGATGGCGGGGAGTTCGACGATGCGGTCGGCGACTTCGGGTTCGAGGCCGGCGAGCATGCGTCGGGCGAGGGGGCGGTCATCCAACGCGTCGATGAGCGTGAGCACGAGTGAGTCTCGCCATGTCTGATCGCCGGGCGTCTCCAGGACTGTCCGCACTCCCTGGTCGACGAGGGCCGCGATGTCGGCATCGAGGGCGGCGAGGAACAGCGCCCGCTTGTTGGCGAAGTAGGCGTAGGCGAGGGTGCCGCTGACGTTGGCGTCTCGTGCGATGTCGGCCACGGAAGTACTGCGGAATCCGTCGCGACCGAATCGTCGGATGGCGACGGCGAGGATCGCTTCTCGGGTCTGCGCTCCCTTCGTGGTGGGCGGATCGGTGCTGTCGGGTGACATCGTCTCGGTGACGGACATGTGACAACTCTAACAGATTGAGGGATTGAGTGAATCTCTCAATTCGTGTAGAGTCCGATCACGGCATCGCCGTCGATCCCCCGATCGCACCTGTCTGCTCGGAGATTTCATGACTTCCAACTCTGCCCATCCCGGCCCTGTCCGGACTGTCCCGACGCGGCGGATCTCGTTCGAGGAGTCGCTCCAGGGGCTTCCCAAACACTTCGCCGCTGACGGCGACCTGATCTCGAGCCACCTTGCCGCGGTGCTCTCCAGCGTGTTCCCCGACGGCGAGGACTACTTCGTCCGTTCGGTACGTCACTTCCGCGACCAGATCGACGATCCAGTCCTGAAGCGCGACGTTGCCGGCTTCATAGGGCAGGAGGCCATTCACGGTCGCGAGCACCGGGTGTTGAACGACCGCCTTGCTGCGCTCGGTTACCCGACCAAGCGACTGGAACGCGGCGTGCGCTTCGGTCTCGGGTTGCGGGAGAGGGTCGTGTCGGCCGAGGGCAACCTCGCGGCCACCGCTGCGCTCGAGCACTACACCGCGACCCTGGCCGCACTGCTGCTCGGCAACGAGGATGCCCGGGAACTGCTCGGTGCCCCCGAACTCCGCGACGTCTTTCTCTGGCACGCCCTCGAGGAGTGCGAACACAAGGCTGTCGCCTTCGACGTCTACAAGGCCGTCGGTGGTTCCGAGAAGACCCGGACTCGCCAGATGAACCTCATCACGCTCTCCTTCATCGGTGGAATCTCGTTCAACGTCATCGTCTCGTTGCTCGGCGACCGCGAGACCTACCGGCGCGGACGGCTGCGAGCGAGCATCAAGCGGATCAAGAACAGCCCGCTCTTCACGAAGGACGTGTGGCGTCAACTTCGTGACTACAACCGCCCTGACTTCCACCCCGACGACCACGACACCGAAGCGCTGCTGGCCCAGTATCGGGAGGAGTTGTTCGGCGCTGAGGGCCGCCTCAATCACATGATGGCGGGCGCAGCGTGAGCGACTCGACCAACCCGATCGAGCATCTCGATGTGCTCGTCGTCGGCGCTGGTCTCTCTGGGGTCGATGCGGGCTATCACCTGCAAACGACCTGCCCGGAGGCGTCGTACGCGATCTTCGAGGCGCGTGAAGCCGTCGGTGGCACCTGGGATCTGTTTCGCTATCCCGGTATTCGATCCGACAGCGACATGTACACCCTCGGCTACCCGTGGAAGCCATGGGACGGCGACCGCGCCATCGCCGATGGCGCCGACATTCGTGACTACATCGAGTCGGCGGCCGCCGACCATGGCATCAATGAGAAGATCCGATTCGGGCATCGCGTGGTCGCCGCCGAATGGTCGAGCACCGAGGGCAGGTGGCAGGTCACCGCGTCCACGGAGTCGGGCGATGAGATCGAACTCACCTGCGGCTTTCTGTTCTCCTGCACCGGCTACTACCGATACGACCGAGGTCACACGCCGGCGTTCGATGGAGTCGACTCCTTCGAAGGCGAGCTGATCCATCCGCAGTTCTGGCCCGATGACTTCGATGGCGCCGACAAGCGCATCGTCGTGATCGGCAGTGGCGCCACCGCTGTCACGCTGGTCCCGGCTCTCTCCGACGACGCCACCCACGTGACGATGTTGCAACGCTCGCCGAGCTACGTCGCCACGGTGCCCTACAAGAACCCGATCGCTCGCGGACTCGAGAAGCTTCTGCCGCTTCGATGGTCAGGACCGGCCGTTCGCTGGTTCGCTGCACTGGGTTCACAAGGATTCTTCCGCTTCGCTCGGCGATTCCCCGGCCCTGTGCGCCGGATGTTGCTCAAGGGAGTGGAGCGCGAGCTCCCCGATGGCTACGACATCGACACCCACTTCACTCCTCGATACGACCCATGGGACCAACGGCTCTGTGTCAACCCGGATGGTCAACTCTTCAAGGCGATCGGGCGCGGCGACGTCAGCATGGTCACCGACGAGATCGAGTCATTCACCGCGGGTGGCATCCAACTGAAGTCCGGCGAGCAGCTTGCCGCCGACATCGTCGTGAGCGCGACTGGACTCGAACTGCTCTTTCTCGGCGGCATGCGAATCGTCGTCGACGGAGAAGAGGTCGATCCATCATCCCGCCTCACCTACAAAGGCATGATGCTCGAGGGAGTACCAAACCTTGCGCTGGCGGTCGGCTACACCAACGCCTCGTGGACGCTCAAGTGCGATCTCACCTGCGACTACGTCGCGCGTCTCGTGAGAGAGATGAAGGCGCGGGGCGTCGCCCAGGCCACGCCGCGAAATCACGACCGCGACGTGTCGCCCGAACCCCTACTCGGGCTCACCGCGGGCTATGTGCAGCGTTCCGCGCACCTGTTTCCGCTTCAGGGAAGTGCCGCGCCGTGGCGGGTGCACCAGAGCTATCTGAAGGACTACCGAGCAATGCGCACGGGCGACCTGATCGATGACGCCCTCGAGCTCTCCAATCCGAGCGACGCGACGAATCAGGTCAAGGAGTCGGCGCTTCGCTAGCCGAAGGCGGTCGCTGTGGCTTCCAGTAGCCACGGATGGTCGCCTGAGCGCGAGCCAATCCTCGTTCGACGAGAAGCAGCTTTCGGATCGCTTGGACCGCGGCTGCCTCACCGGCCGCCCAGACGTGGGCCGACGGAGGGAGCTCGTCGAGCGGTTCGACAGCGGCGAGAAGGGTCGACCCGGCTCGTTCGCCGGACGAAAGTGCGGTCCAGCGAACAACGGCGCCGGGGTGGTCGGGCAGTGGACGTATCGCCGCAGTCGTCGTGACCTCGATGTCGACGCTGATGGTCGCCGTTGGCGGCAGTGCGGTGAGGAGCTGGCCGATCGCCGGCGCCGCGGTCTCATCGCCGAGGAGATGGAACTCGGTCGCATCGGTAGGCGGCTCGAATCCGCGCCCCGGTCCGGAGATGGCAACCCGGCTGCCGATCGGCGCCGTCTCGGCCCAGCCGGACACTGCCCCGCCGGGGTGACGGACGATCTCGAGATCGAGTGTCGCTCCCGAGGCCGGTTGCAGCGGCGTGAAGGTGCGGAGCGCGGGACGAGTCCCGCCCGGTAGGAGGAACTCGTTGCCGTTCCATTCGGGCAGGACGAGTTGGTCGATGCCTGGCGAGGGCACCAGAAGGCGGACACTGGCCGCCGCCTCCACGAGCATGTTTGCCAGCGACGGCCCGTCGAACGCGAGGCGAAGCAGCCGAGGCGTGATCTCGTGACGGGCGATGAGTGTCGCCTCGACGAGTGGCGGAGGTTCGCGGCGCGATCGGATCCGCCGGTCGTCGTCGGATGCGTCAGTCATCGAAGCCGAGCCGAGAGAAGCTGCCGTCGGCGAATCGACGCCAGAGGCCGACATCCCATGTCGCCGACAACGTGTGGTCGAACTCGCGTGTGGCCGCGATTGTGTGGGGACCGTGTCCCGAGCCGTAGCCAATACTCACGTGAAGCCAGTCCTTGGGTCGTAGCGGGTCGTCGCCGTCGTTGAGCGTGTGGCGCCGGACGAACTGCTCGGTGACACCGGCCAGCCAAGGGGAGTTGATCTCCAATCCCACCCAGTCGGAACGCTGATGTAACGCTGCCACCGCAACTGCGTCGCTTGGTCTCGGGTCGGCCGCGGCGAGCGTGTCCCGAATCTCGGTCACGATCCTGGCGATGTCGTCGGCGTCGCGATGGAAGAATCCGGTGAGCGTGCAGTGGGGCGGGTAGTCCTGCGCGGTAGTTGGCTGGGTTCGCGAGATCAGCTCGTAGACCCCGGCCAGCTCGTCGGCGAGGGGGCCGGCGGGAGTGGCGTAGAGGATGAGCTCGGCGGTGGTCACGGTGTCAGCGAGGCGACGCGCCCGCCCACGACCGCGGCCCGAACCCGAGCCGGCTCGCCGTCGCGCGGCGGTTCGACCACGATCAGATCGGCTAGTGCGCCCGGCTCGATTCGTCCTCGGTCCTTCATGCCCGCCGCTTCGGCCGGCCCTCGCGAAACTGTGTGCCAGGCATCGCCGAGGCTGCTGCCCAGCTGCTCCAGAACGAAGGGCGCCTGCAAGAGAGACTGGTAGTGGTAGTCGGAGCAGATGAGATCCGCAACGCCGGCCGACCAGGCATCTCGCACCGACAGGTTGCCGAGATGGGACTGGCCGCGAACCAGGTTGGGAGCGCCGAGAAGGATGGGGATTCCGGCTTCCCGGTACTGGCGAGCGAGCTCGATCGAGAGCGGGAATTCGGCGATTGCGACGCCGAGTTCGAGATCGCGCGCGAGGTCGTCGCCGGACGAGGCATCGTGGCTGGCCGTCGCCACTCCGGCGGCCTGGCACGCTGC
>Ga0315336_1002534_pt1 | contig 27474 bp, 26 predicted proteins | sample ASW5metaG_FD_204512 | JGI IMG/M metagenome (GOLD analysis project Ga0315336, IMG submission 204512) | Ammonia-oxidizing marine archaeal communities from Monterey Bay, California, United States - ASW #5 | ecosystem: Environmental > Aquatic > Marine > Intertidal zone | place: USA: California... | reverse complement strand
AGACCCGACGCTTATCCCTTGCAACACAGTCAGGCGCGACGCCGCTTTTTCTACATCGCCCCCATCATTGCCATGGGTCCAGCGCCGCACATTCTCGCTGGCAAATTGAAAGCCAGCCCAGTCACAAAAACCCATTTGACGAACGCGCGCCAGGCGCTCGTCAACTGCGAGCCAACCTCATCAAAAGCCGTTCTGGTCAAACGGGGTCATGGAGCCTTGAATATGAAACATCGTCGTATCCTTTGCTTATGGTTCCAGCACCTGCCAATCGAAAATTTACGCCTCAAATGGCGCCAAGAAAATCCGTCTCCACAAACGGCGGACAAGGTTTCGCAAGCTAACAATAAGCCGCCCAAAAACCCATTTGCTCTGATTGAACAAACCCCCAAAGGCATCAAAATATTTGCCTCAAACGCGGCAGCTGTTCAAATGGGTGTACGTACGGGCATGCGGCTAACCGATGCGAAGGCGGTCTGCCATCAGCTTAAAACTATGCACCACGATCCAATCGCTGATCAGCAATTGCTTATGCGCCGCGCTGCGTGGCTTGAACGGTTCTCACCTCTCGTGACGCCCCATTTACCCGATACTATTTTCCTCGATATCACAGGCTGCGATCATTTGTTTGGCGGCGAAAAAAAAATGATAGATCAAATCCATGCTGAGCTTACAAAGCTAGGTCATCAATGCCGCATGGGATTGGGCGACACCATAGGTGCATCATGGGCTCTTGCCCGCTTTGAAAGTAAAAACAAAACCATATTACCACCCGACAATCCTCACCAAGGCCTCGCTTTCTTACCTGTGACGGCACTTCGCCTTACCCCAGAGCAAGCCGATGCACTTTATCAACTCGGGTTAAAAACCATTGGGCAATTGTTTGATCTACCCCGTGCTGGACTGACCCGCAGGTTCCCAAATCCAGACCAAGGCGAAGCCGCTCTAAAACGCTTAGACCAAGCCGTAGGCAAATATGAAGAACCGCTAACAGCACCAAAAACTCAACCCGACTTTCGCTTCACTGCTGCCCCTGTTGATCCATTTATCGATCTGCCCAATATCGAACGTGGTTTTTGTGAATTGCTCGATCAACTCTTCGCGTTGCTTGATAAGGTGCAGCAAGGGGTTTTGCACTTGCGCCTTGATTGTTTCTTTGGCGATGGAAGAATTAAAACCTTCCCCATTCGGCTCGCTCAACCCAGCCGGTCCAAACCGCATATCAAACGACTCTTTGACGAGAAAATTATCAATATTGACCCCGGATTTGGTATCGACGCTTTGGTCCTATGCGCCAATAAAATTGACGAACTCCCCGCCACTCAAATGCAACTTGATGCACATACAAGCGAAACACGTTTGGATGAAAACCTAGCCCCATTGCTCGACCGCATATCAAACCGGTTAGGCTCTGGTGCCGTTTATCGTCTTGCGCCAGCGCAAAGCCACATGCCCGAACAAGCCCAAGTGTTATCGCACCCTTTAAAGGCAGAAGATTGGAGTAACTGGCCAGAACATCCACGTCGCCCCTTTACACTTTTTGCTCAGCCCGAAGCAATTGAAGTCTTGGCAGAAATTCCCGAAGGCCCGCCAATGAAGTTTTTGTGGCGCAAGGTTTTACGTCATATCACCTATGCTCAAGGCCCCGAGCGCATATTACCTGAATGGTGGTCAGACCTAACCGACAGATTGCGCGTTCGCGACTATTTCGAAGTCGAAGACCATAAGGGTCAACGCTACTGGGTGTTCAGAGAAGGCCATTATGACGATCCAATGGTCAAAGGTCCGCCTATTTGGCGCCTTCACGGCCTATTTGCGTAAAGGGTAATCATGTACGCAGAACTTCAAACCACCAGTAATTATTCATTCCTTCGCGGCGGATCTCACCCCGGCGAGCTGGTTGCTGCTGGCTATATGAGCGCCCTCACTGCCATTGCCATTACAGACAGAAATAGCTTCGCAGGAATCGTTCGCGCCCACCGCGAAGCTCGCCACATTGACGACTTCCGACTGATCATCGGGTTGCGTATTGATCTTGAAGACGGCAGCAGCCTTCTGGCCTACCCCAAAGACCGAGATGCATTTGGACGGCTTTGCACCATGCTATCCATCGGCAAAATGCGCGCCGAAAAAGGCGACTGTCACCTCCAGTTTCAAGACGTCCTTGATCATTCAAGAGGTGTGGTTTTCGCACTTATCCCGCCCAAGAAAATTCACCACGCTGATATTCAGCAGATGAGCAAAATGGCCAAGGCTTTACCCAAGCCAGTTTACCTCGCCGCCAGCGCACTTTATCGGGGCAATGATCGTGCCCATATCTCGATGCTCAACTCATTGTCCACTCAATTGGGCACACGATTACTAGCGACAAATGATGTGCACTACCATCATAAGGACCGTCGCCAACTCCAAGACGTGATTACCTGCATTCGCGAGAAAACGACCATTGATAAAGCGGGTTTCGCTTTAGCTGCAAATGCCGAACGACACATCAAACGCCCTGAAGAAATGGCGCGCTTGTTTCAAGGTTTCGAACACGCCTTAGATGCCACATTGGAAATCACCAGCCTTTGCACTTTCAATCTAAAAGAACTCAAATATGAGTACCCTGAAGAAACCGTCCCCAAAGGCCGAACAGCTCAAGAATACTTAGAAGAAATCACATGGGAGGGAGCTCATTGGCGCTATCCAAAGGGCATTCCAGACAAGGTACGCGCAAACATCGAGAAGGAATTCATCCTGATCGAAAAGAAACAATATGCACCATACTTTCTCACAGTCTATGACATCGTCAAATATGCCCGCACCCCACAACCGGACAAAGGCCGTTTCGATCAAATCCTGTGCCAAGGACGTGGTTCTGCCGCCAACTCAACAGTTTGCTACTGCCTAGGCATCACCGCCGTTGATCCGAATGAAATTGATCTATTATTTGAACGGTTCATCACAGAAAATCGGAATGAGCCGCCCGACATAGATGTCGACTTTGAACATGAACGCCGCGAAGAAGTCATTCAGTACATCTATGAGCGATTTGGTCGACATCGTGCAGGACTCACTGCCACTGTCATCACTTATCGCTCCCGTTCAGCCATCCGCGAAGTGGGTAAAGTCATGGGCCTCACCGATGACATTACCTCCGCCATGGCCTCGACCGTTTGGGGCTCATGGGGCAAAGACGACAAAAAACACGTCAATGAATCCGGCTTGGATTTAGACGATCCGTACTTGATGAAAGTAATTGAACTCACAAAGGAGCTGATCGGGTTCCCAAGGCATCTATCCCAACACGTGGGCGGCTTCGTCCTAACTGAACGACCACTGATCGAAACTGTTCCCATTGGTAATGCAGCTATGGACGACAGGACCTTCATTGAATGGGACAAAGACGACATCGAGGTATTGGGCATTCTCAAGGTCGATATTCTAGCTTTGGGTATGCTCACTTGCATCCGCAAGGCATTCGACATGCTGCGCACCCACTACGACATCGATCATGACCTCGCTTCAATTCCACAGAACGATATGCCGGTTTATGACATGATTTGCCGCGCCGACACGCTGGGGGTTTTTCAGATTGAAAGCCGCGCACAAATGAGCATGTTGCCGCGTCTTTTGCCCCGGCGGTTCTATGATCTGGTGATTGAAGTGGCAATTGTGCGTCCCGGCCCCATTCAAGGTGATATGGTTCACCCCTATTTGCGCCGCCGCAAAGGCTTGGAGCCCGTGGTCTTCCCTTCCCCCGATCCAAAATCAGGGCCGGCAGACGAGTTAGAACAAATTTTGGGCAAGACCCTTGGTGTGCCTCTGTTTCAAGAGCAGGCCATGCGGATCGCAATGGATGCAGCTCAGTTTTCACCGGCAGAACTAGATGAATTACGCCACGCCATGGCCACTTTTCGGCGCTCGGGCACCATCCACACACTAGAAGAACGAATGGTCAAACGCATGGTGGTACGCGGATACGACCAAGACTTCGCCCAGCGTTGTTTCAATCAGATCAAAGGCTTCTCTGAATATGGGTTTCCAGAAAGTCACTCCGCCAGTTTCGCCCTATTGGTCTATGTGTCTTGCTGGTTAAAACACTATCACCCAGATGTCTTTGCCGCCGCCCTGCTCAACTCTCAACCCATGGGATTTTATGCCCCTGCCCAAATCGTGCGCGATGCGGCTGAGCACAACATTCAAATTCTGCCGGCCGATGTAAATCATTCGGAGTGGGATTGCACATTAGAGCCGGCACCACAGGGTGAATACGAGCGACCAGCACCTGATCCCAAAACCTTGCGCAGCCCCCCACCTGGTCGCCCCGTAGATCGCAAGTCTTTGCTCTGGAATGCTCTATACCCCAAGAAGAAATGGGCGCTGCGGATCGGTTTACGGCAGGTAGACGGACTACACAAGAAACATGCAATCCGGCTACTCGAAGCCCGCCAACGGGGCAAATTCAGATCAATTGAAAACCTAAAGAAACGCACTGATCTGCGCATCTTTGATGTCGAAAAACTGGCCGAAGCTGACGCATTTCGCTCTCTTGGCTTGGACCGCCGCCAAGCCAAATGGGATGCACGTGCACTGACCAAAGCCAAACCATTGCCTCTGTTTGAACAGGCAAAAACCGAAGAGCAAGGAGAAGAGGAGCGTGCTGAACTGCCTAAAATGCGGCTTTCAGAACATGTTGTGGCCGACTATCAATCTTTGCGCTTCTCACTTAAAGCCCACCCTATGTCCTTCATGCGCGAGGAACTAAAGCCACGCCGGATCATCACTGCGGAAGAAATCCGAAAACTGCCGAATAACCGCTGGGCCAGTACTGCAGGGATCATTCTTGTCCGCCAACGACCGGGCACAGCAAACGGGGTAGTGTTCATAACCCTTGAAGATGAAACTGGGGTCACAAATCTCATCGTTTGGAGCAAAGTGCTTGAGCAATATCGCAAGGTGGTCATGACCTCCAAATTTGTGGAAGTGCATGGCCAAGTGCAGACGGAAGATAACGTGATGCATTTGGTAGTGCGTAAACTGGTTGATCGCACTCACTGGCTCGAAAAACTATCAGACCAGCACATCCAGCCCCAGCATGCTTATGCCGATGAAGTAGTGAGTAATGTGGATTATGACAGCCACATCAAACCCGACACCGCTCCGCGTCATCCGCGCAATGTGCGGGTGATCCCAAAATCACGTGACTTTCACTAGCGTGCAACAAACTAGACCGCCTGCCCAGCAGCCCAACCCGAAGACCAAGCCCATTGGAAATTATATCCCCCAAGCCATCCTGTCATGTCGACGACTTCACCGATGAAATAAAGGCCAGGCGCCTTCTTGGCTTCCATGGTTTTATTGTCCAGTTCGTTTGTTGAAACGCCGCCAAGGGTCACTTCTGCCGTTCGATAGCCTTCAGAACCCGTGGGCTTTAAACGCCACTTGTTGATGGCTGTATCCACCAACTTCAATTTCTTGTCACTCAAATCCCCCATTCGCCCAGCAACTTGAGTGCTCAAAAGCACAAATTGCACAAGTTTCTTTGGTAAAAATTGGGCGAGGAAAGTTTGAATTTCCTGCTTACCGTTTTGCTGGCGCGCCGATTTGAGCTCGCTCAACATGTCAATGGTTGGCAGCATCGCAACCTGCACTTCGTCCCCCTCGCGCCAGAAGGATGAGATTTGCAAAATCGATGGACCGCTCAATCCGCGATGAGTGAACAACATAGCTTCAGAAAACTTGGTCTTGCCGTGAGAAACCGTCGCGTCATCAACTGAAATCCCTGACAGCTCTTTCAAAGGTTCAAGCGTTGCCTGATCAAACGTCAGTGGCACAAGCGCAGGTCGTGTATCAACCACATCCAAGCCAAAATGCTGCGCAACTTCATAGCCAAAGCCAGACGCACCCATTTTAGGAATAGACTTGCCACCACATGCAATCACAACCTTTTCAGCAGCAACATGTTCGCCATCAATTGTGAGATGAAATTCATCTTCCATGCGCGCGATATGCGTAACCTCAGAACGCATGCGCAATCGACCACCCGCAGCACGCATATCGTCTAGCAACATATCAATGATCTGCTGAGCACTCTCATCGCAGAACAATTGGCCAAGCGTTTTTTCGTGAAAGGCAATGCCCTGCTTCTTCACCCGCCCGATAAAGTCATGCTGCGTGTATCGCTTAAGCGGGGAAATAGCGAAGCGAGGATTCTGGCTCAAAAACTGTTTAAAGCTCGTGTGGATATTGGTAAAATTACACCGACCGCCGCCCGAAATTCGAATTTTCTCAGCCGGCTTCTTCGCATGATCCACCACCAGTACATCGCGCCCGCGCTTGCCTGCCTCAATGGCACACATCAGCCCCGCCGCACCGGCTCCAATAATGATAACATCATGCTTTTTCATCTGAAATACCTGCTAGACCGAATGTCTCGACCTAGCATGAATGCATTTCAGCTCATACAAAAAACTCTAATCCGTTAACTCTGCGTACCCATTCCCGACTTCTGAATCATCAACAAAATAGGTGCCATACAGTTCTGAGATATAGCCAATGCTAAGCATGATAAAGAACCAACTTACCAACATGAGAACAGGCAAAAAGAGGAGGTATGAAAAGCCCAAATCAACAGGAAAACGTGCCATGGATACATTCCGAGTCAGCCAAGAAAATGCCAGTTGTAGAAAACTGTAGGCAAAACTAAGGCTCAACAGGACCAGAAACTCAGCACGAATCAAATCAACAATTTGCGAAAAACTAACCGGTTTGCCTATAGCGGCGGCGGGCAAGAATAATGAGAAGCCAGCTACAAATGAGCCTAGCACAACGTTGACAACAAAGTTGGTCACTTGAAATGTCATAGATATCTCGCCGACAGAAGAGAAAGATGAGAACAACAAGGGCATCAATATCAACGCAACTGGCAGCATCAAGAGGAACAATACAAGCATCAAGACGAAAACAGCTTTGATGTATTTCCACATCAAGCCTTTTTTGGGCCAAAACACAATGCGCTGACTATTCTCGCCAAGTATACAAAACCTGTGCCATGAAATGGCAACAGTTGAGCCACCAAATACAGCAGCAATCATACTTGTGAACCCCACTACAAATATGAGAACAACGAACGAAGACGTCGCTGTGGGGTCGCTTGCAGCAGATATCGCCTGAAAAGTTGCAATGCTAGAAACGATCCAGCTCGCGCCAAGAATCGTTCCCCAGAACACTGACACGCGAAACGCAACATCCAAGTTTGTAAAAATCCGCCACATAGCGACGTACAGAATATTAAAGCCCTTCATAAATCCCTCAAAAGCAAAACACAAAAATATGCGCGCAGTGAGCCGAATGAGCACTGATTTGTCAACTTGTTGGAATTACCAAAATTTCCTTTCCCTTAACCCTATTGCTGGCGCTAAACATTTCATGCTAAAAGCTTCATCGCTGTTGGATGTTCCAGCAGCATAACCTTCTCAGGGCGGGGTGTAATTCCCCACCGGCGGTAACAAGGCTTAGAACTTGAAGCCCGCGAGCGCCTTATCTTTGAGATAAGGGTCCAGCAGATCTGGTGAGACTCCAGAGCCGACGGTCATAGTCCGGATGAAAGAGAAGGGGTGAAGAATGCTGTTACCACCCGTGCGCCTTTACGCGCGAATTGGGGTGGTGCCACCATTATCAGCTCCCGATCACGCCCTGATTCATATAGTTCTTTGAAAGGAACACGCTATGAATCAGACCGCAGAGCTTACAGGCAAAGGTCTCAGTTTAAAAAGTCCCGCAATCGTTGCAGGACTATACATGGTTGCAGCCGGCATCGCATTTGCCGCTGTCAACTCACTCACAACACTTGCGACAATGGTTGAGGGCACAAGCTCTACATCCGCCGCATTTTGGCAATATGGTATTGCGGCAGTTTTGAGCGCACCATTCGTGCTCAAAAGCGGCCTTCAAGGCCTAAAAACGAACCATGTTGTACTGCACATTTTACGCGTCATTGTCGCCGCAATCGGCGTACAGCTATGGGTCTACGGCCTATCACTTGGCGTGCCAATTTGGCAGGCGATCGCGTTGATCATGACATCTACCTTCTTTGTCACTATTGGCGCTTCAGTTGTTCTAAAAGAAAAGGTTGGCGCTGCGCGTTGGTTGGCAACACTTGCAGGTTTTGCTGGCGGCATGATTATTTTGCAGCCTTGGTCAGATGCCTTTGAACTTAAAACGCTTTTGCCTGTTGGCGCAGCATTTTTCTGGGGGATTACTTCACTGTTCACTAAAGAGCTGACGAAGACCGAAAACCCACAATCAATCACGCTCTATCTCTTGCTGTTGACCACACCGATCAACCTTGCACTGACTTTGGGCACGCCTTCTGGCATCGTAATTTCTACAGGCTCCGCCATTCAGTGGATCATCATTGCTGGTGTTCTTGTGGCAGCAGCGCAGTGGTTCATCACTAAAGCCTATGCAACAGCGGACGCTGCATATGTTCAGCCGTTTGATCACCTCAAATTGCCGTTCAACGTTCTATTGGGCTTCTTGATTTTTGGTTGGGTTCCAGGTGGCAACCTGTGGCTAGGCGCCGCAATCATCGTGGCAGCTTCATTGTTTATCGCGCATCGCGAAAGCCAAAGCGAGAACGCTTAGCGTTCTCAAAACCGAGCGCGACCCTTATCGCGCTCGGCATATTGTTTAACTACATGCCGCCTGTAACAGGCATGATCGCCCCATTGGTGTAGCTGGATTTTTCAAGCGCCAACCAAACAGCGGCTTCAGCAATTTCTTCAGGTTTAGCCACTCGTCCCAATGGGTTGATGCTTGCAACCATTGCAGGGCGCCCCGGATTACCAGTTCGTTCATGGATTTCAGTGTCCGCCGTTCCTGAATGCACAGCATTTACGCGAATGCCTTCCGGCCCAACTTCTTTTGCTAACCCAACTGTCATTACATCCATTGCGCCTTTTGAAGACGCATAATGAATATACTCATTAGGGCTTCCAAACTTGGCCGCCATTGAGGAAATATTGACAATAGAGCCGCCTTTTCCGCCGGCAGACGCCGCTGCTCGCTTGATAAACTCTTGAGAACAATAGACGGCGCCAAACAGATTTACTTCGAACGTTCGTGCTAGGACATCTGCGTCTAGATCAACAAGCTTGCTCGCTTCACCGATTATGCCAGCATTATTGATGAGAACATTCGCTGCACCCAATTCATTGTCACATCGCTCAAACAGTGCCTCAACGTTGGCCTTTACACCAACATCGGCTTTTGCAGCAATTGCGCAAACGCCAAGGGCTTGGCAGGCAGCCACAACTTCCTCGGCTTTGGCTTGATCTGAGTTAAATGTCAGGCAAATATCGCTGCCAGATTTAGCTAACAACATGGCAGTCGCAGCGCCAATGCCGCGACTACCTCCGGTAACAATTGATATGTTTTTCATGACAAAAAGCTATTTGCTTCGTCACTAGCTGGCAATATCCAAAATCACTTTATTCGCTTCACCTGAAGCAACAGCCTCAAAGCCCTTGGCGAAGTCTTGAAACGGTAGATGATGGGAAATCACTGGAGTGACATCCATGCCGCTTTCCAGCATGGCGAGCATTTTGTGCCAAGTCTCAAACATCTTGCGTCCATAAATACCTTCAAAGGTCAGACCCTTGAAGATTGCACTATTCATGTCGATCTCAACTTTGCCCGGGAACAAACCAAGCAAAGCAACTTTGCCGCCAGTGATCATTGCATCAATCATTGCCGAAAGCGCGGGTGAGGCGCCCGACATTTCTAATCCAATATCAAAGCCTTCACGCATACCCAACTCGGCCATTACGTCCTTCAGGTTTTCCCTGTCGGCTCGAACACCTCGCGTGGCGCCCATTTTCTTAGCCAATGCAAGTCGATCGTCATTCAGGTCCGTCACAATGATATGTCGCGCACCTACGTGACGACAGACCGCGACAGCCATACAACCTATTGGCCCAGCTCCGGTAATCAGCACATCTTCGCCCGACACATCAAACGCGAGCGCTGTATTCACTGCGTTCCCCAATGGGTCCAAAATAGAAGCAACATCGTCGCTAATGCTTTCAGGCAACAGCCGGACATTTGCCTCTGGAATAGAAATGTACTCGGCAAATGCGCCCGGCGTATTTACGCCAATGCCTTTTGTGTTCGCACAGATGTGCGCACGTCCAGATTGGCAGTTGCGGCAATGGCCGCAGGGAATATGTCCCTCGCCTGAAACGCGCTGACCGACTTTGGCTTCGGTGACTTCAGCACCAATGGCTTCAATTATGCCGACATATTCATGGCCTGTTACCATAGGAACAGGCACTGATTTCTGAGCCCACTCGTCCCAGTTCCAGATATGCATATCAGTGCCGCAAATTGATGCCTTTTTGACCTTAATCAGAACATCATGAACACCAATTGTTGGCTTATCAACTTGCTGTAGTTCAAGGCCTGGCGCATCGTGAGCTTTTACAAGTGCCTTCATGAGATCACACCTAGGTCTTTACCGACCTTCTCAAAAGCAACAATTGCGCGATCCAAATCATCCTTTGTATGTGCTGCAGACATTTGGGTGCGGATCCGCGCTTTGCCTTTGGGCACCACTGGGAATGAAAAGGCTGTAACGTAAATGCCTTCGCCCAGCATGCCCTTGGCAAACTTTTGCGCCAACACTGCATCACCTAACATGACCGGGATAATGGCATGTTCGCCGGGAACCAATTCAAAGCCAAGCGCTTTCATTTTAGATCGGAAATACTTTGAGTTGATCATCAGCGTTGGCCGAAGCTTTGGGCTCGTCTCAACAATATCCAGTGCTTCCATTGTTGCGGCAACAATCATCGGTGGCAGGGCGTTTGAGAAAAGATAGGGGCGCGCTTTTTGGCGCAACATGGAGACCAACGCCTTTGGGCCCGAAATGTATCCGCCCGCTGCTCCTCCCAACGCTTTGCCGAACGTGCCGGAGTAAAGATGGACCCGATCCGAAACGCCATGATGGTGAGGTGTGCCCTGCCCTTTTGGGCCCATAAAACCAACAGCGTGGCTGTCATCAACCATCACAAGCGCATCGTATTTCTCCGCAAGATCGCAGATGCCAGGCAAGTCAGCAATAATCCCGTCCATCGAAAACACGCCATCAGTGACGATGAGGCGATATCGAGCATCTTTTGCCTCAATCAAACGCTGCTCTAGATCGACCATGTCATTATTGGCATAGCGAAAACGCTGTGCTTTGCACAATCGCACGCCATCAATGATGGAGGCATGATTAAGTGCATCAGAAATGATCGCGTCTTCTGGTCCTAACAGTGCTTCAAATATTCCGGCGTTCGCATCAAAACATGAAGCGAACAAGATCGTGTCTTGTGTGCCCAGAAATGTCGACAGCTTCGCTTCAAGCTGCTGATGCAGAGCTTGAGTTCCACAAATAAAGCGTACCGATGCCATGCCCAAACCATGATCTTCGATGGCACTGATCGCAGACTTGCCCAATCGCTCGTTATTGGCCAGACCAAGATAGTTGTTTGCGCACATATTCAAAAGCGGTAGATCATCACCACCTTCCGGATTTCTGACCGCAATATTTGCAGCCTGCGGCGAGGTTATTTCATACTCATTCTTAAACAGTCCTTCATCACGCAAGGTCTGTAGGGCGAGTTCGGTATCATTGATCAAAGATTGAGACATGGCATAATCACTTTATATTGGATTTTTTCCAGTATATCGGAATTTGAGCGCAATTCAACACCGAGAACGTGTATTTGGTTCATCCCAAAGTCGTAGGGATTGCTATTCAGGTTGGGCTGGCGACAACTAGAAAAGCCTGCACTTGGTCATCTCCCACATTGTGAATCACGTGGGGCTGATCTGCCCTATATCGCAGAGTATCCCCGGCGGATGCTCGCGCGCGCAGCGTCCCCGCTTCGACTTCAATTGTCCCGCTCACACATGTGAGATGTTCCATAGTCCCAGTTGCATGCGGTTCAGAATGTAGGCTTCCGCCCACTTCTGCCGTAAAGTCATACCATTCAATTGGCAAAGCGCCGCGGGCAGGATTGAGCAATTTCACAACACATTTCCCATCAGCACTGCCTTTTGATGGCGTAGAATAGGCTGGAATATGCGTAATCATATGGTCGGAGACTGCCCGTTCCCCGAGCAATGATAAGTCGAGACCAAGTGCTTGGGTCAAATTCCAAACCAACGTAAACGTGGGGTTTACCGCGCCGCGTTCGATTTGACTGAGCATTGATTTAGACACGCCGCACCGTTCAGCTAACATCTCCAAAGTAAGGTGGTGATCTTTACGTGCTTTTCTAACGATTGATCCAAGATGCGGCGGCGGCACAATGTTTTTCGACATCAGGTTCCCAAATTCCAATATACTGGAAATCAACCTACACCACCCAACCACCTATCTTCAAGTCGTCCCAATACTGTTCCGAAAACTGTCGGTTTTGTGCCGACGCATCTCGATTTCATTTCACAGAATTTTCTAATCTTGTTGTGCACAGGCTGAACACTGTCATTCGCTTGTCGCCAAATGGATTGTATGAGATAAGGGATATTCGATAGGGATAATTCTGTGACAGACCGTAAAGACATCCATAATTCTGAAGTTCCCGTTCTTTGCCAGTCTTGCGAAGCGCGACACCGTGGTATTTGCGGGGCACTCGATCCAGAACAATTGGTAGAGCTTGCAAAACACACCCGCCAAGTTCACCAAGATTCAGGCAGTGAGCTGGTTGCAGATTCTGAGGAGATATCCTCATTTGCAAACGTTACGCGTGGTGTTGTGAAGCTTACCAAAATGCTCGCCGACGGTCGTCAGCAAGTTATTGGCCTACAATTTGCACCAGATTTTCTTGGACGCCCATTTGCTGAAGAAAGCAAACTAAGCGCTGAAGCCGCTTCTGACGTCAACTTGTGCAAAATTCCGCGCAAGGCCCTAGAAGGCATGATGAAAAAGTCCCCCGAGCTTGAGCATCGACTATTGATGCAAACGCTGAAGGAGTTGGACGAAGCCCGGGAATGGATGGTGACCCTTGGTCGTAAAACGGCAAGCGAAAAAGTCGCCAGCTTCCTATTCATGATCGCCACAAACATTGATCCAACCATCAATTTAGATGAAATGACGTCGACGGAATTTGAACTACCGCTAACGCGTGTCGATATTGCAGACTTCTTAGGACTGACAGTTGAAACAGTCTCGCGCCAACTGACAAAACTACGCAAAGATGGTGTGATTCAGATTGAACACAATCGTAACTTCATCGTGCCTAATGTTGAACGCTTAGAGCTACGCTGCGGCTAATTCCGACTTTTCAGCCAATCAACCACTTCTTCAATTCCCTCTTGAAGTAATAAACACTTTTGCCGTGCTTGATGGCCCTTAATCACCTTGATTGATGATTTCGGCAGCTTGAGGTTTTTCGCGAGCAAAGTAATCACGGCTTTATTGGCTTTCCCTTTGTCAGGAATGGCCCGAACTCTGACGGCCAAATAGGATTGCCCATCATTTCTGACTTCAACTTGGCCGATCAGGTCAGCGTTTGCGTTGGGCGTTACACTTAAAAACAGTTCAAGCCCAGCGTTGGTTAAACGCCAGGCTTGAGAAATAGACAATCGATCGATCCGTCTTGACTAGAAGAACATTCCAGCGGCCCAGCTGCGAAGCAAAGACTCTACGAAGAATATCAGTACGAACAAGATGATCGGAGAAAGGTCCAAACCTGAAAAGTTTGGAACTACTTTTCGAATAGGGTTTAGAAGCGGCTGCGTAATCCCATCAACCAATCGCCAGATTGTGGCAACTACTTGGTTTGAAGCATTGATAACGTTGAATTGGAAAAGCCAGCTCATAATGATCATGATAATCACGATCCATTTGACCAACCCTAAAACCATCAACAATGTTTGTATCAAAGCGTATGTCATGCAACGCGTCTCCTGTTTACTAGCGCTTGATGGCATATGTAGCGATTAAGGTGCCTAATCACAAGGGGCACACCTTCACTCTCAAGCCGCTGTTTTGTAACGAGGTTAAAAAATGGCCCGCTCCCGATATACGCCGGTCGAGCGAGCCATGAATTTCAGTTGGCTACGCAATACAAAATGCCAACACCCCAATAAACGCACAAACCGTGCCAGTTTTAGCGAATGCTCGCTGTTTACAATTGGCTACAGGTTTCTGCCGCCTTCAGGCGAAAAGTCTTAAAATCGCAAAATATTCAAGTTGCAGCATGCTTTGCATATTGCAAAAGCGCACTCCAAATCGTGCAGCTTGCGAATATAAATAGCGGGTTAATGTGGCAGGATTGGGAGAGCTGTTTAGCTCTCACCGCGAACTTCTGCTCTAAGGATTGTCCGATCACGTGAAGACACACCGATCAATTCAGCAACGCGCCAAACCATATTATCTTCCAACTCATGGTTCTCACTGTCAGCGAAAACCACCTGCCACATCATGCGAATAAGATTGAGCTTATCCTCAGACTCCAGCTTGTTCAGAGTTGACGTAAAGGCATAAAAGTCTACTGCTTCATGGTCTTTTTGTGTTGCAAGAACAACGAGATCAGCAACTTCAGCATTCGTGAGTTGATATTCATCGGTCAGGATGCGCTCAATGGTTTTACGCTCGCTGTCACTCACTTCGCCGTCGACAGCAGACAGGTGAACCAACAGAGCCGCTGAGCAAAGTTTTGGGTCCAACATTGGATCAGCTTCGCCATCGTCGCTCTTGCCACCGAATAATTTTGTGATCGCATCAAACATTGTACACCTAAACCCTATTGATCTATCCACTACAGATGTAGACTGATGCGCAAAGGCGCTCAACCATCTTTGCGGCTTTTGCATCTATTGATTGGTCACAATATGGCGAACAGGCTCATATAAGGGACACGACACTTGCGAAACATACAGATTATCGCAGCTATTCTGCTGGTCTTGGGCGAAGGTATGCTGTTTGCCGCCAACCGCTATGATCCGATCAACGCCAGTGTGTTGATGTTGGCCATGCTATTGTTTGCGCTCGGCAATGTGAGATTTATGTTTGTGGCTTATGCCCCTGCGTCCACCAAGCTCGGAGCATTCCTGACTATTACCGGCTACTTTCTGTCCGCCCTGTTTTTCTTTGACGTCATGGGCTTTGGCATCAGTGAGCATTCCAGCCACTTCCACAAAAAACTATTTTGGTTTCCGCAATTGCTTCTAATTGGCGGCATGTGTTTTTTGACATTATGGTTCCACCAACGCAGCAAGATGGATGCTCTTCCCGGAGTAACAATGGCTTTTGCACTGGTTCTTTACTCCGGCACCAGATATTTCGAGTTTGCATCGCTCTTACAATTGATTGGCGGCATTGCACTTGCTGGATCCGCTGTGTGGATCGCGTTTTACAAGTTGGAAAAATACTAGGCTTAGTTTGAAGAGCTGCCGATTTTGACCAGAACGCATTTGGTCGCTGTGTGCCAAGCGTCGACATTCAGTTTGGTTCTGAAACAGGGATTTCATCTATGTTTGCAGCGCCTTGCTGATATAGGCGACCAAGGGATTTACTAGGCCGCCTGCTTTTGCATTACAAGTGAGGAACAACTCGACTTGCAACCTCAGTTCTAAGGTAGATCATATAAACCAAGAGCATTGCCAAACGGATCGGCAAACTCTGAAAATGTCACAACACCGGGAACTTCGATTGCAGTTCCAGTATCTATGCCAAGTTTTGAACGGCCATCCTGAGCTTCAGCCATGTCATCCACCAAAAAACGGACGATCGTTTGAGATTGTTGTTTGTCTTCTGTTTCGAAAAGTTGAATCCAAACCCCTTTTGAGGCTTTGAGTTCCACAACGCCAGGAAAGGGCTTGATCGTCTCAACGTTTGATCCAAGAAATGATGTATACCACGCCTCAGCCTCTGCTATTGAAGAAACTGGGATGCCGATGGTTACTTCTTGAAATGGCTCTGCTGAGGCAGTGCCAACCAAAGAAAAAAGCATTGCTGTTGTTGAGAACAATTTACGCAAGGTTATGCTCCTCCAGTTAGATCTTCAGCAAGCATAAACGCGTTGCCATCAGGGTCATAAAACGTTGCTGTCTTGACCATGCCTTCGACAACATCGGTCTCACCGTCGAACTTTACACTCGCCCGCTCTAGTTTTTGGCGCGCACCGTCAAGATCGTCGATCCCGAACACTGGGACGCAATTTCCCGGAACGGGTTTGGTGTGTTCACCAAGACCAATCGTAACACCTGGCGTTTTTGTTTGAACTTCGGACCAACCTGCTTCATCGGCATGGTACATAGTCTCAAATCCAAGCAAATCTTCAAACCACTTAGCGCTTGCATGCCGATCTGTGACAGATAGTGAAATGTTGATAGTATCTTTTAGAGAAATCAGTGACATGGGCTTCCTTTTGACTGAAATTATGGTAACTATATTTAATGGACATTAAGCTACTTGTCAACATTGCTTCAAGAGCATGGGCTTTCCCCATTTTGTGGAGCCTGCATAACGGCACCGCAGGACGGCAAGCGCCGTTGCTGGTTGCGACCGGCGCCGGTAGGACCGCATTCACTCAAAGTATGGATCATCTTGTCGAAATTGGCATGACGGAGCGAAATCCCGGTCATGGCCATCCATTGCGACCAGAATTCCGCCTTACAAAAAAGGGCAAGGAAGTAGCTGCGATCGCAAACCAAATTAAAACTGCAGTCGATGACAGCGAGCACGAAGTGATCCGACGAGCTTGGACATTGCCCATTCTTGCAGAGCTAAAAGCGCCTCGTCATTTTAACGAGCTAAAGCGGCATTTGCCAAGCATCACCGACCGAGCTTTGTCACAGGCCCTAAAATCCATGGAAGAGCTAGATTGGGTGAACCGAACTGTTGATGTTTCGTCCAGACCGCCGCGAACCGCCTACGTTGCAATAAGCACAGGAAAAATAGTTTGCGAGATACTGCAATCCTAGTTTTATCGGAACCATCAATGTCTAGAAGGGCACCTTTGGCCGCATTGCCGACAATCAATTAGATAACGCTGACGTGAGCTTTAGCTCGACCCTCAAGACTTTGGCGGTGCTTTGTCGTTTGTGTCATCCAAGATGCGCTGCGCTGCGCCATCCATATCTTCATATTGGCCAGCTTTAAGCGACCACATGAAGGCAAATAGGGCCAAAACGCCCACCAATAAAACAACCGGAATAATAATCAGAAGTGGGGTCATTCGGCTGGCATCGCTTTTGCAACTGGGGTTGGGATCACTTCAAACTTGCGGGTTTTGCCGTGCAATCGCAAGCGCAAAGCATTCAAGGTCACCAAAATGGAAGACGTGGACATGGCAATCGCTGCTGTTAGCGGCGTAGCAAATCCGGCAATCGCCAATGGGATTGCGACCATATTATAGGCTATGGCAAGGCCAAAGTTCTGCTTCACCGCGCTGGCCGCGCGTTTTGCTAAACTCAAGGCAAATGGCACTTGGTCCAATTGGTCACGGGTCAACACAAAGTCTGCTGCATTACGCCCGACATCTGCCGCACTAGAAGGTGCCATAGAAACATGAGCTGCGCGCAAAGCAGGCGCATCATTAATGCCATCACCAATCATCAGCACTCGTTTGCCCCGATCACTAAGCTCTTGCAAAGCCTGTAGCTTATCTTCAGGCGTTAAACCCCAGCGATAGTCTGCAATGTTTAGATGTTTTGCGACCGTTTCAACCGGCGCCTGCCGGTCTCCGGATAGAAGCATTGTCGGCAAGTCAGCTCCATGCAGGCGAGAAACCATTGTTGGCACTTCGCTTCGCATTTGGTCTTCAAACTCAAAACTTGCCACATGCTTTTCATTTTTGGAAAGATAGACCCGACTTGAACCAGACGCGTCCTTTTCGTCCGCGGCACAAAATGCAGCACGGCCTAGACGCCAAACATCGCCATCAAGCCTAGCTTCAACGCCCTGCCCAGCGACCTCTTTGATGTCAGAAAACTTGATCGTTGCTTCATTGCTATATGGCTTTGCCAGCGCTTTTGAAAATGGATGCTGGCTAAAGCGCGCGAGATTTGCGCCGATAATTGTTAGGGCCTCATCGCCAAAAATCGCACCCACAAGACGCGGCTTGCCTTGCGTCAGCGTACCGGTTTTATCAAACGCAATTTGGTCCAATTCAGCCAATCGCTCCAATGCGGCGCCATCGCGCATCATCATGCCTTCTTCAAACAATCGGCCCGCTGCAACCACATGCACAATCGGCACAGCAAGCGCCAACGCACATGGGCAAGTAATGATCAAAACGGCAATGGACGTTACCGTGGCGTGATGCCAATCACCCGACAAAAAGCCCCAACCAAGGAACGTGAATAGTGCGAGCAAATGCACCACTGGCGCATATATTTCAGCGGCGCGGTCGGCAATTCGCTTGTAACCAGCGCGGCTCCCTTCAGCGGCTTCCATCATGGACACCATGCGCGCCAAAAAGCTTTCATGTGCCGGCTTAAGTACCTGCATTGTGATCGGGCCAGAAATATTCGTCGCACCGGCAAGCAGAACACTGTCTTTTTGTACCGCTTCAGGAACAGATTCGCCGGTAACCAAACTCAGATCGATCTCGCTTTCGCCCAAGATGATTTTGCCATCCACCGGAATGCGTTCACCTGCTGCTATGTCCAGCTGCATATTCGGCTCAATTTGGTTGAGCTTGATGAACGCGTGACTTCCGTCCCTCAAGCGTTGCAACGCGCCTCTTGGAGCCAACGACGCCAAATTACGCACAGCAGATCGCGCACGCTCTCGCATCATGTGATCGAGCGTCCGGCCAATAAGCAAGAAGAACAGCAAAGTCACGGATGCATCAAAATAGGCGTGTTCGCCAGAGTTTAGTGTTTCAAAAACACTCAAGCCAAGCGCCAAGATCACAGCAAGCGTAATTGGAACATCCATATTCATTCGACCATGCCGCACTGCGCCAAATGCAGAACGGAAAAACGTCTGGCCAGCAAAAGCAACCGTTGGAATGGCAATCAAGGCCGAAATCCAGTGGAACAAATCGCGTGTCGACGCATCAGCGCCTGACCAAATCGAAATCGAAAACAGCATGATGTTCATGGCCGCGAAACCTGAAACAGCCAGCGCACGCACCAATTGAGAAAAGGTCTTGTCTTGCGCCGTCTCATCTTCTGCTTCGAGCAACATCGAGCGATAGCCCGCTTTGTTGATCGCTGAAACCAGTTCTACTGGCTGACTATCTGAAGCCGGCTGCCAAATGATTTTAACACGTTTGGTCGAGAGGTTGACCCGCGCATTTTCCACCATCTCAAGCTTGCTCAGCTCAGTTTCGATGGATCGCATGCACGCAGCGCAGTGAATCGCAGGAACAGCCAGCTCGACCTGTCGCTTGCCATCTTTAAGATCAATGGAGGCTGCAATCAGGCTTTCATTGTCAATTGTGCTTTGGCCTTGTTCCGCCAGCTCGTTGGCGGCTTCAATACCCGGTGCGCAACACGTCATTTGATGCCTTATTTCACAATTATACGTTCGCGATACACGTAACGCTGGCCTTCTTCACTAACCAACGAAACAAAAACATCCCATGCACCACCCGCCAGTGTGAAGTCAGCTGAATAGTTGCCTGCACTCTGCGGCAATAGCGTGATCACTCGATCATCGCCTTCAAAGCTTGGGCGGCGCAATTCAACTTCTGCGAATTCTGCAACAACGCCATCGTTTGCTGCGTTCAAAAGCTGATAGCTGATCTTACCTTTTTGAAGACTGCCCGCACCCTGCTGATAGCTGAGCGACGGCTGCCAGCCCAATGCTTTTTGTTGCTTTATCGCTTCAAGCTTTTCATTAAAGCCTTGGCTTGCCACATAAGAGTTTTTCACCACAAGGCCGGTCCAACTCGTGGTCGCGAAATAGGCCATAATGAGATTGACGGTGATGATTGTGCCAAAAAACAGGCTGATCACCAAAATCATATGTTTGCCGGTAAACTCGCGCGGCTTTGGTTGATCGATCATACTAATTTCCTGCCTTAGGTGTTTCAAATTTCACCAGTTCACGAGATGATTCATCCCCGAATACATCTTCTACCACGAAGTTAAACCTTGTCGGTTGTTCAGTCAAAGCCGACGGGTCCGCACGCACATAAACGCGCAATGGCAAAACTCGATCCGGCTCAACATCAAGCACAATCTGTGTCTGCGGTTCATTGGCCGAGCTCGCCAAGGTCATTTCACCACCGGTCAATCCTTCAATCGACAGGCGCATGGTGCGCGGCGTTGGCGTCATGTTGAGGATCTTAACATCATAGCCGTTGCGCACCGCGCCATCGCTCAAAAGCACATATAGCGGGTTACGGTCGTGTTGAACGTTGATGTCCAAACGATCTCGCATAGACAAGACAATCAACATGGAAACGCCAATTGCGGCCCAAACGCCAAAGTAGATGAAAGTGCGCCAACGTATCAACGACTTCAAACTCGTTTGGCGAATACCATCGACAAGTTTTCCAGCCTTATCGCGCAAACGTTCCGGGTAAATGATGTCTCCGCCATCCGTCGCAATGCCCATATTTGTATTGTAGTCATCCAGCGTAGCGTATGAAATCAGGCCGCGTTCTTTACCCAATTTGTCCATGACGTTGTCGCACGCATCTACGCACAAAGCACAAGTGATGCACTCAAGCTGTTGGCCGTCGCGAATATCGATCCCCATAGGACAAACCACAACACACGCATTACAATCTACGCAATCGCCGACAATTTTGCCTTCTTTGATCGCCTTTTTCGCATGTTTGGTGCGCGGCTCACCGCGCCAATCATTATAGGTCACCGTGAGTGAAAACTCGTCAAGCATTGCACCCTGTATTCGAGGCCAAGGACACATGTAGGTACAAACCTGTTCGCGCATCAATCCGCCAAATACATAAGTCGTGGCCGTTAGAATTAGGATTGTGAAATACGCAATAGCGGGCGCTTCAAACCTAACGACGTCCATGAATAAAGTCGGCGCATCAGCAAAATAGAATATCCACGCCCCGCCGGTGGCAATACCGATCAGCAACCATGATGTATGCTTCGCCACACGACGCCAAATCTTATTGAAAGTGTAAGGACCGTCATTGAGCTTGATGCGTTGATTGCGTGACCCTTCGAAGAAGCGCTCGACCACCAAGAAAAGATCAACCCAAACAGTTTGCGGACAGGCATACCCACACCATGCGCGCCCGACAGTAGACGTGACCAGAAACAGTCCAACACCGGCCATCACCAATAGGCCCGCCACATAATAAAACTCTTGCGGCCAAATCTCGATGAAAAAGAAATAGAAACGCCGATTTGCCAAATCCAAAAGGACAGCTTGGTCCGGCGCATATTCACCTCGGTCGAAGCGAAGCCAAGGCGTGATGTAATAGATGCCGAGCGTGGCGATCATAATCGCCCATTTCAAGCGTCTAAAGAATCCTTTGGCCCGCTTTGGGAAAATCTTCTCGCGTGCAGCATAAAGCGGCGGGCGCTTACCAGCGGCGTTTACCGCATCGACGTCAAACTGGTCAACGCCAGCATTTGCTGTTGTATTTGTATCAGAGCTCATGCCGATCCATTCCCTATCGATCGCTATTCTATAACAATTAGCATCGCTTCGCATTTATAGCTTTGACATGGGTCAAGATGAGGGCGCATCTCGTCGCACGAGACAGCCTGTCGCAGCCTTCCTTCAATACCTAATTTGATCACTTTTGCTTGTACACTTTGTGCGCAAGCCGATGCTTGATCAAGTGCCGTGCCGCCACTATGTTCCGCTTAGGGATGAAACAATGCGAGGTCATAATGTCTGATCGTTACACAAAATCTGCAGACGCCATTCAAAAGCTCACACCAGAGCAATACCGCGTGACACAAGAAAGTGGCACAGAGCGCCCGTTTCAAAACGAGTTTTGGAGCACAGAAGACATTGGCATTTATGTCGACATAGTCTCAGGCGAGCCGCTTTTTGCTTCTTCGGACAAATTCGATTCTGGTTGCGGATGGCCCAGCTTCACCCGTCCGATCGTCAACGAGCATGTGTTGGAAAACTCAGACACAACCCACGGTATGGTACGCACCGAAGTTCGCTCCAAAAATGCCGACAGTCACTTGGGCCATGTGTTCAACGATGGTCCAGCGGACCAAGGCGGGCTTCGCTATTGCATCAACTCCGCATCGTTGCGCTTCATTGCACGCACTGACATGGAAAAAGAAGGTTACGGCGAATTGCTGAGCTTGTTTCCAGAGGCTTAATTGCGAATTTTCATTTCGTGCCATTCCAGCACCTTGTTGTTTGCAAATTTTGAGCAGTTTTCTCTGGATTAATCCATTTGGTTACGGTTTGATGGGATATATCCTTCCGCCTCAAACCGTAACCGGAACAAAACATTGCATAACATCATCGGCGAAATCACGTGGCTAGACTATCTAGGCTCGTTTGGCACACTCATGGTCGTTCTGGCTTACTTTTTGACGCAAGTGCGCATCATCAATTCATCTGATTTGATGTTCCCATTGGTGAACCTAATTGGCTCACTTTTCATAGCTGCCTCACTTTATGTGAACTTCAACTTAGCCTCTGCGCTTATGGAGTTCTTCTGGATCATCATCTCTATTTTTGGAATAGTCCAATGGCTCCGTTTGCCAAACACTGAAAAGGCCACGTCATGACTGGTGTAAATATTGCAAAAAAACTTTCCATGTTCTCAGAACCTTGGTCGCCAAAGATCATCTCGGAGTATAATGGCAACGAAGTCATGCTCGCCAAATTCGAGGGTGAATTTGTTTGGCACTCCCACCCAGATACCGACGACTTCTTTTTCGTCATTGAGGGCGATGTGACAATTGAAATGCCTGATGAAACTGTGGTGCTCGGCCCTGGCGAAATGTATGTGGTGCCAAAAGGTGTCGAACACAAACCTTCGACCAAAAACGGCGCAAGCGTTTTGCTGATTGAACCGAAGGGCACACCGAACTCCGGTGATGAGAAGACAGCAGCAACCAAGGTAAGGATCTAACATCATGAATGATTGGTTTGGCGCTGAGACACTCACTGGACAGCACGTAACTTTGCTACCGCTATCCCATGATCACACATTGGATCTGCAAGAAGCAGCTGCTGATGGGGAATTGTTTAGGCTTTGGTACACAAACATCCCAGCGCCAGTCAAAGTCGAAGCAGAAATCAAGCGCCGTCTACAGCTCTATGCTACGGGCTCAATGGTCGCTTATTCGATCTTTGACAACAAGAGCCAGCGCGTGGTTGGAATGACGACTTATATGAACATTGATGTGACCAACAAACGGGTCGAGATCGGCTCTACTTGGTATCGAAAGTCCGTTCAGCGCGGCCCACTGAATACCGAATGCAAATTGATAATGCTTCGGCATGCATTTAACGAACTAAAAGCCAACGCAGTGGAGTTTAGAACCCACTATTTAAACCATCAAAGCCGACGGGCAATTGAGCGTGTGGGCGCAAAACTTGATGGTATTTTGCGCAACCACGTCATTATGCCAAACGGGACTATTCGCGACACGGCCGTTTATTCGATCGTGCCAAGCGAATGGCCAAGTGTTCAAGCCAACTTGCAATGGCAGATGGACAAGCCTCGAGATTAAGTTCGGGTAGCGTCAGCTAGTTCGTTTGTACGCGACATGTATTGCCAAACCCGAATAGCGCGTCCGACGAATATGCCTGAGATGGTGGCTTTAAGAGCGACGAATGAGAAGTAAACTGCTGGCATTGCCATGATGTCCGGCGCGATGGACATCAACATGCCGTTGAAGAAGCTCGCCATGAATATTGTAAAGATCGTCGCACCGGTTACCCACTCGCCAGCGACTTCAATCTTGTGACCTGTTTTCGCAATGATCCATTTTTGCTGCAGTTCAAACCCTGCTGCGCCACCAAGCACATAAAACAAAGCAAACCCGCCCCATACCGCAGTTTGGTTGGGCAGAATACTTAGGTTATTGATCGACAATAACCCCATCAAAGGCATGCAGTAGATAACAAACGCCGGCGTTGTGCGTTGTTTAGTTGCATAACGTCCAAAGTAGATAAGCACGAGTGCAAGTGGCCATACCCATAAAGGAACTTGTGTGATGATTTGTAGGAACATTTTTCTCTCCGCTAAAGTGATGAGACACTTATGAGCAGAGAAATGACCAAACGCACTTGCGGATGCGCCGCGTGGCTTATGAATTCGTCATTCGACACAATGCTGCATTTAACGAAGCGCGAGTTGCAGCCTTAGTGGTAGGGATGGCCTAGCTGGCTTTTGAGGAGGCCGTTGCATTGTAATATGCCACCGCTTCGTCTTCGCTAACTGGAGGCGAATAATAGTAGCCCTGAACCAATTGGCCGCCCAAATCGTTTAGTGCGGCCATTTCTTCGTCCGTTTCCACACCTTCAATCACGCAACCCAAGTCCATATCGCGGCTTAACGCCAGTAAAGACTTCACAATTTTGTAGCTGGCTGGGTTCTTGTCCAAATTAGAAACGAAGCTGCGATCGATTTTGATTTTCGTCAGTGGCAATGCGTGTAACTGGCTCAAGCTAGAGTACCCGGTGCCAAAATCATCAAGAGCAATACCACAGCCGAGGTCTTTAAGCGTATCAATTGAAGCTTTGGCTTGAGTGAAGTCCAAGAACATCGCGGTTTCAGTAATCTCTAGATCCAATCTCTTCGGGTCAAATCCACTGGCCAAAATAATGCCTACGATGCGTACGGCACCCTCGTTCGAACTAATGTCATGTGCAGAAAGGTTGAACGAAAGCCGAACATCTTTTGGCCAAGTGACAGCAACCGCGAGAGATTTTTCCAACAAGACGCGCGTGAGATCACTAACAATTCCCGCTTTCTCAGCTACGGGTATGAAATCGTTTGGCCCGATTTTACCGAGCGTTGGACTATTCCAGCGCGCCAAGGCTTCAAACGCCATTGTCTGTTTGGTTTTTACATCTACGATTGGCTGGAACATCACGGAAAGTTCGTTTGCGAGATCCGCAGTGCGCAATGTCTGTTCTATCCGAGAGGACATTTCGATTTGAGCGATGTGGTCGCTTGAGAACAACATCGGATTGCCCGGGTTTGCGCGCTTGATTTGATAAAGCGCGTAATCTGCACGTTCATAAAGAGAAAACACGCTGTCCGCTAAGTCTGGGTACACCGCAATGCCAAGCGAGCCAGAAATCTGTGCGGTGACGTCTGCAACATTGATCGGTTCGCGCAATGCGGCACAGATCCGTTCACCCAATTCGATTAGCACTTCGTCTTGATCGAAATCTGTCACCGTAAAAGCGAATTCGTCCCCGCCCAAACGGGAGACATGAACATTTTCATCACATAGCGCCGTTAGTCTTCTTCCGACCTCAACGAGCAATGCGTCACCCACCACATGCCCATAAAGATCGTTTACTGGCTTAAAGCCATCGAGATCAACAATACCAACTGCTAATCTTTTCTCATCTGCTTTCGCAGCTTCAAATGCATCTGAAAGGTGAGAAAAGAACTGCCGACGATTGGTGAGCCCCGTCAAACTGTCACGGTTTGCAAGCCTTTGGTTTTCTTTGTTCGCTGCTTCAAGTTTTGTTTGCGCAACAACTGCACCGACAAAGTGGTCCGATTGAATTTTCACAACCAGCAGCATTACACCTATTACTAGGGCCATGTTGACAGCCATGCTGATATAGGTCGAATTGCCTTGCATTGCGAAGAAAATGACAAACGGCGTATTGATGACCAGCGCAACCAAGAAGGCCGCCGTACGCAGCTGCAATAAACAAATGATGACACCAACTCCGCTAATGGCCATGAAAAACGCTATATTGCTTTGCATGTAAACGTCGCCATATGGGAACAGTGATAAGGACCAAGACGTCAGAATAACCGTAATTATGACCGCTAGCCGATTGGTCCGTGTTAGGACCTTGTAAGCGAATTCAGGTGTGGGCGTGTTGTTGCGAGCGCTCCACCAGCCAATAATTCGCGCAACACCTGCTATAGAGAAGAAGGCGGGGATGTATACTGTCGCCCACGCGGGAGCTGCAGACATATAGACACCCGAGAGCGCCCACATATTCACGAGCAACATACCATACATTAGGGGAAGTTGGCGTGAAAGAACCGAGAACTGGGCACGCAACAGGTCGGGATTATCGCGCTCAATTGCGAAGCCACGAAAGTAACCTTTGATCTTTTCTATGCCCATAACCTGACCCAACAGCTCTATTGTCAGACAGCTTATATAATACGAGCGTTAAATTTAAGTTGCGGCTCCGGACCTGCGCGTTTCACTCACCCGGAGCCAAAACACTTCAGGAAACCAGAGGAAGTCCCAAAAGTTTTCGGCCTGCATTTGTCTTCATTGAAAAGTCAGCGCCTAGGAATTGATCGCCTCCTTCACCACATAGGTAGCCGATCGCTTCGGCCACCCAATCTGGAGAAATATGGTCAGCAAAGTCCATCTGGCTAACTGGATTGATACCCGACGCCTTAATCTCTTTTTGCATCGTCGTTGCAACTGTTCCCGGACTTAGCCCGATCACACGAACGCCGTGCTCGCGGTACTCTTTGTCAGTGCATTTCGTCAAGGAAAGCAATGCGGCTTTGGTCGAGCAATAGTGGCTCCAGCCTTCCAATGCCCCATATGCCGCGCCAGAGCTGATGTTTATGATCGTGCCTGCGCCCTGTTTCACCATCGTTGGAAGGGCTTTGCGGATAGCGTAATAGGGCCCTTTTAGGTTCACATCGACTACTTGGGACCACATATCAGGGTCACTCTGATCAATTCGAGCGATCGGATCGATCAAGCCTGCATTGTTAATAACGATGTCTACGCCTCCCAAGCTTGTCGCTTTATCGATGACGCGCTCTACGTCGTCGCGGGCACCAACATCACAAGGCACAGCAATTGCCGAGCCGCCTTGCTTGTTGATGTCTTCTGCAATGGCATTGATGGCAGCTTCACCGCGAGCCGCCAAAACGACCTTCGCGCCATTTTGCGCGAATAGACGTGCAGTCGCTTCTCCAATTCCGCGACTGGCACCTGTTACGACCACGACTTTTCCGGCTAAATCGTCAAACTGTTTCGGCATTGATATCTCCTACTGTTGAGATAAGCATACCTGATCCGATCTTACATTAAAGACATAGATCAACACGATATTCATGCTATAATCACATCAATGGAAACCGATGACCTCAAACTAATTGTCAGTGTCGCTTCAAAGCTAAGCTTTGCTGAAGTTGCACGTGCTGCTGATATGGACCCATCTGCGGTCTCGCGAACTGTTGCTAAAGTTGAAGCCGAGCTGGGCTTTGAATTGTTCCATCGCTCCACTAGGCAGATGCAAGTAACCGATGCCGGGCATAAATATGTCGCGCGGATTACGCCTTTGCTTGAAGGTTTGGACGATGCGCATATCGAAGTGTCGAATGCGTCTCAGTCTCCAAGTGGTAC
>Ga0315336_1002532_pt1 | contig 27479 bp, 28 predicted proteins | sample ASW5metaG_FD_204512 | JGI IMG/M metagenome (GOLD analysis project Ga0315336, IMG submission 204512) | Ammonia-oxidizing marine archaeal communities from Monterey Bay, California, United States - ASW #5 | ecosystem: Environmental > Aquatic > Marine > Intertidal zone | place: USA: California... | reverse complement strand
ACTTTCTGGAAACTCAGATTCTGTACCCAAGTTGGCGTCACAGCCCATAAGCAGAAGGCCAAGTGCGATTCCTGAAAAAGCGGAATACAAGGAGTTACGTCGTGTCATCTATATACCTCTGAGTACCTTTAAAGCCTTGGTACATAGCCCAAAGATTATGGTGAAATCAAGGAGGGCACTTTACTCCAGCTTCAAAGCCGCGACAACAGGGGAAAGCACAAATTTGCACCCGTTGGTCTGACCGCTTTAAGGTAGGGAGCATCCGAACTCTTGACGATCCAGATATTGAGCCTCAACGAACAATTGTGGCTTTTTGAGCACAGTCAGGGTTTTTTGAGAAAAGCTGGGGCGCCTACCGCTTGACCAAAGGGCGGTTAACCTTCTTTACTCGCTCTTGGCTAAGGGGTCTTGGTATCCCGCGTCTGTTATTAAACTTAGTTCTCTAGCTTATTCTTTAAGCAGAGGGGAGACAAAATGAAAAAAGCAATCCTGGGTACAACAGCACTTGTAGCTGTTAGTGCGCTTGCTGTCGGAAACGCTTCCGCAGCAGATAAAATCAAACTCAATGTCGGCGGCTACATGCAGTCTACATATTACTATGCTGATTATGATGACGATAAAGGTGCTTCACCTTCTAGTTCAAACCTGAACCGTATCGATGATCGTGTAACGCAAGAAGGTGAAATCCACTTCACCGGTTCTACAACTTTGGACAATGGCCTGAAATTCGGTGTCAACGTTCAGTTGGAAACCTATGCAGCTTCTGACCAAGTCGACGAAACGTATATTTACGTTCAAGGTTCTTTCGGCCGTGTCTTGTTTGGTTCAGAAGACGGTGCTGCTTACTTGATGCATTATGACGCGCCGTCACCGGTTCCAATGTACTCAGCTGACTCACCAAACATCTATCCTATCGGAACTACAAACTCCACACGTCCGACTTTGTACGCTGATACAGATAAAATCACATATTTCACACCTCGTTTCGCTGGCTTCCAGCTCGGTGCGTCATATGTTCCTGATGGATCTTCCGAAACTGGTCAGCATTCTGCTTACGCTCCAACACAGATTGAAGGCGGAACAGACCAAGGTTTCTCAGTTGCTGTCAACTATGTAAACAAGTTCGGTGGTGTTGATCTCGCTGCTTCTGCTGGTTATCAGGGCGCTGATACAGCTGCTGCTTCAACAGGTGGCGGTGCTCAGACAGAAGACACATCTGAATGGAGCTTGGGTACTCAGGTTGGCTTCGCTGGCTTCACCGTTGGTGGTGGCTATCGCCAACAGGAAGATATTGGCGGTGTTGCAGATATCGACAAGAAAACATGGTCACTTGGTGTCAAATACGGCATGGGCCCATGGGCAGTCGGCATTCAATATTCTGAAGGAACGAATGAAGCACCTGGTGTAGCTGACACAACGTTGGAAAACTGGGTTATCGGTGGTCAATATACACTTGGACCAGGAATCACAGCCTTCGGTGGTGTTGAGTTTTATGACAACGAAACATCCAGCGGTCTCTCAGGCGATTCCTCTGTTTACTTCGTAGGTACAGCTCTCTCCTTCTAATCTGAAGAGAGACGATAAAATTGAGGAGGGCAGGAAACTGCCCTCCTTTTTTATTGCGCTACTTTCTGGCATAACCTAGATTGCCGACTAGTCATTACAACGGAAAAAATTCAAATGGGCGGCATTATCTGGTTGGCATCTTACCCAAAATCTGGAAATACCTGGGCTCGAACCTTTCTTCACAATTTGTTACTGAACCCTGACACCCCCGTCGACATTAATACTATCACGAATTTCACCCTCAGAGATGGCTCAAAATCCTATTATGAGACTGTGGGCGGTAAGACATTTGACAATTTCACGGCACGTGAAGTTGCTGCGTTGATACCGAAAGTCCACGAGCATTTTACGAAGCTTCACCCTGATTCAGTTTTCGTCAAAACGCACAGCGCTGTCGGTGCAGCTTTCGGGGTGCCGCTTATTACTTTGGACTATACCGCCGGCGGTTTTTATTTTGTTCGGAACCCCCTGGACGTAGCGATATCCTTTTCCCATCATCTTGGAGTTGGTTTGGACGAAGGGATTGATTTATTAAATCACTCAAATGCACATTCCACTGCCTCCAGCCCCGATGAGCATGGACGAGGAAGTATGGAAGAACTATACGGAACCTGGTCAGACCATGTTTCGTCATGGCTCCAATTCAATCAGAGGCCGATGCATATTATTCGATATGAGGATATGTTGGAAAAACCAATGGAAACTTTTGGTGGGATGGCAAGTTTCTTGGGGCTGAATCCACCGGCCGAACGGCTCGCAAAAGCCATAAAATTTTCTTCCTTTGATACTTTGGCAAAACAGGAAAAGGAAAAAGGCTTTAATGAGCAGGCTAAGAATTCCGATACGTTTTTTCGCGCAGGAAAATCGGGCCAATGGAAAGATATCCTCACGGAAAAACAAGTGGACAAAATAATTAATTGCCACCATGCGTTGATGAAGCGGTTTGGCTATCTACCGAAATAGGTTTTGAGGATTTTAAGGGATCTGATCATGGGGAACATTATTTGGCTGGCCTCTTATCCAAAGTCTGGCAATACTTGGACACGAATATTTATCCAGAACCTGTTTCTTGATCCCGACAAACCGATAGACATTAATGAAGTTGGAAACATGACGTTGGGGGACGGCAGCAAAACCTGGTATGAAAAAGTGGGTGGAAAACCGGTGGACGATATGTCTCCTGAAGAGATTGCCGCCTTGACCCCGAAAGTCCATAAGGCATTTACAAACGCTTATCCGGATTCTGTTTTTGTTAAAACCCATAGTGCTGTCGGCGCCCTGCATGGCGTTCCGCTCATCACCAAGGAATGTACGGCAGGTGTCATTTATATTGTACGGAACCCGTTGGATGTTGTTATTTCGCTTGCAGATCACTATGGCCTGTCTTTGGATGGGGGAATTGATATGATGAACAACCCGAAAGCAACAGCCCTTCCCTCCGAGCGAAAAGTTGACCAGATTTATGGGTCCTGGTCCAGCCATGTGGGGTCGTGGCATCAGTTTAGCGGACCCAGGATGTTTACCATGCGATATGAGGATATGTTACATAAGCCCGCTAAAACCTTCGGGAAAATGGCTCAGTTTCTTGGATTAAAACCACCCAAGCAACGATTGCAAAAGGCCATTAGGTTTTCATCCTTCAATTCGCTGAAGAAGCAGGAGAGTGAAAAAAAATTTAGAGAACAATCTAATCAGAATGAAAAATTTTTCCGTTCGGGTAAATCTGGACAATGGAAAAAAATCTTGTCTGAAGAACAGGTGAGCCGCATTGTTGATTGTCACGGGTCAATTATGAAGGAGTTTGGCTATCTTCCTAAATAGCACCATCGTCTTGTTTTCGGAGCAATCAAAATGGGCGGTATAATCTGGCTGGCGTCCTATCCCAAATCCGGAAATACTTGGGTTCGGACATTTTTACACAATTTACTGATCAACGCTGAGCAACCGGCAGATTTGAATGAATTGGCGAAATTCACCATAGGAGACGGCAATAAGGTCTGGTACGAAAATGTTTCCGGTAAATCATATGAAAGCCTTGCGCCTGAGGAAGCTGTTGCGCTCATACCAAAAGTTCAGGAAGCCTATGTAAGATCTCGACCAGATTCCGTTTTTGTAAAAACCCATAATTTTCTTGGTAAGGTTCTCGACGTACCGTTGATTACGCCCGGTTTAACAGCAGGAGCCGTTTATATTGTTCGAAACCCACTAGATGTTGTCATATCACTTTCCGATCATTATGGGTTGTCCTTAGATGAGGGTATTGGAATGCTGAATGATCCGGATGCCTATAGCGCGGAAACAAATCGAAAAGTTCAGGATTACCTGGGGTCATGGTCTGATCACGTGAAAAGTTGGGAACGCATGGAGAAGTCCATGTGTCATACCATGCGATATGAAGATATGCTTTTCAAACCTGAGAAGGCTTTTGGTGGATTGGCCAAATTTCTCGGATTGAGTCCGCCGAAGCAACGGCTACGACGGGCGATCAAGTTTTCCTCCTTCGGGGCCTTGCAAAAGCAAGAGAAAGAGCGCGGCTTTAATGAGCGATCTGATAAGACGAAGAAGTTTTTTCGGGTTGGCAAAGCTGGGCAGTGGAAAACGGTCTTAAACTCAGAGCAAATTGACAGAGTGGTTGCCGCCCATTCGGACATGATGGCGGCGTATGGTTATCTACCAAAAAGGCGTGAAAGCCGATAATTCACAAAATTTGTACAGTTAAATCGACTGTTTCGCAGAAAACAGGATCGATAGATGGGTAGAAAGGCAACGCACGGTGTCTTGATGCGTCGTTTAGGAATTATGTCGAAAATCGGTAATTGAGCCATAAGCTCGTCGGTGCTAATCTGCAAATCTACAAGCCCCTTTCTGGAAAGAACATGTCTCAGGAAAATCAATCTTCAATCAATGATATTTCTCTCAACCTTGATACGGTGCGGGCCAGAATTAACAAGGCTGCTCAAAAATGGGGCCGGAATGTAGAGGACGTCGATCTTATTGCCGTCAGCAAAAGGCAGCCTCTTGAAAATGTGCGCGCAGCGTTGCTGGCGGGTCACCGCATTTTCGGTGAAAACCGGGTGCAGGAGGCAGAGGGAAAATGGCCGCAGCTAAAATCGGAATTTGATAGCGTTGAAGTACATTTGATTGGGCCGTTGCAGACCAATAAAGCAAAAGAAGCGATCGCTCTATTCGACTGTATTCAAACAGTTGACCGAATGAAACTTGCAAAAATACTGGCAAAGGAAATGCGCTCCCTCGATAGACAGTTGCCTGTTTATATACAAGTGAATACAGGCAAAGAGGCACAGAAAGCGGGGGTCTTTCCTGAAGACGCAGATGTATTTATTGAAACCTGCAAGACAGAACTTAATCTTAACGTGATCGGATTGATGTGTATTCCCCCTGTTGATGAACAACCGGCCCCTCATTTTGCGTTGCTGGCGAAAATTGCAGTACGTCACGAATTAACAAATTTAAGTATGGGTATGAGTGCGGACTATGAGACGGGAATTCAATTCGGAGCGACATCAGTGCGGGTGGGCACGGCCATTTTCGGGGGGCGCTTAGACTAATCAGCCGGTGCAATCTCGATCCAGCATTCTGGGTCAAGTTCGGCCAGCAATTCGACCAAATCGGTCTTTTTGAGCGCTACACAGCCTTCGGTTGGTTCATACTGGTCACGCGCCACATGTAGGAAGATACAGCTCCCAGCGCCGGGAACAGCCGGGCTATCATTATGCCCCAGAACAATTACCAGATCATAGAGGTCGTCGTTTCGCCAGAGTTTTTCGTGACTATGCTCAAAGGGTAGCCTGACATATCGGTTATAATGTTCATGGTCCGGCGCATCACACCAGCCATCGAATGATGAGATTTGCTGCTGTGGTAGCAGGGACTGAATGTTCGGTATTTTGTCAGCGCGATAAAATAACCAACGCAAAAGATATCGTCCGGCTGGCGTGGCATGGTCACCCTCGCGCTTCTCTTTAGTAATGCCGGTTTTTCCCAAGGCACAATCAAATTCGAGGGAACCGTAGACCAGCTTACCTAGTGAGCCGTTGACCAAACACACTTGAATATCCATGGGACAAGAATAGTCTACCTGTTTTCTGATGTCATCAGTTTAACGGGATATGTCCGTTTCCGGATATGCTTCCGATACGGAAGTTGGTCTGGATGCGGTTACAGTTGCGTTCATGACCGGCTGTATCGTTGCTGCTTTTTCATAAGCCGCCGCTGCTTGTGGCGCCGGTACGGCGGGTTCATTTGCAAGTCGGAAGCTTCTGAAGACGGAGTTTAATTGAGCCTCTGTCAAATCTTGAGTATGAACGGTTCTTGCCTGTTCAAGATTTTGTGCGAAGTCCGGCTTTTTGCCCTTCCATTGCAAGCCGATGGGCGTTGCAACAGGAAGTTCAGGTGTTTCTTCATCGACAGGAGCTGTCGGCAATGTTTTAGGTATGACTGGGATCGGCGCAGCCGGTACAGCTGGAGCTGAAGGAGGTGTTTGTTCCTTCACGTCATCTGGCGTGACCGCAAGAACAGTGTCCGGCGCACTTTCTTCATCTGGTGAAAAAATACTGAAGAAATGCGCCCCTATATCTTTACCCGAACTGTCTTCAATAGCTGCATTGACGAAGGAAACGGCAAGGCCAATGCCCCCGCCGAAAATAGAGCCCCCTATCAGCCGAGAACCAGGGTTTATCTCGTCGCCGGTGATTTCCCGGTATATGGAGGATACTCCTGGGATATGTTGCAGTGGATTAATAATATCGAGAAAATCGTCAAAGCCAAACCCATCCTCTCCAAACGCGTCAACTTCTTCGCTCGGCACCGCTGCCACGACAGGCACATATTGTGCGACGGGCGAGTTTGGGAGCGCTCGGTCCAGATAGGCGTAGGGATCACTGGTTATAGGGTTAATCGACATTCATTTCTCCTTACATCATAAAAAGCAAGGATTATGCCAACAAAAACCGCAGAACTCTGCGGGAAACCGGGAGCAAAAAACCACCATGCGGCAATAATTGCCGTTTCCAATATCAAAGGCTACAAATAATGCCCGCTTCGCTTTCTCTTTGTTGCAAGATATAGCTCATTATGAGTATTGGAAGGGAATTTATGAGTTACGCGCTCAACGACCTCAATGCCATGTCGCTCCAACCCGTCAACTTTTTCCGGGTTGTTGGTCATCAAGCGGACTTTTGTAAACCCTAGTTGCAGGAACATTTCAGCGGCTGGTTGGAAAACACGCTCGTCTGCGTCAAACCCAAGTCTTTCGTTGGCATCAATGGTATCAAACCCCTGACTTTGCAGATTGTAAGCCCGCAATTTATTGATAAGGCCAATGCCGCGCCCTTCTTGCGCGAGATATAACAAGACACCGCCGCCGGCTTCGCTGATCGCCTTAAGGGCGCCGCGAAGCTGTTCACCACAATCACATTTGAGCGATCCAATCAAGTCGCCGGTAAAGCATTCTGAGTGCAATCGGGCCAGAACGGGTTCATGCCGATTGGGATCACCGACGAGGATGGCCAAATGCTCAATACCGCCATCTTCGGGGCGAAAGGCATGGATCATCGTGTTTTCCGCCGATTGCAACGGCACGCGGGCCGCCGCAACAGATTTCAACTGCACGGCCGCCGTTGATTCAAAAGCGGATATATCTTCTATGGTGACAATGGAAAAATCCTCTTTCACCGCAAGTTCAGCGGCAATATCGGCTGCCATATCTGTTGACAGGACAGATGGAAGCAGACGGGCGAGCTTCGCCAGCTTGATCCCGCTTGGTATGGTATCTGGCATACTTCCTTTCATGCGGGTAAAAGGTCCGCGAAAAGGTTGATCCAGATCATGAGTTGCATCTGCAAGCGCGCGCATAAGCGGTGCATCCATCCAATCCTCTATAATCAACCTGACCGCAGGATCGCCTGTGGGTTTGATATGCAAGACATTCGCTCGATGCGCTGTCAGGGCTAAAACAGGCGCCGTTCCGCCTAGATTTCCAAGCTCGTTCAGTTCGGCCGCGTAGGCCATTTCAGTCGCCAGAATAACGGCGGCCTCATTGTTGGCGATGACAATGACGGGTAGCCCGCGGCGAAGATCAGCTATCGCGCGATCAACGTTGCGTAGTTTTTTTAGTTCATATTTTTGCGCGTCAGTTTTGCTCATGGCGTCCCGGTTTCTAGCGGTTGTAATTATCGACCAACCCAATGAGTATTAGCAGGCGAGGAGGGCGGGCGGCAATTATTAATCTGGTTTCAAGGCTATATAGGTACTTAAACTCATAATCTTGTCAGCCGCTCACAAATTAGCGAATCCAACACTTCTTTTTTTGCAGGAGTTCCGGCAAGATGCGTCTGACAACCTCGTGATTTGGTGGTAAAGACAGATCACTTCTATGTGAAAAGGTGGTTGTTGTGGACTGCCTAGACCTTGAATACAAGGATAGGGAACCAATTTCTAAGGTAGTCAAGGCCGCTTATGGCGCCGCAACAGAATATTAGATGGGGACATAATAATGACAACCGGCAAAAAAATTCTACTGGTTGACGATGATAATAGCCTTCGTGAGACCCTGGCAGAGCAGCTGGATTTACATGAAGAATTTATCACAATGCAAGCTGATAAAGCATCTGCCGCGCTTGAAAAAATAAAGGCAAATCATTTTGACTTGATTTTGCTTGATGTGGGGTTGCCGGACATGGATGGGCGTGAAGCCTGTAAATTGATCCGCAAAGCCGGAATCAAGGCGCCAATTATTATGCTGACAGCGCAGGATAGCGATAGCGATCAGATCCTGGGTCTGGAATCCGGCGCCAATGACTATGTTTCAAAACCTTTCCGTATAGGTGTCTTGCTTGCACGTATTCGAGCCCAATTACGTCAGCATGAGCAAAGCGAAGACGCTGTATTTACAATTGGGCCTTACAGTTTTCGGCCGGCGAACAAGCTTATGGTGCATAAGGAAACCGAACAGAAGGTTCGCCTGACGGAAAAGGAAACTTCGATTTTGAAGTATTTGTACCGGGCTGGACGTAAAGTGGTCTCCCGGGATATATTGCTTAACGAGGTTTGGGGCTATAATGCAGGCGTGACAACACATACGCTGGAAACACATATCTATCGATTGCGTCAAAAAATCGAAGACGAACCCTCTTCGGCCTCTATTCTTATTACAGAGACGGGTGGCTATAGATTAGCTCCTTGATCGGTGCCTCATCCATTCTCTTTGAGTATCTGGCCTGCGAGATAGAGGCTGCCAGCAATTAGCAGGCGGCACGGACCGGCGTTGAGCTCAGCTTGAAGGGATAAGAGGCTGGCTTCCAAAGAGCTCTTCGCCGTCATAGAAACACCACCCGATCGAGCGAGGGCCGCAAGTTCCGCTGCTGATGTTGTCGCGGCTTCACCTTCAATAGCAATACAACATCCCTTGATGACTGTGTCGCGCAATTGTGAGAAAAAGCTCGTTTGATCTTTGGTATTCAGCATACCGGCGATTAAATAGGACGGTTTAGGATCCACAACATTCCATTTTGCAAAGGTGTTTGCCACTTGTTCTGCGGCGGCAGGATTATGGCCGCCGTCGAGCCAAATTTCCACATGTGACGGTAGATTGTCGACCAACGGCCCTGAAGATAATTGTTGCAGGCGCCCCGGCCAATGAACATTGGCCAATCCTTTTTCAATGTCAGCGTCAATAACGTCAAAATCTGATAATTGATCCAGACACGCCACCGCAGTCGCCGCGTTTGCTATTTGATGCGAGCCTTGCAAAGAAGGGGATACAAATTTCCGCTGTCCAAGTTTCGAAGAAAAATACCAGCCGTCGTCCAACTCAGAAAAAAACCAGTCCGAGCCATATATATAAGGTATCGCGCCAACTTCTGCGGCGCGGGCGACCAAAACATCCGAAACAACGCCCTCTTGCGGGCCAAAAACAGCAGGAACGCCTGATTTTAGAATTCCAGCTTTTTCACCAGCGATGCCCGCAATGTCGGTGCCAAGATACTGGACATGATCCTGTGAAATTGGCGTGATCGCTGTTAGCGCCGGTTTCTCGAGGACATTTGTTGCGTCAAGGCGCCCACCAAGCCCTGTTTCCAGCAACAGAATATCGGCGGGTGTATCTGCAAAAGCCTTGAAGGCAGCGGCCGTCGTCACTTCAAAATAGGTAATCGGCGTCGTTCCGTTGGCGCGTTCACAATAAGACAGCAGATCGGCGAGCGCGGCTTCATCGATAAGGGATCCCGTCAGGCGGATTCGTTCATTAAACCGTATGAGATGCGGAGAGACGTAAACATGAACCCTATATCCGGCCGCTTCCAACATAGCACGGAGATAGGCAAGTAAAGACCCTTTTCCATTGGTTCCGGCAACGTGGATAACAGGTGGAAGATGTTGTTCTGGATGACCAAGTTTTTCGAGGATTTGCCACATACGGTCCAGCGACAAATCAATGATTTTTGGATGCAGCGCCATAAGCCGCGTCAGAATATGATCTGTGGTTTCCTGGGTCATAACTAACCCAGACTATTCTGCGGCTTTCAGGTCTTTCGGCGCGTCTTCTTCCGCGCTCTCGGCCACGACGTCGAGATCTACCGATTTCTTTTCTTCGGTAAGTACAGGGTCTTTGACTCTATTCCCTGTAAGATCAATAAGGCGGGCCAATGTAACGCGCAAATCCAGACGGTGGACAACCATATCAAGCATGCCACGATCAAGAAGAAATTCCGCCCGCTGGAAACCCTCGGGCAAAGTTTCCCGGATTGTTTCTTCAATCACGCGCGGCCCAGCAAAGCAGATAAGGGCCCCCGGCTCTGAAATCTGGATATCACCCAGCATGGCATAAGAGGCGGTTACACCACCTGTTGTCGGGTCTGTGAGAACAACGATAAAGGGAAGGTTGGATTCTTTCAGGCGCTGGATGGCAACCGTTGTCCGCGGCATTTGCATCAGCGATAATATTCCCTCTTGCATGCGCGCGCCGCCCGCAGCAGAGAAAACGATTAGAGGTGCTTTTTGCAAAACGGCCAATTTGGAAGCGGCGACAATGGCCTCACCGACGGCAAGTCCAAGAGAGCCACCCATAAAATCAAAATTCTGAACGGCGACAACCGCCCGGTTCTCCGTAATTCGGCCATGGGCGACGATCATGGCGTCGCGATCACCGGTTTTGCTACGGGCATCTCTAAGGCGTTCCGTGTATTTTTTAGAATCCCTAAATTTAAGCGGGTCGACGGGCACTTCCGGTAGTTCTATTACATCATATTTGGCATCATCAAAAAGAGCCTTGAACCGTTCGGTCGGCCCGACGCGCATATGATGCTGACAATGGTTACACACATTCTGGTTCGTTTCCAGATCGTTGTGAAACAGCATTTGTCCGCAACCCGGGCATTTAATCCACAGATTGTCAGGTGTATCCTGCTTCGCTGTCAGTTGGCGGAATTTCGGAAGAACCTTGTTCGTCAGCCAGTTCATATGTCAGTCCTGCTCGTTCTTTTTTACGCCACGGATACCTTTTGAGATTTTCCTGGCAAGATCTAGAACCCGTTCTACAGCATCTTGGTCATTACTGCCAAGCGCAACCTGTTCGACCAAGGCGGTACCGACAACGGCACCATCCGCAATTTTCGCAATTTCTGCTGCCTGCTCACCTGTCCGCAGACCAAATCCAACAGCAATTGGCAGGTCTGTTGTTTTACGGATTCTATTGACAGCAATGGCAACATCGCTCGCCTTTGGTGCCGCGGCTCCTGTGGTGCCGGCGATGGAAACATAGTACAAAAAGCCTGAAGAATTGGCGAGTACTGTTGGCAGACGCTTGTCGTCTGTCGTCGGCGTGGCGAGACGAATAAAGTTCAGCCCGGCCTTGACGGCGGGAAGGCAGAGCTCTTCATCTTCTTCCGCCGGCAAATCAACAACAATAAGACCGTCTATCCCGGCGGCCAGGGCATCAGTTAGGAAACTCTCAACACCATATGCGTAAATCGGATTGTAATATCCCATTAGCACTACTGGGGTAGTATCATCTGATTTTCGGAACTCTGAAACCAGGCGTAGAGTGGATTTTAATGTCATTCCGCCGGCAAGCGACCTTAATCCGGCTTGTTGAATTGCCGGCCCATCGGCCATGGGGTCGGTAAAGGGTAACCCAATTTCAATTACATCCGCGCCGGCGGTTGGCAAGCCTTTGACAATTTCCAAAGACGCCTCGAAATTGGGATCACCTGCCATGATGTAGGTAACAAATGCTGCGCGGCCTTCCGCTTTCAATGCAGCAAATCGACGATCAATTCGGGTTTCGCTCACAATTCAACTCCCAACGCATCTGCAACCGTAAAAATATCCTTGTCGCCTCTGCCCGAAAGATTGACAACAATTAAATGATCTTTTGGCAGGTCAGGCGCCAGTTTTTCCAGATAGGCTAGGGCATGCGCCGATTCCAGCGCCGGTATAATACCCTCCAGCCGACAACAGAGTTGGAAGGCTTCTAACGCTTCGGTATCTGTGGCGTTGACATAGTCGACGCGGCCAACGTCATTGAGCCAGGAATGTTCGGGTCCGATACCCGGATAATCCAGCCCAGCCGAGATTGAATGCGCTTCAATGATCTGGCCATCATCATCCTGAAGGAGATAGGTTCGATTACCGTGAAGAACACCTGGGCGGCCCCCCTTCAATGAGGCAGCATGTTTGTCGGTGTCGATCCCGTGCCCAGCGGCTTCGACGCCAATAATTTTAATCCCCTCGTCATCCAGGAACGGATGGAAAAGACCCATAGCATTTGATCCGCCACCAATGCAGGCGAGGAGCGTATCCGGCAAGCGGCCTTCCTGAGCGAGCATTTGCCGGCGCGTTTCCTCACCGATAACAGTTTGAAAATCACGGACGAGCTGCGGGTAGGGGTGCGGGCCGGCGACTGTTCCAATAATATAGAACGTATCGTCCACATTGGTTACCCAATCCCGCAGCGCTTCATTCATGGCATCTTTCAAGGTGCGGGACCCGGAGGAAACAGGGATGACTTCTGCGCCCAGCAACTTCATCCGAAAAACATTGGGTTTCTGTCTTTCGATATCGGTTTCGCCCATGTAAATCGAGCATTTAAGCCCAAATCGTGCGGCAACCGTGGCAGTGGCGACACCATGTTGTCCAGCCCCGGTCTCTGCAATTATTCTTTTTTTGCCCATACGCAATGCAAGCAGGATCTGTCCCATGCAATTGTTAATTTTATGAGCGCCCGTGTGATTGAGGTCTTCACGTTTGAGATAGATCTTCGCGCCGTTATAATGCTCGGTCAGGCGTTCTGCAAAATACAAGGGCGATTCACGGCCCACATAATGTTTCAGCAAGCCACTGAGCTGTTGAGCGAATTCCGGGTCTTTTTTGGATTCTTCATAGGCCGTATCCAATTCCAGTATGAGCGGCATCAATGTTTCGGCGACAAACTGGCCGCCAAAAATGCCGAAATGCCCGGTTTCGTCGGGTCCGGCCCGAAAAGTATTCAGTTGTGACATCGTGAATTCAGCCTTCAAATTTTCGTTCAATTATCAATTGCTGCCAATGCGGCTAAATAAGCAACAATGGCCGCAGGATCTTTGCGTCCGGGTTCGAACTCAACTCCCGAAGAAGTGTCAACAAACTCGGCACCACTGATTTTTACCGCTTCGGCTACGTTCTCTGCGGTGAGTCCGCCAGCCAACATCCAGGGAACGGAAAACTCCAATCCCTGCATCATGCGCCAATCGAAAACCAAACCATTGCCACCCGGTAGTGCATTTGCCATGTATTTAGGGGCTTTCGCATCAAACAGCAACATATCAGCGACATTCTCGTAATATTTTGCTGTAATAAAATCAGATTGGTCTGAAATTTTTATGGCCTTGAGAATAGGAATATCAAATGTCTGCCGGATATGGCGAACCCGGTCCGGCGTTTCCGATCCATGCAGCTGGATCCAATCCAGTTTTACACTTTCGAGAACAGTCTGGATCAGGGAATCGTCGGGATCAACAAACAAACCGACTTTATCAACGTTGGTGGGTATTTTGGATACAAGCTGCGCTGCCAGGTCAGGATCGATATTTCGCGGGCTCTGCGGATAAAATACCAGGCCGATAAAGCGCGCGCCGTTGCTCACCGCTGTATCGACGGAAATTTGGTCAGAGAGCCCGCAAATTTTGCCTTGAACTGACATCAGGCAGCCAAACTGTCCAGGATAGTGCTAATGGCACGCGCTGGATCATCCGCCGCGGTTATGGGGCGCCCGATTACCAGGTAACTGGCGCCGTCAGCCATGGCTTCAGGTGGTGTTTTTACGCGTTTTTGATCGCCGTGATCCGTACCAATGGGGCGAATACCTGGCACCACCAGTTTAAAATCGGGACCGCACACGTTTCGAATAGCGGCAATTTCCCGAGGGCTGCAAATCACGCCGTCCGCTCCATTTTTCTGGGCAAGTTCGGCAAGGCGGAGTACTTGATCTTCTGCGGTACTGTTTACGCCAACCGACACCAAATCATCATCATCCATACTTGTCAGGACAGTTACTGCCAGAATAAGGGGGCGCGCTGATCCAAATTCTGCAGAAGCATCGGCTGCCGCACGGATCATCGCCGGCCCACCACTTGCATGAATAGTCAACATATTCGGGGTCAATATTTTGGCCGCTGCCCGCACGCCACCGGCGACGGTATTTGGAATGTCATGAAACTTCAGATCGAGAAACAAGGGGGTTTCGGCGCCAGATACCTTCAGGGCACCCTGCGGGCCATGAGCCGTAAAAAACTCTTTGCCAAGCTTGATTCCACCGGTAACCGGACCCAGCGTTGATCCAAGGGAGCAGGCAGCGTCCAAGTCGGTGGTGTCAATTGCCGTAAAGACAGCATTTCGCGGGGCTAATCGCATAAATATAAGTCCTCTATTCGAAGCCGGAGTCAATTTCAGCGGTGATAATAGAAGTTTTCGTCAAAATGGGAAGTGATAGAGGCATAAAATTCGGAAAACACGCTATATAGACTATTCATCATCAACATTTCGCTGCTGCTCGAGAAAAGCCTTCAATTCAATTTTCTTGGAAGACGGGAATCGGTTTTCAAGTGTTGAAAAAGATGAAATCCGGTCAATCCTGAAATTACGGAAGCCTTGCCGAAGTTCGCACCATCCGACAAGAAGTTGTACGGGGTCGAAGAAAACCGTGAGCATGGGCCAAATCGTCCGGTTTGTCTCCTTGCCAACAGTGTCCTGGTATCGAATTTCGATTTTGTGGAAGCCGCGGATAGCGGTTCGGAGCTTGCGCATATCGATATGGATATCTGGCGGTGTCGAAAATTGCGGCACAATGTGGCGGATAGACTGCAATAAGGATCTTTTTTCTGACGGCGTGACCGCTTCTATTTTTGCCAGGACATCCTTTGCCGCTCGCGAAAGGTCGGGATCACTCCGTGTTTCAACCAGCCGCATCCCCAACATGATGGCGTCAATTTCCTCGTCCGTAAACATTAGTGGCGGCAAATCATAACCCTCTCGCAGCATATACCCTATGCCACGCTCTCCCTCGATCGGGACGCGGTTACTCATCAAATCCTGAATATCTCGGTAAATGGTGCGTTCCGAGACTTCAAGCTCCGTAGCCATCTCATGAGCCGTTGTTACGGATTTGCTCCGCTGTAATATTTGAACAATCTGAAAAAGTCGATCTGCGCGTCTCATCGAATCCATTTTTCCTAATTACGACATCAACTGACAGGAGGGTGTCAGTTGGCTTCAGATATTAGGTGATTATTGAAATTTAAACAATGAAATGAGATTCCCATGGAAACATCATCTATTACAATTCATCAATTCCCACCCTTTTTGCAGATGCAGGCGAGCCCTTTTGGTCTGAAACTCGAAACATGGCTCAGAATGAAGAAGATTCCATATGAAACGGAGGTTTCTTTCACCAAAATGGGGCCCAAAAATAAAGTGCCTTTTGCGACAATCGATAATGACGTGATCGGAGATAGTGAACTGATCATTGACCGGATTGAAAAGCAAATGGACACGACAAGTTCAGCAGCTCCTTTGCAAGAGGCGGCATCAAACGACATTTTGATCCGTCGATTGGTAGAAGAACATTTATACTTTGTCCTCATGCATAGCCGTTGGATTGATGACGACGGTTGGGCGGCCTTCCAACCATTGGTTTTCGGGCACATTCCACCACTAATTCGTACACTCATTTCTCGAAAAATCCGGAAGATTGTAAAACGCAACCTGATGGCGCAAGGAATTTCTCGACATAGTAATGCTGAAATTTACGCTAAGGGTGCAATTGATATTGCAGCTCTTTCGGATGCTTTGGGAGATAAACAGTATTTTATGGGGACAGAACCCGGTTTAGTCGACGCGTCTGCGTACGGTTTCATCGCAAATTTGCTCTATGCACCGTTGCGCAGTCCGTTGCTCGCGGCCGTTAAAAAACATCCTAATCTCGTGGCTTATGGTGACCGCATGCGACGGGAAATTTGGCCAAGCTCGCCGAGAGGTGGCGGTGAACTTGCGGCGTAGCCAGTACTAGCTGGAACGGGTATATACCAGTATAGCGCCAGCGAGGTCTTCTAGGGCAGCGCCGGTGGATTTGAAAAGAGTTACTTCGGTTTCATTTGTGCGTCCGGCATGTTTGCCCGCACAGAGATCAAAAAGATCTGCTTTGATGTCGGATTTTTCAATAATTCCGGCCTTCAGGGGTTGCACGATATCACCCGCTTCATGCAGCCCCCCTTCAAACGTGTCAACAAATAGACTGGCGGTCGTAACGGCAGCATCATCAGACTCGCGCATGGCAGGCGTGAAGGCGCCGACTAAATCAAGATGCGCTCCAGGCTTCAACCAGTCGCCATGAATTATGGGGTCTGTTGAAAGGGTGGCACAAGAAATGATATCAGCCGCCCGTGTTGCTTCTTCTAGGTTGGCAACAGCGCGCACAGGCAAACCTTCCTTTGACAGAGCGTTCGCAAGTGTCACTGCCTTGTCACCATTATGGTTCCATAATTTGATATCCGTCAGTGTGTGAATAGAACAATGTGCGCGGATAAGATAGGGCGCCAAGGCACCAGCCCCGACCATCAGAAGGGAACTTGAATTTTTACGACCAAGATAAGAGGCGGCGAGGGCGGAAGCCGCGGCGGTACGACGTAAAGTAAGCTCTCCCGCGTCCATGATGGCAATGATGCTGCCATTGGTCGCATCGAAAAGCGTGTAGTTTCCTTGTACAGAAGGCAGGTTTTTGGAACCGTTTTCAGGCATGACAGTTACCATCTTTACACCAAGGAAACCGTCTTGTTGCCAGGCGGGCATCAGCAAAAGCATCCCGCGCTGGGTACTATCCATGTCTAACGGATGATGGTGTCGAAGTGGCATGGTACAGCCCGTCCGGAACATGTCGCGTAACGCGCCAATTAATTCGGGATAAGATAACGCCGCCGCGACATCTTGTGGGCTGAAGATCCGCATTCTTCGTCTTTATTGTTGATGTTCGAGACGTGGAGCCTGTGCCGACGTCGAGGACATATTATTTTGAGACACGGTCTTGGCTTCCGCAATATCTTGGGTAAGTTTTGTATTCTGACCTTTTAAATCGGCATTTTCACGCCGATTATGCCGGTTTTCAGTTCGAACCTTTGATCCGCGGCGCCAAGTTACAAATGAGCCGATGATCAAACCAACAAATCCGGCCGCAAGTAAAAGTAAAAAGAGCGGGAGGTCAAAAACGAAGGGTAGGGGGTCCAGGGAGAATACGACCTCGTGGCGATTGGCGATGCTGAGCGCGCAAATAACCAACGCAACAATAATAAAAATAATCCAGGAAGCAAATTTCAGCATGTCCAGCCTTGAATATCATACGTATGAGTAACCAGAATACCGACAAACACACTCAAAAGCGATACTTAAGAACCTGCGTTCAGTCGATCACGCAGTTCTTTTCCGCATTTGAAATAAGGAACATATTTTTTGTCCACTTTGACCGCTTCGCCCGTCCGCGGGTTACGTCCGATCCGTTCTGCCCGTTCTTTTGTTGAAAAAGCGCCAAACCCACGTAATTCAACCCGATCACCGCGTGACAAAGCGCCGGATATTTCATCGAAAATAGTGGTTACAATACGTTCGACGTCGCGCTGGTAAAGGTGGGGGTTATTTTCCGCAATGAGCGTGATGAGTTCGGATTTGATCATGGAAAGCTCCCCCTGAGACGTAAATTTTTTTATAAATTAGCGACGTGTCTTTTGATTTCTAGTTAGGTTGCCAAAGGGAAAGCAGTCCGTCAAGTGTAAGTCGTTCAGTTATAACGCTTTTCCCCAACATTCCGCTAAAAAGGCGTTCAATGAGCGGTTTTGGCTCGCTATAATCTATCTTGTGAAGCGGGATCGAGTGCGGAATCTGACGCTCTGATTCCAACCAATGACGTGCTTCTTCGATTCCACCCAATTCGTCAATAAGGCCATTGCGCAGTGCAGCAATGCCGATGAGGACGCGGCCATCGGCAAGGCGGCGAACGTCGGATTTCTCAAGTGGGCGTCTTTCCGTGACCAGGTCGACGAACCAATCGTAGGTTTCCGTTACCATGGTTTGTAAATTCTCTCGCCCGGCTTTGGATATCGGTTTGAACGGAGACGGATCGCCTTTGATACCGCCGGATGTAATAGCGGTGGCTGTAACACCCACTTTTTCCATAAGTGCAGAAAATTCGGTGAGCTGGACAATAACACCAATGGAGCCTGTGATTGAGGATTCACCGGCAAAAATACGATCCCCTGCAAGGGCGGTTAAATATCCACCTGAAGCGCCAATTGTCCCGATAATGGTAACAACAGGTTTTTTTTCAGCGACGCGCCGGAGAGCCTTATAAAGACGTTCACTGCCGTACGTGGACCCGCCAGGGCTGTTAATATAAACGATCAGGGCTTTTGCTGTATCATCATCACGAACGCGGCCAATGGCGTCTTGCCGACGTTCGTTCTCGACAATAATTTCGCTGACATCCAAACGGGCAACATGGTCAGCTAATTCCTCCTCGGAGAAGGAATCAAAAATCCAGACGCCGAGAACGATAACAAGGATAATGGCGATGATCCGCCAAAAAGACAGGCGCCGTTTTAGGCGGCGCCTGTCCTGTGTCGTCTCGTTGTCAGCAGACATTTTTTTCTCCGAAAAGAGTATTTGTCTTACTGGCAACAGAACTCGTCATGGAATTAGTCTTTCCCTTTTTCATCCGCATCGCGCATCGCCGCACCAAGAATATCACCAAGAGAGGCACCGGCATCGGACGAGCCGTACTGCGCAACAGCTTGTTTCTCTTCAGCAACTTCTTTGGCTTTGATTGACAAGGTAACTTTGCGCGTCTTGCTGTCGATAGATGTGATTTTCGCATCAATCTTGTCGCCAACGGCAAACCGGTCAGGGCGCTGTTCTGCTCTGTCACGGCTAAGGTCTCCTTTACGGATAAAGCCGACGACACCTTCGCTGACTTCAACATCAATTCCAGCGTCCTGAATTGCGGAAACCGTACAAGTTACAACGGCGCCCTTCTTCATCTCAGTGGCACCGGCAAATGGATCTTCACTCATCTGTTTGATACCAAGGCTGACCCGTTCTTTTTCAACGTCAATATCGAGAACTTTGGCCGTCACTGTATCGCCTTTTGTAAAGGCTTGGATTGCCTGTTCACCAGGCTGGCTCCAGTCGATGTCTGACATGTGAACCATGCCATCAACATCATTTTCGAGGCCAACGAACAGTCCAAATTCAGTGATGTTTTTCACGACGCCTTCAATTGTCGATCCCACAGGAATGGTTTCTGCAAAAGACTCCCAAGGATTGTCAAGGCACTGCTTCAGACCAAGGCTAATGCGGCGGCGTGACTGATCGACTTCCAGGATCATAACTTCAACTTCCTGAGAGGTTGAAACAATTTTGCCTGGATGCACGTTCTTCTTTGTCCAGCTCATTTCAGAAACATGGACAAGACCTTCAACACCAGCCTCAAGTTCAACAAATGCGCCATAGTCGGTAATATTTGTTACGCGGCCGTGGAACTTGCTATTCAATGGATATTTTGCTTCCAGAGCTTCCCATGGATCTTCCTCAAGCTGTTTCATGCCAAGGCTTATGCGCTGTGTTTCCTTATTCAGGCGAATAACCTGAACTTTAACGGTTTCACCAATGGTGAGCGCTTCAGAAGGATGGTTGACCCGACGCCATGCGATATCTGTTACATGAAGCAGTCCGTCAACACCGCCGAGGTCAACGAATGCACCGTAATCGGTGATATTCTTGACAACACCCTCAAGTGTCTGGCCTTCTTCCAATGTGCTAATTAACTCAGAGCGAGCTTCCGCACGGCTTTCCTCAAGAACAGCACGGCGAGAAACAACAATGTTCCCCCGGCGGCGGTCCATTTTCAGGATCTGGAAAGGTTGTGGTATGCCGCGGAGCGGCGCAATGTCCCGTACGGGGCGCACATCAACCTGGCTGCCTGGCAAGAAGGCCACAGCGCCTGAAAGGTCAACTGTAAATCCGCCTTTCACGCGTCCGAATATAATTCCGTCGACACGCTCTGCGGCGGCAAAGGCCACTTCGAGTTTTTCCCAAGCTTCTTCGCGGCGCGCTTTGTCTCGAGACAGAACAGCTTCACCTGCGGAGTTTTCGATGCGCTCTAGAAATACTTCGACGCTATCTCCAATTTTCAAATCGGAGTCTTGTCCGGGTGCCGCGAATTCTTTTAGGGGAACACGGCCTTCAGATTTTAATCCGACATCAATTATGGCCAGATCATTTTCAATATTAATTACGGTGCCCTTGATGACAGTGCCTTCAAGGTTGTCGTTGGCGCCATAGGATTCTTCGAGCAGAGCCGCGAAATCTTCCATGGCAGGCATGCCTTCATCAGCGAGAGTGGTCTCAGTCATATTTTTGAATTCCTTAACAATCCAGATATCAGGCCAAACCGGTCTTCCGGCGGATTGATGGCCTCAGGCTTCTCTTTATCTTCTGTTCGCACGCGAGAAGCATTTATACAAGGTGTTCCGGCGTGGTCGGAACAGTGATTCTCAGATTAACCGATTGTCTATAAAGGCACTCGCTATCCTGAGAGCCGCTTCTATATCTAATTTTGACGTATCTAGCAAGTGTGCATCTTCTGCTTTTTTAAGCGGTGCCGCATTCCGATCTTGGTCTCGTGCATCTCGGGTTATCAAATCCGTCAAAATATCATCGAACGAAACAGTGTCCCCTTTGGCGATTAGTTCGTCAAATCGGCGGCGCGCCCTGATTTCTGCGGTCGCTGTTATAAATAGCTTAATCTCCGCGTCTGGGCAAACTACTGTTCCAATATCCCGGCCGTCCAGAACGGCGCCGGGTGTGCGGTGTGCAAAATTGCGTTGAAATTGTAAAAGAGCGGCCCGGACGTCTGGGTTGTTCGCCACGACCGACGCAGCGCTGCCTGTTGATTCTTTGCGTAAATCAGGATCATCGAGTGACACCTCACCAACACGCGTCGCTGTCCTAGCCGCCGCATTTACATCATTTAAGTCATGTCCTTCTTTCAACATTAACAGGCCGACGGCTCGATATAGGGCGCCGGTATCCAGATAATGAAATCCGTATTTTTCGGCAATTTTTCGGGCCAAGGTCCCTTTTCCTGCGGCGACAGGTCCGTCTACGGCGATTATCATGCGTTGGACCCATGAGAAAACTGACCGCCAAGGCTTTCTAGGAGCTGAACAAATCCAGGGAAGCTGGTTTCCATAACCCGTCCATCGTCAACTGTTACTGGTTGGTCGGTTGCCAAGCCTAAAACAAGAAACGACATGGCAATGCGATGATCAAGTTCTGTAGTAACTATCCCACCACCGGCGGGCACCTTGCCGGTTCCCTTGATAATCAACCCGTCTTCAAGTTCTTCCAGAGACACTCCGCAGGCTTTCAGGCCTGTGGCCATTGTTGCGAGCCGATCTGATTCCTTTACCCGTAACTCGCGAAGGCCTTTCATTACCGTTGTTCCTGTGGCGAAGGCTGCGGCGACAAATAAAACAGGATACTCGTCGATCATGGAGGGAGCACGGCTGACTGGAACTTCAATTCCTTGCAGTGGTCCCCCTTTAATATGCAAATCTCCCACCCGTTCACCGGCTTCTGTGCGGATATTGAGAACCTCAAGATCGGCGCCCATTTCCGCGAGCGTTTCAAACAACCCATCGCGGAGCGGGTTCAAACCAACATTTAAAATCTTGACGTCCGAACCTGGCAGAATAGCGGCGGCGACCACAAGGAATGCAGCTGATGATGGATCGCCGGGCACGACAATATCTGCGGGCGTGAGTTCTTGTTGACCGCGGAGTGAAATTTCACGGGCGCCCTTCTCAAGCGCTGTTACTGTTACTTCCGCTCCAAAATGGCGCAGCATATTCTCTGTATGATCCCTCGACGGGCGAGGTTCTGTTATCCGGGTGATCCCCGGCGTGTCCAAAGCCGCAAGCATAATGGCAGATTTCACCTGTGCTGAGGCCACGGGAAGTTCATATTCAATGGGCATAAGCTGATTGCCTGAGACGGCCAGAGGAAACCGACCTTCAGAACGACTGGTAATCTTCGCGCCCATTTCTGTTATCGGTGAAGCAATCCGCCCCATGGGCCGATTATGGAGCGATTCATCGCCGCAAAAGAAAGTTGTAAAAGGGCAAGACGCAACAAGACCCATCAATAATCGGGCCGCAGTGCCGGAATTTCCCATATCCAGCACGCAATCAGGCTCAGAAAGGGCGCCAACACCGCGACCAAATATATGCCAAATACCCGAGGGATCTTTATAAATATCTGCCCCTAATGCCCGCATTGCGGCCGCAGTACGCAGGACGTCTTCGCCTTCCAAAAGGCCAGATACACGGGTTTCTCCTGCAGCAAGGCTCCCCAGAATAAGAGATCGATGTGAAATCGATTTATCGCCGGGGACATTGACGGTACCCGTCAGGGCTGGTGACCGGGAAGCCGTAACCGGTCGATTAAGTGATATTTCAGAGGTCATAATTTTTTAGGATCTGGATTTTCCGATAAATCGGGAAAACTCATAAAACGGTTAAAAATGTTCCTGTTTTTAGCAAGCTTTTCCCTCAATGTCACATAAAGCTGTGGTCTCAACGAAAGAAACTTTGACAGCGCTTGTTTATTCTGGCAATTCAGCGCATCAGATATCTAATATGGGCCTGGAGAGTGGTTCAGTACAAATTTAAGGATATGAGGTATTTAATGGCAAATCCGAAATGGGGCGAAAAGCATCGGTGCAGCTCCTGTACGAAGCCGTTCTATGATATGAAAAAGAACCCGATTATCTGTCCTGTTTGCGGCGCAGAGAATATTCCTGAACGGCTTCTAAAGCCACGGCGTAACGCTGGACCGTCGGCCGCTGAGAAAAAAGCGATTGCTGCAGCGGCGGCAAAGAGAAAAGAAGAACTTGCCAAGAAAACGGAATCGGACACAGATCTGATTGATCCGGATACGGTGGATCTTCCGGATGATGACGAGGAAGAAGATGATTTGTCCGGCGTCGTCATTGCGCCCAAAGGCGATGATGAGACCTGATTTTCGAGCCAATACATTTTTGGCTTGAAAGTTACGAGACTTCGGCATAGTTTCCGAAACCGTTCGCAGAGGCAACTCTGCATATTGTGGGGCCATAGCTCAGTTGGGAGAGCGCTTGGATGGCATTCAAGAGGTCGTCGGTTCGATCCCGTCTGGCTCCACCATTACTCCCCGAAAGGGGGAGATTTCCTTAAATCCTTGATTTCAATACCTTTAATATTTCAACTGATCCAGTTTGGTGGTACAGTTGAGGTATGAAGGACTTGGCCAAAATCCCGGGATTATTCCAACGCGAGAACAAGTGGTATTTGAGAATTGTCATTCCCAAGGACCTTGTTGATGCGTATGAAGGCCGGACTGAAATCCGTACCTCACTCAAAACGTCTGATCATACAGAAGCAAAAAAGCGTGCTAATGTCCAGCGTGTCAAAATGGACCCGGAGTTTAACGATCTACGTAAGCAAGCGACGATCAGCAAATCAAATTCAACATCCAGTACTCGATTGCCAAGAAGTATCAATTTTATTGCTTTATTAGCGAATTTTTCCGGTGCAATTAATTGCCCGGCAATTTCTAATTCAAAGTACTCTGAATATGCATTAGCGCTTTGATTACCAATTCCTATGCTAAAATTGTAATCCGTCTTCCATTCGGATATTCCAACTAAATAGCTTTGATATTCTTCTTTAGGCACTTTGAACGCTTCACTTTCACTATTGTCGATCGGGGTAACCCGTTGAAACATGATAGAGTATTTTACGAAGATACTTGATCAAACGATTGCTCCAGCACGTAGTCCTTCAAGGACAGCTTCTTCGGCGGTTCTCGGGGTCAGGCAGTCTCCTATGACATGCACTTCGCCCGACCACTCCATTAACTCTGTTTCCATGTCCGTTACGCTTTGATGTCCAAGGGAAGTGACCAATGTATCAACGCCCTCACAAATCATTGCTTCCCCGCTGGTTGTATTTTGTAAATATACTGTATCACTATCCGCGCCATAAAGCCGGGCATAGGGAATAATCTCAACCCCTAGACGATGCAGGTCTCCAAGCCATTTATCGCGGGCATATTGCGGGATCATCTGGCCAGCTGTAATACCATTTACGGCCAACTTGACGGCGCAACCATCGCGAATCAGTTTTTCAGCAAGCCCAAGCCCAATCCAGTCACTTCGCCAATCGGCAATGACAACATTCGAGCCAACATTGGCTTCTCCCTGCAATATTTGCCAGGCTTCGACAATATGCGCATCCTCCGCCCCTTCAATGGGTGGACAGTAAGGAGTTGCGCCGGTTGCCACTATTACGGCATCTGGCGCAATCCGTTCTATCACGGCAAAGTCGACTTTCGTATCAAGAACTACGCGGACACCAGCTAACTCCATTTCTCGTTTCATATTAGTGACAAGGCCACCGAATTCGGTCCTGCCCGGCAGCAGTTGCGCCAGATTGGCTTGTCCGCCCAGATGGTGCGAGGCCTCATATAACGTAACATCATGCCCTCTTTGGGATGCTACCGCTGCTGCTTTCATTCCGCCGGGACCTCCTCCAACAACAAGGATTTTGCGAGGATAATCTGCCCCCTTCAGGTTGCCAAACTCTAGCTCCCTTCCCGTCTCTGGATGTTGAATACAAGAAATTGGGTAGCCTTTAAGCATATGCTCAATACAAGCCTGGTTACAGGCGATACAAGCACGAATATCATCCAATCTGGCTGCTTCTGCCTTTTGTGGCATCAGGGGATCACATATCATAGCCCGAGTCATACCGCACATATCCGCCTGCCCGGAGCTCAGCACCTGCTCAGCCAATTGGGGCTGATTGATGCGCCCAGCGACAAATACCGGTATCGATATTTTCTTTCTTATGCCTTCAGCAAGAGGCGCGACATACGCGTTGTCAAATGCCATGGAGGGCACAATGTGAGTTGAACCAGCTAGACCTGCGGAGGTTCCGGCGGTCACATTGATGTAATCCAGGATACCATCTTCGCTAAGGAGAGTCGCTATTGCCAGCACTTCATCTGACTCCAGGCCATCATGATCGATTTCATCACCGGAAATTCGCATGCCAATAACCATCTCATCGCCAGCCCCTTCACGAACAACATCGAGAATCTCGCGAACAAATGTGAGGCGGTTCTCAAAGTCACCTCCATATTTATCAGTTCGTTGGTTGATGCGCGGGTTCAGGAACTGAGCAATCAGATAGCCTTGTGATGCGACGATCTCAATCCCGTCCAACCCGGCACGACGTAATCGATCAGCAGAGACCTTAAATCCCGTAATGATTTCTTCTATCAGATTTAGAGGCAGCTCACGGGGCATCGTATGAAAGCGTTCATTGGGTATTGCTGAAGGTGCATAGGCGACTGAAAACGATCCATCCGCCGCCTCCGCCATTTCCCTACCAGGATGTGATAGCTGGCCAAAAACCTTACATCCATGAGCATGACAGGCGTCAGCAATACGGTGATAGCCGTTGATACAATCTTCTCTATAAGCGAGGATAGAAGGCCTAGCGCTCACTCCCGTTGGGTGAACCCTCGCAGCTTCAATAATGATTAAAGCCGCCCCGCCCGCAGCGCGCGCCTCGTGGTAGGCAACCATACGATCACTTGGGCTGCCATCTTCCAACATAACCGTCATATGTCCGGTAGAAAAAATCCGGTTCTTAAACTGATGATTACGGATCGCCATCGGCTCAAAGAGGCGGGTAAGCACGTTAGACATCGTTTGGCCCTTTCGAAATTTCGTTTTCTGAGCAAGGCTCCCATTGGTCGTGCTACAGATTGTTCCCGTAATCTATCAATATATTATTCATCAAATGGCTGAGATTTGCATGAAAAAATTTCAGAGACGATCTGATTATCTGAGGCGATCGCCAAACAATCTGAGCAGCCTTCAAATTCCCCCCGAACATATAGAGGCAGGAGGAATCAGAGAGCCGAGACTATGACGGCGAAAACAACGATTGGGCCATATCAAGCTAAGCCATTGAAAGATTGGCGCTCCCAACACGATTTGAATGCGTGACCCCCATGAGTGTCGAAAGATATGAGTTTCTGTATTTCAAAAACTGCACCAAACGCTCGTTATAACCAACTGGCACGGCGTCTCTGATCGTTTTTCTTTGTGCCAATGCCTCACGCCATGCAAGGACATGATCCAAATTTGTCATAACCCTAAAATCACCAAACTGATTAAATACACCAAAATACCGAAAAATGGTTCCCCATACTCCATCGACCAAATGGAACGCGTCCCCGTCAAAAAACGGACCCTCTATCTCTTGTTCGATCTGTGTAAACATTATCCTTAATGCCATTTGCTTTTCCTCAAATATGGTACAGCCATTCTCATTCGCAAATAAACTGTATTGTATCAAAGCCCGCACGCAATTCGGATACTTCTTCGGCTAAGGATTCCGGATTATTTGTGGTGAGCGCTCTTGCGATGAGAGCGGCCAGGTTTTTTGTGTGCGCGTCGGTAACGCCCCATCTGACAAGCTCGGGTGTTCCGATCCGCAAGCCATTAAGATCTCCTGCTAAGTCCGCCAAGGGTAATCCAATGCCACAGGCAAGGAAACCTGCGTGACGGAGTCTTTTGGAGGCCGTTTGGCCGCCGCCGAATGTAGCGGCTTCAATCGCAAACTGATGAGAGTCCGTGAAGCCGTTTTTCTCAGAGAATATGGGAATGGAGAGGGCATTGAGCTCTTTTGCGAGTGATTTCGCGACGGTTATCATGGCATCAGCATACGCCGCGCCATGGGTTTTCCAGTCCAACATGGTGATCGCGAGGGCCGCCGATTTTGCGGCGTCAAAATTTGCCGTCATACCGGGAAACGCAATGGCGTCAAGCCGTTCAGCGATTTCAGCATCATTACTTACAATTAACCCACCCGCCGGTCCGGCAAGACTTTTATAGGTGCTCATGGTCATCAAATGCGCGCCTTCTGTCAGCGGGTTTGGCCAGGCCCCTCCTGCAATCATGCCACACTGGTGGGCGGCATCGAATAGAACCTTGGCCCCAACATCATCCGCTATTTCCCGGATCTCCTTCACCGGATGCGGAAAAAGGTTCAAGCTGCCGCCAATAGTTATGAGTTTCGGCCGGACATTCTGGGCAAGTTTTTCTAAGGCCGGCACATCAACCGTAAATCCATCGGCATTGACGGGGGCTTCATGGATGTTCAGTCCAAACAAACCCGCACAGCCTCCTTGGTGGTGAGTTACGTGACCGCCGATGGAAGCCGGGGGAACAATGATATGATCTCCGGGCTGGCAAATAGCCATAA